>LNFM01001594.1_pt1 | contig 52754 bp, 51 predicted proteins | sample 596031 | NCBI WGS metagenome assembly LNFM01 (sample SAMN04254537, study PRJNA301005) | activated carbon metagenome | isolation source: dual media filters at the Ann Arbor, Michigan drinking water treatment plant | place: USA: Ann Arbor | reverse complement strand
CGGCTTCAGTGACGGCTTGCAGCACGCGCGGGTCCAGCGCGAGGTCGGAAAATTTGGTCATTAGCGTCCTATGAATGCGGTATCGGACCGCATGTGTGATGGGACGCTAGTTTCCGGGCGCCCCGGCGTCTCGGCCCGTTTGGCCGCCTGCGGCGCATAGCGGATATTGCCCCGGGGGTCAAGTCATGGGCCATTCCGTCGACAGGTTAGGCGGAATCCGGTAGGCTGTGTTCATTCATTGCCCGCATTTTTTCAAGTCCATTCATAGCAGGACATCATGAAAGTCGCATTTGCCCTGGCCTGCCTTGCGCTGGCCGCACCGACGTTTTCCGATGCCGACAGCCTGGGCTGCAATGTTGCGGGCTGCGCCACGCCGGTCCCCTTTGCCTCGACCTCCGAAGGTCGCAGCTACGGACTTCTGGTTGCCGCGCCCGACGCAGGCTGCCGTCACGTGCGCTTTCGCGTCCAGGACGACAACGCGCGGTTCCTGGGCCAGTCGCCGCCCCTGGCCCCGGGAGAGCTTGCCGTTGTCCGCATCGGCCATGGCTTTCCGCAAGGCAGGAACGTGGTGACCATCGCCTCGGTCGGCTGCGATCAGCCCCCGGCCGCAATCCGCCGGGTGATCCTGGCCAAGGCCGGGCCCGACCACAGCTGGCGCGCACAGGGGTTCTAGCTCTCTGCCGCGTCGGGGTCGTCCGTGGGTTCGGGGGCAAGGTCCAGCGACCGGTCGATCCGTGACATGTGCTTGCCCGCACGCATCATGCCGACCCGGCGGAAGAGCCCGCGCGGGTCCTGGTTCAGGCGCTGCAGAAGATGGCAGGCCAGGGGACCGACGACCGGGGCCTTGCGCGCCTCGTTCCAGATTTGCGCCAGCAGGTTGATGTCCAGCCCACCGTCTCCAAGGTTGAAGTGCGGCATGTCCAACGGCAGCCGCCGCGCCCGGATGCGGCGCAGCGGAAACGGGGTCGCTGCGTCGACGCCGGAATGGAGCCGTTCGAACTCGTAAAGTTTCATCAGTGAAAACAGCACGTTGATCGACAGCCCGACCCGACGCTGCGCTTCGGTCTCGCCATGGTCGCCAAAGGTTATGGCCGAAGAGATCAGCCAGCGCCCCGGCAGGTCCGGCATCAGCTGCGGCCCCGCCTCGGCCCAGATCCGGCGGAACAGGGCGGGGGTATGGGCCGGATAACGCTGCTTGCGCAGATGCGCGATCAGGATGGCGTTGACGGCGGCAAGCTCGGGCTTTCCTGCCAGTTCGACGCGCATCTGGTGCAGCTTTTTTGCGTGCAGGGTCTGCGGACCTTCCAGCGGCGGGATCGTGTCGGGGATGCGGGCGGCAAGCAGCGGGGCAAGGTCCAGATCGGCCGCCGGAAACCAGTCGCGCGCCGCCAGCTTCAGTCGCCGCCGCCGCTGGCTCCAGACACCGATCAGGCTGTCGGGCGCGTCCGGATAGGTCTCGATCAGCTCATCCGGCTCGGACGCCGGGTCTGAAGGCGGCTCGGCCAGCGGGTCTGGCGTGGTCATGATGCTTTGGGCCTCCGCCGTTGCCTGACGGGCAGGCTAGGTCGCCGCTCAGGACGGGTCAAGCGGACCTCAGACCATCATCTCCTTGGTCGCGGTCAGCTTGACGCCGGGATAGTCGCGGACGACCCGGTCGATGTCCCATTGCAGGCGGGTGAGGAACACCAGGTCCCCGTCACTGTCATGCGCGATATGGCCCTTGTTGACGTTGACGAGCTTTTCGATCTCCACCTTGTCGCCGGAAATCCAGCGGGCCGAGGTGAAGTTCGATCCCTCAAACCGGACGGGGAGCGAATATTCCTGCTCGATCCGGGATGCCAGCACGTCGAATTGCAGCGCGCCCACGACGCCGACGATGTAGCCCGAGCCGATCATCGGCTTGAAGACCTTGGCGGCACCTTCCTCGGCAAACTGGGTCAGGGCCTTTTCCAGGTGCTTGGCCTTCAAGGGGTCCAACGCGCGGATCGATTGGAGGAGTTCCGGCGCGAAGGACGGGATGCCAGTAAAGCGCAGCGTCTCGCCTTCGGTCAGCGCGTCGCCGATCCGCAGTTGCCCGTGGTTCGGGATGCCGATGATGTCGCCGGCCCAGGCTTCCTCGGCCAGTTCGCGGTCGGCGGCGAGGAACAGGACCGGGTTGGTGATCGACATCGGTTTCTTGGACCGGACGTGGTGCAGCTTCATGCCGCGTTCGAAATGGCCGCTGGCGAGTCGCACGAAAGCCACCCGGTCGCGGTGTTTCGGGTCCATGTTGGCCTGGACCTTGAAGACAAAGCCGGTGACGGGGGTCTCATCGGCGCTGACCTGACGCTCGGCCGCCTTTTGCGGTTGCGGTTCCGGCCCATATTCGCCGATGCCGTCCATCAGCTCCTTCACGCCGAACGAGTTGATGGCGGACCCGAACCAGATCGGCGTCATCGACCCGTTGAGGAAGGCCGCGCGGTCGAAGGCAGGCAGCAACTCACGCGCCATCTCAAGTTCCTCATGGAACTTCGCCAGCAGGTCCGCCGGGATATGTTCGGCCAGCTTCGGGTCATCGACGCCGCTGATCTGGATTGATTCCGCCACCTTGTTGCGGTCGGCGCGGTCCATGATCTCCAGCCGGTCGTGCAGCAGGTCATAGGCCCCCACGAACTCACGACCCGTGCCGATGGGCCAGGATGCGGGGGTCACGTCGATGGCCAGGTTCTCCTGGATCTCGTCGATGATCGAAAAGGTGTCGCGGCTTTCGCGGTCCATCTTGTTGCAGAAGGTGAGGATCGGCAGGTCGCGCATCCGGCAGACCTCGAACAGCTTGCGGGTCTGGCTTTCCACGCCCTTCGCGCCATCGATCACCATGATTGCCGCGTCAACGGCGGTCAGCGTGCGGTAGGTGTCTTCCGAGAAATCACTGTGGCCGGGGGTGTCCACCAGGTTGAAGCGATACTGCCGGAAGTCGAACGACATCGCCGAGGCAGAGACGGAAATCCCCCGGTCCTGCTCCAGCTTCAGAAAGTCCGACCGCGTGCGCCGCGCTTCGCCCTTGGCGCGGACCTGGCCCGCCATCTGGATCGCGCCACCGAACAGAAGGAACTTTTCGGTCAGCGTGGTTTTGCCGGCGTCGGGGTGCGCGATGATCGCGAAGGTCCGGCGGCGGGCGATTTCGGTGGGCAGGGGGGCATGGTTCGACATGGGGCCCCCTATAGGACGCGGCGGGCCGGGCCGCAACAATGCTGCGCTGTGAGCCGTGGCCGTCCCGTGAAAGGCCATTGACGGATTGGCAACAACGGGTGACTTTTGTCGCCAAAAACGCAGGGATCAGCATGATCAGTCTTTTCGGGACCGCGAAGACCGTCGGCAAGGCGGCTATGCGACGACATTACAGCCAGAACCACATCCGCGCCGCACGCGGTAGGCTGGCCACGCTAGAGGCGGCCTACGGTCCGCTGAACCCGGCCCATCGCAAGCTGTGCGACGAATATGCGGTTGACGTGCTGGGCCATGCGAAGTTTTCGCACTGGCTGCGGGTCTACGCCCATGTCGCGGGCGCGTACAAGGACGGCTGGATTGCCGACAATTTCTACGACGAATGCGTGCTGCCGCATAACTCGGGCCGCTATGGCGAGTTGAGCGTTCTGCGCAGTCTGAACGTGATCCTGTTCGACGCGCCCGAATTCCCCGACGTGGCAGCGCAGATCAACGGCATGGTGATCGGCCGGGACGGGCGGGCCATCGCCGCGAAGGATCTGGTCGATGTCCTGTTCGCCAGCGGCGACCGGATCATCTTCAAGAGCGATGCGACCCAGTCCGGGATCGGGGTCAAGGTCATCGACCGCGCGGGGTTCGATCCGGCGCAGGTTCGCAGGCTTGGCTCGGGCATCTTCCAGCCCTTTGTCCGCCAGCACGAAATGTTCGAGCGGCTGGGCAACTGTCCGGCCGTGGCCACCTTGCGCCTGACGACGGCTGCGGACGAAGCGGGGCAGGTCAGTTTACGCGGCTGCTACGTGCGCTTCGGTCAGGGCCGCGGCGAGGTTCTGATGTCGGCGGACGAAGTCAACGCGTTGATCGACCCGGCCACGGGCGAACTTTCCCCGACCGGGTATCTGCCAAACTATCTGCGCATCGACCGCCATCCGCAGTCGGATGTTCCCTTTGCCGGGCATAGCATCCCGAACTTCCGGGCCTGCGTTGATGTGGCACTGCGCTGCCATGCCCAGATCCCTTACGTGCGCTGCATCGGCTGGGACATCGCCGTGGACCGCGACGAACGGGTCCACATCCTGGAATGGAACGGCGGGCACAACGGGATCAAGTTCACCGAGGCGACGCAGGGCCCCTGCTTTGCCGATCTGGGCTGGCACCGGCTGCGACGAGTCGCTTGAAAAGTCCGTCCTTCCAGTGCATCTTGAGAACATAAATAGAACATTGGAGGATCACATGTCCCTGAAAGCAATTGCCGACGAACTGGTCGCCGGGTGCCGCGAGGACCGGACGCGGGAAAATCTTGACAAGCTTTATGCCCCCGATGCCGTCTCGGTCGAGCCGACCGACATGGGCGACGGGCGCGAGACGGTGGGTCTGGCCGCGATCCACGGCAAGCATGACTGGTGGGATGCGAATTTCGAGGTGCCGTCCCTGACCGTCGAAGGCCCGTTCCTGCACGGCGACGACCGCTTTGCCGTGATCTTCGAGATGGAGACGGTCAACAAGGCCTCGGGAGAGCGTCGGAAGGACCGCGAAGTCGGCATCTACCATGTAAAGGGCGACAAGATCGTCCGGGAAGAGTTCTTCTTCTAGGTCTCTGTCGGACGCCTCGCGGATTGAGCGCTGACGCGCGAAGACCTTTCCTCTCGTCGTCGGCCTGCGCCTCCTCCTCGGCGCCGGGGGCTGTCAGCCCCCGGACCCCCTGAGAGTATTTGGCAAAAGGGCAAGACATGGACGGGCTTGCCCCTGCGCGGTCGGCTGCTAGGCTTTGGCCATAGCAAGCGGGGTGTCGGGATGGATCTGGGGATCAGGGGAATGCGGGCGCTGGTCTGCGCGTCGTCCAAGGGTTTGGGGCGCGGCTGTGCCGAGGCTTTGGCCGAAGCGGGCGTCGATCTGGTGATGAATGCCCGCGGGGCCGAAGCGCTGGAAGCAGCGGCTGCCGAGATCCGGGCCCGGCATCAGGTGGGCGTGGTCGCGGTGGCGGCGGACGTCACGACCGAGGCCGGTCGCGCGGCGGTGCTGGCGCATGGGCCCTTTGACATCCTGGTCACCAATGCCGGCGGGCCGCCGCCCGGCCTGTGGTCGGACTGGAGCCGCGAGGATTTCATCAAGGCGCTGGACGCCAACATGCTCACCCCGATCGCGCTGATGCAGGCGGTGCTGCCGGGCATGATCGCCAAGGGCTGGGGCCGGGTGGTCAACATCACCAGCGTTTCGGTCAAGGCCCCGGTTTCGGTTCTGGGCCTGTCGAACTCGGCCCGGGCGGGGCTTACCGGTTTTGTCGCCGGCACATCGCGGCAGGTGGCGGGCAAGGGGGTGACGATCAACAACCTTTTGCCCGGCATCCATGCGACCGACCGGGCCATCGCGCTGGACGGAGCCGTGGTCAAGGCGCGCGGGATCAGCATGGACGCGGCGATAGCTGAACGCGCGGCGACGATCCCTGCAGGACGCTATGGCACGCCGGCCGAGTTCGGCGCGACCTGCGCCTTCCTCTGCTCGCAGCATGCGGGCTTTATCGTCGGGCAAAACGTGCTTTTGGACGGCGGGGCCACCAACACTACACTTTAGGCGAAGCGGGGCCGCCGCCGTCCGGGATCGACGATGCCCAGCGTCGCCAGCAAGCTTGCGCCCAGCACCCAGGCCCAGGCACCGGCCCCGAGCATGGGGGTCGTCACCGCGCTGGTGTCCGAGCCGGAGAAGGACAGGCTTCCGTCCGACTGTCGCAGCAGAAGGAACAGCGCCCAGGCCACAAGAGCGACGGGCAGGACACCCGTAAGGAAGGCCAGCAGCCGCGATTCCCGGCCGATCAGCGCGAACAGAACAAAAAGCGCGGCCAGCACGAAGGAACAGCCATAGGCGATCGTCTCGGGCTTGGCATCGGCGAGGAGCGCCTGCGCGCCGGCGGCGTCCAGCTTGCTCAGCACCGACCAGGGCACGACATTTTCGCCAAAGGGCGAGGAGAGCCAGGGAAGGAACAGGCTGGCAAGAATCGCAAAAGCGGCAACGAGGGCAAGGGGGCGGGACAACATCACAGCACCTGTCGGTTAACCAATCCTGCAAGGCAAGCACCGCTGGTGATTCCCGTCAAATTTCGCTTGAAAATAGGGGCGCATTGGATCGCAGCCCGCACCAATCGCGGCAGCGCCCCTGGCTTTGGTGCAGCCTGATCCGAAGTCGCCCTGGCCCGGCCGCGTGGCTAATGTATTGCCCGTGCGGACCCGCACTGCTAGGGGAAAGCCTGACCGATTTCGTTGAGTATCCATGCCCGAGCGCGCCCCTCTCCGTCTGGAAGTGTCGAATCTGAGCCGGTCCTTTGGCGGACGGCGCGTCGTCGATCAGGTGTCGCTGTCGGTGGCCGCGGGGCAGGTGACTTGCCTTCTTGGCCCCTCGGGCTGCGGCAAGTCGACGACGTTGCGGATGATTGCCGGGGTGGAACGCGCTGATGCGGGTGAGGTTCGGCTGGACGGGGTCACCGTTGCGGGGCCTGGGGTCAATGTCCCGCCGGAAGTGCGATCCGTCGGGCTGATGTTCCAGGACTTTGCCCTCTTCCCGCATCTCACGGTGGCCGAGAACGTCGGTTTCGGGTTGCGTATCGACCGGGCGGAAAAGGCGCGGCGGGTGGCGGCCTTGCTGGAGAAGGTCGACCTGACCGGCTTCGGCCCGAAGCACCCGCACCAGTTGTCGGGCGGCGAGCAGCAGCGCGTGGCCCTGGCCCGGGCGCTGGCACCGAACCCGCGCGTGATGCTGATGGATGAGCCGTTCTCGGGCCTCGACAACCGGCTGCGCGACGGCATCCGCGACCGCACGCTGGAGCTTTTGAAAGAGGCGGGCACGGCGGTCCTGCTGGTCACGCATGAACCGGACGAGGCGATGCGGATGGCCGACGAGATCGCGCTGATGCGCGGCGGCCGGATCGTGCAGAAGGGCGCGCCCTACAACGTCTACAACGCCCCGGTCGACAAGGCTGCGGCGGCCTTCTTCAGCGATGTGAACGTGATCCGCGGCACTTCGCGCGGGGCGCTGACCGAAACGCCGTTCGGGGCCTTTCTGACCCCCGGCCACAAGGACGGGGCCGAGGTTGAGATCGTGATCCGCCCGCAGCATCTGCGCATCGACTTTGACCGCGGGGGCAGAGGGCCGAACCCGACACCCGAAGACGGCACGCCCGCGCGTGGCACGGTCCTGCGCAGCCGCTATCTGGGGCGTGAGAGCCTGGTCGATTTCGCGATGGATTTCGAAGGCGCCAGGCTGACCGCCTCGGTCCCGGGGGTGTTCCTGCCAAAGCCGGGCACGGTCCTGTGGCTGATGATCCGCCGCGACCGCTGCTTCGTGTTCGGGGTTAGCTAGGGGCTGTTCGCCGCCTGCCAGTCCGAAGGCGTCTGGCCCGTCACCCGCAGGAATTCGCGGTTGAAGTTCGACTTTGTCGCAAAGCCAGCCTCCAGCATCGCGTCAGTTACCGAGGCCCCATGCCGCAGCGCCGTGCAGGCCGCGTGCACCCGGTGGCCGTTCACATAGCGCGAGATGTTGTCGCCGCTGCTGCGGTTCACTGCGACCGACAGCGCCTTGACCGGCACATGCAGACGCCGGGCCAATTGGCCCAGCGTCAGGTCGGGATCGCGCCAGGGTTTGCGGTCGGCCATGTGCTCTTCAAGCCGCGAGAACAGCGTGGCGTCATCCTCGGTCGGGCCGGGATTGGCCTCGACCGCAGAGGGCCCGGTTTCGGACTGCATCGCAATGCCAAGGACGCCAAGGCCCAGAAGCACGAGACTGCCGGTCACGCTGATCACAAGGGGTTGCAGGTCGGTGCGGCCCAGAAGCTGTACGCCGACGATCACGATGTCGCTGCAGGCCGAGAAGATCAGCCCAAGCGCAATCGCACGCCAGAGAAGTGCGAGCCTGCCGCCGGAGGCAAGGCTTGCGCGGGGCAGGGGGGCATTGTGCAGACGCAAAAGGATCGCCGTTCCATATCCAAGATAGGCCGCGGGGATCAGCACATCCAGCAGGTCGCGTGCCGCCAGGCTTGTGACAAGGGCAAGCGCCGGGCCAATCAGGTGCAAGGCATCGCTGGACCGCAAGGGCCGGTCCAACCCGGCGGTCGCAAGGGCCAGCCAGGCGGCGGGCGGGACCAGCATGGCGCTGACTGGCTGGGCCGTACGCAGGGCAGCGATGCCGTAATGCTGGCCCCCGGCGATGACGACGCCTTGCAGGGCGTTCACTCCGACCAGAAGGACAAGGCCCAGAGCCACCGGCCCCCGGGCACGCAGGCTGGCCAGCAGGAACAGAAGGATCAGCGCGAAGACAAGCGGGATCGGCAAGGTCAGCATGGGGCGTTGATAGACCTGAAACGGGTTTGGCGCGACCTTGAACCGGTTTCAGGACGCGCAATTTCCGGGGGCGGTGCAGAGGGGCAGGGCACATCCAACCCTGAAAGGTCATCCGATGCTGAAACTTTCCCTGCTTGCCCTTCTTCTGTCGGCTCCTGCCGCGCTGGCCGATCTGGCGGCGATCCGCGAGACCACGATCCTGGCCCCGCACCATGGCCGCGCGCTGCAGCTGGTGGTCTATTATCCGACCTCGGACGCCGCCAAGACTCAGGTCTTCGCCGAAAATCCGGTGTTTCAGGGGGTGACTGTCGCAAGCGGTGACAGCGCGATCCTGCCGCCCAATGCGGGCGGCTATCCGGTGATCCTGATGTCGCATGGTCTTGGCGGACACTACCGCTCGCTTGCCTGGCTGGCCAAAGGGCTGACCGAGGCGGGTGCGGTGGTGGTGGCGGTGAACCATCCGAACAGCACGTTCGGCGATTTCGACATGCAGGCGGGCCTGCAGCACTGGACCCGGACCGAGGATTTGAAGCTGGCGCTGGACTGGCTGCTGGCCACGCCCGACCTTGGGCCGCAGGTCGATCCCGGACGCATCCATGTGGCGGGGTTTTCCTACGGCGGCTGGACGGCCCTGTCGCTGCTTGGGGTGCGGGGCAACCTGCCGGGCTATGTCGCGCATTGTCAGACCGTGGGAGCAGGTTCGACCCATTGCCGTGACATCGCAGCGGCGGGGGGCGATCTGGCGGCGCTGGACGCGAGGCTGTGGGGCGGCGATCACGCTGAGGCCCGGGTGAAAAGCGCGCTGGCGATTGATCCGGGCCTGACCTGGGGGTTGCAGCCGCAGGACGTGGCCGCGGTCCGTGGCGAGGTTTTGCTGGTCCAACTTGGCGAGGGCGAGGACCGGCTTCTGGCAACGGATCTTTCGGCGGCAGGCAGCGGTTTTGCGGCATTGATGCCGCAGGCGGATATGCTGCAGATCACGCCCGCGCGGCATTTCTCGATGCTGCCGGTCTGCAAGCCGGACGGCGCGGCGATCCTGGCCGAAGAGAAGGACGATCCGGTCTGCACCGACCCGGTGGGCGCAGATCGGGCGGCATTGCATGCGCAGGTGCTGGCGGCGGCGATTTCGTTCTTCGCCCTCGATTAGGGGCCGGTGACCGCGTTCCCGCGCCGGAGGTCAGCCCTGCGGGTCCGGGTGGGTGCGGCGCCAGGCGGCAAGGTCTCGTCCCGGCTCGGCGGGCACGTTCTCTCCGGTCGGGGTCAGGGTTTCGATCCGGTCGACGCGGAAGCTGCGGAAATCCTGGCGGGCCTCGCACCAGCTGGCGAGGGTCCAGACCCGGCCCCAGAACTCCAGCTGCAGGGGGCGGATCATGCGCGCGGACAAGCTGTCGTCGGCAACGCGGTAGCTGATCTGCAGGCGTTCGCGCAGCCGGATCGCGCGGCGCAAGGTTGGCAGGTGGCGGGCTGCGGCCAGGGCCTCGGCGCCGGGGAAGACCCAGGTCTCCTCCCCCATGCCGTCGATCAGCCGCGCGGGCAGCACCGCCGTCACCTTGCCCAGCAGGCTTTCGGCCGCCCGGGTCAGCGAAGGGTCGGCCCCCCGCGTCACCAGCTGCAGGCCCAGGGACAGGGCCTGCAGTTCCTCGGCGGTCAGGGTCAGGGGCGGCAAGGTCACGGGTTCCCGCAGGATATAGCCCACCCCGCGCTCACCCTCGACCGGCAGGCCCGAGGCAATGAGCGTCGCCATGTCGCGCCACAAGGTGCGGACCGAGACCTCCAGCCGCTCTGCCATGTCGCGGGCGGTGTGAAGCCGCCCGTCGCGCAGGATCTGGATCAGTTCGAACAGGCGGTCGGTGCGGCGCATGGGCGAAAGGTGGGCCAGGCGTCAGGCCAGCGTCAAGTCCAGCGACAGCGCCAGATGCTCATGGCGCATCTTGGCCGAGGGCCCGTCGATCAGCGCCATGAAGGGGGCGAAGTCGGGATCGGCCATCACGGCTTGCGGGGCGGCCTCGGCCTCGGCCAGGCTGGCCCAGGTCACGGCATCGGTCCAGCGCCCGTCCGCGCCCCTGGACAGCTGGCGGGACAGGAAACCGGGCTGGCGCCGGACCAGCGCCTCGGTGCCGCGGGCCGCAGCCAGGAAGGCCGCCTCGTCAGTGCCGGGGATCAGCGAGAAGGTGACATATTCGATCACAGTTGTCTTGGGCGGCATCGGAAACTCCATCAGTTACGATGCGGGCGGTATGACAGGGGCCAACTGACAAGGGTCTGTCAGCAACGATGGGGAAGGGTCAAAATCCTTCGAAGGATTTTGCAAAAGTCTTCGAAGACATTTGGCCGCTCGCCTAGCCGTCCACTTCGATCCCCGACTGCGGCAGCAGCGTTGCGACCTTGTACAGAAGGCTGCGCGCCGCCTTGGCCTTCGGGTTGCCCTCCTGCCCCACATGGCGCAGCCCCTCGACCAGGGCGTCCAGCTCGTCCGGGGTCAGCATCGTCGGCGGCAGGACAAGGGGCGAGCGCAGCATGTACCCCAGCCCCCGTTCGCCCGTGACCGGCATCCCGCTGGCCGCCAGCATCTCCATGTCGCGCCAGATCGTCCGCGTCGACACCCCGAGTCGCGCGGCAAGCTCGGCCGCCGTATGCAGCCGCCCGTCCCGCAGATGCTGCACGATGTCGTAAAGGCGCGCGTCGCGTTTCATGGGAATTCCCGGCCGGAACAGGGGCGACATCAGCCCACTTACTGACAAAATACTGTCAGTTGACTGCGTCCTGCAAGCCGCTTCGGTCTTGGAACCGGGGGGGCGCTGGTCCTAATACGGGGTCAGACAGGAACTGCTGCCCCGGATCGGGGTGTGAACCGGAGGGTAATCCCATGCTCAACAATATCGGCCTGCCCGGCCTTCTTCTGATCGCGGTCATTGTCCTTGTGCTGTTCGGCCGGGGCAAGGTCTCCAGCCTGATGGGCGAAGTCGGCAAAGGCATCACCGCCTTCAAGAGGGGCGTGAACGACGGTGCCAAGGAAATTGACGAGGCCAAGGCCGACGCTGCCAAGGACGTGACGCCCGCCGAAAAGGACAAGGTCTGACCCAAGGACCTGCAGGGAACGCAGAATGGATTTCAGCTGGTCCGAACTTCTTGTCGTCGGCATTGTCGCGCTGATCATCATCGGCCCGAAGGACTTGCCCGGCATGTTCCGCGAGCTTGGCCGCTTTACCGCCAAGATCCGCGCGATGGGGCGCGAGTTCAGCCGTGCGATGGAACAGGCGGCGAAAGAGTCGGGCGTCAAGGACGTGGCGGATGACCTTCGCAAGGTCGCATCGCCCAAGTCCATGGGTCTGGATACGGTGAAATCCGCCGCCGACAAGTTCGAAAAGTGGGACCCGCTGAAGAACGCGGCCAAACCCACCAAACCCCTGACACCGGCCCCGATGCCGCCTGCAGCACCTCCGGCCCCGGTCGCCGAAACCATTGCGGCTCCTGCACCGGTCAGCACCGGACCGGCGACGGCGGCGCTTTACGAAAAGAAGGCCGCGCGCAAGGCCGTGCTGGACGAGGCGTCGGCCAAGTTGCGCGCGATTGCCGAACCCCCAGCCGAAGCCCCGACACCCGCCAAGGCCCCGGGCCGTCGGCGCAAGAAGGCCGAACCCTCTGGCGGTGACGCAGCATGAGCACCAAGGACGAAATCGACGACAGCTCTGCCCCCCTGGTCGAGCACCTGATCGAACTGCGCAACCGGCTGATCTGGGCCGTTTCGGCCTTCATCGTCGCGATGATCCTGTGCTTTGTCGTGGCCGAGCCGATCCTGAACTTCATGCTGCAGCCCATCGAACGCGCCATGCGCGATCTGGGCGATCCGAACCCGGTGATGCAGTACACGGCACCGCAGGAATACTTCTTCACCTTGATCCACATCTCGGTCGTGGCCGGGCTGATGGTCAGCTTTCCGGTCATTGCCTACCAGCTGTGGCGCTTCGTGGCCCCCGGTCTGTACAAAAGCGAAAAGCAGGCGTTCCTGCCGTTCATCATTGCCTCGCCCGTGCTGTTCCTGACCGGTGCCGCCTTTGCGCATTACGTGGTGACGCCGATCGCGATGACCTTCTTTCTGGGGTTCGCCGATGCCTTTTCGGTGGTGACCGCGCTGATCCCCGGTCTGTCCGATGGGTCGGTGGCCACAGTGGCCGACGCCACCGCTCCGGCCAGCGACACCGGGATCGACATCGTCTTCCAGGGCAAGGTGAACGAAACGCTGGACATCAGCCTGAAGCTGATCATCGCGTTCGGGCTATGCTTCCAGTTGCCCGTCCTGCTGACCCTGATGGGCAAGGCGGGGATTGCGACCTCGGCCGGGCTGGCGAACATGCGTCGCTATGCCATCGTCGTCATCCTGATCGTCGCCGCACTGGTCACGCCCCCGGACGTGATGAGCCAGCTGATCCTGTTCTTCGCCGTCTACCCCTTGTACGAAGTCTCGATCCTGCTGATCCGCCGCATCGAAAAGCGCCGTGAGGCAGACCTGCGGGCCCAGGGCCTTTGGGACGACGAGACCGACGCCCCGGCGGAAAGCGCGGAGCCGAAGGTGTGACCGACCCGCTGGAGCGGATTGCCGCGGCGCTGGAGCGGCTGGCCCCGGCGCCGATGCCTGCGCCGGATTTCTTGGCCGAGGCTTTTGTCTGGCACACCAGCCCCGACCGGCTGGAACCTGTCGCCCATGTCTCTCGCGTGGACCTGGCGCTCTTGATCGGGGTGAACCGGTCGCGCGATACGCTGCTGGAAAACACTCGCCACTTCGCCGCCGGTCTGCCGGCCAACAACGCGCTTCTCTGGGGCGCGCGGGGGATGGGGAAGTCTTCGCTGGTCAAGGCGGTCCATGCCTCCGTCCGGGCCGAGGGGCATGACCTGAAGATCGTGGAATTGTCGCGGGAGGACCTGCCGTCGGTCCAGCGCCTGCTGGCGCATCTGCGCGCGGCGCCCTACCGGTTTGTCCTTTTCTGCGACGACCTGTCGTTCTCCCATGACGACCAGCACTACAAGTCGCTGAAGGCAGTCCTTGATGGCGGTATCGAGGGGCGGCCGGAAAACGTGCTGTTCTACGCCACCTCGAACCGCCGCCACCTGATGCCGCGCGACATGATCGAGAACGAACGCTCGACCGCGATCAACCCGTCCGAGGCAGTAGAGGAAAAGGTCTCCTTGTCCGACCGATTTGGCCTGTGGCTGGGTTTCCACCCCTGCAGCCAGGACGACTACCTGGAGATGATCCGCGGCTATTGCGCAGCGCATGGGGTCCGCGTGCCGGACGACCGGTTGCACGCCGAGGCCATCGAATGGCAGGCCACCCGGGGCGGCCGATCGGGGCGGGTCGCCTGGCAGTTCTTCTGCGACCTTGCGGCCCGCGAAGGCGTGCGCATCCGCGCCTGATCACCCGGTTTTTGCTTGCGCGGACCCCGGCCGCGTCCTAACCGCAGTGCATCATGGTCATCGAGATTCTCGTCATTCTGGCACTGATCGTCATCAACGGCGTCCTTGCCATGTCCGAACTTGCCATCGTCAGCGCCCGCCCGGGCCGGTTGAAGACGCTGGAGGGCAAAAGCCGGGGTGCTCGGATGGCGCTGCGGCTGGCCGAAAATCCCGGCCATTTTCTGTCCACCGTGCAGATCGGCATCACCGCGGTCGGCGTCCTGTCCGGGGCCCTGTCCGGCGCGACCCTTGGCTTGCGGCTGGAACAATGGCTGGTCTCCCAGGGCGTTGAACCGGATTGGGCCGCGACGCTGGGCGTCGGCGGAGTGGTGGTTGCCATCACCTACTTCAGCCTGATCGTCGGCGAACTGGTCCCGAAGCAGCTGGCGCTGAGGAATGCCGAAGGCGTCGCGATCCGCATGGCCCCGGCGATGACGCTCTTGTCGATCATCGGTGCACCGCTGGTCTGGTTCCTCGACCGCTCGGGTCGGCTTCTACTCTGGCTTCTGGGCCAGCGCGGGTCCAGCGAGAACCGGGTGACCGAGGAAGAGGTCCACGTCCTTCTGGCCGAAGCGCATGAAGGCGGTGTCCTCGAAACCGAAGAACGCGAGATGATCACCGGCGTCATGCGCCTGTCCGACCGCACCGCCCGCGCCCTGATGACGCCCCGCCACGAGGTCGAGATGCTGCCCTTGGACGCCACCGGGGTCGAGGCCGTCGCCGCGGTCCGCAGGGTCGCCCGCCCCCGGATGCCGGTGGCGAACGCCGAGGGCGACGTGGTCGGCATCGTGCTTCTGGCGGACGCCTTCCAGGCCGTGTCCCGCCGCGAGACGCTGGACCTGAAGGCGCTTCTGCGCGAGGTGCCGGTGGTCTCCGACCGGGCCGAAGCGCTGGATGTGCTGGAAATCCTGCAGAAGTCCGAACACCACTTCGCGCTGGTCTATGACGAGTATGGCCATTTCGAAGGCATCCTCACCACCGGCGACGTGCTGGAGGCGATCACCGGGGCCATTGCCGCCAGTGACACCGACGAACCCGCGATGGTCACGCGTGAGGACGGCAGCTACCTGGTCGCCGGCTGGATGCCCGTGGACGAGTTCTGCGACCGACTGGACCTGCCGCGCGACCTGGCCGGGGAATACGATACGGTGGCAGGCCTGGTCCTGCACCAGCTGGGCCAGATCCCGGACCTCGGCGCGCATTTCGCCACGGAAGGCTACCGCTTCGAAGTGATCGACCTTGACGGCCGCCGCATCGACAAGGTGCTGGTGTCCCGGCTGGACGCCTGAGCCCCCCGATCCCTTCAAGGAAATCGGACCGGAGCCTTCAAGGGCTCCGCGCCCCTTACTGCAGGTAGCCCACTGGATCGAAGCTTTGCTTCGAGGTGTTGCGCACCTCGAAATGCACAAAAGCCGGATCGCCCGCAGCGACCTTGCCGATGGCCTGGCCGCGCTTGACCTTGTCGCCCTTCTTCACCGCCATGTTCGCCACGCCGACATAGACGGTCAAGAGGTCGCCCGCGTGCCGCAAGATGACGATGCCCTTGCCGGTCGTGTCCGCCGAGATCACCGTCACCGTCCCGGCATCGGCCGCCACCACCGGGCTTCCCACCGCCGCGGCGATGTCGATGCCCTGGTTTTTCTTGGCGTCGTAGCCCCGGATGATCTTGCCCGCGACCGGCATCGCCATCTTGGACGAGGTGGTCTTCTCGGCCCCAAGATCGGGCGAGGGTGGGGTGGCCTTGGGCTTGGTGCCTGCGGCCTCGGTCTTTTCGTCCGGCAGCGGCTTCTTGGCCGAGGGCGGCTCGGGCGTCGGGCTGCCTGCGCCGGGTGCGGTCGGCACCGGTTCCGGGTCGGGCGCCGCAGCCGTCGCGATCGGGATGATCAGCGTCTGGCCTTCGCGGACCGCCATGTCGGAACCAAGCTGGTTCCAGTCCGCCAGCGCCTTGGCCGACACGTTGTAGGCCCGCGCGATGGTGAACGCCGTCTCGCCCCGCGCGACGCGGTGGGTCAAGGGCTGGTTCGGGATCGGCTTCGATGCCGTGGGTGAGACCTCGGCCGGTTTTGCCGAAGGTCCGGCCTCATCCAGCGCCGTCGTCGCGATCGAGGTGATGTCGACCGAACCGCCGCCAGAAGGCAGGGCCGAGCCGCCGATCACCGCCGGTTGCGGTGTGGCCGATACCCGGTCGGGCAGCAGCAGCATCTCGCCTTCGCGCAACGGGTCGGTCGGGCGCAGCGCGTTCTCGCGCGCCATGGCCTCGGGGCTGACACCCAGTCGTCCGGCCATGCTGGCTACCGTCTCGCCGCGCTGGGCGGTTGCCAGCTGGTAATCGGGATAAGAGATGACGCCATTCGCATCGGGCGTTGGCGCCGCAGCCGTCGCCTGACGCGCCGCGTTCGAGGTGTCGCCACCGTTGTTGCGCAGGTCCCAGTCCAGCGATCCGGTGTCGATACATCCCGCCAGGGCAAGTGCGCTGACACCAAGCACGATGCTGGTCCGAACTCTTGTTGATAGTGCCATCTGGTCCCGCCTGTTCATCCGCCGTCCGGTTTAGGCCCGGTTTTGTGCGCCGAATACTACTCGGAGCCCATGCCCTCTACCAGTGGGACAAAGCGCACTGGGCGAAGTTCCTCATAATCAAACCCGCGTGAGGTCCGCGTGACCTTGATCAGCGCCTGCACCGCATCCGACTGCCCGACCGGCACCACCATGATCCCGCCGGGCTTCAGCTGCTCCAGCAATGGCCCCGGCGGGTCTTCCGCCGCAGCCGTCACGATGATCCGGTCAAAGGGGGCCTGATCCGGCAACCCGTGCGACCCATCGGCGGTGATCGCGGTCACATTGGCGAGGTCCAGCTGGCGGAAAAGCTCGCCCGCCTCGCGCACCAGACGGCGATACCGGTCCACCGTATAGACCCGCCGCGCCAGCTGCGACAGGATTGCGGCCTGGTAGCCCGACCCGGTGCCGACCTCCAGCACGGTATCGCGCGGGTTCACCTGCAAAGCCTGCGTCATCAGACCGACGACCGAGGGCTGGCTGATGGTTTGGCCGCAGGCGATGGGCAGGGGCATGTCCTCATAGGCGCGGTCGGCAAAGACGTTGCGCACGAAAAGCCCGCGGTCGATCTTCTCCATCGCGGTCAGCACCCGCGTATCGGTCACGCCGCGTGAGCGGAGGGAAAAAAGAAAGCGCATCTTGCGTTCGGCAAGCTCTTCGGAGGTCAGATGTTCCTCCGGTCCTTCGGTCATGCCAGCCGGGCTTTCAGATCGCCCAACAGGTCATGCGCCGTCAGGTCGGCGCGCATCGGCGTGATCGAGATATAGCCGTCAAGGTTCACCGCCGCATCCGACCCGGGCAGGGTGGGCGTGTGCTGGTGGCCGCCCTTGATCCACAAGAACTTGCGGCCCGAGGGCGACTGGTGCGGCTCGACGCTGAAGGCGGTGTCGCGGCGGAAACCCTGGGCTGCGACCTGCATCCCCTTGGTCGCGGCGGCGGGCAGCGGCGGAAAGTTGACGTTGTAGAAGACGCGGTAGTCGTCGCCGGTCCACAACCCCTTGTCCAATAGCGCGCGCACGACGCTCGCCCCGTGCACCCGTGCGGATTCAAACGGATCGACCAGCTTTGCGTTGTCGGGGCCAAAGAACTGCGACAGGGCGATGGCCGGCACGCCCTGCAAGGCCGCCTCCATCGCGCCGCCGATGGTGCCGGAATAAAGCACGTTCTCGGCCGCGTTGTTGCCCCGGTTGACGCCGGACAGCACAAGGTCCGGCTTCGCCCCGTCCAGCACATCGTAGATCGCGGCCAGCACGCAGTCGGCAGGCGAGCCCTCGGCGGCAAAGCGGCGCGGCCCCAGTTCGGCGATCATCATCGGGTGGGTGTAGCTGATGCAGTGCCCGACGCCGGATTGCTCGAAGGCGGGGGCGACGGTCCAGACCTCGCCCTTCGGCCCGGCGATTTCCGTGGCGATCTCGGTCAGAACCTCAAGCCCCGGCGCGTTGATGCCGTCGTCATTGGTGATCAGGATGCGCATGGGGGTTCCTTCCGGCTTGCCCCTGATTAGACGAGGCCGGGGGGCGCTTCAAGGCAAAGGCGCGGGCTGGGGGCGGCTCCTCGTTCGACTTCGTCTCCTCGTTGCGGGCCTGCCCAAAGCAAGGAGAAGCGAACGCGCACGACGAGCGTCCCGGTCAGGGCGCGAAGCTGCTGTAGACAAGCGTCAGACGGTCGTCCTCGGCTACTGCCTGCGGGGTGACCAGCGGTTCGTCCCGGATCAGCGCAAGGCAGCCCTCGGCGCTGTCGGCCTGGCCGTCCGAACAGGCAGGGTGCTGCGCCCAGCGTTCGGCGATCAGCCCGCGCACGGCGGCGCTGTTCAGGTTCAGCTCGCTCAGCCGTTGCTCCCGCCCAAGTGCTGCGTCCATCCCGTCGCGGAAGGCGATATGCACCAACTCGCTGCAGTAAAGCGCGTCCTCGGTCCGGTAGAAGTAGGGGTCATAGCCTTTGCCGAAATGGGTGCGCGCAGCCTCGGTCACCGCCAGCGCCTGATCCCCGGTCAGGCCTTCCATCCGGTAGACCGCCACATCGCCGGCCTCGCCCTGATCCATCCAGTCGGCCAGCGGCGTTTCACGAGTGGTCCTGACCGCCTCCAGCACCACCGGGTTGCCGTTCGCGTCAAAGTCCACGATGCCGACATGGGTGAAGGGGCTGTCGGTCGCCAGAAGGATCGCCAGCGACTGGGCCGAGCGCGAGTTCTGGAAGATCACATCGCCACGTTGCAGGTCCGGCAGGCTCTCGGCCCCGGCAGGCAGCGCGAGGAGAAGTCCCAGCGCAAGACCCGGCAGAAGGTGACGTCCGACCATGTGCAACCCCCGAAAGTGCCCGGCAATCTACCGCCACTTCCTCTCCGATGCCAGCAGATGGGAGAAAGGCAGACCCGCGTGGCTCGACGGCATCCCCAAAGCGCCTCCCTCCCCCCTCTGTGGGGGAGGGTTGGGGTGGGGGGGGACGTCGGCTCATGGTAAAGACCGCGTAAACGCAAACGGCCAACCCCTTGAAAGGGTTGGCCGCGTCTGGCCTGTCCTGCGTGGACGCCTCACGCGTCGCGCTGGGCGATCCAGTTGTGGTCGGGGTCGTTCTTGAACCGCCATTTCCGGATCGGCCCGGCCATCACGTTCAGATAATACATCTCGTAGCCGTAAGGAGCCCCGCAAGGATGGTGCCCCTTCGGGACCAGCGTGACGTCGTGGTTCTTCACTGCCATCGTCTCATCCAGCGACCCATCCTCGGTATAAACCCGCTGGATGCCGAAGCCTTGGCCGGGGTTCAGCCGGTGATAGTAGGTCTCTTCCAGGTAGGTCATATTCGGGAAGTCGTCCTCGTCATGCCGATGGCTGGGGTAGGACGACCAGTGCCCGGCCGGAGTATAGACCTCGGTCACCAGAAGGCTGTCGGCAACGTCCAAAGCCTCCATCGCGATGTTGTTCACATGGCGGGTGTTGGTCCCCTTGCCGCGCGGGGTCAGGGTGATCCCCTCCGGCCCCAGACGACGGGCGGGGTAGTTTCCTTTGCCCGGAGCCTTGCAGACCCCGATGGTGCAAGCGGTCGTCGCGGTGGCCTTCCAATTTCTCCCGTTCGGGACATACAGGCAATGCGGCGGGGTCTTCTCGAAGACATCCATCCGCTCGCCCATCTCGCCCCAGTCCTGCCCTGCCGCCTGAACCTTGGCCTTACCCTCGACGATCACGAGAATGACCTCGGTGTCCCCCGTCGCTTCCTCGGCCACATCGCCTGGCTCCAGCCGGTAAAGGGTGAAGCCGACATAGCCCCAGCCCGCCGTCGCCGGGGTGATGTCATGCACCTTGCCGCGGGTGCCGGTGGGGTGGCGCAGAAGGTCGGGCATGGGTTGTCCTTAGCCGGGGCGGGAGGAATCGATGGTCAGGCCTGCCTTGGCGCAGACCTGCAGGATGTGTTCGTAGCCCAGCTTGGAATACTCATAGGGCGGGGCCTTGGCCGGGTCCTGCTCGGCCTCGACCACGATCCAGCCGTTGTAATCCATCGCGCGCAGTCTGTTCGCCACGGCCTGGAAATCGATGCAGCCGTCACCCGGCACGGTGAAGGCCCCGGCGATCACGGCATCCAGGAAGCTGCGGTTGTTCGCGCGCACATCCTTCACGACCTCGGGCCGGATGTCCTTGAAGTGGACATGGTGGACCCGGTCGGCCCAGGTGTTGAGGACGCGCATCACGTCGGCCCCACCAAACAGCAGGTGCCCGGTGTCAAACAGCAGCTTCACGTCGGACGTGGAGCCTTCCATCAGCGCATTCACGTCGTCCTCGCTCTCGATGAACGAGCCCATGTGGTGGTGGTAGGCCAAGGTCACGCCCTGATCCGCCATCCACTTCGCCAGTTCCGACAGTTTCGCCCCATAGGCCCGCACGTCGGCGGCGGCGAACTTCGGGCGGTTGTTCACCGCCACGTCGATGTTGCCCTGCACGGTGTTGGAACATTCCGCATAGACGATGCAGGGCGCTTTCAAGGCCGCGAACTGTTCGACCTGCTGACGCACGGCCTCGATCTCGGTCTTCACGTCGTTTATGAGGAGATTGCCGGAACACCAGCCACCACAAAGGAAAAGTCCGTTTGCGTTGAGGTAGGACCGCAGCCCTTCCGTATCCGACGGCATCCGCCGCCCGCGTTCGACGCCGGTATAGCCGATCTCGCGGGCTTCGCTCAGCGCCTGCTCCATCGTGTAGGCGGCGGTCAGGTCCGGCAGGTCGTCGTTCTGCCACGAGATGGGGGAAATCCCGATCTTCACGCTCATTCGTCTGTCCTCAGTTTACAAGCCATTGGGCGCGGGCGCCCGCTTCATGTTCCTTGCGGGCCGCGTCCACTTCCTTGCGGGTCGAGACTTCGGGCACGCCGACCTCCCACCAGGACCCGCCCGCGCCGGTTCCCGGCCCCGGGTCACTGTCGATCACGATGACCGTCGGAACGCCAGCGGCCTTCGAGGTCTGCAACGCGGCCTCTAGCCCGGCGATCCCCTCGGCCTTGACCACATGCGCCCCCATCGACCCGGCATGGGCGACGAAGTCGATATGGCTGGCGTTCACGTGATAGCTGTCATCCAGCAGGTTGTTGAACGCAGCACCCCCGGTATGGGCCTGCAAGCGGTTGATGCAGCCAAAGCCGCGGTTGTCGGTCAGGACCACGGTGAAGGGCACCCCCATCATCACGGCGGTCGCCAGTTCCGAGTTCGCCATCATGTAGGACCCGTCGCCCACCATGCAGATCACATCGCGGTCGGGCCGGGCCATCTTGATCCCCAAGGCCCCGGCGATCTCGTAACCCATGCAGGAAAAGCCGTATTCCATGTGATAGCCGCCCTGCGACCCGCGCCACAGGACATGCAGCACGCCCGGCATCGAGCCCGCCGCGCCCATCACCAGGGTCTGCGGCGTGGCTTGCCGGTTGACCGCGCCCACGACTTGCGCGTCCGAGGGCAGCTGGTTCCCGTTCGGCGCGGCGAAGAGGGCGTCGGTCGTCTTGAACCAGGCGTCGCGGGCGGCGAAATCGGGGTCGGCAAAGCGGTGCTTGCCAAGCGCCTCCGAGAGTTTCTCCAAAGCGACCTTGGCGTCTGCCACCAGCGCCTGCGCCCCGCGTTTGGTCGCGTCATGCGGCTGGACGTTGATCGACAGGATCTTGCGCCCTGGCCGCTGGAAGATCGTCCAGCTGCCGGTGGTGAAATCCTGCAGCCGCGTGCCGACGGCCAGCACCAGATCGGCTTCGGCGGCCAGCTTGTTGCCGCAGTCCGACCCGGTGACGCCGGGCGAGCCGAAGTTCAGCTTTTCTTCCCAACCCACGGCGCCTTTCCCGGCTTGGGTTTCGACCAGCGGGATGTTGTGGGAGCGGGCGAAATCCAGCAGCGTGGCCTCGGCCCCGGAATAGATCACACCCCCGCCTGCGACGATCAGCGGGTGCCTTGCGGCTTTCAGCGCGGCAACAGCGGCCTCCAGCTCGCGCTGGTCGGGTTCGGGGCGACGGATGTGCCAGACCTTGGGGGTGAAGAATTCTGCGGGGTAATCATAGGCTTCGGCCTGAGTGTCCTGGCAGAAGGCCAAACACACCGGCCCGCAGGTCGCAGGGTCGGTCATCACCTGCAAGGCGCGGGGCAGGGCGGTCAGAATATGCTCCGGGCGCGAGATCCGGTCGAAGTAGCGGACCACCGGGCGGAAGCAATCGTTGGCCGAGACGATCCCGTCGCCGAAATCCTCGACCTGCTGCAGGACCGGGTCCGGCGCGCGGCTGGCAAAGACATCGCCCGGAATCATCAGGACCGGTATCCGGTTCACATGCGCCAGTGCCGCCGCCGTCACCAGGTTCGTCGCCCCCGGCCCGATGGACGTGGTCACCGCCATCGCCTTGCGCCGCTTCATCGCCTTGGCATAGGCAATCGCGGTATGCGCCATCGTCTGTTCGTTGTGGCCCCGCCAGGTCGGGATCACGTCGCGATGGGTTTCCAGCGCCTCGCCCAGACCGGCGACGTTGCCGTGGCCAAAGATCGCCCAGACCCCCTCGATGAAGCGGCTGCCGTCCTCGGCCTGTTGCAGGGAAAGCCAGCGCACCAGCGCCTGGGCTGCGGTCAGCCTTACGGTTTCTTGGCGGATCGTGGTCATTTCATTCCTCCCTGGCGCGCGGCATCCCAGGTCCGGGACAGGCGCGCATAACGGTCTGACATCTGGGCAACGGCTTCGGCGTCGGTCATCTGGCCCTTGAACCAGGCCCGCGCGGCGTCGCCAAAGATCGTGCGGCCGATGGCGAAGCCTTTCACCAAGGGCTGCTTGGCCGCAAGGGCCAGCGACGCCGCCACGTCCTCTTCTTTCGCATCGAGGCCGAGGACCACGACACCCCGCGTGTGCGGGTCGTTCTTGGTGATCGCGGCGCAGGCATTGTCCCAGGCCTTTTCAGTGGCAAACGGTTCCAACTTCCACCAGTCGGGGTAGACGCCAAGGTCGTAGAACCGCTGGATCACCTGCGTGGAGGTGTCATCGGTGACCGGGCCGACCTTGGACGGGATGATCTCCAAGAGCATCTCAAGCCGGTTGCGGCGGCAGGCGTGGAACAGGCGGCGGACGGTATCCTCTTGGCTCGCCTTGGTCGTGGCGTCGTCGTCGGGGTGGTAGAAGCAAAGCACCTTTACGACGTGCTCCAGCGGCCATTCCTGCAGGCCGCCAAAGTCCGGGCCAAGCTCGGGTTCAAGGGTCAGGGGGCGAGAGCCCGGCCATTCCACGGGCCGCCCGATCCAGAGGCCCGTGCCCGCGGCTTGGAACAGGGCGTCGCGGCCAAGGCGGCTGTCGCAGAGGATGCCGTAGCCAGGTTGGCCGTTCGCAACGGTCAAAGCGGCCTTCAGGCACAACTCCTTGAAAGCGCCGATCTTGGCCGGCGTGGCACCCTCCATCTGCTCCAGCTGCAGCCGGTGGTCGAAGGCGAAGACCCGCATGGTCGACCAGTCCTTGTGGCGGTTCGTCGCCCAGTGGACCTGTTCCAGCGTAGCATCCTTGCGCAGCGCCTTTTCCACGACCCCGCGCTGAAGGAAGAACTGCAGCTCCTCCCAGGACGGATAGGCCGGGGTGCAGCCGTGGCGGCTGACGGCGAAGGCCCCGCAGGCATTGGCGTATTTGAGGGCGACGGGCCAGGGTTCCCCGTCGAGCCAGCCTTTCAGGAGCCCCGACATGAACCCGTCGCCGGCGCCAAGGACGTTGAAGACTTCGATCGGGAAGCCGGGACCGCTTTCGCCGTCGTCAAGGCTGTCGGGGACAGCGCCGGTGAAGGCGACCGCGCCCATGGGACCACGCTTGCAGACGAGAGTGGCCTTGCTGACCGCCCGCACGGCGCGAAGTGCTGCGATGGTGTCGGTGGTGCCGCCTGCGATGTGAAACTCTTCCTCGGTCCCGACGATCAGGTCGAAGTAGTGCAGCGTAGATTGCAGTTTGGCGGTGACCGCGGCGGACTCGATGAACCGGCTTTCGCCGTCGCCATGCCCCGCCAGACCCCAAAGGTTCGGGCGATAGTCGATGTCCAGCGCAGTCTGGAGGCCATGCTTGCGCGCCAGGGTCAGCGCCTTCAGGACGGCGGCTTCGGTCTTCGTGTTGGACAGGTGAGTGCCGGTGGCGACGACCGAGCGGGCCTCGGCGATGAAGGCCTCATTGATGTCGTCCTCGCACAAAGCCATGTCGGCGCAGTTTTCCCGGTAGAAGATCAGCGGGAACTGCTTGTCGTCGCGGATGCCCAGAAGGACCAGCGCCGTCAGCCGTTCCGGGTCGGTCTTCACGCCGCGCACGTCGACGCCCTCTTTCGCCAGCTCCTCGCGGATGAAGCGCCCCATGTGTTCGTTGCCGACCCGGGTGATCAGCGCGGACTTAAGCCCAAGGCGGGCGGTCCCGGCGGCCATGTTGGTGGGCGAGCCGCCGATGTATTTCTGAAAGCTTCCCATGTCTTCCAGCCGCCCGCCGACCTGCGCGCCGTAGAGGTCGACCGAGGATCGGCCAATGGTGATGACGTCGAGGGGTTTGGACTGGGACATGCGCGAGGGCTCCGACCGGGGCCGAGTCGCCCCTTGCGATAGAACGTTTATTCCAAATCTCCGAGTCGGGGAAGCGCTAAGTTTCACGCCTTGCCGCCACGGCGACGGCAAGCGACAGGGCAAGGGCAATCGCTGCCGAAAGGGAGCGGAAGGCGCCGAAGTCGATTTCGGTCACGGTCAGGATGGTGTCGGCGATCCCGGCCAGACGCGTCGCGGGTGGGTCGGTCAGGACGACCACCGGCATCCCGCGACCCCGCGCATCCTCTGCCAGGGCCAGGGTTTCCTCGGAATAGGGCGCGAAGGTGATCGCCAGAAGCGCATCGCCCGGCCGCAGTGTCGAGCGCTGACCCAGGCCCGCGACCCCATCGTGCAGGACCGCCGGGACGCCAAGCTTGTCAAAGACATAGCTGAGGTAACTCGCCACCGGAAACGATCGCCGAAACCCTGCGAGATGGATGGTTCCAGCGCGGGAAAGTGTCGTAACTGCTTGATCCAGGGCGCTTTCATCCAGGTCTCGTGCCAGTGCTTCCATCGACTGGCGGCCGGCCTCGACGAATTCGGCGACCAGAGTCGAGGGATGACCGGCCCCACCCGCCTTCAGGTTGGCCAGCCGGGTGGCGTAGTCGGGGGTAGAGCGTGACAGCGCACCGCGGAACAGGCGCTGCATTTCGGCAAAGCCCGAGAACCCCATGATCTGGCAGAACCGCATCATCGCCGAGGGTGGCACGCCTGCGCTTTGCGCCACCTGCGCGACAGTGGACAGCGCGATCGTGTCCATGTGCCGGGCTATGTGGTCGGCACATTGCTGCAACCGACGCGGCAGTTGACCGGCAAGGTCCTGCAAGCGATCCCGAAACGCGTCGATCGACTGTGGCGCATCGCGCAGCGCAATGGCGGGGTCTTCTGTCGGCATGGCGGATCCATTGTGTGGTCCGTCCAGCATAGCACATGGAACGAACGTTCCAAGCGATCAATCAACCCGCCGCGGCCAGGCCCGGAAAACACACAGGCCCCGGGCCTTTCGGACCGGGGCCTGCGCCTATCTTAAGTCGCTGCGGACTACTGGCTCATCTTGTTGAATTCGGCCAGGCCGCTGGCCAGGATGTCGTACCATTCGCCGGTTTCGCGCATCTCGGTGATGCCGCGGTTCAGCATGGCGATGTAGACCCGGCCGCGCGGATTGCTCTTCGAGGTCAGGAAGTGGTACGAGATGAAGGTCGTCAGCGCCGGGTTGACCGCGATCTTGTCCGACGCGTCCAGCTCCTGGAAGTTCGACACCGAGGTCTCGGTTTCGATCGAGTAGACGTCGACTTCGCCCTTCAGCAGCAACTCGGCGCAGTCGATCGGGTTCTTCGGCTGGATGTATTCCACGACCGGCGGGGTCAGCCCCTGCACTTCAAGGTCGCCCAGCGGCCAGGCTTCCGGCCGGCAGATCCGCGCGCCGGTGTAGTCCGAGAACGACCGGGCTTCGGCGAACTTGCTGTCGGGCAGGGTGTTGAAGGTATAGGCCGCCTCGTAGATCGGCAGCGAGAAGTCGAAGTCGGTGCACATCCGCGCCGAGAATTCGCCCAGCATGTCCAGCTTGGAGCAGTCCGGCGATTCCCAGGCGATCGAGATGTCGAAGGAGCCCGAGGGCAGCAGCACGTCGATGTGCGACATCCAGTCGTCGACATAGGACACTTCGTAGCCACGGTCGTTGCCACCGCGCTGCATCGCGGTCGCGGCCATGCGGACGAAGATGCCGCCGCCGGTCAGCGATTCATCGGTGAAGGGCGCCCAGTTGTTCGAGGTCACGAACTTCAGCGGCGGCTCGTAGACGTTGGACTTCTTGGCCGCGGATTCCTGCTTTTGGGTTTCCGTCTCGATGACCGCGGTAAGCTCCTGATCCGGGGTCAGACGGCCGTCCTCGCAAGGCAGGATCAGCTGCAGGCCAGCCGGCAGGCTGTTCGGGTTCGCGGCCAGCGCATCGCGGTTGGCGTTGAAGATCATCTGGTAGTCGAAAGTGCCGTAGGCGGCCTGGGCGATCGAGCCCAGGGTGTCACCGTCGTTCACGGTGTAGGTGGTGCAGGCTTCCTGAGCAGACGCGATGACAGGCAACGAAATCATCGCAGCCGCGAGGATAGGAAGCCGGTGCAGGTGCGAAGCGGTTCTCATGAGTGGGGTCCCTTCTTGAGTCCTCTAGAGGGTGTGATAACTGGCATTTACTGAAACAATGCACTGGATACTGCAGGATATGACCGCATAGATGGCGCGAATAAGGCGAATAGGTGATCATTCTCTGCGCAGATCACGTCTGCGCGACCACCTGCCCGCCACGCCTGAAATGCAGCTTTTCCCGCCATTTCAGCCACGTCGATTCATTCCGTCGTGCGCTGCGGCGCCAGTGCAGTCGACACGATATCGTACCACTCGCCGGACTGGTACATCTCGATCAGACCGGCATCGAGCTGGCCCAGCATCGCGACCGCGCGGGGGTTCGACTTGTGCGCGATGACGTGCAGGCTGACGATGGTCGACAGGTGCGGGTTCGCGCCGACTTCGGCGATCAAGTCCAGCTTGGCCACCGTCGCATCGCCCACCTCGGCGTCGATCGACACGAGGTCGACTTCGCCCGTCGCAAGGGCGCGAAAGCAGTCCTCGACATCTTCGGTGCGCACCAGGGTGATCGTCGGGGCGGTCAGCCCGGCCGCATCAAGGACGCCGGTGGTAAAGCCTTCCGGACGGCAGATCCGCTTGCCTTCGAACCCTGCGGCGCTGGTCACTTCCAGCAACCCGCTGTCGCGCTTGGCGAAGAAGCCGTCCACGATTTCGTAGAACGGGGCCGAGAAGGCAAAGTCGTTGCAGCGCGCCTGATCTCCGGGCGAAAGCATGCTGGCTTCGCAGGACGGGCGGACCCAAGGGTAGCTCAGGTCATAGGCGCCCGACGGCAAAAGCGCGTCGATATGGGCCTGCCAGTCGTTCACGAAGCTGATGTTGTAGGCGATGCCGGGGTCGGCCCGGAACGTGGCCATCTCGACCAGTTGGGTCATCATCCCGCCGCCAGGCAGCATTTCGTCGGTAAAGGGCGCGTAACCGTTGCCGGTCACGATTGCGATGGGCTTTTCGGCCGGGACGGCAGGCGCGGGTTCCGGGGTGGCCGCGACTGTGGTCACGGTTTCCGGCGCGGCCAGGGTCTCGGGGGCCGGGGCGGCGACGGTTTCCGCCTTCGGGTCGCAGGGCAGGTCCAGCTTCACGCCGATTTCGATCAGGTCGGCCTTTTCGCCGATCTTGTCGATGTTGGCGTCAAAGATCAGGCGGTACAAATCCGCATCGCCATAGGCCGCGCGGGCGATGAAGCGCAGGTTGTCTCCGGCGACGACAGTGTAGGAGGAACAGGCTTCCTGCGCCTGAACGGCAACCCCGGACAGAAGCAAGGCAGTGCTGCCGAGAAGAATTTTCCGTGCGAGTGTCATGGTCCTTGCTCCTTGTATCCAGCCGCCAGTGTCGCGCTGATCCTGGGCATCCCGCCCGGACCTGCCCCGCTGACCATGGTGCCTGTCTGGTTTCATCTGTCCGCTGTCCGTGCCCTAGTCGCGCAGCGCCGTGTCGCTGCGCCCAAGTCCCGCCTGCGCCGTCCGGGCGACAGCCCGGTCAAGCGCCCGGATCAGCGGGTCAAGCATGTCCGGCGCGGCCGGGGCCGCGACGGTATCCCGGACAAATACGGCGCTTGACCGCGGGCTGCGCAGGTCCTGATCAAGGGCCATGGCCTGCCGATCCGCCGCCATCATCACGGGTTCCCTGCAAGCACAAGTTGCATCGTCGCCACGTCCACCTTGTTGTCGCGGACGATCGAGAATTCGCTTTGCGTCGCCTTGGCGTTCACCAGTTCGGCCATGACGGTTTCCAGCGAGGTCGGTCCATCCAGCGGGGTGCCGGTGGTCTTGTCGCGGAAGAGGACGTCGCCCTGACGCAGCGTGGTCAGCGTCGGCTCGGAGACACCCGTCACCACGGTTTTCCAGGTGCCATCTTCAGTTGCAGTGCGGAGACGGATGCCATTTGCCAGGCTGACCAGGCGCACGGCCTCTACAGTCAGCAGTCCGGTCATCCGGTCGCCGTCCGACCCCGAATACTCGGCCACGACGCGGGCACGGCCATCGGGATCGACCTGCATCGCATTCAGGATCACCGTGGTCAGCGTCGAAGAGGTCGGCGTCGGGCGGCCGTTGATCGAATGGATCACGATGCCCTGGCGCAGCCAGTTGCCGGCGGTTGCGGGATTTATCGTCGGAGACAGGCGCACGATCAGAGCGGCCGGTTTCCCGCCGATCAGGCGGTCATCCGCGGTGAAGGGCAGCTCGGCGTCCCAGGCCGCAAAGTCGACCTGCGCAGCAGCGGGGGCCCCGGCCGCATTGGCGGCGGGCTCGGTAACGGCGGCCGCAACTTCGGGCTCAGCGACAGGCTCAGCCACAGGCTCTGCCACCGGTTCAGCCGCGGTTTCGGCGACTGGCTCGGCGACTGGCTCGGCCTCCGGTTCGGGCGCTGGTTCCACCGGAGCGGCTGCGGTTTCCACTTCCGGCTCGGCGGCGGGTTCCGGCTCGGGTGTAACCGGGGCTGGCTCGGGAACCACAGCGGTCTCGGTCTCGACAGCGGGCTCTGGCGTCGGCGTCGGTTCAGGCGCCGGTTCGGGCGCAGCCGTCGCGGTTTCCACGACCGGGGCGGTTTCTGCCTCGGCTGCGGGTTCAGGCACCGTCACGGCAGCCGCGGTGGTCGTGTCGGTTGTGGGGCTGGCGGCCGACGCCGTGGTATCAGCTGTCGCAGTGGTGGTGCTTGCAGTGTCTGGCGCGTCGGGGCTTCCGCCAAGGAACATGTAGCCACCGGCAGCAACGGCCAATGCCACGACCACACCAGCGATCATCGGCATCGGATTGCTGCCCTTGGACGCGGGGGCCGCCATCGCGACCGGCTGCGGGGCAGAGCTGACCCGGGCAGGCGTCACCGTCGGAGCCGCCGTCGTCCCCGTCAGCGCAACCTCGCGCTGGAAGTCGGACACCAGACGGTGCACCGCATCATCCGTGCCCGGGGCGGGTTCGATCAACGTGACAGGCGCGGTGCTGAACATTGCCAGCCATTCCGTCGCCGACTGCAGGCGCTGCTTCGGCAGCGTGCACATCGCGCGGTCGATGGCCTCCAGGAAGCCCACCGGATAGCCGGAAAAACGGCCGGTCAGCGGCAGATAGGGGTCGGGCCGGTCTTCGGCCAGGGCTGCCAGACGGGCCTGACCGTTGACCGGGGCCTCGTCGGAGATCAGGTGATAAAGCGTTGCACCCAAAGCATAAAGATCGCTCCACGGTCCCTGTTCGGACCCGGCGATGTAGAATTCCTGGGGCGAGTAGCCGTCCTTGACCACCCGCAGCGCCGACATCGCGCGATTGGTCTGGCTCGCCTTTTCGCGGGCCGCGCCAAAGTCGATCAGGATCGGCTCGCCCTTCTTGTCGATCAGCACGTTGTCGGGCGAGATGTCGCGGTGCAGCATGTCGTTTTCGTGGATGAACCCGACTGCCTTCAAGAGCTTGACGGTGACCTGGACGATATGGTCCGAGGTCAGCCGCTCGCCTTCACCGTCGATGATCTGCTGCAGGTCCAGCCCATCGATGAAGTCGATCGCCATATAGGCTGTGCCGTTGTCCTCGAAGACCTGGTGCACGGCGACGATGTTCGGGTGCACGATCTTGGCCAGGTTGCGCGCCTCGCGCACGAACAGCTGAACGACCGAGCGCAACTCGGCCGTGTGGGCCCGCGACCGGGCTGCGACCATCACCTTCGACCGGCGGCAGACCGACGACGGGAAGCATTCCTTGATGACAACGTCGCGGTCGAGGCTGTCCTTGGCCAGATAAGTGATGCCGAAGCCGCCGCTGTTGATATAGCGGGTGATCGTGTACTGACCCTTCAGAAGCTTGGCGCCGGGCTGCAACTCATCGATAAGGTCATCGACCTCATCCACGACGGAATCCACCGCTTTCTGTTGCGCCATCTCGTTCATCCTTCAAGCAAAGGTGCTGGACAGTCCGCGGCAAGCAACCACTCCAAGGCATGAAATCCCCCAGACGGCCCCAACACAGGGACAATCGTCCACACAAACGCACCAATTCACATGATCTGTGATGGTTGTGGAACGGGGCGAAAATGGGGCGATCCAGAGGAGATTTGAAGGATGGCTGGGCTCAACCCTAGCGCGAAGATCGGCAATCTGCCATGTCGTTCTCTGCGACGCCGCTAAATTGGGCGGACTTTGTTTCCGTGCGGGAACGAATCCGGTTAAGCGCGGCCGATCTGCCGCAGCGCGCCGATTCGCGACCCTATTCCAGCCGCCGCCGCACCTGCCGGGGTCGTCCGGCAAGGGACAGCCGGGCATCGTTGCGCTGGCGTTCGGCGACCAACTTGCCCTTCGAGATCACCGCCAGCCGATCCGGCCGCAGGCGCAAGGCCTCGGTCGGATTGCCTGCGTCCAGCACCACGAGGCTGGCCAGGCACCCCGGCCGCAATCCGTAATCGGCCAGGTTCATGATCTGCGCGTTGGTTTCCGTCACCATGGTGAAACAGCGCGCCATTTCAGCGGGATGCGTCATCTGCGCGACGTGAAGCCCCATGAAGGCCACGTCCAGCATGTCCGCCGTGCCAAGGCTGTACCAGGGGTCCAGCACGCAGTCCTGCCCCCAGCCGACCGCGACGCCCATCGCCTGCAATTCCTTGACCCGCGTCAGACCGCGTCGCTTTGGATAAGTGTCGTGGCGGCCCTGCAGCGTGATGTTTATCAGCGGGTTGGGGATCGCGGTCATGCCGCTTTCTGCGATCAGCGGCAAAAGCTTGGACACATAGTAGTTGTCCATCGAATGCATCGAGGTGAGGTGGCTGCCCGCCGCCCGCGCCCCAAGACCATGCCGCGTCACCTCGCGCGCCATGGTTTCCACATGGCGCGACATCGGGTCGTCGGTCTCATCGCAATGGACGTCCCACATCAGGCCCCGTTCCGCCGCGATGCGCCCAAGGTCACGCAAGCTTTCCGCGCCTTCCTCCATCGTGCGTTCGAAATGCGGGATGCCGCCGACGACATCCACCCCCATGTCCAGCGCCCGCAGAACGTTCTGGCGGCCGGTCTTCGTCCGGTAGAGCCCGTCCTGCGGGAAGGCCACCAGCTGCAGATCCAGATAGGGGGCGACCCGGCGTTTGACCTCCAGCATCGCTTCGACCCCGCGCAAATGGTCCGGCGTGGTGTCGACATGGGTGCGGATCGCGAGTAGCCCCATGCTGACCGCCCAGTCGCAGTATCGGACTGCGCGGTTGACCAGCTCCTCCACCTTGGCGATGTCGCGCAATTCCCCCCAAAGGCTGATGCCTTCCAGCAGCGTCCCCGAGGCGTTCACCCTTGGCAGACCGTAGCTCAGCGTCGCGTCCATGTGGAAATGCGGGTCGACGAAGGGCGGGGACACCAGATCGCCGGTCGCGTCGATCACGTGTGCGGCCCCCGCGTCCAGCCTGCCCACCGCCGCGATCCGGTCGCCGGTGATCCCGATATCGGCCACCGTTCCATCGGGCAGGATGCCGCCCTTGACCAGAAGATCGAACATTCAGCGTTCCCCCTTGTTGTAGGGCACCATCAGCGCCGCTGGCACCTCGGCCCGGCGCGACATGAGGATCAACGCCAGAATGGACAGGATGAAGGGCAGGGCCAGGAACAGCTGGTAGGGCAGCACCGCGCCCAGCTCCGTCTGCTGCAGCCTTATCTGCAAGGCGTCAAAGGCCGCAAACAGGATTGCGCCAAGGACCGCCTTGCCCGGCTTCCAGGCCCCGAAGACCACCAGCGCCACGCAGATCCAGCCGCGCCCGTTGACCATCTCGAAGAAGAAGCTGGAGAAGGCCGACAGCGTCAGGAACGCCCCGCCCACGGCCATCAGCCCCGATCCCACGATAACCGCGCCCATCCGCAGGCCCGTCACCGACAGCCCTTGAGACTCCACTGCCGCAGGGTTTTCACCCACTGCGCGGACCGCAAGGCCAAGGGGCGTGCGGTAGAGGGTAAAGGCCACAAGTCCCGCCGTCGCAAAGGCCGCCCAGGTCAGCGCGGTCTGCTGGAAGATCGCCTCCCCCAGCCAGGGCAGGTCGGACAGCACCGGAAGGTCCAGCGGCTGGAACGGCTCGATCTTCGGTGGGCTGGTGACTTCGGGCAACATGAGTCTGTAGGCGAAAGACGCCGAGGCTGTGGCGAACAGCGTCACCCCCAGCCCGACAACATGTTGGCTTAGCCCGAACGGCACAGTCAGGATGGAGTGGAGCAGGCCAAACAGCATCCCCGCGCCCATCGCCACAGCGACCCCGCCCCACAAGGGCATCCCCTGATAGACCGCCATCCAGCCGGTGAAGGCGCCGATGACCATGATCCCTTCAATCCCAAGGTTAAGCACGCCCGCCCGTTCGCAGATGAGTTCCCCCATCGTTGCCAGGATCAGGGGCGAAGCGATGCGGATTACCGCCGCCCAGAAGCTGGCCGAGATGAGGATGTCGACGATCTCGCTCATCCCCGCACCACCCGGACTTTCGTCAGAAGGATCGCCAGCACCATGAACAACAGCGCCGTCGCCATCAGCATGTCGGCGATATAGGTCGGCACCCCGGCCGCCCGGCTCATCGCGTCCGATCCCACGAAGATGCCCGCGACGAAGATCGCCGTCAGGATCACCCCCAGCGGGTGCAGCAGCGCCAGCATGGCAACGATGATGCCGGTATAGCCGAACCCCGGCGACAGGTCCGACGACAAGTGCCCCTTCAGCCCCGCAACCTCCGACCACCCCGCCAGTGCCGCCAGCCCCCCCGACAGAAGCGCCGTCTTCACCAGCACCGCGTTCACCGGCATCCCCGCAAACCGCGCGGCTTCGGGGTTCTGGCCCACGGCGCGGATTTCGAAGCCCAGCGTCGTGCGGGTCTGGATCACCCAGACGATGACGGCGGCAAGGATCGCCAGTGCAAATCCCCAATGCAGCCGCAGCCCTTCAACAATGCGGGGCAGGCGGGCCTCGGGGATCAGCGGCGTCGACTTCGGCCAGCCCATGCCCATCGGGTCCTTCATCGGGCCTTCCAGAAGGTAGCTGACGAAGAGGAGCATGATGAAGTTGAGGAGGAGTGTGGTGACCACCTCATCCACCCCGAGCCGCGTCTTCAGCAGCACCGGCCCCAGCAGCAGCGCCGCCCCGGCCAGCATCGCGCACAGCGCCGACACCGGCAGGACCAAGGGGCTCCCCAGCGCCCCGGTCCCCAGCACCACAGCCATGATCGCCCCCGCGTAAAGCTGCGCCTCGGCACCGATGTTCCACAGCTTTGCCCGGAACGCCACGGCCACCGCCAGCCCGGTGAAGATCAACGGCGTCGCGCGGTTCAGCGTCTCAAGTACTGCCAGTTTCGACCCCAGCGCCCCGGTGGCGATCTGGCCCAAGACCGCGAAGGGGTTCGCCCCCGCGACCAACGCCAGCAGCATGGCGACCCCCAGCGTCGCGACCAAAGCCAGCACAGGCAGGCCCAGCCTCCGCGCGGTGGAGGGGTTGGCGATGGGTTCAAGCCGCATCTGCGTCCCCGAACTTCTGCCCGGCCATCCATAGACCCAGTTCCGCCGCCGTCATCGTCCCACGCGCGAATGCAGGGGACAGGCGCCCTTGAGACATCACATGAATGACGTCCGACAAGCCCATGATTTCATCCAGGTCTTCCGAAATCAGCAGCACCGCCGCTCCCCGGTCCCGCGCCGCGATCAGCTGGCTTTGCACATAGGCAATCGCGCCGACATCCAGACCCCGCACCGGCTGGTTCGCAAGAATGATCTCGGGCCCCGGCGCCATCGCCCGGCCCAGGATCAGCTTCTGCATGTTGCCCCCGGACAGAAGCCGGATGCGCGTCTCCGGCCCCGGACAACGCACGTCGTAGCCGGTGATGATCTCTTCCGCAAACTCCCGCGCCGCGCGCCAGTTCATCCAGCCGCGCTTTGAAAACTGGGTCCGATATCTCTCCAGCACCGCATTCTCAGTGAGATCGAAATCGGCAATGGAGCCCTGATGATGCCGATCCTCCGGGATCCGCGCCACGCCTCGTGCCAAAGCCTCGCCCGGCGACCAGCCTGTGACAGTTGCGTCCTTCAGAACGATACGCCCTGAGACAGGTAAAGCCAGCCCGCCTACGATCTCGGCCAGCGCCGCCTGGCCATTCCCGGACACCCCCGCCAGGCCGGTGATCTGCCCCGCCCGCAGGTCCAGCGTCACCGCTTTCAGACCCGGCACAGCGCCACGGTCAGGCGTTCCGACCGCGTCCAGCTTTATCAGCACGGCGCCAGCCTCCCGCGCCTCGGCCCGTGGCAGAGACAACTCGCCCCCCACCATCAGCGCCGCCAGTGCCCCCTTGTCCGTGGCATGCGTATCGACTTCGCCCACCACCCGCCCGTGTCGCAACACGACGCAGCGGTCGGCAATCGCCATCACTTCGTGCAGCTTGTGGCTGATGAAGATCACCGACAGCCCCAAGGCCGTGGCCTTCCGCAAAGTGGCAAACAGCGCCTCGGACTCCTGCGGGGTCAGCACCGCCGTCGGCTCGTCCAGGATCAGGATGCGCGCATCGCGGTACAGCGCCTTCAGGATCTCGACCCGTTGCCGCTCGCCTACCGACAACCGCCCGACCTTGACGTCGGGATGCACCGCAAGGCCGAAATCGCGCGACAGCCGTTCAACCTTCCCCCGCGCGCCCGAGACGCTGCGCGACCACAGGCTTTCGGTCCCCAGCCGGATATTCTCCAGCACCGTCAGGTTCCCGGCCAATGTGAAGTGCTGATGGACCATCCCGACCCCAGCCGCCAGCGCAGCCTTCGGGTTGCCGGGGGGCAGGGGCTGGCCAAAGACCTGAACTTCACCCGCATCGGCCACATAGTGACCAAAGAGGATGTTCATCAGCGTGGTCTTCCCCGCGCCGTTTTCGCCCAGCAGAGCAACGACTTCGCCGCGCCGCAGGGTCAGCGACACGTCGTCGTTCGCGGTCAGCGCGCCGAAGCGTTTGGAAATGCGATCGAGGCGGAGGACAACCTCCGCCCCCGGTTCTCTGCTCACGACGACGCAGGCTCGCTGTCGTCGATGGTCACGGTAAAGCTGCCGTCCTTGATCGCCGCTTCCTTCGCCACGACCATCGCCACGACCTCGGCCGGTACCTTGCCTTCAAAGGTCCCGAGCGGCGCAAGCGAGCAACCGCCCGCATTCATGAAGGAATAGACGCCATAGTTGTCGGCCTTGAAGGTCCCGCCCTGGATCGCGGCCACGGCGGCATTCAGCGTCGGCTCAAAGTGCCACAGCGCCGAGGTGACGACCGTGTCGGGATAGTCGGCCTGCGTGTCGATCACGTTGCCGATCGCCAGCACACCGCGCTCTTTCGCCGCATCCGACACGCCGAAGCGCTCCGCATACAGCAAGTCCGCGCCGCCATCGATCATCGCAAACGCGGTCTCCTTCGCCTTCGGCGGGTCGAACCACGACCCGATGAAGCTGACCTGGAACTTGGCATCCGCCTTCACTTCGCGGACCCCGGCCATGAAGGCGTTCATCAGCCGGTTGACCTCGGGGATCGGGAAGCCGCCGACCATGCCGATGTTGCCCTTGGTCATGCCACCCGCAACGATGCCCGACAGGTAAGCTGCGTCCTGGATGTAGTTGTCGAAAACCGCAAGGTTCGGGTTCGCCGCTGCATCCGGCATAAAGCTTGAGCCCAGCAGGAAAGCCACGTCCGGGTATTCCGCGCAGACCTCGCGCGCTTCGGCTTCGGCGCCGAAGATCTCGCCCACGATCAGCTTGACGCCCGCCTCGCAGTATTCGCGCATCACGCGGGGATAGTCGGTGTTGGCCACGTTCTCGGTGTAGGTGTAATCGACCGTGCCCGCCGCTTTCAACGCCTCGGCGGCGATGTGGATGCGGCTGACCCACTGCTGTTCCACCGGCACCGTGTAGATGCCCGCCATCTTGATCGGCTCTTGCGCGAAAGCCCCGCGCGGCAGGTTCGCGGCAACCATGACCGCCGCCCCACCCAGAAGAAGCCCGCGCCGCGAAACTGTGTATGTCCCTGAGGTCATCTTTTGCCTATCCCTGTTGCTGGTTTTCGGTGTGAATTTTTACCAAGAGGTAAAACTCTTTCCCGATTCGATACAAGCAACAGTTTGTCCGAGGAAACCGCGCAGCCGCCATAGGGGCGGGTCTGCAGGAATTGCCGAAAACTTAAGCAAGCCATGGGATTGCCGGTCAAAGCGAAAGCGGTTTCTGAAGGCCAAGCTAGGGCATCGACGCAGGCCGCGTTGCATGGCAGGGTCGGCCGCAAGGAGAACCGCATGTCCACCCCCTTTGCCGGTCCGCAGATCCCGACCCTTGTCCAGCGCATCCTGGACCGGATCGACCTTGGCCAGCTGAATCCCGGCGATCTTCTCGACGAAGCCGAGCTATCGGAAACCCACGGCGTGTCGCGCACGCCAGTGCGTGAGGCGATCCTCTATCTTGAAGCGCTGGGCCTCGTCCGCCGCTTGCCGCGCAAGGGGGCCGCGATCTTCCGGCCGACGCTGGAAGAGTTCCTCGCCATTCTCGAAGTGCATGCCAAGCTTGAGGGTCAAGCGGCAGGCCTTGCCGCCCGACGCCTGTCACGCCAGGGGGCGGAAGAGCTTGAGGCTGCCGTCCGCGCCTGCGAGGCGAAGGCGGCGCAAAGTCCGACCGAGGACCCCGACGGCTACTACCAGCTGAACCTGCGGTTCCACGCCTGTGTCGCGGCTGCTTCGGGCAACGGCGTGCTGCTGGAAAGCCTGAAGACCAACGCCCGCCGCCTGTTGGCCTACTACCGCGCCCGCTATCGGTTTCAGGGCGCGATCCCGAAATCGTCGGCCGAACATCGGGCCATCGCCAGACTGATCACCGACCGCGATTCCGCCGGGGCCGAGGCGCTGATGCAGTCCCATGTGCATTTCGACCAGGTGACGGCCATGGACCTCCTGGCGGCGCTGTCCTGAAGGCAACGCAAGATTTTTCGCCGAAAAGTCTAGGGCCTAACTCTGCTCGAAGAACCGCGCGATCCATTCGGCAAAGCGCGGCCCCTCTGTCCCGAGGGGGAGCGAGGCCCTTGCGGCCTCTCCCACCGCTGCCGGGAACTGCGGCGCGAACTCTTCGACCAACGCCGCCAGGAACGCGGGCGTCATTTCCGGGTGATACTGGGTCGCAAAGACCGACGTGCCGATCCGGTAGCAGGCCGCCGGACAACCCGGCGTCCGCCCGACGACCTCTGCCCCTGGCGGCAGGGCCGTCACCTGTTCCCCATGCGCCGCCGCCAGCCGGAACCGCGCGACAGGCTCCATCCAGGGGGCAGGGGCGACGACCTCCGTCTCCGCCGTGCCCAGCACGAATTGCCCCGGATTCGGCCCGACGGTGCCCCCCAGAGCCTTGGCAATCGCCTGGTGCCCGAAGCATGCCCCCGCCAACGGTTTGCCCGCGGCTTGGGCCTCCCGGATCACCGCGAACAGCCGCTCGATCCAGGCGTCCTCGTCATGGACCGACGATGGGCTGCCCCCGATCAGGAACCCGTCAAACCCTTGCGCCGCATCGGGGAACTGGCCCTTGGGCAGGTCAAATGCCGTGACGGTCCAGCCCGGCCGCACCCCCTGCAGCAACACCCGGAATTTCTCCACATCCCGCGGATGCCGGGCCGCGAAATCACTGTCATCGGTGTTCGTCGCCAGTACTGCGATATGCATGGAGATTTCCCTTTACATATTTAACATGTTCATCATTATACAAACGAGACCGAAGGGCAAGGAGGAAGCGATGACAGTCTGGACGCCGCAAGATGACGGTTACGCTGACCTGACCTCGCACGACACCTTTAGCCAAGGCGCCCCCCACAACACCTTCGCGCGCCTGCGCCGGGACGACCCCTGCCACTGGACCAAATACCCCCAGGGCGAGGGTTTCTGGTCCGTCACCCGCCACGAGGACATCCACCGTCTGAACGGCCAGCCTGACCTTCTCTCCTCGGCCCGTGGCATCCGGATGGAGGACCAAAGCTACGAAGAATACCTCGCCCGCCGCACCTTCCAGGAAACCGACCCGCCCGAGCACATGATGACCCGGGTCAAGGTCGCCAAGGCCTTCTCGAAACCCGTCATCGCTACCTTCGAACAGTCGATCCGCGACCTCTGCGCCACGATCCTCGACGCGGCCCTTGAACGCGAAACCTTTGACGCCACGAAGGAAATCGCGCGCGAGCTTCCCATGCGGATGCTCGGCCGCATCGTCGGTTTGCCGGACGAAGACCTGCCCTGGCTGGTCGAAAAAGGCGACGCCCTGATCGCCAACACCGACCCCGATTTCACCCCCCACGTCCTTGACAAGCTGACCACCGACGAATTCCGGATGATGCCCTTCAACTCCCCGGCAGGGGCGGAGCTTTTCGTCTACGCCAAGGACCTGATGGCCCGCAAAACCGCCAGCGGGGACACCCAAGGCGTCCTTCACATGATCCTGCAACCCGGCCATGACGGCACGGTCATGCCGGAAAACGAGTTTCGCAACTTCTTCTGCCTCGTCGTCGCCGCCGGGAACGACACCACCCGCTACTCCATCGCCGCGGGCCTGCAGGCGCTTGCCCACCAGCCCGAACTCCTCCCCCTGATCCAGTCCGGCCAGGTCGACGACACCATGGCCGACGAGATCATCCGCTGGGCCAGCCCGACCAGCTATTTCCGCCGCACCGCCACCCGCGACTTCGACCTCCACGGCAAAAGCGTCAAGGCCGGTGACAAGGTCCTTTACTGGTTCGCCTCCGCCAACCGCGACGAGACCGCCTTCGACCAGCCCTTCCGCGTCGACTTGGCCCGCGCCCCGAACAAGCACCTCGCCTTTGGGCAGGGCGGCCCGCACCTCTGCCTCGGCATGTGGCTCGCCCGGCTGGAAGTCCGCGTCCTCTTCCAGGAGTTCGCCAAGCGGATCAAATCCATCGAACCGGCCGGAGAGCAGAAATTCCTGCGCTCGAACTTCGTGGCCGGCTTGAAAAGCCTGCCCGTCCGCGTGACGCTGCAATGAACGAATAAGAACCAACCGGGGGACTATCGAAATGGCCGACCGCCTGCGCGCGATGTTCTGCGACCACCTCAGCCTGATGCGGGGCAAATACCTGCCCGCCGCCAAGCTGAAATCCGACGGCACCCGCATGGCGCGGCCGACCTTCAGCGTCCATTGGGACAAGGACCTGATCCTTGACGCGCCCCACACCAAATGCCGCGAAGGCATCCCGGACATGGAACTCCGCTGGATCGCCGACGAGATCCGCGACGGGTGGGAGCCTGACACCAAGGTCGTCACCGGCGACCTCTATGACAGCGACGGCGAACGTATCCCCCTCTGCCCCCGCTCGGCCCTGAAACGCGCCGTCGACGCCTGGAAAGCCAAGGGCCTATCCCCCAAAGTCGGCATCGAGCTTGAAGCCTTCGCCTACGAGATCGGCGACGATGACAGCCTAAGCCCCATGCACGCCCCCGGCGGCATCGTCTACGGCACCGGCCCCTTCGCCGACCCCGCCGGTTTCACCGATGCGATCTGGCAAAGGGCCGAGGAAGCAGGCTTCCGCCTCGAACTCATCACCGCCGAATACGACACCCCGCAGTTCGAATTCACTCTCGCCTATGACGAGGCGGTGAAGGCCGTGGACGAGATGGTCCTCTTCCGCCAGATGGCCCGCGAAGTGGCGCTGGAGCACGGTATCCTGCTGACTTTCCTGCCGAAACCGATCCTGGAAAAGGGCGGCTCGGGCCTGCACTTCAACCTGTCCTTCGCCGACAAGGCGGGGAAGAACGCCCTGCAAACCGGCCCGAAGGGCGGCCCCGACCACATGAACGACCTCGCCAAAGGCGTCGTCGCTGGCTGGCTGCATCACCACAAGGGCCTTGCCGGCCTCCTTGCCCCCACGGTCGGCAGCTACCTCCGCCTGCAACCCGCCTCGATGTCGGGCTACTGGTGCAACTGGGGCGGCGATCATCGCGGCGTCACCGTCCGCGTGTCGGAAGAAGGCGGCCCCAAGACCCGCCTTGAACACCGTATGGCCGATGCCAGCTGCAACCCCTACACCGCGCTTGCAGCCCTGCTGCAGGCCGGTCTTCTGGGGGTTCAGAACGGCTATGACCTGCCGCCCCCCGAAGCCGGGGACGGCTTTGACCGCACCGACGCGGGCTATGGCGTGGCGGCTTCTCTTGCGGAAGCGATGGACGATCTGGAAGCCGACACCGCGCTGGCCGCCGCGCTCGGGCCGGAACTCGTCGAACACCACATCTTCATGAAGCGCATCGAGGTGACCAAGACGGAAGGCCTCGAAGGTGCGGCCTTGCGCGACTATTACATCTGGTATGTCTGAGGGTCCGATGAAAGCCACCTGGAAACTGGCCGATGGCCGCGAAATCACCCTCGACGTCGCCGCAGGCACCAGCCTGATGGAAGCCGCCACCGCCCGCGGCGTCCCCGGCATCATCGGCGAATGCGGCGGGTCAATGTCCTGCGCCACCTGCCATGTCGTCGTCGCGCCAGACTGGGCGGAAAGGGCAGGGCCTCCCAGCGCCTTTGAAGACGACATGCTCGACATCACCGAGGCCGGTCGCCAGTCCACCTCGCGGCTCTCTTGCCAAATCAAGATGACCGCCGCGCTGGACGGGATCGTGCTCAGCGTGCCGGACCTCTGAAACACCGCTCGTCGATGACTTCGTCATTCCTCGCTCACCCACCCACCGACGAGGAGGCGAAGTCGAACGAGGAGGCCCCCGCTTGTGCCCACGCCGGGCTGCTCTAAGCTCGCCCCAGCCAGCCGGGAGACACCGATGCACGATACTCTTTCCGCAATCCTTACCCATGCGGGCACCCAGGCAATCGGCTTCTTCAACACCCTCGCCCTGCGCACCGTCGAGGCCAAGGCCCCCGGCGACCTCGTCTCCGACGCCGACCGCGCTGTCGAAGTCACCTTGCGCCGCCTGCTGGCGCAACACTTTCCCGGCGACGGCGTCCTCGGCGAAGAGATGGGCGGCACACCCACGGGCCGCTTCTGGGCCGTGGACCCCATCGACGGCACCTCGAACTTCCTTTCCGGCCTGCCGTTCTGGACGATCTCAATCGGCCTGATGGACCATGGCCAGCCCATTGCAGGCGGCATCCTCGCCCCCGCGCTGGGTCTGATGGCCGTCACCGACGGCACCAGCTTGCGCGAAACCGGCCTCTCCCCCGGCTCGCGCGCCACCAACCCGCCCTGCATCGGCCTTGGCCGCAACGAACGCTGGCCCGCCGCCGACCGCCACGCCCTTGAGGCCGCTGTCGAGGCTGCAGGTCTTTCCCCGCGCCTCTTCGGCTCCTGTGCGCTGTCCCTCATGCTCGTCGCCACCCGCCGCCTGAAGGGCTACATCGAGCCCCGTGTCGGCGGCCTTTGGGACTGTGCCGCAGGCCTCGCCCTCTGCCGCGCGGCCGGTCTGCCGACGGCATTCAGGGTCCACCCCGACGGCACTGTAGATGTCGTGGCAGGTGACGCCTTTGCCGTCGCCCGCGCCGCCGGTTGGCCGGGCGAACTCCTTAAGGAATCCTGAACGTCCACAGCCAAGCCCTTGTTTCCAAAGAATTGGTCAGACCTGTCCTGCGTGGACAGTTTCGCCCCTTGCACCCCGTCCGGCCCACTGGCACTCTCGCCGCCGGAGGCATCACGACATGACCCGCAACACGACCGAGGGGGGCTACTTCCTCTACCATTCCATCGGCATCTACCCCGGGAAAGAGGAAGACCTCGCCCGCGCGATGGCCGAGTTCTCCGAGGTCTGGTCCGCCCCGAATGACAAGCAGTGGGGCTACGTCCTGCGGAAGCGGCAGGACTTCATCGACCGCTGGCGGCGGCTGATCAACGTCCCGAAAGGCAGCCTGACGACGGTCGACAACGTGACCGAAGGCCTGCAGAAGATCCTCCGCGCCCTGCCGGAGGGCAGCCTGAAAGGCAAGCGGGTCCTCGCCGCCGCCGACTGCTTCCCCTCGCTGCACTTCCTCCTCGCGGGCCTCGCCCCGAAGATGGGCTTCACCCTGACTACTGTCCCCCTCAGCGAAGGCCTCCCCCTCGTCACCACCGAGGATTACCTCGCCCACTGGGGCCCCGATGTCGGCCTCGCCCTCCTGACCTGGGTCACCTCCATCGGCTCGTCCAAGATGGATTACGAAACCCTCGTCGCTCACGGCCGCCAGATGGGCAGCCTACTGGTCGCCGACATCACCCAAGGCGCGGGCCTGATGCCCTTCGACGCCCTGAACCCCCGGGTGGATTTCGTCGTCTCGACCAGCCTGAAGTGGCTGTGCGGGACGCCCGGAGCCGGGATACTGTACGCCGACAAGGACCTGATCCCCAGCCTCACCCCCGAAGGCCGGGGCTGGTTCAGCCAGAACAACCCCTTCTCCTGGGACCTCGACAAATTCGACTACGCCCCCGACATCCGTCGCTTTGACACCGGCACCCCGGGGTCAGTCGCGGCCATCGCCTCGCTGCCCGCAATGGAGTGGTTCTCCAAGCAGGACCTGAACGACGTCGCCGCCCACAACCGCCGCCTCGTCGATCGGGTGATCACCCGCGCCGACCGCCTCGACCTGCCCCTCCACTCCCCCCGCGAAGCCCACAAGCGGGGGGGAGCGGTGATGATCCGGATGCCCGACAAAGCCGAAGCCGCCGCCTGCGTCGGCGCGTTGGGAGTCGAAGGATACTCCGTCGACTTCCGTGGTCCGATCCTGCGCATGTCGCCCGGTTTCGTGACCGAGGAACGCGCCGTGGATGCCGTCTTCGACATGGTGGAAGAGGTGATGACCCGCCGCCGCCGCCGTTTCGCAGGGCAGGGGGCGAAGACCGGGAACCCAGCCGAAGTGCTGGCGAGCTTCGCCAAGGGGCTTGCGGGCGGGGGCGTCAAGGTCATCGACCTCACCGCCCAGCTTGGCCCCGAAACCCCGATCCTCCGATTGCCCACGGACCTTGCGAAGAACACCCCTAAGGTCGCCATCCACCGGATCAGCGAATACGACAAGGACGGCCCGTTCTGGGCCTGGAACTGGCTGGAACTCGGCGAACACTCCGGCACCCATTTCGACGCGCCGCACCATTGGCTGTCGGGCAAGGATCACCCGGACGGCTTTACCGACACCCTGTCGGTCCAACGCCTGATCGCGCCTGTGAACGTCATCGACTGCTCGGCCGAGGCCGCCGCCGACCCCGATTTCCTGCTGACCGCCGCCCATGTAAAGGCCTGGGAGGCGAAGCACGGGCAGATCGGGCCAGGGGAATGGCTCCTGATGCGGACCGACTGGGACAAACGCTCCCACGACGAGGAGCTGTTCCTGAACGAGGACACCGATCCTTACGAAGACGGCTCCCACTCCCCCGGCCCGTCCACCGACTGCATCGATTACCTGCTGGGCAAAGGGATCGTCGGCTGGGGCACCCAGTGCATCGGCACCGATGCGGGGATGGCCGGCAAGTTCAGCCCGCCGTTCCCGGCGCACAACTTCCTGCACCGGGACAACTGTTTTGGGCTGGCGAGCCTGTGCAACCTTGACCAACTGCCGCCGAAAGGCGCGGTGCTGATCGTGACGCCCCTGAAGATCAAGGACGGCACCGGCTCACCGATCCGGGCGCTGGCGCTGATCTCCGGTTGAGAGCCTAGCCCGGAATGTACTGCCGCGCCCGGGTCCGGAGCGCGCCGACATAAGCCAGCACGTCGATCCCGACGCCCACAAACCGCGCCCCGGCCTTCAGGCATTCGGCAATGAAGGTGTCTTCGGTCGACAGAACCCCGGCAGCCTTGCCCGAGGCTGCGATCCGGGTCAGTGCGTCCATCACGGCGGCGCGGACATCCGGGTGATTTGCGTTGCCAAGGTGGCCCATGTCGGCCGCGAGGTCCGAGGGGCCGATGAAGACGCAGTCGATGCCGGAGATCGCGAGGATTTCATCCAGCGCCGCCAGTCCCGCCCGGCTTTCGATCTGCAGGATCAGGCAGATCTGGTCGCCCGCAGTTTTCAGGTAATCCGGGATCGCCGAAAAGCGCGAGGCGCGGGCGAGGGACGAGCCGACACCCCGGATGCCTTGGGGCGGATAGCGGGTCGCGGCCAAGGCGCGGCGGGCCTGCTCGGCGGTTTCGATCATCGGGATCAGCAGGCTTTGCGCGCCCGCGTCCAGTGCCTGCTTGATCCGCGCCGGATCGTCGTCGCGCAGCCGGACGACGGGCAGACTCGGCGAAGGCTCGATCACCGCAAGTTGCGCGGCGGTCGAGCGCAAGTCGTTAGGCGCATGCTCTCCGTCGATCAGAAGCCAGTCGAAGCCACAGGTTGCGGCCATTTCGGCGGGGTAGGCGTCGGCCATGCCAAGCCAGCAGCCAAAGAGCGTCTCCCCTGCGGCAAGACGGCGTTTCAGGTGGTTTTGCGGGGCGGGCATCGGGACACTCGGCGTTCGGGGTCGATGTGGCGGGCAGATCCAGATTTCGCCCGGAGCCGGGTTGGAAAGCCCCGGCCTCCGGTCGGCGGCACCCGGTGGCGTGACGCGACCCTAGCGTGCAACACGGAGGACTTGCCAGCGGAATCGGGAGGCAGGGCCTTGTCCTTCGGTCTCTCGTCCGGTCCGGGATCAACTGCGATAAGGGATCGCGGTCCAAAGCATTGTCGCCCGGGGAAAAACAGGCGATAAGCTGAATATGACCGATGCCTCGCCGCCGTTCCGCCAGACCCGCAGGTCGCTGCCGATTGCGCTGCTCCGCGCCCGGGAAACCGTGATGGGCCCGCTGCGCGGCATGCTTGCGACTTCGGGCGTCAATGAGCAGAAGTGGCGCGTGCTGCGTGTCCTGCAGGAACGCGGGCCGCTGGAGCTGAGCCAGGTCGCCGCCGAGGCGGTGCTCCTTCTGTCCAGCCTGACGCGGATGGTCGGGCCCATGGTCGACGAGGGGCTGATCACGCGCATGACGCCGCCCGAAGACCGGCGGAAATCCATTGTCGCGATCACCGATTCCGGCCTGGCGCTGGTCAACGCGCATGCCCAGCAAAGCGCTGACATCCTGGGCCGGATCGAGGCCGAGTTCGGCCGCAAGCGGCTTGAGACGCTGCTGGACCTTCTGGAAGACTTGCAGAAGCTGAACCTGAACCCCGAGGCTGCGGCCGGGGACAAGAAACCCGGTACACGCGCGAAACGCTGATCCGACCCGGCCGCTGGGGGACCCGCACACGCCGGTTTCCTGGACCGCGATTGTCGTGCGAAGTGCTTGTATTCCTCTTCCAAACCCATCCCGCACGGCTGTGGCGTCACGCTAGCAGATCGGCACTTGACGTCTTTTGGATCGTTCCAGTATAGATTGGAACGAACCAAATGAGGGGAATCATGCGCTGGGCACTGGTTGGGGCAAGCACCATAGCCGCCGAGCACATGATCGGTGCCCTGCGGGGTGCCGGGCAGGATCTGGCCGCCGTTGTCAGCACCAGCCCTGCCCGCGCTGATGAGTTCGCCCGCGCTTACCACATCCCGCTTGGCACGGCTGACCTGGGCGCGGTGCTCGCCGACGAAGGCATTGCCGCGGTCTACATCTCGTCGACCAACGAAAAGCACCACGCGCAGGCGCTGGCTGCCCTTGCGGCGGGGAAGCACGTCCTGTGCGAAAAGCCGTTGGCGCTGACCGTCGCTGAGGCTGCGAAAATGGTGCAGGCGGCGCGGCAGGCAGGGCGGGTGTTTGCGACCAACCATCACCTGCGCTGTTCCGGGTCGCACCGGACGATCCGCAATCTGATCGCCGGGGGACGGATCGGGCACGTCCTGTCGCTGCGGCTGTTCCATGCCGTCCACCTGCCGCCGCATCTGCAAGGCTGGCGCATCGACAATGCCGGTGCGGGAGGCGGGGTGATCCCCGACATCACGGTGCATGACGCCGATGTGGTGCGGTTCCTTTTGGGCGAGACGCCGGTGTCCGTCGTGGCCGAGATGGCGGCTTCGGGCCTGGGGCAGGGGGTCGAGGATTCGGCAATGTCGGTCTGGACCATGCCCTCGGGCGTCATGGTGCAAAGCCATGAGAGCTTTACCCATCCCTTCGCGGGGTCGGGGCTTGAGGTTCATGGTACTGAAGGCTCGATCTTCGCGCGGGGCGTGATGACGCAGGCGCCGGTCGGCGAGATTGCCCTGGTGACGGCCAGCGGCCAAGAGGTCGTGGCCTTTCCGCAGCACAGCCTTTACCTGCAGGCCGTGCAGGACTTTCTGTCCGCCGTCTCAGGGCAGGGCAGCCCGGCTGCGACGGGTGAGGATGGGGTCGCCTCGCTTGCCGTGGCGCTGGCGGTGCGCGAAGCTGCGCGCTCCGGCCAACGCCAGCTTGTGAAGGTGCCTGCATGACAAAACTTGTATCCCCCGCCGAGGCGGTCGCCCGCGTTCCCGATGGGGCTGTGGTGACAGTGTCCTCATCTTCGGCGCTGGGCTGTCCCGACCTGGTGCTGAAGGCCCTGGGGGAACGGTTCCGCGCCGAGGGCCACCCGCAGGCGATCACCACGCTGCACCCGATTGCGGCGGGGGACATGTACGGCGTCAAGGGAATGGACTGGATCGCACAGGACGGCCTTCTGGCGCGGGTGCTGGCGGGTTCCTATCCATCGGGCTCGTCGAACCTGCCGATGCCGGAAATCTGGAAGATGATCGTCGAGGACCGGGTGGCGGCCTACAACGTCCCCTCGGGCATCATGTTCGACATGCACCGCGAGGCCGCCGCCCGCCGTCCGGGTGTGCTGACCAAGGTGGGGCTGGAGACCTTTGCCGATCCGGTGCGGGAAGGCTGCGCGATGAACGCACGCGGGGCGGCCGCACCCATCGTGAAGCGCGTCGATTTCGGCGGCGAGACCTGGCTGCATTTTCCGAACATCCAGCCCGATGTCTGCATCCTGCGCGCGACGACGGCGGATGACTGGGGCAACCTGACCTATGAGCACGAGGGCGCCTATCTGGGCGGGTTGGAGCAGGCAATTGCGACCCGCAACAACCGGGGTCTGGTGATCGCACAGGTCAGCCGGGTGACGGCCAAGGGCTCACTTCGCCCCCATGACGTGCGGGTGCCGGGGCATCTGGTGGACCTGATCGTGATCGACCCCGACCAGAAGCAGACCTGCGAGACGCCCTACGACCCGGCGATCTCGGGCCAGATCATGCGACCGTGGTCCAGCTTCCAGTTGGCCGAACATGGCGTCGAAAAGGTGATCGCCCGCCGCGCGGCGCTGGAGCTGAAGGGCGGCATGACCGCCAACCTCGGCTTCGGGATTTCCGCGATGGTCCCCCGCATCCTTCTGGAGGAAGGCCACCCCGAGGCCGTCACCTGGGCCATCGAACAGGGCGCCGTCGGCGGCATGCCCTTGACCGGTTTCGCCTTCGGCTGCGCCTCGAACGCCGATGCCTATGTCCCCTCGCCACAGCAGTTCATCTACTTCCAGGGGGCGGGCTTCAATATGTCGTTCCTGTCGTTCATGGAGATCGACACCGAGGGCAACGTCAACGTCTCGAAGCTTGGGAAAAAGCCTTACCTCACAGCCGGTTGCGGTGGATTTGTCGACATCACCGCCCATGCCCGCAAGATCGTCTTCTCCGGCTGGTTCGAAGCCGGGGCGCAGGTAGAGTTGACCCCGACCGGCATCAAGGTCGCCACCCCTGGCAAGTTCTGCAAGATGGTCGAGAAGGTGGAACACGTGACTTTCTCCGGCACCCGCGCGCGGTCGCAGGGGCAAGAGGTCCTCTACATCACTGAACGCTGTGTGATCCGCTCTACCGACAAGGGCCTGGTCGCGACCGAGATCATGCCGGGCATCGACCCCGCCCGCGACATCGTGGCGGCCAGTCAGGGTCGCGTGTCGGTGGCTGAAAACGCCATCACCATGCCCTTGTCCCTGCTGGCCAAGGGCGCGATGGGGTGGCAACCATGAGCGGCGTCCGTCTGCGCATCTCTGGGTCGGTGGCCGAGCTTCGGCTGGACAACCCGGCCAAGCTCAACTGCTTCACGGTCGAGATGCTAAACCAGCTTGCCAGCCATCTGGAGGAGATCGAAGGCCGCCCCGAGGTTCGCGCTGTGATCGTGACGGGCGAGGGTGAGAGGGCCTTCTGCTCGGGTGCCGACATCAACGCCTGGGGTGACCTGTCCCCGGCCGAGTTTGCCCGAACCTGGGTGCGCGGTGGGCATCGCCTGTTCGACCGCCTTGCCCGGTTGCACAAGCCGACGATCGCTGCTTTGAACGGCCATGCGTTCGGCGGCGGTCTGGAACTCGCCGCGGCCTGCGACATCCGGGTGATTTCGCCGAAGGCCACTATCGCATTGCCCGAAGCCGGGGTCGGCATCGTACCCGGATGGTCGGGATCGCAACGACTGGCCCGGCTGATCCCGGAAGGGATGGTCAAGGAGATGGCCCTTTTCGGTCGCCGGATCGGCGCTGATCGGTTGTCGGCCTGCGGCTTCGTGGCTGAAATCGCAGAAGACGTGCATCTGGCCGCGCAAGAGATTGCGGCGAAGGCCGCGACACTGTCGTCCCGCGCCACCGAGATCACCAAGGCGATGATCCATGCGGGGCAGGGCGAGGACAGTGCCGCCCTGATCGAGGCGCTGGGATCGGCCGCCATTTCGGCCAGCGATGACCGGCAGGAGGGCGTGGCCGCCTTCCAGGCGAAGCGCAAACCAGAATTTCCGGGGACCTGAGATGCTCGATTTGACCCTGATCCCCGCCACTGGTGCCACGCTTCCCGAAACCCGGGTGAACCGGCACTGGATCGCGGGGGAATATTCGACGAAGGGAGAGGCCTGGAGCGAACGGATTTCCCCATCCCACGGCACGACCGTTTCACGTTCACAAATTGGAACGATCCAAGACGCCGAAGCCGCCATCGCCAGCGCCCGCGAAGCGTTCAATGACGGGCGCTGGAGCCAGCTTTCCGGCAAGGCACGTGCGACCGTGCTTCTCAAAGTGGCCGACCTCATCGAAGCCAACGCAGACCGCATGGCACTGATCGAGACCCTGGAGTCCGGCAAGCCGATCACCCAGGCGCGTGGCGAAGTTTCGGGGGCTGCCGACCTCTGGCGCTATGCGGCATCGGTGGCGCGGACCCTGCACGGCGACAGTCACAACTCGCTTGGCGCGGACATGCTGGCGGTGGTGTTGAAGGAACCCATCGGGGTGGTCTCGATCATCACGCCCTGGAACTTCCCGTTCTGGATCCTGTCGCAGAAGCTCCCCTTCGCGCTGGCGGCAGGCTGCACCTGCGTCGTCAAGCCGTCCGAACTGACGCCGTCCACCACCGTCATGCTGGGCGAACTTCTGGCCGAGGCGGGCCTTCCGGCAGGCGTCGTGAATATCGTCCTCGGCTACGGTCAGCCAGTCGGTGCCACGCTGGCCAGCGACCCCCGCGTCGATATGGTGACCTTTACCGGATCAACCGCCGTGGGAAAGGGGATCGCCGCTGCGGCTTCCGGGACGCTGAAGAAAGTCGCGCTGGAGCTTGGCGGCAAGAACCCGCAAGTTATCTTTCCCGACGCCGATCTGGAAAGCGCCGCCGATGCCGTGGTCTTCGGGGTCTGCTTCAACGTCGGCCAGTGCTGCAATTCCGGCAGCCGGATCATCGTGCATGAGGACATCGCCGAGGCTTTCACCGCCCGGGTGATCGACCTCTCCCGACAGGTGGCCTTCGGCGATCCGCTTGACCCGGCGACCCAAGTCGGTGCCATCGTCAGCCGCGAACATGGCGCGAAGATCGACGCCTATGTCACCGCCGCCCGCAAGGCCGGGGCCAAGGTTGTTCTCGGCGGCGCGCCGCTGGAGGTTCCGGGCCTGAGCCAGCAGTTCTACCAGCCCACCATCGTCACCGGCGTGACGCCCGACATGGCGATTGCCCGCGAGGAAGTCTTCGGCCCGGTCCTCACCGTCCTCACCTTCCGCACGCTTGAAGAAGCCCTGCGCCTGGTGAATGACGCGAAAGCATTCACACCTGCCTCGCCTTCGCCCGTGGCGCGCAGGCCGGCACGGTCTGGACCAACACCTGGATGGACGGCTTCCCCGAAGTGACTTTCGGCGGGGTCAAGCAGTCCGGCCTCGGGCGCGAGATCGGCCGCCAGGGCCTGGATGAATTCATGGACATCAAGTCGCTCGTCATGCGGATCGGCCGCACCCGGGCGCCTTGGGTAAGACCCCGCTGAACAGCGGGAAAAGAAGCGCAACACGGGAGGAAACCATGCGCCTTTTCGGAAAGACCCTGACCGCCGCGGCGGCCCTTGTGATGACCACTTCGATGACCTTCGCCGAGGACGTTGAAGTCCTGCACTGGTGGACCTCGGGCGGTGAAGCCGCTGCCCTCAACGTCCTGAAAGATAACCTCGGCGCGGCCGGAACCGGCTGGGTCGACATGCCCGTCGCAGGCGGTGGTGGCGAAGCGGCAATGACCGCGCTCCGCGCCCGCGTCACGGCAGGCGATGCTCCGACGGCCGTACAGATGCTGGGCTTCGACATCCTCGACTGGGCAGGGGAGGGTGCACTCGCCGACCTGACCGCCACCGCCACTGCCGAAGGCTGGGACAAGGTCGTGCCCGCCGCTCTCCAGCAGTTCTCGACCTCGGATGGCAAGTGGGTTGCCGCGCCAGTGAACGTCCACTCGACCAACTGGGTCTGGATGAACAAGGCAGCACTTGACGCGACCGGCCTTGCGGCGCCCACCACCTGGGACGAGCTGGTGGCCGTCCTCGACAAGATGAAAGAGGCCGGAATCACTCCACTCGCCCATGGCGGCCAGCCCTGGCAGGAAGCGACAGTGTTCGACGGGATCGTCCTCGGCATGGGCGGCGGTCTTTACCAGAAGGCCTTCATAGACCTGGACCCCGCCGCGCTGGGTGGGGCCGAGATGGCCACGGCCTTCGACCACCTCATCAAGCTGCGCACCTATGTCGACGACAACTTCTCTGGCCGCGACTGGAACCTCGCCTCGGCCATGGTGATCAACGGCGAGGCCGGGATGCAGATGATGGGCGACTGGGCCAAGGGTGAATTTCTGAAGGCCGACAAGGTTCCGGGCACCGACTTCGTCTGTATCCGCTTCCCGGGCACGCAAGGCTCGGTGACCTTCAACTCCGACCAGTTCGCGATGTTCAATCAGGCGGACCCGGCCGCACAAGAGGCTCAGGTCGCGATGGCCAAGGCGATCATGGACCCGGCCTTCCAGTCTGCCTTCAACGTGGTCAAGGGCTCGGTCCCCGCACGGACCGACGTGTCGAACGAGGCCTTCGACGACTGCGGCAAGAAGGGCATGGCGGACCTCGCCGAGGCTTCGACGGCGGGCACGCTTTTCGGGTCGATGGCGCATGGGCACGCAGCACCGGCAGCGGTGAAGAACGCGACCTATGACGTGATCACCGCAGCCTTCAACGGCGAATACGCTGACGGGGCCGCCGCTGCTGCCGCGCTGGCCGAAGCCGTCGCCGCCGCGCAGTAACCGCCTGGAAGGGGGGCAGGCCATCTGCCCCCCGACCCAAATTCCTTCGAAGGAATTTGGCAAAAGTTTTCGAAAACTTTTGCGCCCCAGAACCCACGGGAGGGACCCATGGCGACCAAGGCCGATTTCCGCACCACGCTCCAGGACTGGCTGCCAAAGCTCGTCCTCGCCCCCTCCTTCACCGTGACGCTTCTCTTCGTCTACGGCTTCATCCTCTTCACCGTGGTCCTGTCGTTCACCGGCTCGAAGATGCTGCCCCGCTACGATTGGGTCGGCTTTTCGAACTACGAAAAGCTCTTCGCCCTTCCCGCCTGGTCCACCGCGATCACCAACATCGCCATCTTCGCCACCCTCTACATCACCATCTGCACCGTGATCGGCCTGGTGCTGGCGATCTTCCTCGACCAGAAGATCCGGGGTGAGGGCGTGTTGCGCCCCATCTACCTCTACCCGATGGCCCTCAGTTTCATCGTCACCGGCACCGCCTGGAAATGGTTCCTCGACCCCGGCATCGGGCTGGAGCGGATCATGCACCAGTGGGGGTGGGAGTCGTTCTCCTTCACCTGGATCAAGGACGGCGAGATGGCGCTTTACACCATCGTCATCGCCGCCGTCTGGCAGACCTCGGGCTTCGTGATGGCGATGTTCCTCGC
>LNFM01001499.1_pt1 | contig 52792 bp, 42 predicted proteins | sample 596031 | NCBI WGS metagenome assembly LNFM01 (sample SAMN04254537, study PRJNA301005) | activated carbon metagenome | isolation source: dual media filters at the Ann Arbor, Michigan drinking water treatment plant | place: USA: Ann Arbor | reverse complement strand
GCTATTAAAGATGTTAAAAAAGTAGATCATAAATATTTTTCATTTGCAGCTAGCGGAATTTCTGGACTCTTTTATATTGATGAAAATTTAAAAAGTGATTGGGACATAATTTATAATAAAAAAAAATCTAAAGAATTTTCTGGTTTTGGACAATCCATGTTAATAAAAAGAGTTAATGGGAAATCAACAGAGTATAATGTTGCAAATAAAACTATTTATTACGCTACAAACAACGGATTAATTTCTGTTACAAATGATGGAAAAAACGAAGAAATAAAATACAGAAACAAAACATTACATTTAATTAAAATTCAAAAATATAAAGACCAACTATATGGACTTTCAACTTCAGAAAAAATGTATGTTATAAATTCATCTAATGAAGTTTCGCCATTAAAATTACCCTATTTTTTATCTAACGAGAATTTCAATAAATTTTTTATTTGTAATCAATATTGCTATTTATTTACTTCTCATAGCGTTTATGAATTTAATTTTATCTCGGGTAAAGTTCAAAAGGTTTTGTCTTTAAGCAGTGACATTGAAGCCACAGATGTAATTTTAAAAAACAACAAACTTTTTTTTGCTACTTCTAAAGGAATTGTAATTAAAAACAGAAAAGAAATTGGCAATTATCCAAAACCAAAACTATTCATAAATGAATTTCAAGTTAATGGAAAGCAAAGAGAACTTAATAAGTTTTTATTATTGCAACCCGATGAAAATGATATTAGTATTAACTTTTCAACACTTTCATTTATTCCTAACGAAAGTTATTCTGTATTTTACAAAATAAATGATTCTGATTGGAAAATTCTTGATGCAGCTACCAAAAACTTAAAACTTTCTGCTTTATCATCAGGAAATTATACAATTCTATTAGCTTTAAATTACAACAACCAAAAAATTGATTTTCAGCAAATAAAGTTTGAAATTAAAAAACCCTTTTGGTTGAGTTATTTCTTTATTTTTATATCAAGTCTTGTATTGCTATTGCTTTTCTATATATTTTACAAGTATCAAATTAGAAAAATTGAGAAACAAAATGAAATCTTATTACAAAAAAACGAGCTAGAAAAAAACCTTAACTTGTCGACATTAAAAGCTATTAAATCGCAAATGAATCCGCATTTCTTTTATAATGCTTTAAACACGATTCAATCCTATATTTTAGCAAATGATAAAAAGCAAGCGGTTAATTATTTGTCAAAGTTTTCTTCTCTTACCAGAAACATCTTAGAAATGACTGAAAAAGAATTTATTTCTATAAATGAAGAAATTACTACTATGAGTTTGTATCTAGATATTGAAAAAGCAAGGTTTGACAAGGATTTTGAATACGAAATTAATACCGAAAATATTTCCGATTTAGAGCACAAAATTCCTTCTATGTTGTTGCAACCTTATATAGAAAATGCTGTTAAACACGGATTACTTCACAAAAATGGTTTGAAAAAACTATTAATTACTTTTTCTAAAAATGGCGATAAAATAAGAATTGAAATCGATGACAATGGTATTGGAAGACAAAAAAGTGCTGAATTAAATGCCATAAAAAATAAAAATCATAATTCGTTTGCAACAAACGCCATGCAAAACAGAATTGACTTACTAAACAAGAATAATAAAAACAAAATAACAATTGATTTCATTGATAAGATGAACCAAAGTCAACAATCACAGGGAACAACAGTTGTTATTGAAATTCCAATAAATTAATATATTATGAAGGCTATTATAATTGATGATGAAAAAAGAGCTCGTGTGTCGCTTTCACTACTTCTACAAGAATATTGTCCCGAAGTTGAACTTGTTGCTGAATGCGAAAATTTACCTGAAGGAGTAAAAGCTATACGCAAATTCAATCCGGATTTAGTACTTCTTGATATTGAAATGCCCGGACATAGTGGATTGGAATTGGTAGATTTTTTTGATGAAAAAGAAATCAATTTCTCAATAATTTTCACAACTGCTTACAATGAATATGCTATACAAGCATTTAAACTATCAGCTTTAGATTATCTTTTAAAACCAATCATTCCTGAAGAATTAATAAATGCTATTTCAAGAATGGAACGTCAAAAATCACTTCAATTTAAAGCATTAGCAGAAAATATTCAAAACGAATTCTTTGAAAAAATTGCTGTTCCATCAGGAAATACCTTGATACTTATAAAAATTTCAGACATTGTTTATATCAAAGGTGAAGGTTCTTATTCTGAGATTTATATGCAAGATAAAAGCAAACATATGGTAAGCCGCAACCTGAAAAATTTTGAAGAAATTTTATTAAAAGACAAGCGTTTTTTAAGAACTCATAAATCTTACATTGTCAATTTTGATGAAGTTGTTTCCTTCAATAAATCGGATGGTGGCTGGTTGGATATGAAAAACGGCAATTCTATTCCAATTTCTTCAGAAAAAAGTAGTTTAATTATGGAACGAATTCAAATTGTAAAACGTTAATTACACTTCTTCTAATTGAAAACCAATGCTTTTCAAATCTTCCCAAAAAGTTGGATACGATTTAGAAACTACTTCTGCATCTTGAATAATCAATGACGTTTTTAAGGCTAAAGGTGCGAATGCCATTGCCATTCTATGATCTTGATAGGTTGCAATTGCTATATTAGAATTTAGAGTGTTAGATTGTTGGATTGTTAGAGAATCATCTGTCACAGAAATGTTTGCTCCTAACTTAGAAAGTTCTGTTTTTAACGCTTCTAATCTATCGGTTTCTTTAATTTTTAGTGTGTGCAAGCCTGTTAGATTGCAGCCAATTCCTAATCCAAAACAAGTTACTGCAATGGTTTGTGCGATGTCTGGAGAGTTGTTTAAATTACAAATTAAAGATTGCAGATTACAGATTGCAGACTTTAAAATTGTAATTGATTTATTGGCATTGAAAATGGTTTCAACTCCGAAGTCTTTGTATATCTTCGATAATACCGAATCGCCTTGCAAACTATTTTGCTTGTAACTTGAAAGTGTAATTTGTGTTCCAATTTCTGAAAGTGCGACAATAGAATACCAATAGGACGCTGATGACCAATCGGATTCAACAGATTGCAAATTGCAGATTGCAGATTGCAGCGGTTTTACAATTATTTTATTTTCTACAAATGAAGTTGTTGCGCCTATTTCATTTAGCAACGCTAGAGTCATTTTGATGTATGGAATAGATGTAATTTCTCCTTCTAAGATCAATTCCAATCCATTTTCTAATTTCGGAGCGATTAGTAATAATGCTGAAATGTATTGACTACTAACATTTGCTGGAAGTGAAACTTTACTTTTCGTTAATTTTTTTCCTTTAATTTTTATTGGAGGAAATCCCTCATTCTCTTCATAAGTTATTTCTGCTCCAAGCTGTTTAAGTGCTTCAACCAAAATCTTTATTGGACGTTCTTTCATTCTCGAAGAACCAGTTAAAACTACTTCTTTACCTTCTTGAATAGCAAAAAAAGCTGTAAGAAAACGCATGGCTGTTCCAGCGTGATGCACATCTATGATTAACGATTTTTGATTTTTGATTTTTGATTTAAGAAGTGCTTCAACCATAACTTCAGAATCATCTGAATTTGAGGTGTTTTCTAATGAAATATTTGGATACAAAGCTTGCAGCAATAATAACCTATTGGTTTCCGATTTGGAACCAGTGATTTTTATTGTTGATTGTTGATTGCTAATTGTTGATTGTTGAAGTCTTAAATCCAATTTTCTGAAGTCTTAATTCTTATACTCTAGTCTTAATACTACTTAAGTTTCTCATTATTATGATGTCTATCGTGATCGCGATTGGTTTTTAAATCCATTTTTTTATCAAAAGCAGCTTGAAGGTCTATTCCTGTTTGGTTGGCAAGACATAAGACTACGAAAACTACATCGGCAAGTTCTTCGCCTAAGTCTTTGTTTTTATCACTTTCTTTTTCGGATTGTTCTCCGTAGCGACGTGCAATAATACGTGCCACTTCACCAACTTCTTCGGTAAGTTGTGCCATATTAGTTAGTTCATTAAAATAGCGAACTCCATGGTTTTTAATCCAGTTGTCGACTTCTAGTTGGGAGTTTTTTAGGTTCATGGTTAAGCTTTTTTCATGATTATTTTTTCATTTTCTTTTTTAATAATTTCATCAAAAATAGCTTTTAATTCTTCGTAATATTCTGCAGAAATCATTGATTCATTTATATTTATTGAATAAATTAATTGAACTCGATTATCAGCACCACTAATTAAGTATTTAACATCTATTACTTTATCTGTCATTGGAATTGAAACTGAATTTGGAATTGACTCAAAAACATAACCTTCTGGAGTTGATATATTTACGATATATTTTAATTGTTTAGGATATATAAAGTCTATAGGGTATTTTCTATTTTCTTGTTTAAATGGATTTTCATTAGTTACAAAAAATAATAACGGAGAAAAAATTAATTTATCACCAATTATTTCAACACTATTTGTGCTTTTAAAAGAATAATTTTCTACCACAGGTTTATCTAACTCTTTTTTATTAAGTATTTCATAATCATTAATTTCAATATTTTCCCTTCTCTTTTCTAATCCTTCCAAATAACTTTCTTTTGATAAATCACCATATTTTGTTCTAAAACGAAATGCATTATAATCAAAATGTTGCTCTCTAACTGAACCCTCAACTGATCCATCTTCAGCAATGGTCACCATAATGTTTGTATATAAATTTGAAATTTTCTTAGGAAATAAACTTATTTCTGCTGAAGATTCATTTTTTCTAATTATTCTACCTGTCCAATTTATTGCTCTTGTAGGTAATTGTCCAGAAACTGTATTTTTATCAGTTGCATCAAGAAGAATTACTTCATTTGCAATTTCAATACCGCAAATTACATAATCATAAGAAGTTCTACTTGGAAAAACTGTAACGCCGTTTTGTCTAGTACTCACTAAAATCGGGTTAGCCTCGATTTGTGCAAACCTCAACATAGAAGTTAACATAAGATTAATTTCAGCAACATTCCCAACACCATCTTTATATGCTCCTTTAACCCCATTACTTGAACAATAAACACCTCTATATTCATTCCACTTCACCTTAGATTTTACGAAATTGAATATTGTGTTAATTTTTTCTTCTTGAGTAGTTAGGTCTTTTAAAATCAATTTTAAATCTTCTTCATAATAACCATTTTTATTTAGTTCATTACCAAATCTATCGTTTGAATAAATGTTTTTAACAACACCTTCCCAATCCATTGCAAAATTTTCTAAAGGTTGATTTGGATATTGAATTGCCGCTAATTCATATTTAAGAATTGTAGAATAATTATCTATATTGTCAACATACTCCTCATCTTTCATTGCTGGAATATCTGCTTTAAAATATGATGATTTTATTTCTTCATAAGAACCAGATGATAATATTTCTGATTTGTTATTTATTTGCTCATAACCCGTAATTACTGTGTTATAATTAAAATATTTTGGTATGTAAGTGTAATATTCCACATAATCAGTAGGTATAGTAGTTTGAAATCTCCAATCGTCAAATGTTGAAATTAAAGAAGACTCTGAATCATAAGAAAATTCTATAATAGATCCAACCTTAACATTTGGTAATGTAATTTTCTTTTTTGACCAATTTTCATTAATTTTTTCTTTAAATTCTCCTTCAGATTTTAATTTAGTTTTTTCAATTTTACCATCAACTAAGTTATAAGTATAAGCATTAGAAAAAAATACATTTTCATTATTACTTGCACTATAATAAGGCACAGAAAAATCTGCGAATTTTAATCCTTCTTTTTTATAAATTTTGATTTTGTATTTTACTGTAGTTCTAATAACCCATTTATCACCAGTTAGTGTTAATTTTGATACTCCACTTTTAAAAATAATTGAGGCACTAGCAGAAGAATCAACAGCATGAACTTTTTGATTTAGTTCTTCGATAGTAACTTTTCCTAATTCACATTTTTTTTGAGCAAATGAAATTTGAAATAAAAAAACAATTAAAATAATTAGATAATTTTTCATGCGAATTATAGTTTTTTAGTTATTAATATTTTTGAAGCATCAGCTTTTGCTATTTGCTCTGAAAATTTTCTGTATGCTTCATATTCTGACTTATCGTAAATTCCTTTTTTCAATAAAAATGTTCTTTTGTATTTTAGAGTTGTTGAGTTTAAAACAATTAATTCTAATTTATATTCGCCAAACTTGTCATTAATAATTACATTATTTGGTTTAGCATCTATTATATAGTTTTCTGGCATTGTAATTTCTATTTCATCTTCATCAAAAAATCCTCTTTGAATTTCAAAAGGATTTTTTCTATCTCTATATCGCTGTGGCACATTTTGAAATTTATTGAACGCATTAAGAGTAAACATTAAACTATTTCCTGAAATTTTAGCATAACTTGTTGCATTGCAATTAATTGTTTCTACAAATTCTAGTCTATCTTTATTGTTTTGAAATTTATAATTATCTATTTTTAAATATAACATTTCACTAAATACATTTTTATAATGTTCAATAATTTTATCTTTTTCTTTTAACTCAATTGGATATGCATTATCATAATAAATCCCTTTAGATACTGCTGTTACATTTGCAGAAATATCGCCATTTTCTTTAATTATGTAGGATGCATTTATTTTTTGATTGTTATTTTTTTCATTGTAGCTATTTGTTTTTACAATTTCTCCACCATCAGGTTTTATTACAAGAGCAAATCGATCGTCTGTAAAATCGCCTTCAAATCCAAAAGGTGAAGTTTGATTTGTACATTCTAAAAACTTATACTTTTCATTAATTGGATAAGCTAAAATTGCATGATTCCCTTGCATAGAAACAAAATCTGAGTCAATATTTCTTTTATCATTACCAGCATAAATTATTGTGTAATAAGCAGGAATGTTAAAATATTTTAATAAAGATCTGGTGTAATTAGAAAGCGCTTTACAATCTCCGTAACCTAGTCTATCTACGTCTTTAGCTAACATTGGTTTCCAACCGCCAATACCTAATTGCACACTAACATATCTTGTTTTATCTTGTAAATACTTATAAATTATTTTAGCTTTTGTTTCAGGATTTGTTTCTGTTCCAATTAATTTACTTACTTTTTCAATGGTTTCTGAATTAATTTCTTCAGTTTCTTTTAATAAATTATTATACATCCATAAACCAAAATCTTTCCAGTTTGTTGCTACTCCATCATAACCTTCTAAATTAAACTTTTCTAATCCGCACATTAACATAGGAGAAATAGAATTAAAAGTTGGCGACATATCTTCATATCTAAATGCTTTTATGTTTTCTCCCTGAAATGACAAGCTATTTATAGATTCTTTTTTAATTATATTTCCAGTAAAATTTTGTGTTTTATATTTAAATCCTAAATCATTAGGATAAGTTATTTTAATAGAGTTTTTCAAAACACTTTCATATGGATTTTCTACAGCAAACCATCTTGGTAAAAATGCGGTATTTGAAGATTCTGTTTCACTATAATAAATTAAAGTAAAAGGATATTCTGTTGGTGTATAATCCAAATAAACCATTCTATTATCTGTTAATACAGAAAATCCATCGGCTACACTAGTATCTTTGAAGTCTTTTTGTTTAAATTTTTTTATTTCTTTCCCAAAAATATTATAAACAGTTACATCTAACCATTTTATTTTTAAAGATTTATTATAGTACTCAACAGCATCAATATTTTTCAATCCTAATTCATTAAAAACTCTAATAACTTTATAGATTTTTTTTGTGTAAGATTTTTGAGAATTAATAATTATTTCAACTTCTTGATTTAAAAGTACAGAATTTGAATTTTCTTTTAAACTATCAGGTATCTGAAGTAGAGAATAATTTACAGATTGACTAAATGAAATTGAAGTGGATAAAACTAAATAAATAAATATAAGAGATTTCATGCAGTTACTTTTATTCAAATATAAAAAAAATTATTACTCTTTATTTTTTGTATCAATAATTATTGTCACTGGACCATCGTTTATAAGTGCTACTTTCATGTCGGCTCCAAACTGTCCTGTTTGTACTTTTTTACCTATTTCTAGTTCCATTTGAGCTATGAAATTTTCGTAAATTGGAATTGCAATTTCAGGTTTTGCGGCTTTTATATAACTTGGGCGATTTCCTTTTTTGGTTAAGGCATGAAGTGTAAATTGACTCACAATAATTACATCACCATCAATATCTTTTAGCGATAAATTCATTACATCATTCTCATCACCAAAGATGCGCAGATTGGCAATTTTTGAGGTTAGCCATTCGATATCTTCGCTTGAATCTGCTTCTTCAATTCCGATTAAAACGAGAAGTCCATTTTGGATATTAGCAACTACTTTAGAATCAATTGAAACAAAAGATTGTAAGACTCTTTGAATAACAGTTTTCATTAAATACAACAAGTTTTAAAAAAAAATTACTCATCAAAGGTAAAAGTTATCTTTTAGAATTCCTTACGGTTTTCCTCATTTTGAAAACTTTTTTTCTTTTTATAAAACTTTTGATTTTTGAAAACAAAAATAGGAAGTTAAGTTATTAACAGTTAGATGATTATTGCGTTTTTGGAGTTTTGTAAAATAAATAGATTATTACTTATTCCTAGTTGCATCACTTGCAATTCGGTCGTCATTATAAATATCAGTTCGATAATGTTCGTCATCACCTTCTAATATTTTTAGATAACTATTATATCTTGTCCAAGAGATTTCGTCTTTTTCTAATGCTTCTTTAATGGCGCATTTTGGTTCTTCTTTGTGTAAGCAATTATTGAATTTGCATTGATCTTTTAATTTAAAAAATTCTGGAAAATAGCCACTTATTTCCTCTTTTTCCATATCAACAATTCCGAAACCTTTGATTCCTGGTGTATCAATTATTTTTGCTCCAAAAGATAAATCATACATTTCAGCAAAAGTCGTTGTATGTTGACCTTGCATACTTTGCTCTGAAATAGTTTTTGTTTTTAAATTTAATGTTGGTTCTAAAGCGTTTACTAATGTAGATTTACCAACGCCTGAATGACCAGAAAACATTGTGGTTTTTCCTATCATCAGTCCTTTTAATTCTTCAATTCCTTTTCCTTCTGTTGATGAAACGCGCAAACATTTATATCCAATTTGTTGGTAAACATGTTGCATATATAATTGTTCATCTAATGTTTCGTCTTTTAAAGTATCAATTTTATTAAAAACTAAAATCGTTTCAATACCATAAGCTTCGGCTGTTACCAAAAATCGATCTATAAAATTGAATGTTGTTGGCGGATTATTTACAGTGATTAACAGAAAAACATAATCTAAATTGGAAGCAATAATATGCATTTGATGCGACAAATTGACTGACTTCCTAACGATATAATTTTTTCTATCATGGATGTTGTTTATAACTCCAGTTGTAGTGTCTGATGATTCATCAAGTTCATAATCTACTACATCGCCAACAGCAATTGGATTGGTACTTTTAATACCTTTAATTCGGAATTTTCCTTTAATACGACATTCCATGAAATCTCCTTGTTCAGATTTTACGGTGTACCAACTTCCTGTAGATTTATAAACTAGTCCTGTCATGAAAAAAGTTAGAAGTTAGAAGTTAGAAGTTAGAAGTAGTTTTCTATCAAATTAACATCTAAAATTATTGATTACAAAAGTAGAAAAAAGAGTTTAGAAGTTTGTGAGTTTAAGAGTTTAGTTTTCAATCCTTTTAAACTAAATAAACTTCTAAACATCTTTATGAATTAAATATTTTCTCCTGATGCGTAATACTCTCTTGGTGAATGGCTTTGAAAAACTGAATGATAAATTCTTCGCTCAATCCTTTTTGACTTCCGTCATTTACCATTTTTTCTAGAATTTCATTCCAACGTTTGTTTTGCAAAACAGCTACGTTTTTTTCTTTTTTTAAAGCTCCAATATCTTCAGAAACCTTCATTCTTTTTCCGATAACATCTAATAATTTAGCATCAAATTCATCTATTTTACTTCTCAATTTTGCTAATCTAGTTTGATAATCATCGGCATCATCGGTTTCTTTTCTGATGGTTAAATCAAAAATTATCTGTTTCAAACGCATTGGTGTAACTTGTTGTGCCGCATCACTCCATGCGTTATCTGGGTCAATATGTGTTTCGATTATCATGCCGTCATAATTCAAATCCAATGCTTCTTGCGTAACTTGAAAAATCATGTCGCGATTTCCAGTAATATGTGATGGATCAATAATCAATGGTATATCTGGAAATTTATTCTGAAAATCAATAGCAATTTGCCATTCGGGATTATTACGATATTTTGTTTTTTCATAAGTAGAAAATCCTCTGTGAATCACTCCAAGATTCTTGATATTGGCATTGAACAAACGTTCCACACCACCAATCCACAAAGCCAAATCAGGATTTACAGGATTTTTTACCAATACAATTTTATCAGTATTTTGTAAAGCATCGGCAATTTCTTGCACTGCAAACGGATTTACTGTTGTACGCGCACCAATCCATAATACATCAATATCATGTTCTAACGCCAATTTTACGTGAGCAGCAGTTGCTACTTCGGTAGCCATTAATAAACCTGTTTCTGCTTTTGCTTTTTGCAACCATTTTAGTCCGATTTCGCCCACACCTTCAAATCCACCTGGACGCGTTCTTGGTTTCCAAATTCCAGCTCTGTAAACTGAAACTTTAGAATCTTTCAATTCACGTGCAATTTTCAAAACTTGTTCTTCGGTCTCAGCGCTACAAGGTCCAGCGATTACTAGTGGATGTGGTAAATTGAAATTATTTAACCACGTTCTCATTTCTTTTTTATTTTTCATTTTTTCCTTTTTGAGAAAATAGAGAATAGAATAAAGAAATAGACTTTAAAAGTGTCTATATTATTTTCTCTTTTTTCTATGTTCTATTTCAATATTTCTTTAATTCTATTCGTGTTTTGCATTTCGTTATAAACTTCTTCGTAATTATCATCTTCTAACAATTTCTTGAAATTAGATAAATTCTGAATGTATTCTTCTAACGATTTTATAACTTGTTTTTTGTTTTGTTTAAAAATTGGTGTCCACATGGCTGGTGAACTTTTGGCTAAACGAACCGTACTTTCAAATCCGGAACCAGCCATGTCAAAAATATCTTGTTCATCTTTTTCTTTTTCAATAACAGTTTTTCCAAGCATGAACGAACTTATATGCGACAAATGTGAAACATAAGCTATATGTTTATCATGCGATTTTGGATCCATATATCGAATGCGCATTCCGAGTTTTTTGAACAAATCCATTGCTTTTTCTTGTAATTTGAAAGTCGTTTTTTCAACTTCACAAATGATGTTTGTTTTGCCTTCATACAAACCTTTAATTGCTGCTTTAGGTCCTGAAAATTCTGTTCCTGCAATTGGATGACAAGCCATGAAATTTCTTCTTTTTGGATGATTTTCAATTGCTTCACAAATTGGATTTTTGGTTGAACCAACATCAAAAACCAAGCTTTGTTCTCCAATTTTATTCAAAATCTCCGGCAAAATTACTAAAGCAACATCAACTGGCACAGCAACGATTACTAAATCTGCGTTAATTAAATCATTCTCGGTTGCTTTTTGGTCGATAATTCCGAGATTTATTGCTTCTTCAAGATGTTTTTCATTGGCATCAATTCCGAAAATCGTGGCATCATCATAAATAGATTTGATGTCTAATGCCATTGAACCGCCGATTAGTCCTGTTCCGATTATGTAAATATTCATAAATTCCAATATTTAAATTCCAAATTCCAATTGTTTGATTAGAATTTCTATATGACAATTAGCTAAATCTTTTTATTACTTCAACGATATTTTCTTCTTTTACACACAATGAAAATCGAATATATCCTTCACCGTTGCTGCCAAAAATGGTTCCTGGTGTTAGAAAAATATGTTTTTCGTATAATAAATTATCTATGAATTCTTCCGATTGAATTCCGGCTGGTAATTTTGCCCAAACAAACATTCCTACAGCGTTTTTATCGAAAGTACAATTCATTTTTTTTGCTAATTCAAAAATCAAATTTCTTCTTTTGGTGTAAATTTCATTTTGACTTTCAAACCAATCTTTTCCTAATTTTAATGCGGCAATTGCTCCTTTTTGAATTCCATAAAACATTCCCGAATCCATGTTACTTTTTACTTTTAGAACAGCATCAATTAAAATTGCATTTCCTAAAACCATTCCGACACGCCAACCTGCCATATTGAATGTTTTACTCAATGAATTCAATTCTAAAGCAATTTCTTTTGAACCTTCAATTTGAAAAATGGACAACGGATTATGGTTTAAAACAAAACTATATGGATTGTCATTCACAATTAAAATGTTATGCTTTTTTCCAAAAGCAATTAATTTTTGATACAATTCTAAAGTTCCGTTTGCACCAGTTGGCATGTGTGGATACGAAACCCACATCAATTTCACTTTTGATAAATCGGTTTTTTCTAATGTTTCAAAATCTGGTTGCCAATTGTTGACTGCTTTTAAATCGTAATAAACTGCTTTTGCTTGAACCAATTCGGTCACAGAAGCATAAGTTGGATAGCCAGGATTTGGAATTAAAACTTCGTCGCCTTCGTTTAAAAACGCTAATGAAATATGCATAATTCCTTCTTTCGAACCCATTAATGGCAGAATTTCTGTATTTGTATTTAATTCTACGCTGAAATTGTTCTTATAAAAATCAGCAAAACCTTGACGCAATTCTGGCAAACCTTGATAGCTTTGATACTCATGTGCTTTTTCATCAAACATTGCATTTTGAATAGCTTCAATTACAGAAGAATGTGGTGCCAAATCTGGACTTCCAATTCCCATATTGATGATTGGTTTTCCTTCAGACATTAGTTGTCGCACTTCTTTCAACTTTCTTGAGAAGTAGTATTCTTGAACGGTTTCTAGTCTTTTTGCTGTTGTAATCATTTTTTAACACGAATTGCACAAATTTTCACGAATTCATACTTTTTAAAAATTCACTAATTGAATTTTGAAATTGCTTTTTGTTATTGTTTTTTATTCTTGTATTCTCCCAAAACCTTGAATTGATTGGTCATTATTTCTAAAACTTTAACCGCTTTTTCATAATGTTTATACTTTTCAAAAACTACATCTACAAAGAATGAATATTGAAAAGGTGTTTCAATTATGGGCATCGATTGGATTTTGGTTAGATTTAATTTGCAATTGGTCATTACATTTAAAACTGTTGCCAAACTTCCTGGTGTGTCGTCTAACTCAAACTTTATGGATGCTTTATTAATTTCTTCTTTATTTACTTGACTTTTTTCTTTACTAATGATAAAAAAACGAGTCATGTTATTGTTTACCGTTTGAATTTCTGGCGCGATTATGGTTAAATCGTATAATTCTGCTGCAACTTTACTTCCTATTGCTGCGATTCCTTTTATTTGATTTTGATGAATTCTTCGAGCTGTTTCGGCAGTATCTTTATCTTCAACCAATTTAATATTCGGATGTTTTTTTAAGAAATCCATACATTGTAACAATGCCATTGGATGGGAATGAACTTCTTGAATTTCTTCTAAATTTTGTCCGTTTAAAACCATTAAATTCTGAATAATATCTAAATAATATTCGCCAATAATGTGGAAATTATTCTTATCAATCAAAGCGTAATTTGGAATAATCGAACCTGCAATAGAATTTTCAATTGCCATTACAGCCAATTGTGAATGGTTCTTTAACAAACTATCTGCAAGTGCTTCAAATGACAAGCATTCATCAATAGCAACATTCTCTTGAAAATACTCCAAAGCTACTTGATGGTGAAATGATCCTTTAATTCCTTGTATGGCTATTTTTTCTTTCATTTTAGTCAAAAAAAAAATCCCGATTTGCATCGGGATTACTATTTATGTTTTCTATATAAATTACTTTTTTACATAACACAATAACAATCCCTGTCTCTTCCAAAAGAAGAAATAAGAAAAATTGTTATAATATGTTGCGAAAATTTTGCTCATTGTTGTTTTTATGTTTTGCTAAAGTAATAAATTTTCCTAAACCTTGACAAAAAATTTAAAAAAGTTACGGAAACGTTTTCGTGAATTTGTTTTAGCCACGAATTACTCAAATTAGCACGAATATATCTTAAAATAATATTAGCACGAAGTTTAAAATCATAAAAGTTTAATTTAAACGTTATTAACCTTATTGGTTTTAGATTTCCTTTAGTATTTATTACATTTGCTTCAAATATCAAATTATGTCTATAGAAGTTCAAAATATTTCAAAAAGTTATGGTGCTCAAAAAGCATTAGACAATGTTTCATTTTCGGTAAAAAAAGGAGAAATTGTTGGTTTTCTTGGTCCGAATGGTGCTGGAAAATCTACTTTAATGAAAATTTTGACGACTTATATCAATTCTGATGAGGGAAAAGCATCAGTAAATGGAAACGATGTAAACGAAAATCAGAAAGCAGTACAGCAATCAGTTGGGTATTTGCCTGAGCATAATCCGTTGTATTTAGATTTGTATGTTCGTGAGTATTTAGAATTCAATGCTGATGTATATAAAGTTGCTAAATCTCGAATTGAAGAAGTAATCCAATTGACTGGTTTATCTTCTGAAAGCCATAAAAAAATTGGACAATTATCTAAAGGTTATCGTCAGCGTGTTGGTTTGGCAACGGCTTTATTACATAATCCAGATGTTTTAATTTTGGACGAACCAACAACAGGATTAGATCCAAATCAGTTGGTTGAGATTAGAAATGTGATTAAAAATGTAGGTAAAAACAAAACCGTTTTTCTTTCTACACATATTATGCAAGAAGTTGAAGCGATTTGCGACAGAGTTATTATCATCAACAATGGAAAAATTGTTACTGATAAAAAACTTGATAAATTGGTTTCAGATATTGTTGAACAAATTATTGAAGTAGAATTTGATAAAGAAATTAACGAAGCTTTATTTTCAAAATTATCAGATTTAAAATCATTCAAGAATACACACGATAAAGTTTGGGAATTAACTTTTGAAACTGAAGAAGACAAGCGTCCATCAGTTTTTGACTTTGCTCAAGAAAATGGATTACGTGCGCTTCAATTGACTTTGAAAAGTAAAAATTTAGAACAGATTTTTAGAGAAAAAACAGCTAAGAAATAGGTTAATTATAAATAACTTGTCCTTGATATAATTCTTCAACATCTACAATTGGTGGATTGTTCTTTAGAATTATATCTCCTGTACTTACCATTTTCCCCACAATACTTTGTATTGGTTTTACAATCATATCATTAGAACCTCTGTGAAAAACTTTGATAGTTTGTGCTGTTAAATTAGGAGCCTCAATTCTTCCATCTCCAGCATAGAAATTAAAGAATGCTTGGTTTGTACTTCCCGAAATAAAATATCTAGCAACATTATTGTTTTCAATAACTAACTGGCTATTATTTACATTAATATAAAAATCACTTGTCCCTGCTCCTTCTTTTCCATCACCATCTTTATCTAGTGCATACAATCTTAAAATAGGATAAGTAAGTACACCATTGGATGAAATTTTTCGATCACTTTTAGAGTAAATATCTTCAATATTAGGCGCCGTGATATATACTTTGGTTTGTCCGTATTCTCTAACCCAATTGCAAGACGAATTTTCTTTTAGCTTCAAAACACTACCTTCTTGCTTAACCTCAACGTTTTCTATTATATTTTCACCAGTAACAATTTCTACTTTATATTCCGTTCCTTGAGTTATGATAAGTTCAATACCAGTGTAAACTTCTACTCTTGTGAATGGTGTTACTTCTACAATTTTTGTAATAGTATTTCCAGCAGATTCTATACAATCACTTGGCTTTTCGCAGGAGATTAATGTTATAAATAATACTGTTGCAATTATTATTTTCTTCATGTCATACTTATTTTATAAACGTACTCCAACTCCAAACTCCAATGCTTCGGCAAGAAACAGATGGGTTTTTATTGTAAATCCGGCAAAAATTTTATTGGTGATGTAATATTTCATTCCTACTCTATCATAAATAGGGATTTCATTTTTGAATGGATCATAAACATAATATCCTATTTGAGCTTCGAGTGAAATTCTATTAACAAACAATTCGTGACCGATAAAAACTCCAACTCTTTTGTAATCTGTATTTGGATCTAAATTTAAGTCAGGATAAGCAATAGATTTATATTTGATAAAATCTTTAAAGCTAGTAGTAAGAAAAATTTCAGAACCAAATTGAATGGCGCTTTTTCTATTTAATCTTTTATCAGCATAAACACCTATATGATAAAATGGATGTTGACCACTTCCAATAACGGCACTTTCGTTAACACCAGATCTAAAAACTAAATTATATTTTATTGGTTCTTTATATGTTTTTTTAATCATAGTTGAATCAACACTATTGGTTTTTGACTCCTCAAAATTGTAATTGATTCCAAGATTTAAACCATAAGTATTTATTCCACTATTAGGAGATTTTGTTCTTCCATTTGAATAATGCGTGAAAAGAATTCCTGCTTCAATTCCGAACCTATCAATAATATTTTCTTTTTTGTAGAAAAGCCCAAGATTAGTATTCGCCATTATCTTAGAACCAAAAGCTTTATTTTTACTGTTTTCTACTTTATCATAAGGTGTAGTTGTAAGCGCAACTCCTTGTGACAAAAGCAACTTTACATTTCTATTCAAAAAATAAAAATTATATAAAGCTCCAACTGAATAATTACTTCCTATGTAGGGATTATTAAAATTTTGATAAAGAAAAAAAGCACCGTACTCTGGATAATTGTATGCTGCATGCCATTCGCTGTTGCCATGAGTTTGTTTTACAAAGTCAACCATTACTCCAGTTGGATGCCCTTTAAGATGTTCTAAATCTGGAGTATGCGGAAGAACATTACCTCTAAAATAAGTTACGCTTACAGAAGGTGTGTCTTGATTATTTTGCGAAAAACAACCTAAAGAAATCAATAAAAATAGATAGTAAAATCTCCTCATTTCAAAAAATTAATTCGCACAAATATAACAGAATAAGTTAAAGAATTAAATCTTTTTGATTTAGAGTAATTATTGATTTCTTGATTATTCTATCTATTTTTAAAAAATCTCTTTAGCAATAGCTTTGATGTTTTCTGCTTTTCCCATTGAATAATAGTGTAAAACTGGAATTCCTGCCGCAACTAATTCTTTACTTTGCTCAATACACCATTCAATTCCAATTTGTTTTACATGGTCGTTGTCTTTTGCTTTTACAACTGCCATAATCAAATCGTCTGGCAATTCTAAAGAAAAACGATGCGGAATTAAATTCAGCTGCTTCTTGGTTGCAATAGGTTTCAAACCTGGAATAATTGGCACTGTAATTCCTGCAGCTCGACATTTAGCCACAAAATCAAAGAATTTTTTATTGTCAAAAAACATTTGCGTAATTATGTAATCGGCTCCATTTTTAATTTTTTGCTTTAAAAAGTGAATATCACTATCTAAACTTGGTGCTTCCATGTGTTTTTCTGGATAACCTGCAACTCCAATACAAAAATTAGTACAAGCTGAATTTTGCAAATCTTCATCTAAATAAATTCCGTTGTTTAAATTATTGATTTGTAAAACCAAATCGGTTGCATATTCATTACCTTCTTTTTCAGGTTTAAAATAAGTTTCATTTTTTAAAGCATCTCCACGAAGTGCAACCACATTGTCAATTCCAAGAAAATCTAAATCGATTAGCAGATTTTCAGTGTCTTCTTTGGTAAATCCGCCACACAAAATATGCGGAATAGCATCAACTGAATACTTATTTTGAATTCCGGCACAAATACCAACTGTACCTGGACGTTTTTTTACAATTTTCTTTTGCAAAAGTCCACTTGGTAATTCTTTAAATTCATATTCTTCACGATGATAGGTTACATCAATAAATGGTGGTTTAAATTCCATTAAAGGATCAATTCCATCATAAATAAATTGAATATTTTGCCCTTTCAATGGTGGAAGAATCTCAAAAGAGAATAAGGGTTTTCCTTTGGCGTTTTCTATGTGTTGGGTTACTTTCATTTTAATATGTTTATGGTTTTTGGTTCATTGTTTATGGTTGCAGAACTACAAACAATAAACTATAAACTTTCTTAGTCTGCTATATTTGGCGCAAGCCATTTACTTGCTATTTCTGTTGAAATTCCTCTACGTTTTGCGTAATCAATTACTTGATCTTCTTTTATTTTTCCTAATCCAAAATACTTGCTTTCTGGATTGGCAAAATAATATCCCGAAACCGATGCTGCTGGCCACATTGCCATACTTTCTGTTAAGGTTACTCCTATTTCTTGTTCTACATTAAGCAATTTCCAAATGGTTGGTTTTTCCAAATGGTCTGGACAAGCAGGATAACCTGGTGCAGGACGAATACCTTTATATTCTTCATCAATTAAATCTTGATTACTCAAATTTTCATCAGAAGCATAACCCCAAATTTCTTTACGAACTTTTAGGTGTAAATATTCTGCAAATGCCTCGGCTAATCTATCGCCAAGAGCCTTTACCAAAATGGAATTATAATCGTCTAATTGCTTTTCAAATTCGGATGCTTTTTCATCTACACCAAAACCTGTTGTTACACAAAAACAACCCATGTAATCTTGTTTTCCTGAATCTTTTGGCGCAATAAAATCGGCTAAAGCGATGTTTGGTGCGCCAGCAGTTTTTTGAGATTGTTGTCTTAGAGTTAGAAGTTGGAAGTTGGAAGTTGGAAGTTGAACCTCAATGTCATCATCATTAATTGTATTTGATGGAAAAATTCCTAGAATTCCTTTGGCAGTTAGCCATTTTTCTGAAACGATTTGATTTAGCATTTTTTGAGCATCATCAAATAAACTTGTGGCTTGTTCACCAACAACTTCATCAGTCAAAATCGCTGGAAATTTTCCGTGTAATTCCCACGATTGAAAAAACGGTGTCCAATCGATGAAATCTACCAATTCTGAAAGTTCAACTTCTATGGTTTTTGTTCCAATAAAATTTGGTTTTGCTGGTTGGAAATTATCCCAATTTAATTGCAATTTATTCTTACGAGCTTCTTCTATGGAAAGATAATTTTTATCGCGACTTCTGCTTAGATAGCCTTCACGAAGTTTGTCATATTCTTCTCGAATGGCTTTTACATAGCCTTCTTTAGTCTCTTCTTGCAACAAGTTACTTGCAACAGTTACGGCACGAGAAGCATCGTTTACGTGAACTACTGTTTCTTTATATTCTGGAGCAATTTTTACGGCTGTGTGTGCACGTGAAGTCGTTGCGCCACCAATCATAATTGGAATTTTGATGTTTAATTTATCTAACTCTTTTGCTAAATAAACCATTTCGTCCAACGATGGCGTAATCAATCCACTCAATCCGATAATATCTACATTATGTTCAATGGCTGCTTGAATGATTTTTTCTGGCGGAACCATCACTCCTAAATCAATGATTTCGAAATTATTACAACCCAAAACTACCGCAACAATATTTTTACCAATATCGTGAACATCACCTTTTACAGTTGCCATCAATACTTTTCCTGCTGAAGATGATTTTCCGTCTTTTTGTGCTTCGATAAATGGAAGTAAATAAGCAACGGCTTTCTTCATAACACGTGCCGATTTTACTACCTGAGGTAAAAACATTTTTCCGCTACCGAACAAATCACCCACCACATTCATTCCTGCCATTAAATTGATTTCGATTACATCAATAGCTTTTTCTGAATTTACTCGCGCTTCTTCAACATCTATTTCTATGAATTCGTCAATTCCTTTTACTAAAGAATGTGTCAATCTTTCTTGAACAGAACCATTTCGCCATTCTTGAATTGCTTTTTCATTTGTTTTGAAATCGCCTTTGAAACTTTCTGCTAAATCTAATAATCTTTCGGTAGCATCTTCTCTTCTATTTAACAAAACATCTTCTACATGCTCTAATAAAATTGGATCGATTTCATCGTAAATCTCTAACATTTCTGGATTTACAATTCCCATGGTCATACCGTTTTTGATGGCGTGATAAAGAAAAGCCGAATGCATTGCTTCACGAACTTTATCATTTCCACGAAACGAAAATGAAACATTACTCACACCACCTGAAATATTTGCAAAAGGAAGATTTTCACGAATCCATTTGGTCGCTCTGAAAAAATCTAATGCGTTTAATTTATGTTCGTCCATTCCTGTTGCTACAGGGAAAATATTTGGGTCAAAAATGATGTCTTCTGCTGGAAAATGAACTTCATTAACCAGAATATCATAACTTCTTTTACAAATTTCGATACGTCTTTCATAAGTATCAGCTTGACCTTCTTCATCAAATGCCATTACGATTACAGCTGCTCCGTATCTTTTTATCAATTTGGCATGATGAATAAAAACTTCTTTCCCTTCTTTAAGTGAAATAGAATTCACCACACCTTTTCCTTGAATGACTTTTAATCCAGCTTCGATTATTTCCCATTTAGAACTATCAATCATTACTGGAACTCTAGCAATATCAGGCTCAGCGGCGATTAGATTTAAGAACTTGGTCATAGCATAAACGCCATCTAACATTCCTTCATCCATATTGACATCGATAATTTGGGCACCACCCTCTACTTGATTTCTTGCAATATCAAGTGCTTCTTCGTATTTTTCTTCTTTTATTAATCGTAAAAATTTACGTGAACCTGTAACATTAGTTCGTTCTCCAACATTAACAAAATTGGTTTCGGGTGTTACGATTAAAGGTTCTAATCCTGATAATTTTAGATATTTATTCTTTACTTCCGTCATTATATTGTTTCTAAAATTTGTCTTGGTTTGAATTCTTTGGCAACCTCTGCAATTGCTTTAATGTGCTCTGGTGTTGTCCCGCAACAACCACCAATAATATTTACTAAATTATCTTTTAGATATTCTCTAATTAAGGCTTGCATCTCTAATGGTGTTTGATCGTATTGCCCGAAAGCGTTTGGTAAACCTGCGTTTGGATGTGCAGAAATATTTAATTGCGTATTCATGGCTAAACGCTGTAAATAGGGTTTTAATTGGTCTGCTCCAAGTGCACAATTGAATCCGATGCTTAATAAATCTATATGTTGAATAGAAATTAAAAATGCCTCGACTGTTTGACCTGAAAGCGTTCTTCCTGAAGCATCTGTAATTGTGCCTGAAACCATTACTGGAATATCTAAATTTCGTTCTTCTTTTACTTCTTCAATAGCGAAAAGTGCAGCTTTGGCGTTTAGTGTATCGAAAATGGTTTCTACTAATAAAACATCACAACCACCATCGATTAGAGCTTCTACTTGTTGACGATAGGCAGTTTTTAAATCGTCAAACGTTACAGCTCTATAACCTGGGTCATTTACATCTGGACTCATGGATGCTGTTCTATTTGTTGGACCTATTGAACCTGCTACAAAACGTGTTCGGTCTGTAAATTCATCTGCTACTTCTCTGGCAATTTTAGCTGATTCGTAGTTTAATTCGTAAACCAAATCTTCCATGTGATAGTCAGCCATTCCGATGGTAGTTCCAGAAAATGTGTTGGTTTCTACGATATCTGCTCCTGCTTGAAAATACAAACGGTGGACTTGTTTTACGGCTTCTGGCTGTGTTATTGAAAGTAAATCGTTATTTCCTTTTAACGGATGAGGAAAATCTTTGAAACGTTCGCCACGAAAATCTTCTTCAGAGAAATTGTTGCGTTGTAGCATGGTTCCCATTGCTCCATCGAGAACTAGGATTCTTTCTTTTATTGCTTGGTTTATTTTTGACATATAAATAGCACAACTTTTAAAGTTGCTGTTGTTTAATTATATGTTATCATGGAAAGTGAGAAGGAATTCTCGTGGTTATCTTTGCTTAAATTTACTTTAAACTAGAATGTAGCACCTTCTACAGTGTAGGGTTGCTAAGCTTTCATCGGGTCTATTCCCTCGGGCTTTCGTGATAACAATCAATAAGTTTATGAACAGTGCAAAGTAATAACATAGAAACTTATTTTGCAAGTGTTTGTGAAAAAATAAAAACTATAACGATTTAGTGATTTTTCAAAAAAAAGTTGATAATAATTTGCAATTCAAATTGATTTCATACATTTGCACTCGAAATAAAGAGGAAAAATTTGAACTGATTGCAACCTCGTAAAAAAATGCTAAAGCAGAATACCTTCTTTAGCTTTTACTTGCAATTTTTCTTTTTTCTTCACTAAAATTAATTTTAAAATAAATTATATTATGGCTTATTTATTTACGTCAGAGTCAGTGAGTGAAGGACATCCGGACAAAGTAGCTGATCAAATTAGTGATGCATTAATTGATAACTTTTTAGCATTTGATGCTGAATCTAAAGTAGCGTGTGAAACTTTAGTTACAACTGGTCAAGTAATTCTTGCTGGAGAAGTAAAATCTGACACTTATTTAGATGTGCAAACAATTGCAAGAGATGTAATCAAAAAAATTGGTTACACTAAAAGTGAATATATGTTTGAGGCAAATTCTTGTGGTGTATTATCTGCAATTCACGAACAATCTGCTGATATTAATCAAGGAGTTGATAGAGCTAGTAAAGAAGAGCAAGGTGCTGGTGACCAAGGAATGATGTTTGGTTATGCAACTAATGAAACTGAAAACTACATGCCATTAGCTTTAGATATTGCACACGCTTTATTAATTGAATTGGCTAATATAAGAAGAGAGAATTCTGAAATTACTTATTTACGTCCTGATGCTAAATCGCAAGTGACTTTAGAATATTCTGATGATAATAAACCACAAAGAATTGATGCTATTGTAATTTCAACTCAGCATGATGATTTTGCTGATGAAGCAACAATGTTGGCTAAAATTAAAAGTGATTTGATTTCGATTTTGATTCCAAGAATTAAAGCGAAATATCCTCAATATGCTCACTTCTTTAATGATGACATAACATACCATATTAATCCAACTGGAAAATTCGTAATTGGTGGACCTCACGGTGACACAGGATTAACTGGAAGAAAAATTATTGTAGATACTTATGGTGGAAAAGGAGCTCACGGTGGTGGAGCATTTTCTGGTAAAGATCCAAGTAAAGTGGACCGTTCTGCTGCTTATGCTACAAGACATATTGCTAAAAACTTGGTTGCTGCAGGTTTGTGTGACGAAGTTTTAGTTCAAGTATCGTATGCTATTGGTGTTGCTAAACCTACTTCTATTAACGTAAATACTTATGGAACTTCTAAAGTAAATATGACTGATGGGGAGGTTAGCAAAATTGTTGAAGGAATTTTTGACATGCGTCCTTACTTCATCGAGCAACGATTGAAATTGAGAAACCCAATCTACAGCGAAACGGCTGCTTATGGTCACATGGGAAGAAAATCTGAAACGGTAACTAAAACATTTAAATTGCCAAATGGTGAATCTAAAACTGTAACTGTTGAATTGTTTACTTGGGAAAAATTAGATTTTGTAGATCAAGTAAAAGCTGCTTTTGGAATTTAACCACCAAGACACAAAGTTATATTGCGAAGTTCGCAAAGAAAAACCTGACTATTTCTAGTCAGGTTTTTTGTTTTATAAATTGTATTTCAAACTAAATATTAAATACCTTGGTTGAACTATATATTGCGATGTTCTTGTTGAAAATTGAGAAAAACTATCGTCGTTCAAAGATTTGGTATTCAAAATATTGGTAGCTGCAATTTTATATTCCCATTTGCTGTCTTTTGTTTTTTGATAAATTAAACTTGCAGACAAGAAATCATATTCATTTTCGACCGTTTTATCCTTGTTGTAGTAGTGATAGAATTCATACTCTGAGACAAAAGAAAAACTCTTTAAGAAGTAATAATCTAATCTTACAAAAGGTTTATCGGTGAAGAATTTAGCATTATTGTAATCGTTTACAGTATAAGAATACCCTAATTCAATATTTGGTGCATTTTTATAATTTGTAGACGCTGTTAATGTATGAACTTGAGTAAAACTTTCTGCTGTAGCAAAAACACCATTTTGAAAATTATTAAACTTTGCCCAATTTAATCTTGTATTAAACGAAGCTTTATAGTTTTTTGAGAAAGAACGACCATAACTACCAAAACCAGATAAAGTTTCTTCTGCAAAATCAGTATTGAAAGGTGAAGAAGTTTGGTTTACACCAACGAAATTTGCTCTTGATTTTACAGCATCAATTGTTCTGGCATAAGTAATAAAACCAGTAATATTTTCAAAGTTGAACATATTATATTTAAAATAACGCAGCGAATGAGTTTGCTGTGTAGCATTTTCAAGCGTTCTACTTCCTCTAGACAAACTATTAAATCCGTTTAACACAAAACCTTCAGCTAACCTATTGATATCAGTAAAACTGTTGGTCATAGCATAATTATATGTCAATGTTTCTGCTTTTTTGATTTGATATAACGCTAAGAAATCTGGCAGTACTCTATAGAAATTTAATGAAAAATCGGTTCCCAATTGACTGTTTGTCATATTATAGGCGTGTAAACTTACTCCAGGAGTGAACGTGAATTTTCCAGTTAAAATTTTGTAATGTAATCCTAAGAAAGCGTCATTAAAGTTATAATTTACATTATTGGTAGTACTGGCATCAGTCAAATTATTTTGGGTTCCGTTATCTAATATTTGATAGATTGATGAATCAAAGCTTTGAAATGAGTATGTATTTCCTAGAGTTATATTGATATTACTTTTAGCCGTCAGCATATAGTAATAATCTAGTTTTGTATCTAATTTATTAGTTCTTACAAAACGTGTTTGATTAATATCATTTCTATTTTGACCTGCTAAATAACCCGCAAAACTGAAAGGCTGTGTTTGTAAATTAGCATTGTAAAAAGGATCTTCATCCTGATACAAATGTTGCATTTCTAGTGCAAAAATATTTTTATCGTTGTGTGTATAATAAAAACTCAAATTCTGGTTTACAGATTTAGGATCTTGTCTTTTAGCTGTTAAAATATTTTCTGTATTTGATGAACTACCTACTATTGATTGTCTTAGCAAAGAATTATCTTCATCTTGTTTAGAAAACTTTGATAGAATGTCGTAGTCAAATTGAAATCTTGCGCTTGGTTTGTAGCTAGAACTTAATTTAAAAAGTGCTAAATTACTTTTTTGATGTGCTACTTCATTTCTGTTTTCAGTTGAAGCAACATTAGAAGAATTTGGTTGTAGAAAATTAGTTTGTGTTTTTGTTTCTAAATCGGTTATTGACGAAGAAAGAATTCCAAAACCACTTAATGTCCATGCTTTTGTTGGATTGTATGAAAAATTTGTAGCTCCAAATTGTGTTTCAATTTCTTTTGCACGATTGTTTCTTAGTAATGAAATTCCTAAATCGTTAGAAGCTACATTAAAGTTTGAACCACCTTTAGCCATCATACTTCTAAAACCACCTGTGAACTTAAAATAATCTTGCACCGTTAAAGGTAATTCTCCAATATTATTAAAATTTGAAATCAAATTAATACTATACTTAGGATTGTAATAAAACAACTTAGGATTAATAAAATAACGGTCATATTTGTTATCATCGGCTGTTCCGCCACCTGCAGTCATGTCACCAAACCAAAAGTTTTTCTTACCTTCTTTTAGTTTGATGTTCATTGCCAGATTATCCTGATTATTTTCAACACCTTTTAGGATAGAATTTTCATTATAATTTCTTAGCACTTGAATTTTATCAATAGCATCTGCTGGAATATTTTTTACACCAAGTTTGGTATCACCATCAAAAAAGTCTTTTCCTTCTACCATCAATTTGGTTACTTTTTTACCTTCTACTTCTACTTCTCCATCAGCATTTACTTCTACACCAGGTAATTTTTTTAGAACATCTTCAAGCTTTCTTTCTGTACCCGATTTAAAAGAATCGGCATTGTAAACAATAGTATCACCTTTGATTGAAACTGGCATTTCACGAACAATTTCAACACCATCAAGCTGAATTCCGCCTGGTTCCATTGAAATATTTTGTGTAATGTTTTCTGTTTTGGTTTCAACGGTGATTTGTTTATTTTCCATTCCAATATAACTCAACTTAATCAAATAGGTTGAATTTGGTTTTAGATTTAAAACAAATCTTCCTTTGTCATTGGTTATTGCGTAACCATCCATTCCTTTTGTTGCTTGATTAACAGCCATAATATTAGCCATTTCAAGAGGTGCTTTTCCAGATTCTAAAACAACACCTTCAAATCGGATAGTTTGAGAAAAACTTACAGCACTTAATAAAAAAATTCCAAGAAATAATAATTTATTCATTTTTATATTTGATTGATGAAACAAATATGACTAAATAATAGGAGAAATGTTACCAAATTAGTGTTAAATATTAACATTTTTAATTCATTTTTATTTCGATAACTCCATCTTCATTCATCATACTCTTGACTTTTTCTTCCTCAATTTCTTTGAATTGCTTTTGATTTACTCTTTTCCCATTTGTTGGTTCCTTTATTTCAACTTTCTTCTCTGGGTTGAGAATTATTTTTGTGCACAAAAGGCTAGTAGTTCCATCATGCAATTCTAAAATTAGTCCTGGTAATCCCCAATATTTGTCTGGTCCATTTGAAATAGGAATTTCAGTTGTGTACCAAGCTTCAATTATTTGCTCTTTTGGTTCAGACATTTGAATAAAACTTGTTTTACCTTCATTCTTTTTCGCCTTAAATTCTTCATATTCTTTTTTATCTTTTTCAGAAACTGGAATTAAAATTTGAGCTTTAGAACACGTATAATTTCCTATTTTCTTTTCTTCATTTATAAATTCCCATTTAAAAGTTTCTAAAGAATCTTTAACTAAAAACTCTTTTCCAAATAAGTCTTTTTCTTCCGAAAAATAATTATTTTTTAAATTTTTATACAATTTTGAGCCAACTTGACCGCCAAATGAAACTTGTATTTGTCTTCCATCGACTGGTTTTGGTTTGTCTAATTTTTCTTCTTGCCTGTAAGTTGACTCAAAATTTTTAAATTCAAGCACATACGTTTTTTCAAATGCTTTTGATAGTTCTTCTTTCATCTCTTTTTGCTGAGCTTCAGTCATATTTGGACTTGAAAAGTTAAAATCTTTCATTTGAGTTTTGGAAAAATAATAAGCAACTCCCTGAAAATTTTGTGAATAACCAAACTCAACAACGCACAAAAACAATAAACCATAAATTAAATTTTTCATACTACTATATTTTAAAATTACAATTACAAATAAAATCAACTTAGTTTTAACCAATAGTAAATCTATGTTAACGTATGTTAATAGCAATTTTGACACTTAAAAACTTGTTATTTTTGACTTATGATACTAAATAAAAAGAAAATATTATTATTCATCACACTGATAATTTTTGGCACTATTGGTCTTCAGGTATATTGGAATTACAAAAATTTTAATTCTAATAAACTTAGATTAAAAAATGAGATTCAAATAGCATATGACAAAGCATTGGAACTTTATTTTAATGAAGAATCAAAAAATACATTGCTTAATATTTTTAGTAATGATTCTACTGTTAGTACTAATGATATAATAAATAATTTTGACTTCAAAAAAAATATAAAAACAATTAATGATACTGTAATTAAATTTCAGCAAAGGACTCTTAAAAATACCGATTTAAAGAAAATAAATGTAAAAAATATTAAATCAATAACCGTTTTAAAGGGTAAAAAAGACATTGAAAACATTAATGGTATTGAAAATTTCCCAAATAGAATAACGATATCAATAGTTCAAGATAGTTTGAATTACAAAAAATTAGATTCAATCTTCAAAATCGAATTGAACAGGAAAGAAATATCGCTAAAATATTGTTTTGAACATTATAAAAATGATTCTTTAATACATAAATATAAAGAAGGAAATGAAAAACTACCTTTCAAAGTAACACCAAAATCTAGCTATTTCAATCCTTTTGAAAGACTAAATTTAAAATATAATTATACGAATACACTATTAATAAAAAGAATGGGAAGTGAATTAATTTTATCCCTCATTTTTGCATTAGCAGTTATTGGTTGCTTGTTTTTTCTTCTTCATATCATTCAACGACAAAAGAAAATAGATGAAATTAAAAACGATTTTATTAGCAATATTACACATGAATTTAAAACTCCTATTACTACAATTACTTCTGCTCTTGAAGGAATGAGTAATTTTAATCCTACAAATGACGCAGAAAAAAACAAAAAATATATTTCTATTTCTAAAATCCAACTAAACAAACTAGAGATAATGGTTGAAAAAATATTAGAAACTGCAGCGCTTAAAACTGAAAAAATGAATCTTTTAAAAGAGTCAATTGATTTAAATTTACTTTTAAAAACAGTTCAAGAAAAACATCAATTAGTAACGGACAAAAAAATAAATTTTATCTCTAATGGATCTGAAAAAATTATTGAAGGTGATGCATTTCATTTAGAGAATGCATTTTCTAATTTGATTGATAACGCTATAAAGTATGGCGGAAATACAATAACAATTTCAATTAATAAAATGAATGATAAAATTAGAATCGATGTAAAAGATAATGGAAAAGGAATAAACAAGAAAGAAGAAAAAGCAATTTTTGAAAAATTTTATAGAATCCCAAAAGGCAATCTACATGATGTAAAAGGATATGGAATTGGTTTATTTTACAGTAAAAGTATTATCGAAAAACATCAAGGAACTTTAGAATTAATTCAATCTACAGAAACCATATTTAGAAGTGTTTTTTACTCTGTTAATTCAATAAATGAAAAATGAAAAATCATATAAAAATATTACTAGCGGAAGATGAAATTTCACTTGGAACAATTATAAAAGATAGTTTAGAAAGTAGGGATTTCAAAGTTACATTTTGTGAAAATGGAGAAAATGCACTCGAAGAATTCAAGAAATCAGATTTTGATGCTTTAGTATTTGATGTCATGATGCCAAAAAAGGATGGATTTACACTTGCTAAAGAAATAAGATTGCTTAATAAAAACATCCCTATCCTTTTTCTATCTGCAAAAACACAAACACAAGATATTGTTGAAGGATTTAAAATTGGATGTAATGATTACATTAAAAAACCTTTCAGTATGGAGGAATTAATTGTTAGAATTATTGCTTTAATTGAAAGAAAATCTAATCTCACACTAGAGAAAAAACACCACATTGGAACCTATGTTTTTGATACAGATTCTCAAGTTTTATCTCATGAAAAAGTGACTTATAAACTAACACACAAAGAAGCTACTTTATTAGAATTTCTTTCACAAAACAAAGGTGAAATAATTGATCGTAGCACTATTTTAAATACACTTTGGAAAAGTGATGATTTCTTTAGTGGAAGAAGTTTAGATGTTTTTATAACCAAACTTAGAAAAAAATTAATCCTCGACCAATCGATTGAAATAATAAATCTCAGAGGTCGAGGATATAAATTGATTTGTTAAAAACTATCTTCCCATTCTCATTTGCATTCCACCTCTACCTTGACCTTGATTCATTTCCATCATCTCTTCCATTTTCTTTGTTACAATATCATCATATTCTTTTTGTGTAACTACTTTACCATTATTTGGCGCTTTGATTTCTGTTTTTTCTTTAGGATTGATAACAATTTTAGAACATAAAATAGTTGTTTTTCCGTCGTTAACTTCAAGAATTAAACCTGGCAAACCCCAATATCCTTCTGGACCTTGATTTACTGGAATATCCATTGTGTACCAAGCTGTAATTGTGATTTCTTTTGGCAAATCTACTTCATCAAAAAAACTTGTTTTCTTTTCTTTTTTATCTTCTGCTTTTGCATCTGCACTTTTATTCTCACCTTCCTTTTTAGCTTCTTCTTCTTTTTTCTTTACATCTTCTTCTTTCTTAGGTCTGAAATTTCTAAAATCGGTTTTACTTGCAGGAATTACTGCAGTTGCTTTATAACACATATAACCACCAATTTCTCTAGTTTCACCTTCCATTTTCCAGTTGTAATTTCTTAAAGTATCTTTTACAAGAAACTCTTTTCCCATGAATTCTTTATCGACTGTAAACGTTTTTTCTTTTGCATTTTTGTAGTAAGTTCCACCGCCACCCATCATGGATGACATCATTCTAAAACCTCCTTGACCTTGACCAGGAGCGTCTAACTTTTCTTCTTCTTTGTAAATAGATGATGTTTTATCGAAATTAAGAATGAATGTTTTTTCAAACATCTTTTTCATTCGTTCTTCAATCATTTTTTGCATTTCTGGAGTAATATCTTTATTTCCAGACATTCTAGATTTGAAATCGGCTGTACTTGTTTTTGATTCGTAAACAGCCATCCCTTGAAAATCTTTTTGAGCATTTGATGCAACAAAAACTAATAAAAGTGCTAAAGTGAACGTTATTTTTTTCATTTGAAGTATCTTAATTATTTGACGTAACAAATATGACGATTGAATTTGTGTTTTGTTACCAAAGATTTGTTAAATATTTTAGTTTGACTTCTTATATTTCAAATACTTTAATGTAATTTAGCATCACGATGAAAAGAATATTTTATATACTACTTTTATTATTAGCTTCTAATGGCTATTCCCAAAATGAAAAGCTAATTGTAACAAGATTAGATTCCATTGCAATAAATGCTGATGGTTTTGTTGGATTCGATGGATTTAATAATTGTATTTACATAAAAAACAATGTCTTATATAAAAAAGTAGACGGTTCAATTTTACAATACCAAAATCTTGGATTGGGGAAAATAACCAAAGTTGATATTACAAATCCGCTTAAAATTATTATTTTTTACGAAGAATTTAATGCTGTAATTGTGTTAGATAATCAATTGAATGAAATACAAAAAATTGAATTTTCAAGTATAGAAACACCAATTTTAGCAACAGCAATTGGAATATCTGGACAAAATAAATTATGGGTTTTTAATAATTTAAATCAACAAATAGGATTGTATGATTTGAATTCAAATACTTATGAAAACAAAAGCATTCCTTTAAATGAAAGCATTACATACTATCAAACAGATTTCAATTATTTTCAGTGGATTGACAAACAAAACAATTGGTACACCTCAACTATTTTCGGCAGAATTGTTAGCAATGGAAAAGTTGAAATAACTAATGACTTACAATTACTTCCTCAAAACAAAATACTTTTTTCTAAGGATAGCAAGTTGTTTCTAAGAGATCGCAACATCAACAAATTGTATGAAATTGAAATTGTTGAGAAATCGTTTAAAAATTTTTATTACAAAGAACAAATTTTATCTATTTTTACCGACCAAGGAATTACAAATTATAAAATTACAATACCATAATGCATATAGCAGTAGCAGGAAATATAGGTGCAGGAAAAACAACATTAACTCGTTTTTTGGCAAAACATTTTAAATGGGAACCTCATTTTGAGGACGTAGTTGACAATCCGTATTTGGACGATTTTTATCATCAAATGGAACGTTGGTCGTTTAACTTACAGATTTACTTTTTAAATAGTCGTTTTAGACAAGTTTTGCAAATTCGTGAAAGTGGTAAAAAAATCATTCAAGACAGAACGATTTATGAAGATGCGCATATTTTTGCTCCGAATCTTCACGCTATGGGATTGATGACCAATCGTGATTTTGAAAACTATTCTTCCTTATTTGAATTAATGGAAAGTCTTGTGGAAGCTCCAGATTTGTTAATTTATTTGAGAAGTTCTATTCCAAATCTTGTTGGTCAAATTCACAAAAGAGGTCGTGAATATGAAAACACTATTTCGATTGACTATTTAAGTAGATTGAATGAAAGATATGAAGCTTGGATTACTACATACAACAAAGGAAAATTATTAATCATTGATGTTGATGATATTGATTTCGTAAATAACCCAGAAGATTTAGGAATGATTATCAACAGAATCGATGCCGAAATAAACGGACTATTCTAATATACAAAGCACTTCAATTGAGGTGCTTTTTTTATTCATTTAACATATCAAATAAAGAAACCATCTTTATATTTACTGATGGTTTATCAGTCTTAATGATTTTGGGAATTCCAGGCAATAAATCAAAATAGTTTTCTTTAAAAAAACTATCATTGGATTGTAAATACAAATCTTTAACTAGCGTATTTGTTTTAAGTTCAATTAATGTTTCGCCTACAATTTTCATTTCAATTGTTGGTTTTTCTAGTTGTAGTTCTTTTGGTTTAACAAAATAATGATAGGCAACAGTTTTCTTGTTTTTGCATATAAATTCTAATTGTAGTACCGTTTTTTCTTTTGCAAATTTTGGTAAATCAGTAAAAAGAATATCCATACAATTTGTGTTTATTTCAGAATTAAGTTCGCAATCTTTTGAAGCTGCCCAAAGTTCTTTTCCAGAAAAATCAATTAACTTAGCATTTAGTGTTCCTTTTTGCTCTTCAAGATTGTCATTACTACCAATAATTGAAAGTCCGTTAGTGATTTCTGTTACCATTAAAAGTGTGGGTGCAAAACTTTCCTTAACTTGGTAATGAGAGGCTTTCCAATTTCCATAATAATCTAAAGTGCTCCACGAAGTGACAGGCCAACAATCATTCAATTGCCAATACAATGAACCCATGCAATAAGGTTTTGTAAGACGATGCGCTTCTATAGCGGTTTTCATGCCGTAAGCTTGCAAAATTTGCGATACATAATTGTATTTTTCTAAAGATTTTGGAACCGGAAAATCGCGTGCCATATATTCATTGATGGTTTCAAAACCTGTTGGATGCTTTTGATGGTTCTTAAAGGCTTCCGAAGTAAAATTCAAATCTTCTTTTTGGATGACTTTTTCTAATGTTTCTATATTTGGCATTCCTTGAAAACCGTATTCACTCATGAAGCGACCTACTTTTTTCTTGTACACTTCAAAAGGCTCTTTGCCCCACCAAACTCCCCAATAATGGGAATCGCCTTGAGTCAAACTCTCCTTTTTACCCCAACCAATTGATGGTGATGTAGGCCAATATCGATTCTCTTTTTTGGACAATAAACTATCTAAAGTTTTCGGAATTAATTGATGAAAAAGTTTTTCATAATCGTTCCAAATTTGGGTGGAATCTTGCTTTGAATAATTGAATTGTTTTTGCCAACCCCAATTTTTCCAACCTTCGTCATTTTCATTATTGCCACACCAAAGCGCAATACTTGGATGGTTTTGCAAACGAGTTACATTGTCGATTACTTCATTTTTAACATTATCAAGAAATTCCTCATTGCCAGGATACATGGCGCATGCAAACATAAAGTCTTGCCAAACCAAAATTCCGTTTTTATCACATTCATCGTAAAAAGTATCTTCTGCATAAACGCCTCCACCCCAAACTCTCAGCATATTCATATTAGCATCAACAGCGTTTTGTACAATCTCTTTGTATGTAGAATTTGTTGCACTTGGTAAAAAACTATCCGGCGGAATATAATTGGCACCTTTCATTAAAACTGGTTTTCCGTTTAGTTTGAAATAAAAACTTTTACCAATGCTGTCTTTTTCTTGAATTAACTCGATGGTTCGCAAACCAACTTTTATAAGTTTATTATCAAGTTTATCATTATTTTTTTCTAATGAAAAGCGAAATAAGTATTGATGTGGCACGCCCAAACCATTGCACCACCACAAAATCGGATTCTTAATTTCGATAGGAACATTAACTACATTTATCCCTTTTTTGAGCTTGAACCTGAACGGCATTATGTCCATTTTTATCACATAATCTCCTGCATTTTGAACATTGATGGTGAAACTAAAATTTACTTTGGCAAGATTATTACTGAGTTCATTTTGCTCGAAACGTACATTTTCTATTGTGGCATTATTCCAAAAAAGAAGTTTAATTGGACGATAAATTCCAGAAGTTACAAATCGTGGTCCCCAATCCCAACCGAAATGATATTGCGCTTTTCTTGAAAAAATTCGCTCTTTTTCAGGTAATGTATAAGGTAACTTTTGAGCTTTTGCTTTACCAATTTCAACAGCCGATTTGAAAACAATTTTTAGATTATTTTTACCAACTTTCAAATTATTTTTCACATCAACTTTCCAAGTACGAAACATGTTGTTGGCATCTAAAATCTTTTTATTATTCAAAAAGACTTCGGCATAAGTATCTAATCCTTCAAATTGCAAAATAGTGTTTTGATTCTTTAATTCTTCTTTTGAAATTTTAAAACTTGTTTGATATTCCCAAGTTTCATTTTCAATCCACTGCAAGTCTTTTTCATTGTTTCCGAAGAAAGGATTTGGGATAATTTTGTTGTTGTATAAATCGGTGTGAACCGTTCCAGGAACTTTCGCAGGAAGCCAATTGGAATCTGATATTTTTTTGAAACTCCAATTTTCAGAATTCAAATTTCGTTCAGAATTTTGCGACCATAAGATTAATGGTAACAACATTAGAATTAAAAATTTAAATTGACACTTCATTACTTTAAATTACTTTTTAATTTGAAAATTTCTTCTGGATTTGCAATTTGACTTCCATCTGTAATTGCTGAAGAATGATAGAAAGTGGCTTGTGTAACTTCTTGAATATGATTGATATTTGTAGATCGTAATCCACCACCAGGCATAATTGTAATTCTATTTTGTGCTTGACTAACCAACTTTTTTAAAACATCAATTCCATCCATAACATTGGAGTGCGTTCCTGATGTTAAAATAGTCGAAAATCCACAAGAAATGACATCTTCCAATGCTTGCTCATAATCTGCAACCTCATCAAAAGCACGGTGAAACGTACATGGAAATGGTTTAGCTAAATTTACTAATTCGGTATTTCTTTCGATATCTATTTTATTATTTTCATCTAAAATTCCAAAAACAAAACCATTCACTTTTAGTGATTTAAAGTGTAAAATATCCGATTTCATTTTTTTAAACTCTTCATTAGAATAAACGAAATCTCCACCACTTGGTCGAATCATTACATTCAAATCGATATCGATTAATTGTCTTACTTTAGTGGTGACTTCAAAGTTTGGAGTTGTTCCGCCAACTTCAATTCCGTCACACAACTCCACTCTATCAGCACCATTTTGTTGTGCTATTACGGCTAATTCAACATTAAAACAAGCAATTTCTAATTTATTCATTACTTCAAATAATAAGCCGCGTCAATTAATTTATTTCCAGAATTATCGTTAACTGCATAATTAAATCCGCTTTGAATACAATAAGAACCGTATTGTCCTTTCTTATTTAAAGCAATAAAACCTACTTGAATATCTTTGAGTTCTTTACCTCGATTTTTAGTCAATTTTACAATTCTTGCCACAGCTTCTTCACAAGCTTTTTGTGGTGACTTTCCTTGACGCATCAATTCTACTACAAGATGACAACCTGTAATTCTTATAACTTCTTCGCCGTGACCTGTAGCCGTTGCAGCACCAATTTCGTTATCTACATATAATCCAGCGCCTATAATTGGTGAATCTCCAACTCTTCCGTGCATTTTAAAAGCCATTCCGCTTGTCGTACATGCTCCGGATAAATTTCCGTGACTATCTAGTGCAATCATTCCGATGGTATCGTGATTTTCGATATTGGCTTTGGGTAAATATTCACTTGTTTTGAGCCATTCTTTCCATTCTTTTTCTGATGCTTCTACTAACAAATTCTCTTTTTTGAATCCTTGAGAAAGAGCAAATTGTAAGGCGCCATCACCTACTAACATTACGTGTGGTGTTTTTTCCATAACAGCTCTAGCTACAGAAATTGGATGTTTGATGTGTTCTAAACAAGCAACCGAACCAATATTTGAAAACTCATCCATAATGCATGAATCTAGAGTAACTCTTCCATCTCTGTCTGGTCTTCCTCCATAGCCAACACTTCTTTCGTTTGGATCGCCTTCAGGAATTTTCACTCCAGCTTCAACAGCATCTAAAGCTCTTCCATTATTTTTTAAGACTTCCCATGCGGCTCCATTGGCTTGAACCCCAAAATTCCAAGTGGAAATGACGATTGGTTTATTTACTTTACTATCTTCAAACGTTATTTCATCTTGTTTTTGATTTAAACGAATTCAAAGCAATGGCTACTGAACCAATTGCAGCAGTTTTTATAAAATTTCTACGATTTGCCATACTCATGTTTTTTATTCCACACCAATTTCATCAATAAACAACCATGCATTCGAACCAGCGCCTGGATTTCCTTCCGGAATTTTACCCAAATTTGAAGCAATTACTTTAATGAATTTTGCTTTATTGGTATTTACTTCAATTGTAATTTCTCCTCTTTTTTCAATAATCTCTTTGGTTGAAATTGATTGTAAACTTTTGAAATTTACACCATCATCTGATAGTAAAAATTCAATACTTTTTGGAAAATAAATCCAACTTCCTTCATTAGCTAAACTACTTATTGAAACTTTATTTATAACCTCAACTTTTCCAAAATCGATGATTGCAACCATATCTTTACCTGAAAATCCAAGCCAATCACGGCCAAACTTTTGTCTATCACCAATAACTCCATCAACTAAGGTAAAAGCACCACTTGCAGCATAACTTTCGCTTGGTTGATTTTGTAAAGAAATCTTTTTGCCTGTTGCTTTATTTATAGAAAATGATTGTTCAATGGTTGCGCTTTTTTGCTCTCCGTTTTCAAAATAAGCAGCTTTAATTGTTTGACTTTTTGTTATTGCAATTGGATTTTGATAACTATTAGAATTTAAATTAGGATTAGAACCGTCAGAAGTAAATCGGATACCTTCTTGATTTTTAGAAGATTTTATTGAAAATAGAATGTTTTTATCAACTTCTGACTGGCTTATTTTGGAAGTTAATTCGAAAATCGCCTTGCTGTAATTGATTTTATTTTCTTCAAAAAATTGAAAATGCTGTATCATTCTATCTTGAAACTCTTTATATTTTTCAGTATTGGATGTGCCCCAAAGCACTTCTGAAAGCGCCAACATTCTTGGGAAAATCATATATTCAACTTTATTCGCATCTTCCATGTATTCGGTCCAAACATTTCCTTGTGCGCCCAAAATATAGTTGGCTTCGTTTTTATTTAGAGTTGTTGGTGTTGGATTAAAACCATAGACTTTTTCAACTGTTGTGAAACCTCCTATGGCTAAAGGTTCGTTTTTTGGTTCACCTTGATAATGGTCAAAATAGCAATGTGATCCTGGCGTCATTACTACAAAATGATTTTGTTTAGCCGCTTCAATTCCTCCTTTTGTTCCGCGCCAACTCATTACAGCAGCATTTGGTGCCAAACCACCTTCGAGAATTTCATCCCAACCCATTATTTTTCTTCCTCTGCTGTTTACAAATTTTTCAATTCTTCGAATAAAATAACTTTGTAGTTCATGCTCGTCTTTCAAACCTTCTCTTTTTATCACAGATTGGCAATTTGCACATTTTTTCCAACGAGTTTTCGGACACTCATCTCCACCAATGTGGATATATTCCGATGGAAATAAAGTCAATACTTCTGATAAAATATTTTCTAGGAATTCAAAAGTTTCTTCTTTTGGACAAAACACATCATCTAAAACACCCCATTTCAAAGCTACCTCAAATGGTCCACCAGTGCAGGAATATTGAGGATATGAAGCTAATGCAGCTACTGCATGCCCAGGCATTTCAATTTCTGGAACTACGGTAATGTGACGTTCTGTTGCATAAGCTACAATTTCTTTAATTTCCTCTTGGGTGTAGAAACCACCATAAGGTTTATCATCAAATTTTTGTTCTCTGTAGTGACCAATCATCGAACCTTTTCGCCATGCTCCGATTTCGGTAAGTTTTGGATATTTCTTTATTTCAATACGCCAACCTTGATCATCGGTTAAATGCCAATGGAAAACATTCATTTTGTATCTAACGAGATAATCAATGTACTTTTTAATAAACTCTTTTGGAAAGAAATGTCGGCTTACATCAAGGTGCATTCCGCGCCATTTGTATTTTGAGTAATCATTTATATGTAAACAAGGTATTGAGATTTCATTCTTTTTCTCAGAAGGAATTAATTGTAAAAGTGTTTGAATTCCATAAAAAATACCTTGATTTGAAAATGATGTTATTGTAATTTTACTATTTGAAACATTTAATTCATAGTGTTCTTTATCAAAATTTATAGTGTCTGGAAGTTTCATTATAAGCTGAATACTATTTGAACTATAAACTTCACTTATACTTAAATCTAATCCTGATTTTGATTTAAGTATTTCTTTCAAATATTTTGCTTCAAAAGAATTTCCAGAAGCTTGTATTGTAGTTTTATCATTAAGTACAAAACTTCCTGAGCCTAACTCTACTTGAGAAGGATATGGAATTATAGGTAATTGATTTTGTGAAAAAACAGTGTTGAATATCAATAGTAGTAAAAATAGAAATTTCTTTTTCATGCAATTTTGAATTTATCAATGGCTAAATTTACATAAAAAAAGTCAAAAAAAATGCCCCACTTTCGTGAGGCATTTTATATAAAACATTTTATTCTATTATTTTAAAGCATCAACTTTAGCTTTTACTTCAGCTTCAGTTCCTTCGATAATTTCTTCAGTTACTTTACCATTGTTTGTTTTAGTGACAGTAGCTTTAACTTTATCATTACTTACTTTTTCCATGATAACTTTAACTGAAATATTTTCTTTTACTTCACCTTTAAATTTACCATTTTCATCGTACATAGCCATACATTTAGCTTTGTCTTCTGCAGAACAACCATTTTTATCGCACATTGCTGCACATTCTTCTTTGGTCATTGTAGCACATTTGCTCATATCACATTTTCCAGCAGCTGCACCTTTAACTTCGCATGAAGCGTTTGTACATCCTTTTTCTTCACACTCTTCTTTGCTCATAGATGCGCATTGTTCAGTTTTAGCACAACATGAAGCTTTATCAGTTGCTGCACCTACTGTATGCCCACCTAAAATTGGAGCTATTACTAAACCAATTAAACAAGTTAATTTGATTAGGATGTTCATAGATGGACCTGAAGTATCTTTGAATGGATCACCAACAGTATCTCCAGTTACAGCTGCTTTGTGAGCATCAGAACCTTTGTAAGTCATTTCACCGTTGATTTCAACACCAGCTTCGAACGATTTTTTAGCATTATCCCAAGCACCACCAGCATTGTTTTGGAACACAGCCCAAAGTACACCAGAAACAGTAACTCCAGCCATATAACCACCTAACATTTCAGCGATTAATTGGTTGTTATCTCCGTAAACTAATTTACCCAAAAGTACAATTGCAATTGGAAAACCAATAGTTAAGATTCCTGGCAACATCATTTCACGTAATGCAGCTTTTGTAGAAATTTCAACACATTTACCATATTCTGGTTTTCCAGTTCCTTCCATAATTCCTGGAATTTCTTTGAACTGACGACGTACTTCATAAACCATGTCCATTGCTGCTTTACCTACAGAGTTCATTGCCAATGCAGAGAAAACTACAGGAATCATACCTCCAACAAATAACATTGCTAATACTGGAGCTTTGAAGATGTTGATACCATCAATTCCAGTAAAAGTTACATAAGCAGCAAATAAAGCTAACGATGTTAATGCAGCAGAAGCGATTGCAAAACCTTTTCCTGTTGCAGCAGTTGTATTACCAACTGAATCTAAAATATCTGTACGAGTACGAACTTCTTTAGGTAATTCACTCATTTCAGCGATTCCACCTGCGTTATCAGAAATTGGTCCGAAAGCGTCAATTGCTAATTGCATTGCAGTTGTTGCCATCATTGCAGAAGCTGCAAGAGCTACACCGTAAAAACCAGCGAAAGCATAAGAAGCCCAAATAGCACCAGCAAATAATAATACGGTTGGGAAAGTAGAAATCATACCAGTTGCTAAACCAGCGATTACGTTAGTTCCTGCACCTGTTGAAGATTTTTGTACGATTGCCAAAACTGGTTTTGTACCTAAACCTGTGTAATATTCAGTTACAGAAGAGATAACTCCACCAACTACTAAACCTACAATTGTTGCATAGAAAACTCTCATTGAAGAAATTTCTTTTAATCCTTCACCGTAGAATTCCATTTGCATTACTTCTGGCAACATATATTTTACCAAAGCAAAACATGAAACAGCTGTTAACGCGATAGAAACCCAGTTTCCAACGTTTAAAGCACCTTGAACTTGTTTTTCTTTAGCATCATCACTTGATATTTTCACTAACATAGTACCGATGATTGAGAATAAGATTCCGAAACCAGCTATAGCCATTGGTAATAAAATTGGTCCGATTCCACCGAAAGCGTCTTCTATTTTACCACCCATGTCTTTAATTACGTAGTTTCCAAGAACCATTGCAGCAAGAACTGTAGCCACATAAGAACCAAATAAATCGGCACCCATACCAGCAACGTCTCCAACGTTATCTCCAACGTTATCTGCAATTGTAGCAGGATTTCTTGGATCATCTTCTGGAATACCAGCTTCTACTTTACCTACTAAGTCAGCACCAACATCGGCAGCTTTTGTATAAATACCACCACCAACACGAGCAAACAAAGCAATAGATTCTGCTCCAAGAGAGAAACCAGCTAGAGTTTCAAGAACGATAGTCATGTCTTCTGTAGAAGTCCAAACACCTTTCATGAAATATTGGAATAATATAATAAAGAAACCTGTTAAACCAAGAACTGCTAAACCAGCAACTCCAAGTCCCATAACAGTTCCACCACCAAAAGAAACTTTTAATGCTTGTGGTAAACTAGTACGAGCAGCTTGTGTAGTTCTTACGTTAGTTTTTGTGGCAATTTTCATTCCCATGTTTCCTGCTAAAGCTGAAAAGAAAGCTCCAAAAATAAAAGCCACAACAATTAATATGTGTGTTGTTGGAACTATAAATGAAATTCCAGCTAACACAATACTTGCTCCGACTACGAAGAAAGCTAATAATCTGTATTCTGCTTTTAGGAAAGCTAATGCACCTTCATAAATGTAATCTGAAATTTCTTTCATTTTTCCATCTCCAGCGTCTTGTTTTAATACCCAAGATCTTTTGATTGCCATAAAAGCTAATCCTATTAATGCCATGACTATTGGCACATAAATCATAAATTCATTCATAATAAACTAATTAGATAGGTTGTTAATGTTTGTTACTATTTATTAATGTTAACAAACATATAAAAAAAAAGACAATTTAAATTTATCTAAATTGTCTTTTATTAATAATGTTATTAACTTTTTATACTGAATAATCCTTTTGGTCTATCAGGGATTGCTTCAAAACGATCTACACATTCTCTAATGATTCTGTAGGCTTCTTTAACATCACCCCAACCTTCTACATCTACTTGCTTGTTTTCTAAATCTTTATAAACTTGAAAGAAATGCTCAATTTCCTTTAACAAGTGTGGATTGATATCAGATAAATTTTCTAAAGTATTCCATATTGGATCAGAAACAGGAACACAAATTATTTTCTCATCTGGGCCTTTATCATCAGCCATATGGAAAACTCCTATAGGTTTTACTTCGATTACACAACCAGGAAATGTTGGTTCGTTAATTAAAACTAATACATCTAACGGATCGCCGTCTAATGCTAATGTTTGAGGAATAAATCCATAATCTGCTGGATACATCATTGATGAAAATAACATTCTATCAAAACGCATTCTTTTTATAGCAAAATCATATTCATATTTATTTCTACTTCCTCTTGGAATTTCGATTAAAACATCGAATGTTTTCAATTTATCTGCAGTCATTTTACTTTCTTTTTTTTAAGGGTCGCAAAGGTAAGTAATAAAAGAAAAAAGCAAAAGAAATGTATAGTAAATTTACAATTTAATTTTGTTCCTTTTAACCAAATAATAATGCCAAATAACAAATGATGCGAAGGTTCGATAAGGCTTCCAATGATTAGAAACTTGTTCCATTTCTTCTAGTGATTGACAATTATACAATTCTATTAATGTGTTTTTAATTGCGATATCGCCAAGCGGTACAACATCTGGTGACTGAAGACAAAACATTAAATAAACTTCAATACTCCAATTTCCGACTCCTTTGACTTTGATTAATTCTTGTCGGATTTGCTGTTCGGATTTGGATGAAAAGCTATCAAAATTAATTTCGTTGGAAAGTACTTTGGATGCTAAATCTTTGATATAAACTATTTTTTGTCGAGATAAACCGCATGATTTTAATTCATCATCTGAAGAATAATAGATGTTTTCTGGTGTGATTTTCTTGAAATAATTTTCTAGTTTAACATAACATGCTTTGGCAGATTCTATTGAAACTTGTTGCTCAAGAATAATATGACACATCGAAGCAAATCCTTCTTGGCGCTTTTGAATAATTGGATGACCGTAAGTATCAAGAATAAATTTTAAAGTTTCATCTTTAGAAGTCAGAAATTCAACAACTTGCTCCATAATTAAAGAAACTAGATTGAATTAAAAATAGAAACCAAATTCTCCTTTAATTGTAAAATTATTTGTTCCTGGAATGTCTCTGTAATTTCCTCTCCAGCTAGCATCAATTCGGAAAACTTTAAATATGTTTCCGATTCCTACACTGTATTCCCAATAAGGTTGCTTTGGTGCTTTGTATACTAATCCTGAGGCATTAATTAATTGATTTTCATTGGAAATAGAACCATAAACTCCTCTTACTCCAATAATTTCTCTCCAATTAAGTTTTCGCATCAATGGAATTCTAGATAGTAATCTTCCTTGAAAATTATGATCCCATTGTAAAGTAGCATATTCGTCGGAAACAAACTCGTAAAAATTTAAATTATTAAAGGTGTTGCCAATAATGAAATAAGTTTGATTTCCGGGAATTACACTCATCAATCCAAGTGGCACTTGTCCGAAAGTTTTACCTAGTTCCATAGTTAAGTTTGTTCTTCCTAATGGTCCTATTGTTATTGGTTGTTTATAATATAATTGTAGTTTACTATAATCAAAATCACTATCTATTAATCCTTTAAATCCTTGACTGTAATTTACAAAAAAGCGACTATACGGACTATCTACATTAAGACGTTCTACTCCGTAACCTACTGTTTTTCGTCCAGGAGTATATTCTACTTGAAGATTAACCTCAGATTGTTTTACTTCACTTTTAGTTGTTGTATAAGTATCATCAGAATAATAATCTAAACTAAATGTTGGTGAAGCTGATTCTAGAGTTCGATAAGAAAATCCTGTTTTAAAAATTAAATTTTTTATAGGCTCTATTTCAACAGAAGCCATGGTAAGATTGATATTAGTTAATTTTCCATTATTCCCAGAAGCAAATAAAGCAGAAGATGCAAAACTTCTTCCTAAAACATCATTTGTTGTTGTTAAACTGGCTCCAATTTGCTCTACATCTCTTCTATTTCCGGCCTCAACAATAATTCGTCTTTTAGAATCCACCATCCATTTTCCTGACAAACCATATTTGAATTTATTATCATCAAATCCGTAAGCAGTATAACCTTGGAAACGCCATTTATCGTTTGGTCCGAAATAGGTTCTTCCACCAACACGAACACGAATTCCTTCTACAACATTAAATCCGAATGTTGAAAAAATAGGTCCGAAATCTATATTCCCTTTTTGTATATATCCGCTTCCTAAAATGGTAACAAGATTATACATTTGCTTGAATTTTTTAACCGTTTTTAAGGTATCAAGCATTTTGTACACTCCAATTTCATCTTTATTTAGTTTCTCAAATCGGTTTTCTTCCCAATATTCATCTGACTTGGTGTAAACTGCATTATCAATAAAATTGACTTCTTCTTTATAAAACTTATCAGGTTTTACTTCGTTAAATTTATGATTTCTCACTAAAGTTGTTCGTTTTCCATAAACACCTTTAGATTCTTCTTTTTTGTTGATTGCAAAATCTGACATCATGTAATCTCTTGTAAGGAGAAAAACAGAATCACTTACTACTTCAAATTCTTGCTCAATATAAATATCTTTTACCCAGTTAATATTAGCACTTTTAGAAACTGCCATATTGATGGTTTTGATAGCATAAGTAGAATCATTAACCCAAAAATCTCCTTTAAAAGTTAATTCATTTTTTCTTCTTGGATAAAACACAATGTTGTAACACCATTTATTATCAATAAAGGAGCTGTCTCTTAATACATAATTATAAACATCTATCCCAGTTGTTGATAATGGACTTGTAAAGCTTTTATCAAAAAAAGTTAAGTGATTATTATAGATATTGTAATCGTTGTAAAGGTCTTTAATGAAAGTGTTTACACCATCTCCATTTCCTAAACCTGAGTTTTTATTGGCTTTGATAATTGATTTTTCCTTCTTTAATTTATTATCACCATAGACATCATACATAGATTCGTTGATAAAAATAGGCAAATAGGTTTTCCCTGTAACTTTAGAAGTATCTACTTTATTGAAAACAAACTCCATTCCTTTGAAGATTTTTTGCTTCATAAAAGCACTATCTATGGTATTCAAATCAAATTCAACTTTCTCGTATTTTTCGTATTGATATTGATCAAACATACGCAAGCCATTCTTTCTTTTTCTTTCCCAAATTTTTCTCAGAATATCTAATGCTGGATTATTTTTCTTTGATGTTTTTCCTTTGTAAATAACAACTTCTTGCAACATTTCCTCTTCATTCAAAACCACTTTCATGTTGTAAGTCACCAGCTTTTCTAAATCCACATCTTTAGTAGTAAAACCAACGAAAGCTACTACTAATGTTGTATAATTTTTTGATGATTCTAAGTAAAACTTACCGTTTTCATCACTAACAGTTCCTTCGTTAGAACCTTTAAACACGATATTTGCATAGGAAACTGGTTGGTTTTTCTTATCAACAACAACTCCACTTACTTTTGTTTGAGAAAAAACAAAAGAAGAAAAAAGAAGAAAAAGAACTATAGAAAAAGATATTTTTTTAAGCATAATACTATTTGCGAATTTTTGGTAAAAAAAAAGCTTCATCAAGATTTCTCCGATGAAGCTTCAAATATAATAGATTATATTATTTGTACATTACTTTTTTTACTGCTTTAACAACATCTTGCGCATTTGGCAACCATTCTTTCAATAAAGTTGGTGAATATGGCGCAGGAGTATCAGCAGTTGTGATTCTTTGAACTGGCGCATCAAGGAAGTCGAATGCTTTATCTTGAACCATATAAGTGATTTCAGAAGCAACACTAGCAAAAGGCCAAGCTTCTTCAAGAACTACTAAACGATTTGTTTTCTTCACAGAATTGATAATCGCATCATAGTCCATTGGGCGAACCGTTCTTAAGTCGATAATTTCACAAGAAATTCCTTCTTTAGCTAATTCGTCAGCAGCAATGAAAGCTTCTTTGATGATTTTACCAAAAGAAACGATAGTTACATCAGTTCCTTCTCTTTTAATATCGGCAACTCCTAATGGAATAATGTATTCACCATCTGGCACTTCACCTTTGTCACCATACATTTGTTCTGATTCCATGAAAATAACTGGATCATTATCACGAATTGCTGCTTTCAATAAACCTTTAGCATCATAAACAGTGGATGGAACTACAACTTTTAAACCTGGCGTATTAGCAAACCAATTTTCAAAAGCTTGTGAGTGTGTTGCTCCTAATTGTCCGGCAGAAGCTGTTGGCCCACGAAAAACCATTGGCATTGGAAATTGTCCAGCCGACATCTGACGCATTTTAGCAGCATTATTTATAATTTGGTCAATTCCAACTAATGAAAAGTTGAAGGTCATGTATTCTACAATAGGACGACAACCGTTCATAGCTGAACCAACTGCAATTCCTGCAAAACCTAACTCAGCAATAGGAGTATCAATCACTCTTTTTGGACCGAATTCGTCAAGCATTCCTTTTGATGCTTTGTAAGCACCATTATATTCGGCAACTTCTTCACCCATTAAATATACGGCTTCATCGCGACGCATTTCTTCACTCATCGCTTCGGCAATCGCTTCTCTAAATTGTATCGTTCTCATATATATTGTTTCTTAAAATCTATTTAGGATAGCAAAAGTAAAAATTTTATTTAGATTATTGGATATTTAGATTGGTAGATTATTAGATTTACTATTTTGTTTTTAACGAAAACGATGTAATGTATTATTTTAATTGCTTGAATAACATTTAAACTGATTACTCAGAAAATTTCATTCACTCAAAAAATCAAAAAAGAAAACTTTAATTAAGTGATTAATTTGTTAGATTTGTTTTGATTTAGAATTTTGGCACGGATTATAAATCAGTTCAATCGGTTTATATTAAATTTTAAAAAATGAAAACAAAATTTCTGATTTTTTTTTTAACTATATTAACAATTTTATCCTGTAAAAAAGATACAGAAAAAATAGACCATAAAAAGAAAAAAAATATCGAAAATAAAATTAAATACAAAGTATTATTTCCAGATACAATAATAAAAAACCATTCATATAATGGTGTAATAAAATTTAAAAGTTATTTAGATACAATCACAACAAGTTTTGATGACAAATCTAAAATTCGTTATGCTATTTTTTATTTAAAACAAGTAAGCAAAATAGAATCTGATCATAATCTTTTGAAAAAAAACGCAAAAGAATTTGGAGCAGACAACAATAATCAAATTTCCTTTTTCGACGTAAAATTTAATAGCTGTGGACTTTTTTACATTGATGGAATTATTAGTGACTTTGTAATAATTGATTTAAAAAAGAGAGACAAAAAAGGAAAGAAAATGGTTAGATATATTGAAAATGAAGAAAGAGTTATTCACAAAGTTGTTGTGATTGATGAGCCTAAAAATAAAAAAAAGTAACATATCAAAGTTAGTATCAAACATTTTTATACAATTTAACTATCTAACCTCAATCGCACAGAATAGCATTCCTTATCTCAATATAAAAATAATTTCAAACAATAATAAAGTTTACAATAATCTGTATCAAAAATTACTTAAATAGATAAGCACTTATTTTCAACTCCATTTGAATTCATCCAAATTTTAATTCAACAAAAGTTAAATCTTCTGTTATGGTTTCATGTAATAGCAGCGAAATCGATATAATACTGACTTTTTTTTAAAAAATAGTATGCACGCATACAAATATTCGAAATATATTTTATACTTTTACGCTCAGAAAAAACTTTTTAAAAAATATATAATGAAAATATTAGTTTGCATCAGCCATGTGCCTGATACTACTTCAAAAATCAACTTCGTGAATGGCGATTCTGAATTTGATACCAACGGAGTTCAGTATGTTATCAATCCAAATGATGAATTCGGATTAACTAGAGCCATTTGGTTTCAAGAACAACAAGCAGCTAACGTAACAGTTGTGAATGTTGGCGGACCAGATACAGAACCAACTTTAAGAAAAGCATTAGCTATCGGAGCGAACGAAGCCATTCGTGTAAATGCAACTCCAACTGATGGTTTCTTCGTTGCAAAACAATTAGCAGAGGTTGTAAAATCTGGTGGTTATGATTTAGTAATCTGCGGAAAAGAATCATTAGATTATAATGGTGGAATGGTTCCAGGAATGTTGGCAGGTTTACTAGGATATAACTTTGTAAATTCAGCTGTTGAAATGACCGTTGATGGAACTTCTGCAAAAGTAGGAAGAGAAATTGATGGTGGAAAAGAAATCGTTTCTGCATCGTTACCTTTAATTGTAGGTGGACAAAAAGGCTTGGTTGAAGAAAAAGACCTACGTATTCCAAATATGAGAGGAATTATGACCGCAAGAACTAAAGTTTTAACTGTACTTGAGCCAGTAGCAGCTGACAATAACACTAAAGCTGTGAAATTTGAAAAACCAGCAGCAAAATCGGCAGTAAAATTGTTTTCAGCTGACGATTTAGACGGATTAGTTAGCGCATTACACAACGAAGCAAAAGTTATTTAAGAATTAGGATTCTGGAATTGGGATTTATAATCCTTAATCTAAACTCCTAACTCTCAAAATCCTTAATAAAAAAATCCTTAATCCTAAATTATTATGTCAGTATTAATATATGCAGAATCAGCAGACGGAAAATTCAAGAAAGTTGCTTTCGAATTAGCGTCTTATGCAAAAAAAGTTGCCGAATCACTTGGCACAACAGTAACCGCTGTAACAGTTAACGCAGGAAATGTTTCTGAGTTATCTAAATATGGTGTAGATAAAGTTTTAAAAGTAACTAACGATAAGTTAGCTAACTTTAACGCAAAAGCTTACGCAGATGTAGTAAAACAAGCTGCACAAAAAGAAGGCGCAAAAGTAATTGTACTTTCTTCAACAACAGACAGTTTATACCTTGCTCCTCTTGTATCCGTTGGATTAGAAGCAGGTTTTGCTTCAAATGTTGTTGGATTACCACTATCAACTTCACCATTTCAAGTAAAAAGAACCGCTTTTTCAAACAAAGCATTCAATATCACAGAAATTTCAACAGATGTAAAAGTACTTTCAATTAGCAAAAACTCTTTTGGTTTAGTTGAAACTGCTTCATCTTTATCTGAAGAAGATTTTGCACCAACATTAAATGATGCCGATTTTTCAGTGAAAGTTGAATCTGTAGAAAAAACTACAGGAAAAGTAACTATTGCAGATGCTGACATCGTTGTTTCTGGTGGACGCGGAATGAAAGGTCCAGAAAATTGGGGAATGTTAGAAGAATTAGCATCAGTACTTGGAGCAGCAACAGCTTGTTCTAAACCAGTATCAGATATTGGATGGCGTCCTCACAGTGAGCACGTTGGTCAAACAGGAAAACCAGTTGCAAGTAATTTATACATTGCAGTAGGAATTTCTGGAGCAATTCAACACATTGCTGGAATCAACTCTTCTAAAGTAAAAGTGGTTATCAATACTGATGCTGAAGCGCCATTTTTCAAAGTAGCTGACTACGGAATTGTGGGTGATGCTTTAGATATTGTTCCAAGATTGACTCAAAAATTAAAAGAATTTAAAGCAAATAATAGCTAAAAATAAAACTAACTCAAACGTGATAAGCTATCTGAAATTATTTTTAGGTAGCTTATTTTTTTTGTTTAAAAAAGAGAAAGTTTTTTGTTACTTTGCAATCAATACAAATACAAAGTATTATTGTTTTCCAAATTTGATAAAATATAAAAATGAGTTTAGTAAAACTTACCATAAAAGGAATTTCGTACAGTCAAACCCAAAATGGAGCTTATGCCTTGATTTTAAACGAAGTTGATGGAGAAAGAAAACTACCAATCGTTATTGGAGCTTTTGAAGCACAATCCATCGCAATAGCTTTAGAAAAGGAAATCAAACCTCCAAGACCATTAACGCACGATTTATTTAAAAGTTTTGCAGACCGATTTGATATAGTAGTTAAACAAGTCATTATTCATAAACTAGTTGATGGTGTGTTCTATTCAAGTATCATTTGTGAAAGAGACAAAATTGAAGAGATTATTGATGCTAGAACTTCTGACGCTATTGCATTAGCATTGCGTTTTTCTGCACCAATTTTTACCTATAAAAATATTCTTGATAAAGCCGGAATTTATTTGAATGCCAATCCATCTGAAACTGAAAATACAGAAGATGAAGGCGCACTTTCAACTCCAGAAACTTTCGGAATTGAAAGCGATTCAAATGCTGAAAATTCTTATACAAAACTAAGTTTATCTGAACTTCACGAACTTTTAGAAAGCGCTGTTCAAGACGAAGATTACGAAAAAGCAGCAAGAATAAGAGATGAAATTTCGAAAAGAGAGTCTTAACTCTTAAACTTTTAAACACATAAACTTTTAAACCTTTTTTCAAAGTGAAACAATACCACGATTTAGTAAAGCACGTTTTAGAAAACGGAACTCAAAAAGGCGACCGCACAGGAACAGGAACCAAAAGTGTTTTTGGTTATCAAATGCGTTTTGATTTAGCTGACGGTTTTCCGATGGTTACCACTAAAAAGTTGCATCTAAAATCGATAGTTTACGAATTGCTTTGGTTTTTGAAAGGTGATACCAACATAGGCTATTTAAAAGAAAATGGCGTAAAAATTTGGGACGAATGGGCTGATGAAAACGGCGATTTAGGTCCAGTTTATGGTCACCAATGGCGCAATTGGAATAGTGAAGAAATCGACCAAATTACCGAATTAATTGACACTTTAAAAACCAATCCAAACAGCAGAAGAATGTTAGTTTCTGCATGGAATCCATCGGTTTTACCAGATACATCTAAATCATTTTCTGAAAATGTTGCCAACGGAAAAGCGGCTTTACCTCCATGTCATGCGTTCTTTCAGTTTTATGTTGCCGACGGAAAATTATCTTGTCAACTATACCAAAGAAGTGCTGATATATTTCTTGGTGTTCCATTCAATATTGCTTCTTACGCATTATTTACCATGATGATAGCACAAGTTTGTGATTTACAAGTTGGCGAATTCATTCATACTTTTGGAGACGCACACATTTATAACAATCATTTTGAACAAGTGGAATTACAATTGTCACGTGAACCAAAACCACTTCCGAAGATGATATTAAATCCTAATGTGAAAAATATTTTCGATTTTACATTTGAAGATTTCACTTTAGAAGGATATGATCCGCATCCACATATTAAAGGAATTGTTGCTGTATAAATTTAAATTATGAGAAAAATTATTCTTTTCTTTCTGCTTTTCTCTAAAGTAGTTTTTTCACAAGAATCAAACGATAAAATTATTTATTTGGATTCACTTGGAAATGAATCTTCAGAATTATCATATACACACTACCGAATCATTAAAGATTTCTTTTTAGAAAAACCTTCATATAAAATTGAAGAATATTACAAAACTGGAAGCTTAAAAAAAGAAGGTGTTTCGCCCACAAAAAACAAAATAATTTATGATGACACTTGGACTTTTTATTTTGAAAATGGCAATAAAAAGGAAGTAATTTTTTTTAAAAAAGGAAGACCAAGTGGAGAAACAGAAAAATGGTACGTTGATGGCTCAAAAAAGTTAATTGGAGAATACATCCAAGATGATAAAGAATTAACTTATGATTTAAAAATATATCAATTTTGGGACACCAAAAAAAACCAAACCGTAGTTAATGGAACAGGAACTTTTAATGAAATTGAGCCATTACATAACTCCATTGGAAAAGTAAAAGAGGGTTGGAAAGAGGGTGAGTGGAAAGGTCAAGATTTAAATTTAAAAATCTCTTACACAGAATACTATCAAAACGGTAAATTAACTTCAGGAAAAAGTATAGATTCATCAAATGTAGAATACGAATATAAAGCTCTTTTTATACCACCTAAACCAAAAAAAGGACTAGAACATTTTTACAAATACATTGAAAAAAACTTTAGAATTCCAAAAAGTTTTGGAAATAATTCTGGAAAAATAATTGTACAATTTTCTATAGAAAAAGACGGCAGAATCACTGACATCAAGATACTAAAAGGAGATAATGAAAGTGCAAATAACGAAGCCATTAGATTAATTAATAAATATCCCGATTGGGGAATTGGAGAATTTAGAGGAATTAAAGTCAAGACTAGTTACAGCATTCCAATCACAATAGAAGCTGCTGAGAATGAATAAAAAAATCCGCTTAACAAAATTGCCAAACGGATTTTTAAACAAACAAACTAAACCTATACTTCTAAAACGCTGTTTTCAGCATTTGCGAATTCATTCCAACGATAGCTATCTGCTTGTGGTTCGTTTATGTAAGAACCATCAACGATGTATCTAAATTCAAATGAATTATCTTTTGGTAAATCGAAAGCCGCTTTGAACGTTCCGTTTTTTAACTTAGATAATTCTCCTTCTGATGGATTCCAATTATTGAAATCACCAACAACAGCAGTTGTATTTGCTTCTTTTGCTTCTATTGAAAAAGTAACTTTACAAACTGGTTTTGTTTTTATAAATTGTTTCTTAATTGCCATAACTATTTCATTTATAGATTAATGCGACAAAGTAAAGGAATAAAAATATAGATTTTACATCGAAATGACGAATTATTATTTTATCATATTTGCTCAAAAAAACAAGATACATTCTTAATTTTTAAGCAGTTAAATTTTGATATTAAAATAAGAAAACGTTTTCTTAATAAATAATATCCATTTGTCATTTTTATAATTTCAAAAATATTTGTATCTTTAAATTCAAATTTTCGACTTATGAATACAGAACAACACGAAATGTATGAATACGCACGAAGAAGAATTAAACAAAAAAAAGGATTATATTTTCATTTTGTTTTATTTTTCCTTGGAGGCCTTTTTATATTTGCATTAAATAAATGGATGAATGTTGGAGAACCAACAAATTGGTATATTTGGGTTATAACAGCATGGTTTTTCATTTTTATTTTGCACTTCATCAAAGTCTTTATAACAGATAGTTTTATGAACAAAAACTGGGAACGAGAACAGATTAATCGTTTGATGACCATGCAAGAAAAAAAAATAGAACAACTTAAAAACGAAGTTGAAAATAAAAAAATTGTTTAATGATAACTCTCATAGCAGCTGCGGCTGAAAATAATGCTTTAGGAAAAGACAATCAATTAGTTTGGCACTTACCTAACGATTTTAAACGTTTCAAACAAATAACTTCTGGTCATTATATCATTATGGGAAGAAAAACATTTGAAAGTTTTCCTAAACCATTACCCAACAGAACTCACATTATTATTACAAGACAAAAAAACTACAAAGTTGAAGGCTGTCACGTTGTAAATTCAATTGAAAAAGCAATTGAAATTAGCCCAAAAGACGAAGAGGTTTTTATTATTGGTGGTGCAGAAATATACAACCAATCTATTGATTTTGCTGACAAAATTGAACTAACAAAAGTTC
>LNFM01004664.1_pt1 | contig 52797 bp, 40 predicted proteins | sample 596031 | NCBI WGS metagenome assembly LNFM01 (sample SAMN04254537, study PRJNA301005) | activated carbon metagenome | isolation source: dual media filters at the Ann Arbor, Michigan drinking water treatment plant | place: USA: Ann Arbor | reverse complement strand
CGCTCCATCACACCTCCCTGGTGCATTGCTCGCCGGGCAACGACAACGACGATCGCCGGATGGGATTGGGCATCAGCTTCATCCCCGCGCACGTACGGGCGCTCGGGCCGGTGCGGCCGTCGGCGCTGCTGGTGCGCGGCCAGGACCGCCATGGCCACTTTCTGCCCGAGCAGCGGCTGGGCACGCCAATGTCGCCGCAGGCGCAGGCCGCGCATGCCGAGGCCGTCCGCCTGTTTCGCCAGCGCCAGAACCAGGGATTCAGCCGAGCGGCGGAGTGAAGGTCGGGCACCTCCTGATGCGACAGGACTCGCCCGCGCCCGCGGTGACCGTCGCGGACTTGTCCGGCACAGAGCCCTCGGCGTTCGCCGACGTCCCGCTGATCAGCCCGGGATTTGCCTTCGGGGCGCCGTCGTTCACGACCCACGACGCCATGGTCGACTTCGTGGCCGGCCTCGCGCAGGCCTCTGCAAATGTGCGGCTGTCGAGCCTCGGCCGATCGCAGCTCGGACGCGACATCCCAGTGCTGTACTTCACGCGCGAAGGTCTCACGGACCCGGAAGCGATCGCGGCACTCGATCGCCCGGTGATCTGGCTGATCGCCCAGCAGCACGGCAACGAGCATGCCGGCGGCGAGGCAATGCTGGTCCTGGCGGCGGCGCTGGCGACCGGCGAGCTGGCGCCGCTGCTCGATCGGCTGAGCATCGTCGTCGTGCCGCGCATCAATCCCGATGGCGCGGCCGCCGACCAGCGCGTGCTGGCCAGCGGCAACGACCTCAACCGCGATCACCTGCTGCTGAGCCAGAACGAAGCGCGGGCGCTGCATGCCGCGATGGGGTGCCTGCCGCCCGACGTCGTGTTCGACCATCACGAGTTCAGTGTCGCCCGACGCTGGGTCGAGAAGTTCGGCGGCTCGCATTCGCTCGACGTCATGATTCTCGAGGCGACCCATCCCGGCGTACCGCGCAGCCTCACCGACATCGCCCGCCGCCTCTACCGGCCGGTGCTCGAGGCGACCCTGGAACGCCACGGCCTGTCGAGCCACGACTACGTCACCACCGCCGCCGACAAGAGCGACCTGCTGGTGTCGCTCGGCGGCAACGCGCCGGGCATCGCCCGCAACGCCTTCGGCCTGCGCGGCAGCGTCTCCTACCTGATCGAGACGCGCGGCGTCGGGCTCGGGCTGCAGCGCTACTCGCAGCGCGTCGCCACGCACTACGTCTTGGCGAAGGCGCTGCTCGAGGCGTCGGCCGGGGAAGGACCGGCGCTTCGGCGCGCCGTCGGGATCGCACGGCGCGCCGCTGCCGCCGATCGCAGCCCGCTGGTGGTCGCGCACGAGCTGGCCCGCCGGCCGCTCGAGCTGCCCCTGGTCGATCCGGAGAGCGGCGCGGCCCGGCCGACGCCGGTGACCCTGGCCGACAGCCGGCAGCTGGCGACCGTCGAGCAACGCGCGCGACCGCACGGCTATCTCGTGGTGCGCGGCGGAGAGGCCGTCGCCGAGCTGCTGACCCTGCTCCAGGTTCGCAGCGTCAGGCTCGCCGAGCCGGCGCGCCTCTCGTGGAAGCCTATGACGTCGAACGCCTTGGCAGGCCCTCGCGCCGCGCCGGCGAATCGATCAACCCCGATCGATCGCTGAACGTCACCCTGCGCGCGACGACGATCGACGTGCCGGCCGGAACCCTCTACGTGCCGATGAACCAGCCCGCCTGCGGCGTCGTCGCCGCGGCCCTCGAACCCGATTCTCCCGGCAGCTATCTCGGCGTCGGCGTCATCCCGATGGCCGACGACGAGATCGAGGCGCCGGTCTATCGGGTGATGGAGGAGTCGCCGGCAATCTGAGCCCTCCTCCCCAGCTTCGCTGCTACGAAGTGGACACATCTGGATCGGGGTGGAGGTCGCTCATGGGGTCCTCTCCGCCCGCGCAAGCGGGGGGAGAGGAAGGGGCCCCGCGCATGGCGCGGGGGAGGAGAGGTGGGTGGATGCCCCGGCACCGAACCGAGCGAGCGACCCTCGCCGCGACAGTACGCCTCCCGAAATGGACCGAGATAACTCAGCTCCTGGGCGGCGCACCATGACCCACCTCTCCTGGCCTCTCCCCCCGCTACGCGGGCGGAGAGGAACATGAGGCTTCGCATCTTCTCCGCCCGCGTCAGCGAGAGAAACATGAGTCGTGTCCACGCCATGGCGACGAAGCTGGGGAGGAGGCTGAGCCTACTCCATCATCGTGTCCATGTAGTGCTGCGCCACCTCGCCGGGCGTGGCGTGCCAGACATTGCCGAAGCGCTCGACCCGGCGCAGCGCCTCGTCGAGATACTTGATGCGATGGGGCATGCCGAGCAGCCACGGGTGCACCGACAGGTTGAACACCTGGCTGCCTTCGCGATGCAGCAGCTCGAAGGCTTCGGCGACGATGTCGGGATAGCGCGGCATGCCGATGCGGCGCAGCACCAGCTGCTGCACGTCGTCCCATTCCGGCTGGTTGGGCAGGGCCACGAACTTGCGGCCGACCTTCATCGGGTAGGGCTGGTCGTCGTTCGGCCAGTCGAGGACGTAGTCGAGGCCGGCATCGGCCAGCAGCTGCGGCGTGCGCTGGCTTTCGCCGTAGTCCTGGCCGAGCCAGCCCCTGGGCCGCACGCCGGCCGCTGTCTCGATCGCAGCGATCGCCTCGGCGATCTCCTTCGTCTCCTCGGCCTCGCTCATCCTCGAGGTGATCATGCGGTTGGCCGAGTGGCCGTGGGCGATGAACTCGTAGCGACGCTTCCTGAACTGCTCGATCAGGTAGGGATAGCGCTCGGCCGCCAGGGCATTCACCGCCACGCCGGCGCGAATCTGGTAGCGGTCGAGCACGTCGAGCACCCGGAAGATGCCGGTGCGGTTGCCGTACTCGCGCTGCGTCCAGCTGCGGTAGTCCGGCACGAAGCTGCCGAACTCGCCCACCAGCCGCGGATCGCGATGGCTGTCCTTGGCCGGATCGAGCTCCCAGTACTCGAGATGGAGCAGCACGAAGAAGGCGACGCGGGCGTTGCGCGGCCAGGTGAGCCGCGGCCGCTTGGGAAAGGGTGAATAGTCGTACCAGGGATTGTCCATCCCGGCCGGCAGCGGCGGCGGATTCTTGGGAACCTTGGGGGCGTTCATCTCACGCCTCCTTGCCGAGATGCTGCTGGTAGGGCTTCAACCCGTTGGCGACGTACCAGTCGAGGATGTCCTCGGCGGTGCATACCCAGGCATCCTTGTGCTTGCGGATGTAGCCCAGCGCCCGGTCGAGGAACTTTACCCGGTGCGGCGCGCCCATCATGTAGGGATGCAGCGCGATGCACATGACGCGTCCGTTCTCGCTGCCCTCGCGGTACACCGTGTCGAAGTGATCGACGATCATCTGGGCGAACTCCTCGGCCTCGACCGGCTGGCGGTAGATCGCGGCATCGTTGATGTCCATCGTGTAGGGCACATGGATCAGCGTGCCGTGCCTGGTGGCGATCGGTGTCGGCTGGTCGTCGTGATAGAAATCGCAGAAATAGTCGAGGCCGGCCTCCTTCACGAGGTCGGGCGTGGCCAGCGTGTTGGAGACGGCGGGCGAGAACCAGCCGCGCAGCGGGCGGCCGGTCAGGCGCAGGTGCGTGGCCTTGCTGTGCTCGATGGCCTCGCGCTCCTCGTCCTCGCTGTAGCCCCAATGGTAGCGCGTGTTGAAGTAGCCGTGGCTCATGTACTCCCAGCGCCGCGCCTCCATGGCCTCGAGGATCTCGGGATACATCTCGATCACCGACATCGACAGCGAGACCGTGCAGCGAACGCTGTGCTTGTCGAGCACCTCGAGCATGCGCCACAGCCCGACCCGGTTGCCGTAGTCGCGACCGCCGTAGCCCAGCACGTCGGGATGCGGCATGCGCGGCCACGGGTTGCGCACCCGGACCTCGGCAGGGATGTACTCGTAATGCTCGATGTTGGGGCAGACCCATACCGCCACCCTGGCGTTGTTGGGCCAGGCGAGCCGCGGCCGCTCGACGATGGGGGAATAGCCGAACCGGTAGGGATCCATTCTGAGCTCTCGTTTATGACCGGCGAAGTGCACCATGGGGCGACAGGCGGTGCAACTGCGGCTGGGGCAGGCGCCTGTCGACGGCCCTCTCTCATTGTCCTCCCCAGGCGTAGCCTGGGGAGGTGTCGCCGTCTTACGGCGACGGAGGGGTCATGAGCCATGGGCTCCGCGGTCTCTCATGGCTCATGACCCCTCCGTCGGCGATTACGCCGACACCTCCCCAGCGAAGCTGGGGAGGAGAACATGAGCTTGCTCCGCAGGCGCCCTTTTCGGGATGACGGAGACAATGGCATGTCCGGCTACCCGCGCGACGAACCGGCGCGAAGCTTGCACGGGACCAACGGCCCGATCATCCTTGCTCGCATGGTGGATTGCATTCGCTTCCGGCTCAACGACCAGCCCGTCGAGCTCACCCCCCTTCAGCTCTCAGGCGTCTCGCCGATGACGACGCTGCTCGACTGGCTGCGCGACCATCGTGGCCTCAAGGGCACCAAGGAGGGCTGCGCCGAGGGCGATTGCGGGGCCTGCACCGTCGTGCTGGAGGGTGCCGACGGGCGGCGCGAGGCGATGAACTCCTGCATCGCCCTGCTGGGCCAGATCGACGGCCACTCCGTGCGCACGGTCGAGGGCCTGCGCCGCGCCGACGGTGCACCGCATCCCGTGCAGGTGGCAATGGCCGAGTCCGATGCCACGCAATGCGGCTTCTGCACGCCGGGTTTCGTCATGTCGGCTTATGCCTTCGCGTCTGGTGGCGAGCCGGCCGATCCGACGATCATCCACGATGCGCTGGCCGGCAACCTCTGCCGCTGCACCGGCTATCGGCCGATCGTGGCGGCGATGACGAAGGTCGCCGGCATGGCGATCGAGCCGGCGTCGCCCGCGCCGTCGCGCGCCGCCTCGGCATGCTTCGACGGCGTGTTCCACGCGCCGCGCTCGCTGGGCGACCTGCTGTCGCTGCGCGCCGCGCACCCGGACGCGCTGCTGCTGGCCGGCGCCACCGATCTCGGCCTGCTCGCCAGCCGGTCGCGCCGTCCGCCCAAGTCGGTCATTCACCTCGCCCATGTGCCCGAGCTCACGGCGATCACGGCCGGCAAGGAGCGCCTGACGATCGGTGCCGCGGTGCCCTACGCGCGCGCCATGCCGATCCTGGTCGCCAATTACCCGGCGCTGGGAATCTACCTGGCGCGCCTCGGATCCCGGCAGATCCGCACAATGGGCACGATCGGCGGCAATATCGGCACGGCATCGCCGATCGGCGACATGCCGCCGGTGCTGATCGCCCTCGAGGCCACGCTGCGTCTGGTCTCCGCGCGCGGCGTGCGCGAGCTGCCGATCGAGGAATTCTTCCTCGGCTATCGCAAGACGGCATTGGCTGCCGACGAGGTGATCGAAAGTTTCAGCATGGCCGGGCTGTGGCCCCACGAGGTCTTCTTCTGCGACAAGCTCAGCAAGCGGCGCGACCAGGACATCTCCACTGTCGCCGCCGCTTATCGCCTGCGTGTCGTCGACGGCAGGATCGATGATGTGCGTGTCGGCTTCGGTGGCATGGCGGCGACGCCACGGCGCGCCGCCCTGGTCGAGGCGGCGTTGCGCGGCCAGCCGGTCTCGTCCACGACATTCGAGGCCGCCGCATCCGCCGTCGCGCGCGAGTTCGAGCCGATCGACGATTGGCGTGGCTCGGCGGCCTATCGGCGCACCGCGGCCGCCAACCTGCTGCGCCGGCTCTACTGGCGCATCGCCGAGCCGGAGCGTCCGGTCGAGGTCGAGGCGCTATGACCGTCCATGCCTCCCTGCGCCACGACAGCGCGCTGAAACACGCCACCGGACAGGCGATCTACATCGACGACATGCCGGAGCCGCCCGGCACCTTGCACGCCGCGCTGGTGCTGAGCCCGATCGCGAGCGGGCGCCTGCGCCGCGTCGATCTCGCCAAGGCCACCGCCGCCGCGGGCGTCGTTGCCACCTTCACGGCCGCGGACATTCCCGGCCACAACAACATCGCCGGCGCCGGCAAGGACGAGCCCTTGCTCGCCCACGACCGGGTCGAGTTCATCGGCCAGGCGGTGGCCATGGTGGTGGCCGGCACGCTCGACCAGGCGCGCGCCGCGGCCGAGCTGGCGATGCTCGACATCGAGCCCGGTGAGGCGATCCTCGACATCGAGACGGCGCTCGCCCGGCAGGCCTGGGTGCAGGCGCCGTCGACCATCCTGCGCGGCGACCCCGATGCAGCGATGAGGAGCGCGCCGCATCGTCTCAGCGCCGCCTTCAGTGTCGGTGGCCAGGAGCATTTCTATCTCGAAGGCCAGATCGCCTTCGCCCTGCCGGGCGAGGACGGCGACCTGATCGTTCATTCCTCGACCCAGCATCCGACCGAGGTCCAGCATGTCTGCGCCGAGATCCTCGGCTGCGATTTCAATCGCGTGACGATCGTCGTGCGGCGGCTGGGCGGCGGTTTCGGCGGCAAGGAGAGCAATGCCTCGGCGATCGCCGGCGCGGCCGCGCTGGCAGCCGTCCGGACAGGCCGGCCGGTCAAGCTGCGCCTGCCGCGCGAGACCGACATGATCGCGACCGGCAAGCGGCACGGCTTCCAATATCGCTACGAGGTGGGCTTCGACGGCGAGGGTCGCGTGCTGGCGCTCGATGCCGTGCTGGCGGCCGATGCCGGCTGGAGCCTCGACATGACACCCGGCGTGATCGCGCGCGCGCTCACCCACGTCGACAACGCCTACTGGCTGCCGCATGTCCGCGCCGTCGGCTATGCCTGCCGCACCAACCTGCAGTCCAATACCGCGTTCCGCGGCTTCGGCGGGCCGCAGGGTGTGGTGGTGATGGAGGATGCGCTCGATCGCATTGCCCATCGTCTCGGCCGTGACCCCTGGGACGTCCGCGTTCTCAATTTCTATCGCGACGGGCAGGACGAGACGCCATACGGCCAGAAGGTCGACGAGAACCACCTGGCGCGCTGCTGGGCCGAGGTGAAGCAGGGCGGCGCGCTCGAGCGGCGGCGGGCCGAGATCGACGCCTTCAACCGCACCAGCCCGATCCTGAAGCGCGGGCTCGGCGTTTTCCCGCTGAAGTTCGGCATCTCCTTCAACCTGCCGCACCTGAACCAGGCCGGCGCGCTGGTGCATGTCTATACCGACGGCTCGATCCGCCTGAACCATGGCGGCACCGAGATGGGGCAGGGCCTGTTCGTCAAGGTGGCGCAGGTCGTCGCGGAGGTGTTCAAGGTCGGCATCGATCGCATCCGGCCCAGCGCGACATCGACCGCCGAGGTGCCGAACACCTCGCCGACCGCGGCCTCGACGGGATCCGATCTCAACGGCTGGGCGGCATGGGAGGCCGCGAACACCATCAAGCAGCGCATGGTCGCGTTTGCCGCCGGGCATTTCGGCGTTGCCGCAGGCGACATAGCCTTCGCCGACGGCACGGTGCGCATCGCCAAGCCCGGCAGCAACCAGGTGCTGAGCTTCGGCGAGCTGGCGAAGCTCTGCTACCAGGGCCGCGTCTCGCTGTCGTCGACCGGCTTCTACAAGACGCCCAAGGTCCATTGGGACGGCGCCGCCATGCGCGGCCATCCGTTCTTCTATTTCTCGTTCGGCGCGGCGGCGGCCGAGGTCGCGGTCGACACGCTGACCGGCGAGAACCGCGTGCTGCGCGCCGACCTGGTCCAGGATTGCGGCGCCTCGCTCAACCCGGCGATCGACCTTGGCCAGATCGAGGGCGCCTTCGTGCAGGGCCAGGGCTGGCTCACCTGCGAGGAGCTGTGGTGGGACAAGCAGGGCCGGCTGCGCACCGTCGGGCCGTCGACCTACAAGATCCCGGGCAGCCGCGACGCGCCGCCGGTCTTCAACGTGAAGCTGCTCGACAATGCACCATCGCGCGAGGCGACGATCTTCCGCTCCAAGGCGGTCGGCGAGCCGCCGTTGCTGCTCGCCACGGCGGTGTGGACGGCGCTCAAGAATGCGATCGAGGCGGTCGACGATCACAAGACCGCTGTGCGGCTCGATGCGCCGGCGACCCCCGAGCGTGTGCTCGCGGCAATCGCTACACTGCGGAACTAGAAATCCGGACTGTTCGAGGGAGGAGACTGTGGAAGTACGCATGGACGGCCGCGTGGCCGTGATCACCGGTGGCAGCACCGGCCTGGGCTTGGCCATGGCGAAGGAATTCGCCGCCTCGGGCGCCTCGGTGGCAATGCTGGCCCGCAAGGCCGATGCGCTGGCGGCGGCCAAGAAGGAGGTGATGGCGGCGGCCGGCAAGACCAACGCGAAGGTCGAAGGCTATTCCTGCGACGTCTCGCAGGCCAAGCCGATCGCCGAGACGTGGAGCAGGATCGCGAACGATTTCGGCAAGGTCGACATCGTGGTCAACAATGCCGGCATCAGCCACGCCAAGCCGTTCGACACCGTGACCGACGAGGATTGGCAGGGCGACCTCGACCTCAAGCTGTTCGCCGCCATCCGTCTGCTGCGCCTGGCGCTGCCCGGCATGCGCGAACGCAAGTGGGGCCGCGTCGTCAACGTGCTCAACATCGGCGCCAAGGCGCCCAACGCCAACTCGACGCCGACCAGCGTCAGCCGCGCTGCCGGCCTCGCGCTCACCAAGGCGCTGAGCCAGGAGAACGCGCAGCACAACGTGCTGGTCAACGCCATGCTGGTCGGCTTGATCGAGAGCGACCAGTGGCAGCGCCGCCACGCCTCGGCAGGCGGTGGGAAGACCTACCAGGAGTTCCTCGACGGCATGGCCAAGGGCCGCATCCCGATCGGCCGCATGGGCAAGGCCGAGGAGTTTGCCCGCATGGCCTGCTTCCTGTGCTCCGACGCCGGCTCCTTCATCACCGGCGTCGCGATCAACGTCGACGGCGGTGCAAGCCCGGTGGTGTAGGTCGAGCATTCTTCCGCCCTCATCGAAGCTGCCGGAGAGGCATCACATCTCCATGCCTCCCCCGTAATCGGGGGAGGTGGCCCGCAGGGCCGGAGGGGGAGGGCCCCCATAGGCGTTAAGCTAAGAAGAATCCTTACCCGGAGGAGCGGCCCGGAGGGCCGCGTCTCGATTAGGGCGAAGTAACCTTCGCCCCTTGGTCGGCAGCAGTGAGGGTGCTGCGACACCGCTTTTTCAACGATCTACGGTGTGGCCCATCCTTCGAGACGGCCGCTGCGCGGCCTCCTCAGGATGAGGATTCTTCTTAGCTTAACGCCTATGGGGAGGGCCCCCGATGATGAAAGAGGAACCGTTGTGTCCATTCCGGAGCAACTTCGCGCGCATGGCAACCGCGGAAGACTCGTCGCCAGGGCCGAGCGCGGCTATTGTGTTTCACGCAATATGAAGAGGCAGCCCGTGCGAAACACGATGAAAGGCCGAGTTGAAATGCGTATCCCGGTTGTCCTCCTGTCGATCGCCATTCTCGGTTCGACAATCGCGCAGGCCAATGCGCAGGTCATCTACTGCACGTCTCCCGGGGTGCCGGTGAACTGCGTCGTCCGGCCCGGCGTCGGCGCGCCAGGTGTCGGCGTTACGCCCGGGCCCGGCGTCGGTGCCCCCGGCGTGGGTGTCAGGCCGGGCGTCGGTGCCGGCGCGCCCGGCGTGGGTGTCACCCCGGGCGTCGGTGTCGGTGCCCCCGGTCCCGGCGTGGAGCCGGGCAATCGCGGCGGCCCGGTAGACCGCGCCGGTCGCCGATAGCGGTCAGGCCCGACCGGCCCGGACCATGGGTAGGCCTCGGCGCTGGCTCATAGGAGCGCGCCGCCGGGCGGCGAGACATTGAACCGTCGCCTGAGCTCGTCGAGGTCGTGCTCGATCCAGGTCCAGACGTCCCAGTCGGGGGCGAAGAGATCGACCGTCATGTCGCGCCCGCGCGCCCAGGCATGCCAGAATTCGTCGGGATCGAAGCCGCCGTGGGCCGGAGCCGCGACGTCGTTGAACTTCACGCCGAGGTGACCGTTGAAGATCACCGGCAGGATGTGGCCGGCCATCGGGTTGATCGCATGCATGCCGGCGGTGAAGGTGGAGACCAGGATCTCGCCGCGGTAGCTGGTGTCGTAGCCCGAGATCACGTGTGTCGCGTCGTGCGGCGTGGCGAAAGTCGCGTTGAGGGCCGTCGGCTCGCCCGGAAAGGCATAGCCGTTCGTCTTGTCGAAGTTCCAGAGCGCCTTGCCGAAACTGTTGTCGGGCAGCTTTCCCAGCGCCTCGTAGCGGGCTGCCAGCTCGGGCTGCGCGTCGGCGCCGCCATAGGGCAGGATCCAGTCAGCCGGAGCGGGCCGGTCGCCCCAGGCGCCGCCGACGATGCTTTCGGCGTTGCGCATCGTCATGTCGGCGATCACCCAGGACATGTGGCCCGAGGCCGCCTCGACCATCTGGGTGAGGTAGTTTGCCTCGATGTCGAGGGCGCGGGCATAGGCCAGGACCCGGCGCAGCTTGGCGGCGTCGAGGACGCCATCGACCATCGCCATGATGGCCAGGTACTTCACGGCGTCAGCCGCCAGGTCGTGATCCGCGCGGATCGCCGCCACGAGATCGCCCGGTTCCACGGCGGGCAGGGCGCCGAGGTCGGTGACGTCGTGCCGGCGCAGCAGGTAGCGGGCCGCCGCCATGATGCTCGCCGTGTCGGCATGGGTGAGCGGCCGGCCGCCGGCCAGCGCCACCTGGCGCATGGCGCCCAGGATGGCATCGCTCTGGCTTCGATCGACCTGCCGCACCGGTGCTTCCTCTCGACAAGTCGTCAGCGCAGCGGCTCGAGGATGCTGACGTAGTTCGCCACCGCCGCGCCGCCCATGTTGAAGACGCCGCCGAGCTTCGCCCCGGGCAGCTGCAGGGCGCCCGGCGCGGTGCCGGAGAGCTGCATCGCCGTCATCACGTGCATCGACACGCCGGTGGCGCCGACCGGATGGCCCTTGGCCTTGAGGCCGCCCGAGACGTTGACCGGCAGCTTGCCGTCGCGCTCGACCCAGCCTTCGTGGATCGCCCGCTCGCCTTCGCCCGGCGCGGTGAGGCCCATCGCCTCGTACTCGATCAGCTCGGCCGAGGTGAAGCAGTCGTGGCTCTCGACGAAGGAGAGATCGAGCAGGTCGAGGTGCGCCGACGCCAGTGCCTTCTTCCAGGCGAGCTGCGGGCCCTCGAACTTGATGATGTCGCGCCGGCTCATCGGCAGGAAATCGTTGACGTGCTCGGCGGCGCGGAAGGCGATCGCCTGCTTCATGCCGAGCGCGGTGCCGACGTCGGCCAGCACGACGGCGGCCGCGCCGTCGGTCACCGGCGAGCAGTCGGTGCGCTTGAGCGGCCCGGCGACGAACGGGTTCTTGTCCGACGGGGTGCGGCAGAACTCGTAGGCGAACTCCTTCTGGAAGTGCGCGAACGGGTTCTTGGCGCCGTTCCGGTGCGCCTTGACCGCGATCTTGGCGAGGGCGTCCGACTTGTCGCCGTAGCGCTGGAAGTAGGCCGAGGTGATCTTGCCGAAGATGCCGGCGAAGCCCGCCTCGATGGCCGCCTCCTCGGCGACGTAGGATGCCTTGATCAGCACCTCGCCCGCCTGGGCGGAGTTGAGCTCGGTCATCTTCTCGACGCCGACCACCAGCACGAAGCGCGCCTTGCCGGCGGCCAGCGTGTTGAGACCCATGTGGATCGCCGCCGAGCCGGTGGCGCAGGCATTCTCGACCCGGGTCGACGGCTTGAAGCGCAGGTCGGGATGGGTCTGCAGCGGCAGCGAGGAGTGGAACTCCTGGCGCACGAAGCCGCCGTTCATGTTGCCGACATAGATGACGTCGATGTCCCTGGGCTCGATCCCGGCATGGGCGATGGCGTCGCTCGCCGCCTTGACGATCAGCGACTCGCTGGTCTCGCCATCCAGCTTGCCGAACTTGCCGTGCGACCATCCGACGATGCAGGCCGTCATGGAACTCTCCTTCGCTGTTGCTGCCGCCGACCCTAGGCGCGCGGGCTCGGCCGGTCGAGGGTTACGATTTTAGGTGCATATACACTAATGTCGAGGGGCGGGAGCCGGATTTTCGCCTCCCGGCCGTCCTTCGGATCGTGGCCCGCTAGATCTGCGCCCGGTCCAGATCGAGGGGAACGCCGAGCAGGAACTTGCCGACGGCCTCGAAGTGCGACTTGCGGCCCTGCAGCTGCTGGGTGACCGCGTGGATGTCGCGAAAGCGCCGCTCGAACGGCCCGGACTCCATGATGGCGTTGGCGCCCGACGCGTCGTACAGGCTGTCGACCACGTCCTTGGCCGAGTGGATCGCATGCGTGGCGGCGAGCCGGATGGCGACGCGCTGCGCCTCGGTCGGCCGCGCGCCCTTGTCGATCTCGCGCCAGGCATCGGCGATGGTGGCGCGCAGGTAGTGCCGGGCGGCATTCCACCTGGCCTCGGCCTGCCCGAAATCGGCCTGGACGAGCGGGCTTTCGCGAAGCGTGTTGCGGGAGTCGCGCGGCGTCTTGTGAGTGGCGAGCGCCACGAACTCGTCGATCACGGCGCGGGCGATGCCCAGCGCCACGTGGGCGAAACCCGACGAGTAGACCATGGTGCTGGTGTAGCGATAGTGCGGGCTGGGATCGAGGCGCGTTGCCTCGTCGTCGCGCAGGAAGCTGTGACGGGCCGGCACGAACAGATCCTTGACGACGAACGAATCGCTGCCCGTGCCGCGCAGCCCGACGACATGCCAGACGTCCTTGACGTCGGCCTGCGACTTCGGGAACAGCATGGCGCGCAGCTCGGGCCGCTTGCTGGCATTGAGGCGCGGGCTTCCGTCGGCCTCCTGCACCAGGCAATGGGCGCCGAGCCAGGTCGCATGGCGGCTGCCGCTGGCGAAGGCGCCGCTGTAGTTGACGATGTAGCCGCCGTCGGTCGCGGCACGCCATCGGGATCGCGGAAAATCTCGCGTGCGGTCTCGCGGTCGAGGTAACCCGCCGCCATCGAGCAGCCCGAGCCCTGGTTGACGCACCAAGCGGCGCTCGCATCGAAGCGGGCGATCTCCTCGACCACGCGGGTGTAAGAGAGCGTGTCGAGCGCGCCGCCGTTCAGCCAGTGCGGCAGCAGCATGCGGAACAGGCCGGCCGCATGCATGCCGGCGACCAGCGTCGGGTCGAGCTCGCGCGCATCCTCCTCGTAGTTGCGTGCCGCCGCGAACAGCGGCGCCAACGCGCGCACGCGCTCGATGTAGTCCTCCGCGGTCGGCGCCGCGGCCTTGGCGGGCGCTCGCGCCTGTTCGGAGAAAGTGGTGCTATTCATGCTCGTCCGCGCTCGCCTTGATTTTTCCTACCCCGTAATCGGGGGAGGTGGTCCGCAGGACCGGAGGGGGAGAGCCCCAGTGCGGATTTCTCCGATTCCGACGTCGGAATCATGAACATCTCGACTGCGGCCTTCCGCCTCCGCCCCGCAAGACGGGGCACCTCCCCATAGGCGTTAAATTACAAAGCAACCTCACCCTGAGGAGCGGCCCGGAGGGCCGCGTCTCGAAGGGTCGGCAACAGACAAGGTGTTGCGACACACCACTTTTCTAGCGATTTCGTGTGTGGCCCATCCTTCGAGACGCGCCCTTCGGGCGCTCCTCAGGATGAGGTTTCCTCCTAGTTTAACGCCCATGGGGCACCTCCCCCGATTGCGGGGGAGGCGAATGACCTGGTTAGGCCGGCGCCATGCGCCGCGCGGTCTCGGACATCTGGCCGGCATCCTCGACCTCGGCGGGGCCGGTCTCCTCGGGATCGAAATCCATCTCGACCTCGATGCCGTTGGGGTCGAAGCAGAAGAGCTGCCACGTGCGGAACGGCTCGTGTCGAGATGGGCGAGCACGCCGCCGAGGTTCTCGCCCCGGAAGGCCATGTGGTCGAGCCCGCCGCGCACCGGGTTCGGCATCTGCTTGACCTCGATGACGTGCAGGATGGGCTTGCCCTCGTCGGCATAGAGCCAGTAGCCGGGAACCTGGAAGTTCGGGCGGTCGCCCGGATGCAGGCCGAGCGCGCCGTAGAACGTCTTGGTCTGTTCCGGCTTGTCGGTGACGATCGTGAAGTGATCCATGCGACGGATGAAGCTCATGCGGGACCTCCCTCGTGCGGCAATGCTTGCGCGTGGCGTGAACGATAGGTCGCCGCCGCGGTAGCGTCAAAGCGGTGGCATCGCCCTGCAGCCCTCCGTCCGCCTAAATTCCGCCGCCCGGAGGGTATTGACTGCGCCTTCTCCGCGGAGCCCAACTTCCATCCCATGGCCGAGAACCAACCGTCGAACGAACCCTCGCAGCCGCGCTGGCCGCTCATCCTCGGTGCGTTGGTCGGCGGCTTCCTGTTCATCGCCGTCGGCCTCGCCCTCGGCTGGTATCTGTTCTACCGGCCGATCGTGAACGTGGCGGTCCAGCTGCCCGCGCCACCGCCGCCGCCTGCGCCGCCCGGTCCCGACGCCGCCCAGGTGAAGGCGATGGAGGAGCAGATCGAGAAGCAGAAGGCCGCCAACAAGCAGATCGAGGATCAGATCGCGCTCTTGAAAGAGCGGCTGCGCGCCGACGTCTGCACGATCAAGGATCCCCTGGGCAAGGATCCGACCGGCAAGTCGGTGCCCGGCAGCACGCCGGCGCCCGCGGGAACGATCCCGGAGCGCAAGTCAGAGGCCGTCCCCGGTCCCGCCCCGGCCCCGGCTGTCGTGCCGACGGTCGCGCCGGCGACCGCGGCCAAGGCAGCCAAGATGAGCCCCGCGGATCTTGCCGCCGCCCTCGAGCAGGCCACTGTGCTGGTGATCTCCGAACGCGGCGACAGCGGCACGGGCTTCTTCGTGGCGTCCAACCTCGTCATCACCAACCGCCACGTGATCGGGCGCACCGGCCCGGGTGGCGAGGCGCTTGTGCTGAGCAGGCATCTCAAGACCGGCTATGTCGGCACCGTGGTGGCGACCTCGCAGCCCGGCCAGGCGACCCAGGCGGATTTTGCCGTGATCCAGGTCGTCGTGCCGCCCGGCACGGTGCGGCCGCTGCCGATCGCCGCCGAGCCGTCGGCATTGAGCGAGGTCGTGTCGGCGGGCTATCCCGCCATCGCCATCGCCCAGGACCGCAACCTGCGGCGCCTGGCGGCGGGCGATCTCAAGGCCTCGCCGCAGGTCGTGCTGACCAAGGGAACCGTGAGCGCGGTGCAGAACAAGGAGCGCAACGCGCCCATCATCCTGCACTCGGCCGACATCTCGGCCGGCAACTCGGGTGGGCCTCTGGTCGACGCCTGCGGCCGGGCGGTCGGCATCAACACCTTCATCGCCACCAACCAGCAGGCGACCAAGGCCAACTATGCGCTGGGCGGGACGTGGCTGGCGGCCTTCCTGCGCGCCGCCAGCAAGCCTGTCGACTGGCGGGCCGACAGCTGTGTCTAGCTCCTCACCTTGAACGATGGTCGCCTGCCGCCGTAGCGCCATCGCCTGCGGCAATCTACTCCGTCATCCCGACCGGAGCCGAGCGCAGCGAGGCGCAGTGGAGGGATCTGTCTTGATGCGCTGCCCACGAAGACAGGTCCCTCGACTGCGCCTCGCTACGCTCGGCTCCGCTCGGGATGACGGAGACAACCGCACGCGCGAAGGCGGGCCTGGCGGAAGACGCGCGCAGTTCGGATGCGCGGGCGGTTGGTAACAAAAAGATTCGTTGCCCGGCACTACATCTAGCCTCACTCTAGCGCTGCTGCTCAACGACAGGTGAGAGCGGGGGAGTGACAGAGGTAGTGAAGAGAGCCCGGCGTTGGGCGACGGCCATCGGCGTGGCCCTGCTGGCCGGCGGCTGCGACCGCATGGTCGTGCTCAACCCCAAGGGTCCGATCGCCGACGCCGAGCGCGGCCTGCTGTTCGACGCTTTCACGGTCATGATGCTGGTGATCGTGCCGGTCATCGTCATGGCGTTCTGGTTCGCGTGGCGCTACCGGGCGTCCAACCGGTCGGCGCGCTACGAGCCGAAATGGTCCGAATCGAAGCTGATCGACGGCATCACCTGGCTGATCCCGGCGGTCATCGTCATTGCTGTCGCCGTCCTGGTGTGGCGCAGCACGCACAAGCTCGATCCCTACCGGCCGATCGCCTCCGACGTGCCGCCGCTCGACATCCAGGTCGTGGGCCAGGACTGGAAGTGGCTGTTCATCTATCCCGAGCAGGGGGTGGCGTCGGTCAACCAGATGGCCATTCCGGCCGGCCGGCCGATCAGCCTGCGCATCACCTCCGATACGGTGATGAACTCGTTCTACGTGCCGGCGCTGGCCGGCCAGATCTACGCCATGGCCGGCATGCAGACCCGCCTGCAGATGCTGGCCAACCAGCCGGGCAAGTTCGTCGGCCGCAACACGCAGTACAGCGGCGACGGGTTCTCCGATCAGTTCTTCGAGGTGCTGGCGATGACGCCGGCCGAGTTCGATGCCTGGGTGGCCAAGGCCAGGCAGTCGCCCGACAAGCTCGATGCGCCGACCTACGCCAGGCTCGCGGTGCGCAGCCGCAACGTGCCGTTCACCTTTTACTCGACGGTCGAGCCCAAGCTCTTCGACTCGATCATCGCCAAGTATACCCACGCCCATCGGATGCCGGAACCCGCCGCGGCGGCGCCGGCCCGGAGATAGACGATGTTCGGCAAGCTCACGATCGAAGCCCTGCCGCTCTACAGCGCCATCGCCGCCGGCGGGGCCCTGGTCACGGTGGGCGGCGCGGCCCTGGTCGTCCTGATCATCACCTGGCTGCGCGCCTGGAAATACCTGTGGACCGAGTGGCTGACCAGCGTCGACCACAAGCGCATCGGCGTGATGTACATCGTGCTGGCGCTGATCATGCTGCTGCGCGGCTTCGTCGACGCCATCATGATGCGCACCCAGCAGGCGATGGCGCTCAATTCCGGCGGCTACCTGCCGCCCGAGCATTTCGACCAGATCTTCAGCTCGCACGGCACGATCATGATCTTCTTCATGGCGATGCCGTTCATGACCGGCCTGGTCAACCTCGCCATGCCGCTGCAGATCGGCACGCGCGACGTCGCCTTCCCGTTCCTCAACTCGCTGAGCCTGTGGCTGAGTGCGGCCGGGGCCGGACTGGTCATGGTCTCGCTGGTGATCGGCAAGTTCTCGACCGCCGGCTGGACCGGCTATCCGCCCTACTCGGGAATCGAATACAATCCCGGCGTCGGTGTCGATTACTGGATCTGGGCGCTGCTGATCAGCGGCGTCGGCTCGACCCTGTCGGGCATAAATTTCGTCGTCACCATCCTGAAGCGCCGGGCGCCGGGCATGAGCCTGATGCGCATGACGCCGTTCACCTGGACGGCGCTGGTCACCAGCGTGCTGATGATCTTCGCCTTCCCCGCCCTCACCGTGGCCTGCGGCCTGCTGGCGCTCGATCGCCTGCTCGGCATGCATTTCTTCACGAACGACCACGGCGGCAACATGATGAACTTCGTCAACCTGTTCTGGATCTGGGGCCATCCGGAGGTCTACATCCTGATCCTGCCGGCGTTCGGCGTGTTCTCCGAGGTCGTCTCGACCTTCGCCCGCAAGCGGCTGTTCGGCTACGAATCGCTGGTCTACGCCACGGCGGCGATCGGCCTGCTGTCGTTCACCGTGTGGCTGCACCATTTCTTCACCATGGGCTCCTCGGCCACCGTCAACGCCTTCTTCGGCATCATGACGATGGTCATCGCCGTGCCGACCGGCGTGAAGGTGTTCAACTGGCTGCTCACCATGTTTCGCGGCCGCATCACCTTCCACCCCTCGATGCTGTTCACGATCGGCTTCATCGTCACCTTCGTGATCGGCGGCATGACCGGCGTGCTGCTGGCGATGCCGCCGGCCGACTTCCTGCTGCACAACACGACCTTCCTGGTCGCGCACTTCCACAACATGATCATCCCGGGCGTGCTGTTCGGCTACCTCGCCGGCTACATGTACTGGTTCCCCAAGGCGTTCGGCTTCAAGATCAACGAGCCGTGGGGCGTGCGCGCCTTCTGGTTCTGGATCGTCGGCTTCTATCTGGCGTTCATGCCGCTCTACGTGCTGGGCTTCATGGGCATGCCGCGGCGCATGGAGCAGTACAACGATCCGGCATGGGCGCCCTGGCTGATGGCCGCCGCCGCCGGCGCCTTCCTGATCCTGATCGGCATCGCCTGCCTCGCCATGCAGGTGGTGGCGACCTTCCGCGACCGCCGGCGCGACGCCGACGTCACCGGCGATCCCTATGACGGCCGCACGCTCGAATGGGCGACCGCCTCGCCGCCGCCCGCCTACAACTTCGCCATCCTGCCGCAGATCCGCGACCGCGAGCCGCTGCTCGACATGAAGGAGCGCGGCGTGGCGTGGCAGAAGCCCGCCCGGTACGAGGACATCGAGATGCCGAAGAGCTCGGCGGCCGGCGTCGTCATGGGCGCCTTCGCCTTCGTGCTGGGCTTCGCCATGGTGTGGCACATCTGGTGGCTGGTCGGCGCGAGCGCCCTGGTCATGTGGTTGACCATGATCCTGCGCTCGTCGGACGACGACCAGGAGTATCGCCTGAGCGCGGCCGAGGTGGCCCGCATCGAGGAGGCCCGCTACCGCGCCCTGGGCAGCCGGGCATGAGCACGCGGCCCGGCACGGTGGCGGCGCACGGCGGCGGCGGCTCGGAGGCTGCCGAGATTCACGACCAGCGCGCCCTGGGCTTCTGGCTCTACCTGATGAGCGACGCGATCATCTTCGCGCTGCTGTTCATGACCTACGGCATCATGGTCGGGAACACGGATGGCGGGCCGACCGGCAAGGACCTTTTCAGCCTGTCCAATGCCGCCTACGAGACCGCCCTGCTGCTGGTCAGCAGCATGACCTTCGGCTTCGCCTCGCTGGCCGCGCGCGACGGCAACCGTGGCGCCGTGCTGGGCTGGCTCGCGATCACCTTCGTGCTGGGCGCCGGCTTCGTCTTCCTCGAGGTGCGCGAGTTCGTCGGCATGATCGGTGCCGGCGCCGGTCCCGACCGCAGCGGCTTCCTCTCGGCCTTCTTCACCCTGGTCGGCACGCACGGCGTTCATGTCAGCACCGGCCTGATCTGGATCCTGATCATGAGCGGTCAGATCATGGTCAAGGGCCTGACCCTGCCGGTGACCTCCCGCCTGTTCCGCCTCGGCCTGTTCTGGCATTTCCTCGACATCGCCTGGGTCGGCATCTTCTCCGTCGTCTATCTTCCGGGGCTCATGTGATGGAAAGCCACGGCACGCGCGCGAACTACATCGTGGGCTTCGTGCTCGCCGTCGTCCTGACGGCGATCCCGTTCGCCCTGGTCGCCACGCAGTCGCTCTCCAGGACGCAGACCGTCCTGGTCATCGCCGCCGCCGCCGTGCTGCAGATCCTGGTTCATCTGCGCTTCTTCCTGCACATGAGCTTCAGCCGCAGCCCACGCGAGAACCTGCTCGCCGTCGCCTTCACGGCGGTGCTGATCTTCCTGATGGTCGGCGGCAGCATCTGGGTGATGCTCGACCTGCACATGCGGATGGCGCTGTAGGGGCGATCGTTCCGCGCGGGCCAAGAAATACTTCTCCACGGCGACCACGATGTTCCGCGACCTCGGCATGTCGTCCCGGCTGGAGCGGGACTGCAGGACGCCCGGCGGCAGGGCCCTGCAATCATCGAAGCCGCCAAAGGGCCGGCAATGTCAGTCGAGAAGATAGACACGCTTGTCGTCGGGGGCGGCCAGGCGGGGCTGGCCATGAGCGAGCATCTGAGCCAGCAGGGCGTGCCGCATGTCGTCGTCGAACGGCATCGGATCGCCGAACGCTGGCGGTCGGAGCGATGGGACTCGTTGGTCGCGAACGGCCCGGCCTGGCACGATCGCTTTCCGGGTCTCGAGTTTTCCGACGTCGACCAGACTGTCGGTCCGGACGATTTCGCCGCCAAGGAAACGGTGGCGGACTATTTCGTCGCCTATGCCAGGAAGATCTCGGCCCCTGTCCGTTGCGGTGTCGAGGTCCTGAAGGTCGAGAGGAACATTGGTCGTCGTGGTTTCCGCGTCGAGACCTCCGGCGGAACGATCGATGCCGACAGCGTCGTGGCGGCAACCGGCGCCTTCCAGCGTCCGGTCGTTCCCGGGTTGGTCCCCCCTCGAGCCGGGATCGTGCAGATGCACTCCACCGGTTACCGCAATCCGGCCCGGTTGCCCGAAGGAGCGACCCTCGTCGTGGGATCCGGTTCCTCGGGCACCCAGATCGCCGAAGAGCTGCTCGAGGCAGGGCGGCGCGTCTACCTCTCGGTCGGTCCCCACGATCGTCCGCCACGAGCCTACCGCGGCCGTGACTACTGCTGGTGGCTCGGTGTCCTGGGCAAATGGGATGCCGTGGCCCGGGAGCCGGGCAGGGAACACGTGACGATTGCCGTGAGCGGCGTGCGCGGCGGCCATACGATCGACTTTCGCCGTCTCGCGGCGAAAGGAATGATGCTCGTCGGGCGAACGGAAGCCTATGCCGACGGCACGATCGGCTTCGCGCCGGACCTCGTCGACAATCTCCAACGGGGCGATGCGAACCTTCGCTCCCTGTTGGATGAAGCCGACGCCTATGTCGCCCGCAACGGGCTCGATCTTCCGGAAGAGGCCGAGGCGAGGGCCATCGGGCCGGAGTCCGATTGCACGACCAATCCCCTCTCGGCGCTCGACCTGGCGAAGGCGGGGATCACCACCATCATCTGGGCGACGGGATTTGTCGCCGACTACAGCTGGATAGAGCTCGATGTCCTCGACGAGGATGGCAAGCCGCGGCATCAGCGCGGCGTCTCGGCGGAACCAGGCCTCTACTTCCTCGGCCTGCCCTGGCAGTCGCGGCGTGGCTCCTCGTTCATCTGGGGCGTGTGGCACGATGCCCGCTACCTGGCGGAGCAGATCGTCATCCAGCGCAAGTATGTCGACTATCACCTCCGGAACGGTGCAGGGTCCCGACGGCCTGGAGGAGCGTGACTGGCTCGAGCGGAAACCCTCACCCTGAGAGCCTGTGACTTATTCGATAGTCGTTTTTGGCGATTGATGAGTTCGCTACCGCGAACTTTTCTGTCGTCCTGAGCAAGGCGCGGTTTACCGCGCCGTAAGCGAAGGACCTGATCGCCGCTTGGTTCGAGTGTACTTTGGAACTTCTGGCGATGAGATCCTTCGCTGCGCTCAGGATGACAAGAGGGAGGCGACAGAGTGCAATGAAGTCACAGGCTCCGAGACGCGGCCTGCGGCCGCTCCTCCGGGTGAGGTGGTGCTTGGTGCTTCGATCTGCAGTGTTTTGTCGAGTTGTAGAGCCTTCCCTCAGGCCGACGTCCGAAGTCATGCCGTTCTGAGTCCGAGGGCCGATGCGTCATCGTCGGGCGGCCCGTGCAACCGTCGTCGCAACCTCGTCCACCGATGGATGGTCCGTCACCTAGTGCCCGCCCTTCTGCTGCTGCCGCGTGCAACCGTCGTCGCAACCTCGTCCACCGATGGTCCGGCGGGATCCACGACGACACCATAGTCGTGGAACGCGGCCGCGATCGACAGCTTCTCCTGCACGACGTCGCGCAGCACCAGAGCGGGGTCCCGCTCGAGCGGGTCGCCGTAGCCGCCGCCGCTCGACATCACGTGACGGAAGACGTCGCCCTTCCTCAGGGTGATGGCCTCGGTCACCAGGACGGGCAGCATGCGCGTGCCGGCGGCGGTCTCCAGCCGGCTGTCGCAGGGACGGCCATCGTGGCCACCGGCGAGCCCATGGGGCGGGAAGGCGCGCTTGTCCGACCGGAGGCCGAAATAGCCGTCGTCGGCGAGCAACTCGTAGTCGCGCGCGAGCGCCAGGCCGCCGCGGTACTTGCCCGGGCCTGCGCTGTCCTGCACCAGCCCGTAGCGCTGGATGCGCAGCGGGTAGTTGGCCTCGATCATCTCGATCGGCACGTTGGACTGGTTGGCCCCCATGTGCGGCACGCCGTCGGGCCCGTCGTGGCTGGCGGTGCCGCCCCAGGTGCCCATGACGGTCTCGCAGAAGACGAAAGGCTTGCCGCTCTGGTAGCCGCCGAAGGTCGGCAGGGTCGAGCCGCCGCTGCCGTCGGCGGCAACCCGGTCCGGCACTGCCTGGGCGAGCGCGCCGAACATGCAGTCGATCACCCGATAGCCCGTGATGCCGCGCGCGCCGGTCGGCGCGGGGTGCACCGAGTTCACCACCGTGCCGGCCGGGGCGCGCACCGTGATGGGCCGCGTGAAGCCGTGGCAGTTCGGCACGTCGCTGGCCATGACCGAGCGCAGCGCGGTGTAGACGCCGGCCTTGGTGAAGGGCAGCGGCGTGTTGATGCCCCCCTTCACCTGCGGGCTGCTGCCCGTCCAGTCGGCCGAGATCGTGTCGCCCGCTACGGTGACGCAGACCTGAAAGATCACGGGCTCGGGATCCTCGCCGAGCCCGTCGATGTGGTCGGTGAAGCGATACTCGCCGTCCGGGATCTCGCTGATCTCGGCGCGCGCCAGCTGCTCGGCATAGTCGTGCAGCTCGTCGATGTAGCGCAGCATCACGGCAGGGCCATGGCGCCTGAACAGGTCGGCATAGCCGCGCTCGCCGGCGACGCAGGCGGCGATCTGCGCCCGCAGGTCGCCGGTCACCATGTCGGGCACGCGCACGTTGAGCGCGATCAGCTCCCACAGCGGCTTCACGTCGCGCCCGGCCTCGACGAGCTTCAGGAAGGGCAGCCGGATGCCCTCCTGATAGATCTCGACCGCGCCCAGCGCGTTGCTGCCCGGCACGATGCCGCCGACGTCGGCGTGGTGGGCGACCGTGGTGGCCCAGCCGACGATGCGCGCATCGTGGAAGATCGGCTTGACGATGTAGATGTCGGGCAGGTGCTGGCCCGCCGCGGCATAGGGGTCGTTGCCGACGAACACGTCGCCCGGCTGCACGTCGCCCCTGTAGCGCTCAATCAGGAACTGCATGGCATCGTAGAAGCTGCCGAGATGCATCGGCGTCGTGACGCCCTGCGCGAGGGTCTGACCGGCCTCGTCACAGATCGCCGTCGAGAAGTCCATCGAGTCGCGCACGATCGGTGAATGCGCGGTGCGCATCAGGATCAGGGCCATCTCGTCGGCGACGGTGTCGAAGCCGCTCTTCAGCACCTCGAGCAGGATCGGGTCGATGTCGTTGCGCATGGCTCAGCTCTCCGACAGTGCGACGACGAGATTGTCGAAGCCGTCCCGCCTGACCGTGCCGTCCGGCGGGACCACGGCGGTGCCTTCGTATTCCTCGATGATGACCGGCCCGGCCAGCGGCGCGGGACCGATGGCGGCGCGCGCCAGCACCGGGGTCTCGACCATGCCGAAGCGCCGGCCGAAATACGCGTGACGTCGGCGGGGTGGACCGGCGGACGCCACTGTGGCGGAGGCCGACAGGCTCTTGCAGCCACCGGTCGGCAGCGCGCCGGTGACCCGCAGGCTGACGATCTCGCCGGTGCGTGCAGCGTCGAGCCGATGGCCGTACGTCCGCTCGTGCTCGGCGTCGAGGGCGCCGGCCAGCGCTGCGACGGCGGCCGCGTCGAGGCGGCCAGGCGGCACCGGCACGGTCAGCTCGAAGGCCTGGAGGGAGTAGCGGAGATCGACCTGGCGGCGGAACTGCACCCGTTCGACCGGGGCGTCGAGCTGGCGCGCGACCTCGCGCTCGAGCGCCTCGAAGGCTGCTTCCATGGCGTCGGGGGCGGTCCCCGCGATCGGCCGCAGGAACGCGCGCGAGAGGCCGAGCTCCACATCGGCGAACAGGAGACCGAGGGCGCTGAAGACACCGGCGCCGGCGGGCAGGATGATGCGCTGCATGTGGAGCCCGCGTGCCAGCTCGGCGGCGTGGACGCCGCCGTTGCCGCCGAAAGCGAACAGCGCGAAGTCGCGCGGGTCGCGGCCGCGATAGGTCGAGACCGCCTTGACGGCGCGCATCATCACGGTGGTCGCCACCTGGTGGATGCCGAAGGCCGCCTCGACCACAGACAGGCCGAGCGGCCTCGCCACCTTCTCCTCGATGGCCGCGTGGGACTTCGCACCGTCGATGGGCACGCTGCCGCCCGCCAACGCAAGCGGATTGAGATAGCCGAGCACGACATTGGCGTCCGTGATCGTCGGCTCGGTGCCGCCGGCACCGTAGCAGACCGGCCCCGGCACCGCGCCGGCGCTGTGCGGCCCGACCTTGAGGGAGCCCGCCTTGTCGAGCCAGACGATGCTGCCGCCGCCGGCACCGACCTCCGAGATGTCGATCACCGGCAGCCGCAGGGCGTAGCCGCCGCCCTTGACCAGCCTGCTCGACAGCGAGATCCCGCCGCCGACCTCGTACTCATCGGTGCGCACGAGCTTGCCGTCCTCGACCAGCGAGGCCTTGGCGGTGGTCCCGCCCATGTCGAAGGTGATGAGGTCGCGATAGCCGGCGAGCGCGCCGGCATGGGTCGCACCGATCACGCCGGCGGCCGGGCCGCATTCGACGATCTGCGCCGGCTTGTCCATGGCGATCCGCGCGTCGAGGATGCCGCCCGAGGACTGCATCATGAGAAGCCGTTCGCTGAGGCCGGCATCGCCCAGGCGCCGGATCAACGAGCGCAGATAGGCCCTCACCGGCGGGCCGACGAACGCGTTGATCACGGTCGTGCTGGTGCGCTCGTATTCCCGCATCTCCGGCAGGATCTCGATCGACAGCGTGACGAAGGTGTCCGGCAAGGCCCGGCGGAGCGCCTCGCCGACATGGCGCTCGTGCTCCGGATTGGCATAGGAGTGCAGGAAGCAGACGGCGACCGCGTCGATCTTCTCGCGCTTCAGGCGCTCGATCGCGACCGACAGCGATGTCTCGTCCAGCGGGGTCACGATCTCGCCGCGCGGTCCCATGCGCTCGACCACCTCGAGCCGAAGCTGGCGCGGCACCAGGGGCGGCGGCTTGACATAGAGAGGCTCGTATAGCCGCGGCACGCGGATGCGCCGCAGCTCCAGCACGTCGCGGAAGCCTGCCGTGGTGATCAGCACGGTGCGCGCGCCCTTGTTCTCCAGGATCGCGTTCGTCGCGACCGTGCAGCCATGCAGCACCTCGCCGAGCTCGGCTTTCGCGAGCCCGTACCCGGCCAGCAGCGCCAGTATCCCCTCGACCACAGCCTCGGCGTAGTCGTGTGGCGTGGAAGGCAGCTTGCGGGTGATCAGGCTGCCATCGGCCAGGATCGCGGCGATGTCCGTGAAGGTGCCGCCGATGTCGGCCGCGATGCGCAGGGGAGCCGTCATGACAGGTGCGTCTGTGATTCCGGGATTGGGTCCATCAGCCACCATGGCATTCGTAGATGGAAAAAAATGCCGTCATCCCGACCGGAGCCGAGCGCAGCGCCTGCCCTGAGCGCAGTCGAAGGGAGGCGTAGTGGAGGGACCTTTCTTGTTGAAGCAACAGCAAGAAAGGTCCCTCGACTGCGCCGCCCTACGGGCGGCTTCGCTCGGGATGACGGAATCTTTGCCAATATTCGATTATCCTGCGTCGGCCACGGAGTGCCGCCCCACGTCATCGTTTCACCCATCGCAGCACCCTTTTCCGCAGGGCATTCGCATACGCCACTTTCTCCGTCATCCCGAGCGGAGCCGCCCGTAGGGCGGCGCAGTCGAGGGACCTTTCATTGCTAACAATAAGAAAGGTCCCTCCACTACGCCTCCCTTCGACTGCGCTCAGGGCAGGCGCTGTGCTCGGCTCCGGTCGGGACGACGGAGCTTTTGTCATCTTCGAGTGCCCCGCCCTCTCCCATCGGCAGTCTCGTCAATCGTCGGCGCCGGCGGCAGCGCCCCAGCCGCCGCCGCCGGGAGTCTCCACCACAACAATCTCGCCGGCCTGCAGCGAGAAGGAGGCCTTGCCGGGCTGCGGCGTGATGCGGCCGTCGCGCGCGATCACCGAGTTGCGGCCCGGCGATCCGGGCGTGCCGCCGCCGATGCCGTAGGGTCCGGTCTTGCGCCGGTCCGACTGCAGCGACACTCGCGCCTCGTGATCGACCACGCGCAAGGCGCGAACGATGCCGAGACCGCCGCGGTTCAGTCCCTTGCCGTTCGAGCCGTCGCGCAGCTCGTAGCGCTCGACGCGCAGCGGGTAGGCGATCTCGAAGCTCTCGATCGGCGTGTTCATCGTGTTCGTCATGTTGCACTGGACGCCGTCCTGGCCTGGCCCCATGGGCCTGCCACCCTGCCCGCCGCCGATGGTCTCGATGTAGGTGTAGGGGCGGCCGTTGCGCGGATCGCGCCCGCCGATGCCGATCAGGTTCATGGTGCCCTGGCTGGCCGCGGGGACGCGATCCGGGGCGAACTGGTGAAACACCTTCAGGATCGTGTCGGCCAGGCGCTGGGTCGTCTCGGTATTGCCCGAGCAGACCGCCGCCGGATGCCTGGCGTTCAGGAAGCTGCCTTCGGGCAGGTTGACCTCGACCGGCCGGAAGGTGCCGGCATTCACCGGCAGGCTGGCGTCGGTCATGATCTTGATGGCGAAGAACACGGCCGAGTAGGTCATCGGCGCGACGGCGTTGATGTTGCCACGGCGCTGCGGGGACGAGCCCTCGAAATCGAGCAGCATGCGGTCCTTCGAGACCGTGACGGCGAGCTTTATCGCGACCGGCTCGTCCGACCAGCCGTCGTCGTCGAGATGATCCTCGCCGCGATAGACGCCGGGCGGCAGCTCGGCGAGGCGCTTGCGCATGCGGCGCTCGGCATAGTCGAGCAGGGCGTCGAAGCCGCGCATCAGAAGGTCGGTCCCATAGGTCTCGGCCAGCTCTTCCAGACGCCGCGCGCCGACCCGTATCGAGGCGAGCTGGGCATTGAGATCGCCGCGGCGCTCCTCCGGCGTGCGCACGTTCGCCAGGATCATGCGCAAGATGTCATCCTGCAGCTCGCCTTTCCGGTAGAGCTTCACGGCCGGGATGATCAGGCCTTCCTGGAACACCTCCTGGCTCTTGCCCGGCATCGAGCCCGGCTCCATGCCGCCGACGTCGGAATGGTGCGCGCGGGTCGCGACGTAGGCGACACGGGTGCCCTTCACGTCGACCGGGGCCACCAGGGTTATGTCGGGCAGGTGTGCGCCGCCGACATATGGATCGTTGACGATGACGACGTCGCCGGCCTCGATCTTGCCGACGGCCGCGACCGTCGCCTGCACCGCCTTCAGCATCGCGCCCATGTGGACCGGCACGTGCTCGGCCTGGGCGACCAGCTGCGCCTTGCTGTCGAAGATCGAGCACGAGGCGTCCATGCGCTCCTTGATGTTGGGCGAGAAGGAGGTGAGCTTGAGGACCGCTCCCATCTCGTCGGCGACCGACTCGAGGGCATTGCGCAGCACCTCGAGCGTGATGGCATCGATGTCGTTGCGGCGCTCCGTCACTTTCCCACCTCCACGATCAGGCAGCCCTGGGCATCCACGCGCGCCACGTCGGCCGGATAGAGCACGGTCGTGGCGGAGATCTCTTCCAGCACGGCGGGGCCCTGGATCACGTTGCCGGCAAGCAGGGCCTCGCGCTGCCAGACCGGACAGTCGAGCCAGCCCGCCGCGGCGCCGGACAGCGATTCGAAGTAGACCTTCCGCGACCCGAGCCGTGCCGCCTCGGGTGGCTTCCTGCGCCCTTTGGCAGGCCGGGGGAGCTGCGGCGTATCGATCAGCCCGATCGCCGTCATGCCGAAGCTGACGATCTCGACCGGCGCCTGCGGGTCGGCATGGCCGAAGCGCTGGCGATGGATCTCGTGGAAACGCCCGGGCAGCGATGACCAGGCGGCGGCGTCGACCGGGTCGAGCGGCACCGCGAGCTCGTAGGACTGGCCGATGTAGCGCATGTCGACTCGCGCCGTGACGCGGCGGCGTGGCTCGGGCACGCCGTCCTCGTCCAGCAACCGGCGGGCTTCAGCGGCCATCGGCGCGAGGATCGCCTGGCCGCGCGCGAAGCCGAAATCGGCATAGGGGCCAAGGTGGGTCTCGATCAGGTCGTGGCGGAGATCGGACACCAGCATCCCCAGCGCACACAGGATGCCAGGCGTGGGCGGCACCAGGATGCGCGGGATCGCCAGCTCGCGCGCCACGGCGGCACCGTGCATCGGCCCTGCACCACCGAAGGGGACCAGCGTCAGGCGGCGCGGATCGTGGCCGCGCTCGACCGAGACGACGCGGATGCCGCGCACCATGTTGGCGTTGGCGACCCGCACGATCCCGGCCGCGGCCTCCACCACGGACAGGCCGAGCGGCCTGGCAACCTCGGCCTCGATCGCGCGATGGGCCGCGTCCCTGTCGAGGGTCAGGTCGCCGCCGAGCCTGGTGTCCTCGCCGAACCGGCCGAGCACCAGGTTGGCGTCGGTCACCGTCGGACGCGTGCCGCCGCGGCGATAACAGGCGGGGCCCGGGATCGCCTCGGCGCTGACCGGCCCGACTCGCAGCGCGCCGCCGTCGTCGATCCACGCGATCGAGCCGCCGCCGGCGCCGATTGCGTTGATGTCGATCACGGGGATGCGGACGGGGATGCTGGCGAGGCTGGCCTGGCGCGTCACCTGCGGCTTGGCGTCGAGGATCAGGCTGATGTCGGTGCTGGTGCCGCCCATGTCCATCGTGACGATGTCGCGGATCCCCGACAGGGCCGCGACATGGGCGCTGGCGACCACGCCTCCGGCGGGGCCGGACAGCACCGTGTGGACCGGCTTGGCGCGCGCGGTGTCGACCGTCATGAGCCCGCCCGAGGCTTCCATGACCATGACGGGCCGGTCGGCGCCGAGCCCGAGCCCCGTTTCCGGGTCGGACAGGAGCGCCACGAGCGAGCCCAGATAGGTGTCCATCACGGGCATCAGGTAGGCGTTGAGCACCGCCGTGCTGGCACGCTCGTACTCGCGAAACTCGCTCAGGATCTCGGTCGAGCAGCAGACCACGACCGCCGGGAGCGCGGCCGACAGGATCGCCTTGGCGCGACGCTCGTGCTTGGGGTTGGCATAGGCGTGCAGGAAGCAGATCGCGACCGCGAGCACGTCGGTCTGGCTGATCTCGGCGGCGATCGCGGCGACGCCAGCCTCGTCGAGCGGGGTGACCTCGCGGCCGTCGGGGCCGATTCGGCCGGCAACGGCGTAGCTGTCGGCGCGCGCCGCGAGCGGCTCGGGCCGCACCTTGGTGAGGTCGTAGAGGCTTGGGCGATCCTGACGCCCGATCGACAGCAGGTCGCGGAAGCCTTCGTTGGTCACGAAGGCGGTGCGCCCGCCTTGGCGCTGGATCACGGCGTTGGTCGCGGTCGTCATGCCGTGGCCGACATAGTCGACCTCGGCGCCGCTGCGCTGCTGGAGCGCGAGCGCACGCTTGAGCCCTTCGACGGTCCCGATGGCGCGGTTGTGAGGCGTGGTCGGGACCTTGGCGACCGTGACGGTCCGGGTCACCGAGTCGTAGGCGAGGTTGTCGGTGAAGGTGCCGCCGACGTCGGAGGCGACCCGCAGGCGAAAGCCGTGGCCATCGGTGCTGGCGTGCAGGTCGGAGACGATACGGGGCTTCAACGGCGGACTCTGGTACGGGTGGCGTGCCGCGTCGATTGTTCACCGGCAGTTGCCGGGGCACAAAGGCTTTCTTCGCGCGGGCGCCGAGCAGCGGCTTCGGCGAGAGGGCGGCTACCGTTGCACTGGATCAATCACCTCGAGAAAGGGAAATACCATGCTCCGGATTGCAGTCGTTGGCGCTCGAGCCAATCTCGGCAAGGTGCATGAAACTGCGAATCGGCGTCGGCTGCGTATACCAGGACGTTGGTGTCGACCGCGAGCACTAGCGGCCTTCCATGGCCTGATAGAGCGCATCGCGATCGGCGATATCGACGAAGGCGCCGCCGCTGTTGAACTTCGGCAGGACAGGAACTGGTCCGCGCTTTTGCCGCGAGCGGAGCAGCAGGCGTAATGCCGTCTCCACCATCTCCGACATGGTACGGCCCTGGCGAGCCGCTTCGGCCTTGAGCTCTGCCATCACCTGGTCGTCGATGTTGAGTGTCGTTTTCATATGGAAAGCCATATCAGAGATATGGAAGTAGGGCTAACCGATCCTGCGGACATCCGGATGACCAAATGACTTCACGCGAACCTGAAGGGACTGAGGCTGATCCCACTCGACGGCGTCGGGTCGCCACTCATGGCCGCCCCGAGCACTGCGTTGCGCGGATACTGGGCATCTCGATCATCTGGTGATCGGCCGCAAAGGGCATGCGAGTTTCAGGAGCTTGGACCTCGTGACAAATGAGAGCATTGCCATATGGCCTCAAACGCCCCATTTTAGGCCATAGTGAGAGGTGGCGATGTCTGTGCTGCAACCAATTCCCACGGTACCGGCGGAGTTCTCGCCTACACCTGTTACGGATGAAGAAGCCGCCGCGATGTTTCGTGCCGCGCTCAGCCTTTTTCGCCACTGGGACCTGTCAGATGATGAGGCTGCCCAGCTTCTCGACTTGCCCGTGCGCACCTTCCGGCGCTGGAAAGCGGGACACCTGGGACGCATCGACCGTGACGGCAGGGCACGGCTTTCCAACATCATGGGCATTCACAAGGCGCTGCGAATCATCTTCGACAATCCAAATCGAGGCTATGCCTGGATCAAGGCACCCAATGAGACCTTTGCCAATCGAAGTGCGCTCGACGTCATGCTGGGTGGAGAACTGACCGATCTGATGCGCGTGCGGCGATACCTCGACGCCGAGCGGGGTGCCTGGTGATCGATGTCTCGATCGTTGCCGTCTCTCGGGTCGATTGGCGAGGCGCAGTGAGGGTCGTTCGAAGCCGCTTCCCACCAATCGATCTGTTCGAGGATATCGCCGATCCAGCCGACTGGCCTCTTCTGCTCTCTGCGGAACAGAAGACCAATCCGCGTCTGATGGAGAGCATCGGCAATCTCGACCTGGTACCATTCGGGCGCCGCGTCGGAGGGGTGGGCGCGACCTGGCTGATGGCGCCCTTCGTCCATGTAAGTGCCGACCGTCCAAGCCGCTTCAGCCGGGGTCTCTTTGGTGTTCTCTACGCTGGCCGAGAGTTCGAGACTGCATTGCTCGAGACAGTTCATCATCACGCACGCTTCATGGCCAGGACGAAGGAGCCGCCGGGCTGGACGTCGCAGTTCCGGGAGATCGTGCTCGACATCGATGGCCACCTTCACGACTTGCGCGGCGAGAGGCCCGGCTTTGCCGCAGTCCTGGTCCCTGACGACTACGGCGAATCACAAGCGCTGGGCGAGCTACTTCGTGACGGAACATCCGAAGGCCTCGTCTATCCAAGCGTTCGTAATCCGGGCGGAGAATGCGCCGGGCTCTTCTACCCGGATCTCGCGTCTAATCCCCGGCAGGGCAGGCACCTCGACTACCACTGGGACGGAACGCGCGTCGATCTATTCCGCGAGCCGGAGAGCGGCAGCGTTTTTCGAATTGGCTGAACACCACGGGGCGCCCACGATTTGACGCGTGGCGTCAAGCCTCGCAGTTTGGGATGATCAACCCTCGGGTACAAACGAAGTCATTTCGGCAGCGCGTCGAGTGCCTTCTTCGCCTCGGCGTCGTTCTGCGCCGCCGCCTGCTGCAGCCAGCTCTTCGCGCGGCCCGGGTCGGCGCCGAGCCCGGCGCCGCCCTTGGCGAGCAGCAGGCCGAGGCGGCGCTGCGCCTCGGGCAGGCCGGCCAGCGCGGCGCGCTCGTACCAGTCGACGGCGCGTGCGCCGTCGGGAGTGAAGCCGCCTTTCGCCGGGGTGACCAGCGGGTCGTAGAACGTCGCGATCTCGAGCTGTGCCGGTGCGCTGCCGCTCTCGGCGGCGCGGCGGAACACCAGGAACGCTGCCGCCGTGTCGCCCGCCTTGGCATAGTCGCGCGCCTTGGCGAGCATCGCCTCCTGTGTCGGCTTGGTGGCGAGGAACTCGCCCACGACCTCGCGCACCGATTTCTTGGGTGGGCTGCCCGGCGTCGCCGCCGTGGTTGGCACCGGTGCCGTCGGTGCCGCGGCCACCGGGCCATCGTCCACCGGCGGCGCGATGTGGTTGGTGTAGACGTAGTAGCCGCCGCCCACGAGCAGCACCACGACCGCGGCGGCGATCAGCCAGCCGGTCCGGCCCGTCGGCGGCTGGGGATCCGGATCGAAGGCGCGCGAGGCGCGCAGCTCCGGCCGCGGCGGGGGTGATGGCGGCGGAAGAGGGGGCGGCAGCTCGGGCTCCGGCTCGGGCTCGGGCTCCGGCGGCGGTGCCGCCTGCTTGCGGCGAAACTGGATCGTGTCGTCGAGAAGCCGGTTCGTCGGGTCGGCGGCGCCCGAGGTCAGCATCGCCGGCCACGCGACCACGGTGGTGGCGACGACGCCGATATCGGGCTCCCTCACGCGCAACCGCACGGTGGCGATGCCGGCCAGGCGATCGCAGATCTCCGGGCCGAGATGGAACTCCAGCACCTGGCCCTTGCGCTCGACATGCGCGGGCTGCAGCCAGGTTTCGGTGCGCCGCCAGCCGTCGTCGCCGAGATGGATGTCCGGCCCCTGCTGGCGCTGGATCGACAGCGCCAGGCCCTGCGGCGCGGCATCGAGCTCGCCGATGCGCAGGATGGCGTGGCCGGGATCCGGCAGGCTCTGGACGGAAGCGCGGATCGCCATGGCGGTGGCCTAGGCCGGCACCGCGCGAAGGATGGCGCCCAGCCGGTCGTTCTGCTCGGGCGTGATCTCGCGACCGCCCTCGTAGCCGACATTGTCCATGGCGAGCTGCAGGAAGGCGCGCATCCAGTCCTTGCAGTAGTCGGCGTAGATCGGCCGCGGATCCTCGCTCAAGGTCGGCACGCCATTGACGATGGCCGGCGCCTCGAACACCCGCCGCACCGGGTTGTTGGGCGGCAGGCCGGGACGCTGGTCGAGCGGCAGGTGATCGAAACCCAGGGCGCTCACGTAGCCGTTCAGCGCCGTCGAGGCGGTGCGCACCTGGCGCTCGGCGATCTCCTCCCACTTGGCGTTGGCGGCGTTCTCGAGCGCGCGCACCTCGTGGCTCAGCTGGTCGATCAGCTTCAGGCGATGGGCGCCGACCACCAGCTCGTCGATCAGCCAGCCGAGATGCTGGCGGTCGACGCCGAAATGCGACAGCGCCTTCTCGTCGGCGCCGACGCGGCGCATGTTCTCCAGCCAGTACTCGGCGGCCTCGCGGGCGAAGCGTTCGGCGCGGTCCTCCAGCACGCCCGACGGCGGCGCGCTGCGGCCGGGCTCGTCGCCGAACACGTCGGCGAAGATCGCGCCGAGATCGACCGAGGCGCCGGTCGCCTGGGTGACGTGGGCGGCCGGCTTGCCGTTGCGGCCCTCGGCCTCGTCGGCCGGCCGCGCCGTGGAGATGCGGAAGTAGATCTCGCGCAAAGCGCTCTCGGCGACATGCAGGGCGGCGACCAGCTCGCCGAACAGCTGCTGCTGGATGCAGGGACCGAGCCCGCGCAGCACGGTGTGCACGAGGTCGCGCTTCTTGGCGCGCGAATCGCCGTCGGCGGCGCTGTGGAAGCCGGCCAGGCGATCGACCAGGCGGCGGATCTGCACCTCGAGCTGGCCGCGCACCTGCGCCCGCTTGATCGCCGGGTCGCACACCGGGACCAGGCTGCGCACCAGGTAGGACACGCCGCCATCGTTGGCCCGGAACGCCTCGTCCCAGGCGCGCGCCGGATCGGCGAAGTGGCGGCGCACGTCGGGGTTCCCGACGAAATGGCCGCGCAGCTCGACGGCGCGCTCGGCAAAGGACTCGGCGATGCCACGCTCGCGGCCGCCCTCGTAGTCCATCAAGCGTTCGTCGATCACGGTGGGATTGCGCAGCCAGAAGCTGTTGTCGAACGGCCGGCCGTTCCAGTTGGTCGGCCATTCGCCGCGGAAGTTGTTGATCAGCGAGTTGTTGAGGCGGGCCGACCAGCGCAGGCGGCGCGATTCCTCGGTCTCGCCGGCCTTCTGCTCGAACTCGCGGTCCATCTTGCTCAGCACCAGGAACAGCGCGTTGCGCTGCTTGGCGCGCTCGCCCGGCGTGGCGCCGATCGTCTGGTCGATCCACGCCGTCATCATGTCCGAGAGGTCGCGGACCTCCTGGTTGCCGTCGGGAATGCACAGCAGGATGGCGCTCAGCTCGCGCTCGGCCGAGTAGCGCTGGAACAGGTAAGCGACCTTGCCGCGCAGCAGCAGCTCGCGCAGCGGGTTGGCGCCCTCGGCGACGCCCTTGGCCTTGGCGACGTCCTCGAGGTTGGCGAGCTTTAGCCGCGAGCGCGCGCCCGGGAAATCGAGCAGGTCGGTGTGGTCGAAGAAGTCCCACGGCTTCTCGGCGATGGCGACGCTCAGCTCGGCGGTCAGCGCGCAGACCAGCGAGCGCGGCAGGCGCGCGTCGGGCGCGGCGCGGCCGTCCGTATGCAGCGGCCGCACCTCCAGCGTATCGGCCGAATCGGCGCCGAGGCGATCGAGCGTCAGCACGTCGACGATGCTCTTCTCGCGCGGGATCAGCGCATCCATGCCGAGCGACGCCTCGGGTGCGAACGACAGCTTCTGCAGGCCGTCGTAGAGCGTCAGGTAGAGCTCGGTGAAGGGCTCGAAATCGTACCACAGCAGCGACCACAGCCGGGCGCGGTCGCGGCCGCCCAGCCGCGGCGCCAGCTCGATCGCCTCGCGCCAGTAGTCGGTGCGCAGCTCGGCGGTGACGCCGGCGAAGAACGTGTCGAAATACTCGATCAGGTCGAGCACGTCGTCGGCGTCGAGATCGCCCGGCGGCGAGGGCATCGCCTTGGCGCGCAACTCGGCGATGCGCTTGCGGATGGCCGCGCCATCCGGGCGCTCGAAGGCAGCCTTCTGATGATCGAAGTCGAGCAGGAAGGAATTGCCCAGGATCTTGACGATGTCGGTCTGGGTGAGCAGGCGCACGCGGACCGGAAAAGCCGCGTCGCCGGCGCTCAGCCCCAGGCCGAAGCGCGTCACCAGGCCCGTCGATTCGCGGTTGCCTGGCGGATTGATCTCCTTGAGGAAGTCGTAGCTCCGGCCGGCGAACCTGGCCTGCAGGGGATTGCCGTCGCGGCTCGCCAGGATCGAGACGAGATAAGACTTGCCGGCCTGGCTGGGGCCGAACACGCCGACGCACATGCGCCGCCGCGCGGCGCGCGCCAGCTTGCGGCTCTGGTTGCGAACCTTCTGCAGCTCGCCGATCAGCGACGGCGCCTGCTGCGCCACGGTCGGCGACTGCTCGGCCGCGCCCTTCAGCCAGGCGACGCCCTCGCTCGCCGCGACGGCGAGCGTCTCGCAATCCTGGGCCAGTCTCAGATCGACGGTGTCCATGTCCTCAACCGGTCTTGAGCATGCCTGTATCGAGCCAGTAGCCTTCGCGCCGCGGCAGCGTCTGCAGGCGCAAGGTCAGGCGATCGAGCGCCACGGCGCGGCCGTCGCGATTGGTCACCTGGCGCAGGCGGAAGCGTTCGACGTCGCCCGAGTCCTTGTCCTTCGGCTTGACGCGGGCGAGCGCCACCTTGAACGGCGTCTCGCGGGCGTGCCGCTCGGCGTGCTCGGGCCGCGCGAACTCGAGCGCATAGAGCCGCGCCGCCGGCCAGCGCACCAGGTCGAGCTGACGGGCGCCCAGCCACATCGGCCCGCGGAACTCGAAGGTAATCTCCGGCAGCTCGTACTCGCGATTGTCGAGATCGACGTCGCGGTACACGAGATCCTCGCGCTGCAGCCGGCCGCCGCCATCGAGCTTGCCGATGAACCTGGCGATGCTGCGCGAGCGCAGGAGGTCGGAGCGGAAGGAGAAGTCGGGCAGCTGCGACTGGGCAAGGGCTGCGATCATCGCGCCGACCGCGACCGTGGTCTTGGGATCCTCGACGCGCAGCCGCGCATCGCGGAACGGGTACCAGGCGCCGACGCGGTACTCGTGCAGCGAGATCACGCGCTCCGGCGGCAGCGGCAGCAGCTCCATCAGCAGGCCGCGGATGCCGGGCAGCCGCGACGGCCGGCCCGACAGCAGCAGCACGTCGCAATCGTAGGCGTGCACGATCTCGGCGAGCGGCGCCAGCACGCGGCCCATCTCGGCGCGCACCGTCTTGTCGAGGCTCGGCAGCTCGACGGGGAAGACCGTCGCCTTGAGATCGAAGCCCTTGGCGCCGCGCTTGCGCGCCGCCTCGTTGACGAAGGTCACCACGTCGTCGGACGGCTTGGCGCCTTCGGCGAAGAACGAGTCGTAGGGGCGCGGCTCGGCGGCGACGACGCCCGTTGCCGGATCGTAGGTCTCGGCGGCGCGCATCAGCTCGAGCGCGATCGGATGGGCGATCTGCAGGGCGAATTGCTGGCGCAGGTTGCGCTGGATCACGTCCTCGCCGCCGCGATCGCCGCCCACCAGCTCGGCCATCAGGTCGTCGGGATTGGCGATGCCGGCGGCACGCAGCGCCGCCTCGACCGGCGGCAGCACGTGGCCCTGCACGACGCGCAGCAGGATGTCGTCGCCCGCCACGTTGAAGCCTTCGCGGAAGCGCTGCTCGGGAAACAGCGTGACCGAGGTGCCGGCACCTTCGAGGCGGTAGGTGTTGATGATCAGGTCGGTGGTGCCGCCGCCGACATCGATGCTGGCGATGTTGAGCGCGCCGTCGGCCGGCTTGCCGCGCGGCCTGCTGGTGACCTCGAAGAAACGGCGGGCGTCGCCGCCGAAATTGCGCGCCACCTCGGTATAGAGATAGACCAGCTGGGTGCAGCTCGCCTCGTCCCAGTCGGTCAGCACGCGCGGCGGCGGGGCGGCCGGATCGTCGAGCTTCCAGCCCAGCATCATCCACACGAGATCGCGCGCCGCCTCGGCGCGCTTGCGGAAGATCAGGCGCTCGGCCAGCGGCATGCCGGTCGGCAGGGTGAGCACGACGCGGCGCAGGCGGCGCGGCGTCTCGGCATGGGCACGCCGGCCACGCTGCTGCGGCGAGTTCATCAGGGTCAGCGCCTGCAGCAAGATCTCCGACAGCACGAAGGTCATCACCGAGGAGCGCGAGTAGAGCGGCTCGAACACCGGCAGGTGATCGGCGCTGTCGGCGTCCGAGTCGACCAGATGCAGCGGCTCGCCCTTCTGGTTGACCAGCTGCGCCATCGGCCCGGCCGCCGCCGGCATCGCCGTCTGGTCCTGGGCGTAGGCGATGTTGAAGCGCCATTCGCGCGGCTGCGGCTCCTCGTCCCACAGGTAGCGCTTGGGGCTCGACATGCCGGTGTTGCCTTCGGTGCCGCGGCGGCGCGCGGCGAGGCGGGTCGCTTCCGGCCCGACCCGCGTCATGGTCGGCCAGACGAAGGCGTCGGCGCGGCCGCCGAGCCGCGACAGGTGGTTCTTGCCGAACCACGCCTGGGCGAACTCGACGCGCGATTCGAACGGCCGCGCGTGCACGCATTCGGGATGGGAGAGATCGCGCAGCGAGAGCTCGTAGGAATCGTTCAGGTTGACGCCGAGCTCGCCGGCCGCCTCGATCAGCAGGCCGCAGGTGCGCGAGTTGCCGACGTCGAGCACCAGGTCGACCTCGATGGCGCCGCGGCCGGGCCGCTCGGCATCGCCCACCAGCTTGATCGGCGGCAGGGGCAGCGCGCTCGCCAGCAGGCCCAGGAAGGCCAGATAGCGTGCCGTCGCCTCCTGCGGCTTCTGCTTGATGTCGCTCTCGATCTCCTCGGGGGTGGCGCGCGGATGAAGCTCGCGGAACAGCTCCTCGAGCCACTGGTTCATCCAGCCCTGGCGCAGCAGCCAATGGTTGGCGCGCTGCTGCGGCGCCAGCGCGAACAGCGCACCGGCGGTGACGTCCTTGGACGACGGCGCGAGATAGGCGCGGCCCTCGGCCTCGGCGATAAGCCCGGTGTCGAAGGCGATCACCGCGCGATAGCGATGGCCCTGCTCGTCGCGGTAGCCGGCGCCATAGCGCGCCTCGAGATCGACGACGCGCACGCGCGCCCAGTCGGCAGGGCCTTCGCGGAACTGGTTGTTGGGGCGCACCTGCAGGAAGGGCAGCGGCAGCCACTTGTCGAGGAACGGCGCCAGCGCATCCTTGGCGGTAATCACCAGGTTGGGCTCGGCGGCGCGCCGGCGGCCCGCTTCGACCACCTCGTATTGACCGTGCGCCTCGTCGAAGTCGAGCTGCACCAGATCGTCGACGCCCTTGCCGGAGGCGCTGTCATGGAAGCCCCATTCGCGGATCTTCAGGCGCGCGGGGTCGAAGCCGAAATCGAGGAACTGGATGCCGGAACGGGCAATCAGAGTCGTCGGGCTGGGATAGCTCGGCAGGCGGGCGAGATCGCTCATGTGATGCTGTTCAGATGTGTGCCGATACTAGCCCAAACGGGACCTGAATGTGTGGCATTCCTCGAATGGTGCAACGTGCTTCCTGGGCAAGAGGTGCGCTTGATTCTTGGCCACAGATGAACACAGATTGCTCGACTGGAAGAACGCACACGCGATGTCTCGGTCATGGTTGTGATTGATGGGGTTCCGCTCGGCCGTCTTGTCAGATATCCGTGTTCATCTGTGTTCATCTGTGGCTGATTCTTTCGGCGAGAACGACGAGTGCATGCTTCTCCGGAGCGACGCCTCGCTTGGTAGTCAACGGCCGATCTGCACCCGATAGCTCCGCGAATCCCCGGGCTGGCTGCCGCTGCACTTCGCCACGCCGTCGGCCCCGACCCGTCGGCGCATTTGGGGTTGGCCTTCTCCTCGATGGTGAGCTTGTCGCCGTTCCAGCGCGCCTCGGCCGGCGCCTCGCAGACGCTGCCGTTCTTCTGCGTGAAGCTCACCTTGCCCTTGCCCTTGTCGTCGAGGGTATAGGTCGGCCGGATGTCGCGCTCGCCGGTCGCCGTTGCCAGCCCGGTGCGCGAGCGCCAGTCGCCCTTCAGGAAGGCGAGATCCTGCTTCTGTTTGGCGTCGGGCGGCACGACCATCGGCTTGGGCTCGTCCTTGGGCGCTGCGGCACGCTTGTTCTTGTTGTCCATGCGATCGTTGCTGGCGTTGCCCTTGTCGGCACTCTTGTCGTCGGCGTTCCTGCCGAGGTTCTTGTCGTCCGCGCCGCCTGCGCCCTGGTCCTTCAGGCCCTGGTCCTTGCCGCGATCCTTGTCGGGCTCGTTGCCCGGCACCATGCGCCTGTCGAGGCCAGCTCCCTTGTCGATGGCAACTCCCTTGTCGACGACCGCAACGTCCGGGCCATCAGGCGCGGCGCCGCGCTCGATCGGCGCGTTGCCGACGATCACGCCGCCCGGGACGACCAGGCCGGCGGCGCAGTCGCCGCCGCGCCGCGCCAGCTCGTCGGTGAGCCGCGCCAGCTCGAGGCGCAGCGCCTCGCTGTCGCGCTGCAGGGTGTCGACGCGGGCTTTCTGCAGCTCGGCCGGCTGGCGCACCGACATGCCGAGCGCGCGCTCGCGCGCCTCGGCCTCGAGCACGGGCTCGAGCCGCGGCAGGTAGGGCCGCACCAGCCACGCCGCCAGCGCCAGCAGGAGAAGCAGCAGCACCGCGAGCAGCAGCCACTGCCACCAGGTCGAGCCGGCGCCGACCGCCGCCACCGCCGGTGCGCTGGCGAGCACGGCGTGCGGCGCCGGCTGCGCGGCGAGGCCCGGCCGCGGCACCGGTGCCGAAACCGGCGGGCTGGCGAGGAAGGAGCCCGGCAGTGCGGCGTCGGCGCTGAAGCCCCAGAACGTCATGACCGGCTTGCCGTCGACGACGTAGAGCGTGTCCTCGCCCGGCGCCGTCAGGGCGTGTCGCAGCAGGCGCGCGAAATTGCGCTCGGCGCCCGACCGCGCGGGTGCCTCCATCGATTCGGCGAGGCTCGACAGGTCGTCGTGCAGGCGACGAACCTCGTCGAGCACGGCGGCGCGTTCGGCCTCGTCGAGGTCGGCGAGGCTGCGCACCGTGCCGTCGAACGGGGCGTACCAGTCGATCTGCCGTCCGGTCGGGTCGACCTCGGGAATGGCCAGCAGATCGGCGTGACGGCGCGACAGGCGCGCGGTCACGGCGGTGCGCAGCTGCCCGGCGGCGCGCCAAACGGGATCGCCCGCCATGCCGAGCGCCCGATAGCGCTGCAGCGGTTCACTGACGAGAAGGGGTCCTGCGGCCATCCGGATTCCCTGGCGACAATTTCTCAGATTCTCAGCGTGGGCAGACCATGGCGTACGTCCAGCGCGTACCCCACATCTCTCCTGTTACGATGACATCGACCGAATAATCCCCGGCCACCGGCTTCCAATCGAAGCCGAAGCCGCCGCGGCCGCTGCGCGGGCCGCCGGTGCCGTTGAGCACCTGGCCACGATACACCACCCTGATGTCGTCCGGCTTGACGTAGAGATTGTAGTTGATGCCGACGAAACCCGGCTTGTCACCCAGATAGTGGCGATTGCGTGTCACGCCTTCGCCGCCCGAATCGCCCGACCAGTTGCACGGCAGCTGGCCCGGCGGCGGGCGATTGAGGGGCGGAGCGGGCGGCAGCGAGGCCTGCTGCGGTGGCGGTGGCGGACGTTGCTGTGGCGGTGGTGGCGGAGGCGGGGCCGGCGGTTTGGCGGCTGCGACCGGCGGCGGTGGCGGCGGCGGCTTGGGCGGCTCGATGGGCTTGCAGGCGGCGATCTTGTTCCTGAGCTCGAGCTCGAGCGCGGCCAGCTCGGCCTTGAGCTTGCCTTCGTTGGCCTCGGCATTGTCGAGTGAAGCCTTCAGCAGCGGCGTCGGATCGGGTGGCGCTTCCGGCGGCGGCGGGGCGGGCGTCTCGTGGGTGGCGATGGTGACGTCGGGTCCGACCGGCGCGCAGGCGCGCATCAGCCACGACGTCGCCAGCAGAAGCAGAAGCAGGAGCAGGCCGAACAGCAGGGCGCTGAGCCACGGCGCCCAGGCGAGGCGCGTCGCCGGCACGGCGGGCACGCTGGCCAGAGTCGTGGCGGCGGCGGTCGCGATTGGCGACGGCTGCGGCGCCATGGGCAGGGCGACGGGCTGCAGGCTCGCCACGGCGTCGGCTTCGTAGCCCCAGGCGACGATCACCGGCTCGCCGCCGACCACATAGATGAAGTCGTCCGACGGGCGGCGGGTCGCGAGCTCGAGCGAGCGGCCGATCAGGTGCGCTTCGGTGGCCGCTGATGGCGCCTGCAGTTGCGCGCCGAGCCGGCGGATCGCGTCGAGATGCTGCTCGACCGCGGCCATCGCCTGCGTGCGCTCGCTCTCGCCGAGATCGGCGAGGCGCTGCACCGGACCGGAGCGCGCGGCGTACCAGTCGATGCCGTCGCCGGTCTCGCGCAGCTGCGGATCGGCCAGAAGGTTCGCCGGCCCGTCGCCCAGGCGACGGCGGATGACGGCGAGGAGCTGGCTCGCGACCGCATGCAGCGGATCGCCGCGCACGCCCAGCGGCCGGACGCCGAGACGGGTGGTCACGATCAGGGTGGGACGGTCGCCCATGGCCCGCCGATATCAGCCAGTAAATCCGGCTTGTTTATGTCCAAAGGCGCCGGCTTTGGCGATGATTTCGATGCTGCGCGTCGCAGGGGCCTGCGGGAGTGACCTTGTGGTGACCGTCATCCTCATGGTCTTCTGGACCGCGAGCGTCTCGCTCGCTCAGAATGCATGAGCGAGCGAGACGCTCGCGGTCCGGAAGACAAAGATTCTCAATGCCCCGCGCCCGGGCTGAGGAAAGCGGTCTCGCCGCCGGCTGAAATCTTCACGATGGGTGTGGCGAACACCGCGGACAGGCGCTCCGGCGTCAGCATGGTGTCGCTGGCGCCGAGGGCGCTCATGCGGCCGTTCTCGAGGATGGCGACGCGGTCGGCGTAGCGTGCCGCCATGTTGATGTCGTGCAGCACCGCGAGCACGCCCAGGCCGCGGTCGGCGCGGCGGCGGGCGCTCGCCAGCGCGGCATGCTGATGGGCGAGGTCGAGGCCGGTGATCGGCTCGTCGAGCAGCAGGAACGGCCGGACCGACGGGTCGGCGTCGCATTGCGCCAGCACGCGGGCCAGCTGCACGCGCTGGCGTTCGCCGCCGGACAGCACGGTGTAGGGCCGGTCGGCGAAGGCCAGCGCCTCGGTCTCGTGCAGCGCCCGTTCGGCCATGGCGCGCATCTGCCGCTCCGACAGCCGGTCGCGATGGGCGAGCAGGCCGAGGGTGGCGATCTGCAGGCCGGTGAAGTCGAACGCCACCGCCGAATGCTGCGGCAGCACGGCGCGCCGCCGCGCCAGCGCCGCCTTGTTCCACTGCCCGATCGGCCGATCGTCGAGCAGCACGGCGCCGCTCGCCACCGCGCGGTCGCCCGCGATCGCGCCCAGCAGGGTGCTCTTGCCGGCGCCGTTGGGGCCGAGCACGGCCACCAGCTCGCCGGCCGCCAGGGCGAGCGAGATGTCCGCGATCAGCACCTTTGTGCCGACGCGCACGCCGACGTTCCGGGCCTGCAGCAGGCTCACAGGCCGCCCCGGGCGGCGCGGCCGGCCAGCAGCCAGAGGAAGAACGGGCCGCCGACCAGGGCGGTCAGCACGCCGATCGGCAGCTCGGCCGGCGAGACGATCGTGCGGGCGAGCGCGTCGGCCAGCACCACGAAGGCGCCGCCGAACAGGGCGGCGGCGGGCAGCAGGGTGCGATGCGCCGGCCCCAGCAGCAGGCGCACGATGTGCGGCGCGACCAGGCCGACGAAGCCGACGGTGCCCGAGATCGCCACGCTGGCGCCGACCGCCAGCGCCACCTGCGTCACCAGGCGCCGCTTCAGCCGCTCGACGTCGACGCCGACATGCCCGGCCTCGCGCTCGCCCAGGGACAGTGCATCGAGCAGGTGGGCAGCCGGCAGCAGGGTCGGCACGGCGATCGCCAGCACCAGCAGGGTGGGCAGGATGGCCACCCAGGTGACGGCGCCGAAGCCGCCCATGGTCCAGAAGATCAAGGTGCGCAGCTGCTGCTCGTCGGCGATGAACACCAGCATGCCGATGCCGGCCGCGGCGATGGCGTTGATGGCGATGCCGGCCAGGAGCAGCGTGCCGACGAGGGTGATGCCGTCGCGCGCGGCGAGCCGGTAGACGACGATGGTCGCTGCAAGGCCGCCCAGGAAGGCCGCGATCGGCAGCAGCCACGGCTTGAGCGGCGGCGGCACGATGTGCATCACCTTCTCGCCCAGCACGATCACCGTCACGGCGGCGAGCGCGGCCCCGCTCGACACGCCGAGCAGGCCGGGATCGGCCAGCGGGTTGCGGAACAGGCTCTGCATCGCCGCACCGCCGGCCGCCAGCGCGGCGCCGACGGCGAAGGCCGCCAGCACGCGCGGCGCGCGGATGGCATAGAGCACCGTCGCCGTGGTGTCGTCGATCGGCGCGCTGGAAAGGCCGATTGCCGACAGCAGGTCGGCGACGCTCACGGGGAAGGCGCCGATGCACAGGCCACCCAGCACGCTCAGGACGGCGGCGAGCGCGAACAGCGGGATCGGCCGCCGCAAGGCGGCGACGCCCAAGGCGGGAGCGCTCACCGGGTGCGAACGAGGTCGGGGTGGAGCGCGCTCGCCAGCTCCTCGGCGGCCTGCGGCGTGCGCGGACCGAAGCCCAGCAGCAGCAGCGCATCGAACTGCAGCACCTTGCCGTCGCGGCCGGCAGGCGTGCGGCTGATCGCCGGCTGGTCGAGGATCGCCTTGACGCCGCCCAGCGCGTCCACGGTCTGGCGCGTCACCAGCACGAAGTCGGCGCGCGAGGCGATCACCGCCTCCGGCGTGAGCGCGCGGTAGCCGGCATAGCCGTCGACGGCATTGACGCCGCCCGCCAGCTTGATGATTCCATCCGCCGCCGTGTCGCGGCCGGCGGCCTGCGGCGCGCCGCCGCCCATCGACAGCAGGAACAGCACGCGCGGCCTGTTGCCCGCCCTGGCGAGCCGTGCCGACAGCGCCGCCATCTCGGCGCGGCCGTGCGCGATCATCGCTTCGGCCTCGGCCGACTTGCCGGTGAGCTTGCCGACCGCGGCGATCTTGGCGACCACGCTGTCGTAGTCGTAGCGGTCGGGCAGGACCAGCACCTCGATGCCGGTGCCGCGCAGCTGGTCGAGGGTCGTGGCCGGGCCCGCCGCCGTGGTGGCGAGAATCAGGGTCGGCTTCAGCGACAGCACGCCCTCGGCCGACAGCGCCCGCATGTAGCCGACCTGCGGCAGGGCACGCGCCTGGGCCGGGTAAAGGCTGGTCGTGTCGACGCCGACCAGCAGATTTTCCGCGCCGAGCGCATAGATGATCTCGGTGAGCGAGCTGCCGATCGACACGATGCGCGGCGCTCTCTCGGCACGCGCCGCCGGCGCGGCGAGCGTCGCGGCCGCCGCCGCGATCAACGCCGTGCGGCGACCGAATGCGCAGGACGTTTGCATACGACAAAAAGGATCGTCATCCCGACCGGAGCCGAGCGCAGCGAGGCGTAGTGGAGGGACCTTTCTTGTTGCGGCATCTGGAAGAAAGGTCCCTCGACTGCGCCGCCCTGCGGGCGGCTCCGCTCGGGATGACGGAGTCTTGAGCCACTTCAGGGTGCCCTGGCCGAGCTTGGCCGGGCTCACGAAGCGGCCCGCTTCTCGATCCCGGTGACCAGCGTGCGCCACTCCTCGAGCTCGGGCTTGCCCGGCTTGCGTGCGCCGAACATCAGCAGGATGTTGCGGTCGAGCGCGTCGAACGCCTCGATCGAGGTCACGATGCCGTCGTCGGTCGGCTTGCGCACCGAGAACACGCGGGCGACGCCGGCATCGCGCAGGTGCAGGTTGAACGTCGGATCGACGATGTTGAACCAGCCCGGCACATCGAGCAGGCGCTCGACCGGGCCGCTGTGGATCTGGATGCAGCCGCGATTGCCGACGAAGATCATGATCGGCACGGCCTCGCGACTCGCCGCCTCGATCGCGTCGCGCAGCGAGCGCGCCGGCAGCTCGCGCGAGAATTCCTCGCCGACCAGGCGCAGCGCCTGCACCCGGCCGACCTTGAACTTGCCCAGCATGCCGAAGAACTCGTGCGTGTCCTTCATCGCCCGCCACGCCTTGCGCAAGCCATCGAGGTCGATCTCCGGGTCGGGGCGGTCCACGGCCTCGGCGGGACGCGGCACGAGCGCCAGGCTCGTCGGGACGTCGGCGCGGTGACGCGCGATCAGCGCGTCGAAGGCCTGACGATCGGTCTCCGCGGTGGCGTAGATCTTGTGCACGGCGTCGCCCGACGGATCGAAGAACTGCAGGCTGAGCCGCTCGCCCTGCTCGAGCGGCTCGCGCACGGCAAAGCCGTAGCGCCAATTGCCGAGGAAGAGGCGAAGATCGATATCGGCGCCGAGCACCAGGCCGTGCGGGCCGCCGACCTGGACGTCCTCGAAGCGGCCGTGGCGTTCATGCACGCAGTGCTCGTTGCGCGTCAGGCACATCACCCGCCCGACCGCCGGCAACCCGTTGAGCAGCCCCCGCCAGTCGTTGCCGAGAGGCGTGACCGTCTTGCCGACACCCAGCGCCACCAGCTCGGCCTCGCTGACGCCGAGCGTCAGCGCGGCGTCGCGGATGCGCAGCGTGGGCTTCTCGCTGCGCAGCTGGCTCCAGCGCTCCGCGAGCGCGGTCGAGGGGGACGGTTGCATGCAATTCTCCTTCAACGCAGATGGAAACGGACCGGGATCTCGACCCAGGAGGGAACGGGCCTGCCGTCGCGCATGGCCGGCAGGAAGTGCCAGCTGCGGACCGCCGCCAGGGCGGCACGGTCGAGCGCATGGTGGCCGCTGCTGCGATGCAGGACGATCTCGACGGCGGTGCCGGCCATGTCGAGACGCACCCGGACGAGCGCCTCGCCCTGCTGGTTGAGCTCGATGGCGCGCGGCGGATAGGCGGCGGGCGTCGGCGGATGCCGGAAGCGCGGCTTGTGTTCCCACACGATTGCCGGCGCGGGCAGGAAACCCGCCGCGGCCTGCCGGGCATCGTTGGTCGAGCCGAAATTCGAGGATGGGCCGCCGGCGGGCGGGGCGGGCTTGCCCGGAGGGCGCGGGGCTGCCGGGCGAGGGGGGGCAGCCTTCGCGGCTTGTGCGGGCGGCGCCGGCTTTGGTGGCGGCGGCGTCGGCTTGACCGGCTCGACAGGCTTGGACGCCTCGACGGGTTTGGGCGGCTCGACGGCTTCGGGCGACGCGACGGGCTTGGGCGGGTCGGGAGGCCTGGGCGGGTCAGGAGGCCGGAGAGTCGACGTGTCGAGCGGCGGGGGTTCTTCTGCCGGCGCCAGGTCGATCTTGATCTCACGCTCCACCTTCAAGGTTGCCGGGTCGAGTGGCGGCGGCTCCTCGGGGGGTGTCAGATCGATCCTTGTCTCACGTTCGACGGTTTTTGTCTCGCGCTCGATGGCGGGTGCCGGGCGCTCGACGACCGGGGGTTCGTGCTCGACGATCGGGGGTTCCGGCTCGACGACCGGCGTCTGCTTCTCGACGGTCATCGTCGAGGTGTCGAGCGGCGGCGGCTCCTCCAGCGGCGGCAACGGGACGTCGGGCCGCGAGTCCGCCTGCGCCGTCGGCGAGTCCTGCGTCGTCGGCTCGGCCGGCGGCGCCGGTTCGGAAGACTCGGCGCCGGCGTCTGCAGTCGCGCTCGGCGTGGCAGACACCATCGCCAGCTCGACGAACAGCGCCGGCTGGTCGGTCGAGGCACTGCCGGCCGAGCCGGCAGCGAGCAGGGGCAGGCCGATCAGCCCGTGCAGCGCCAGCGACAGGGCCAGCGACGCGCGCGAGGAGCGCGTCGAGGGCTGGCCCGGCCGCTCGCCGTCGGGTCGACCGAGCCTTACCATCGCGCCGTGAAGTTGACGCCGACATAGCGCCCCGGCTGGGCGTAGAGGTCGAGCTGCGGGTTGTTGTAGGTGATGCCGATCACGTCGGCCGAGTTCCAGTACTTGGCGTTGGTGATGTTGAAGAGCCCGGCATTGACCTTGAAATGCTCGCCCAGCGTGTAGCCCACCGTCGCGTCGAGGTTGAAGTAGGCCGGCGTCTGGAAGAAGAACGGGCTGCTCACCATGTTGTGGGCCGCCACCATGGTGCCGATCAGCTGGGCATTCAGGCCGCGCTCGACCGAGCCGTAGCGGATGCGCGCCTGGGTCGCCCACGGCGCCACCGAATCGACCGGCAGGCCGGTGCGCTGGTCGGTGCCCTGGGCGAAGGCGGTCCAGCCCAGCACCGCCCAGTCCGGCGTGAAGCGATACTCGCCGCGCGCCTCGACGCCCCAGATCGTCACGTTGGTGAGGTTGACGTACTGGAACTGGGTGACCGGCCCGTTCATGCCAACCACCACCGTCTCGAGGAAGTTGTTGTACATGTTGTAGAAGCCGGTCAGCTGCCAGCTCGAGCCGTTGGCGTAGTTGCCGCGATAGCCGACCTCGAAGCTGTTGACCGTTTCCGGCTTCAGGTTGGCGTTGGGCAGGATCTGGTAGAACGAGGCGGCGTTGGTGAAACCGAAATTGGCATTGTCGTAGGGCGGCGCGCGGAACCCGGTCGCGTACTGGAAGTAGGCCGAGTACTTGTCGTCGAAGCGATAGATCGCGCCGAGCTTGGGCGAGGCCGAGACGTAGGTGCTGGACGACGGCACGACGTTCAGCGTGGCGCCGGTCGAGTTCCAGAAGTAGCGGTCGGGCACCGGGTCGAGCCGGTAGTAGTCGAGGCGCACTGCAGGAATGATAGTCAGCCGGCCGTCGAGCGCGGTGATCTCGTCCTGGATGTAGGCGCCGGCCTGCACCGTCTGGGTGTCGGGGAAGTTCTTGTTGGGATAGGTCTCGCCGCCGACATTCTGGGTGCGCGCGCCGGTCGCCAGCGTGATCTGGAAGCGGTCGCGCGGCCGGGTCGTCGTCGTGTACGCGAAGCTCAGGCCATAGGTGAAGACGTTGCGCGTGTTGCCGATCGTGGCGTCGGTGCCGAGCTGCAACTCGGCGCCGGTGACGTTCTGGTTGTAGTAGAACTGCGAGGTCCGCGCGTTGGTCGGGATCGGGCCGCTGGTGGGGCCGCGCAGCTGGTAGGTGTCGGCCTGCGTGTAGACCGAGTTGAAGTAGGCCAGGAAGTCGATGCGGTCGACGAAGCCGATCGGCGCGTTGTGCTGCCACTGGGCGGCGATGCGATAGGTCTGGGTGTAGTCCTGGCCCCATTCGTCGAAGATCTTGGCGAACAGCGACGGGAAGTTGCCGACGCCCGACAGGATCTGCGTGCTCTGCTGGCCCTGGGTGTAGGCGCCGGTGATGCGGATCGTGTCGACCTCGGTCGGCCGCAGCACCAGCTTGGCCATGAAGTCGTTGCTCCACCAGCTCGTCGGGTTCGGGGTGAGCGTGGTCTGCGCCGGGTAGAACTCGTGGCCGTCGCGCCGCGTGTAGATGCCCATGAACTCCAGCTCGCCGGTGCGCACGGCCCCGGTGAAGGTCTCGGCGAACTGCCGGTTGGCGCTGCTGTAGGCGCCTTTCACCGAGGCGTAGACGTTCTTGCCGTCGCGCAGGTAGTCGCGCGGATCCTTGGTGATGTAGGCGACCACGCCGCCCAGCGCGTCCGAGCCGTAGAGTGCCGAGGCGGGGCCGCGGATGATCTCGACCCGCTTGATGTCCTCGAGGTCGGGCTGCTCGCGCGTGTAGGTGCCGGCGCCCTGGTTGCTGTCGGGGAAGTCGGGCTGGCGCATGCCGTCGATCATCAGCAGCACGCGGTTGCCGCCGATGCCGCGGATCAGGAAGTTCTGGTAGCCGGCGCGATTGGGATTGTTGCCGACCGTGACGCCCGGCTCGTTGCGCGTCAGGTCGCGGATGTCCTGCATGTTCTCGCGCTCGATATCCTCCGACGTCGTCACCGACACCGTGGCCGGCACGTCGAGCAGCGGCCGCCGCGTTCGCGTCGCCGCCGTCGTCACCGCATCGAGCTGCGTCGGCTCGGTCGTCGGCGCCTGGGTGGTGGGCGCCTGGGTCGTCGGCGCTTGCGCGGTGGTGGCGGGCTGCGGATCGGGTGCCGATGGAGCCTGCGTCGCGGGCGGCGTCTGCGCGTGCAAGGGCAGGACGGCAATGCCGCCGAGTGCCGTGGTGGCCAACAGGAATGCGATTAGTGATTGGGCTTTCATGCCAGGGTCCCCAAGACGAAAAAAGGGCGCCTGGCTGGCTGCGGGTCGGAGGGACCGGCTGGCTGGGCAGTTTGACCGAGGAGGGATGGTCCCTCGGGTACGTTTACTTGGTGAGGATCAGCTTGTTGGAAGCGGTGACCCTCAATCGATAGATGTCGGCGCCGTGCCGGATAAGCAGCTCACGCTTGCCGCACATCAGGGCGGTGCTGTCGACGACCGGGACCGACAGATCGGAAATCAGCTCTCCCCCATTTCCGTCTGGCCGTGCCTGGCGCGGTGGCTGGCTCATGGCCTTCGCAGCTCCTTTCACTTTTAATTTGCGAATGACTCGCAATCTCATAATACTGCCGATCTGTCAACCGTCTTCGACTTCAGGTGAGGCCATGGAAAGTTCAGCGGACCAACGGCATGCGCCCTTCCAGTCCGACCTGCGTGCCGGCTGCGGGCGGCCCGGCTGTGCCTGCGCCATGCCGATCGGCGATCGCTTCGTGCTGTGGGCGGTGCGGCAGTGGCAGCAGGAGCGCTGCCTGCCGTGCGAGGGCTCGATCCTGCACCGCGGCTTCAAGCTCGCCGGCCTGCTCGAGGCGCTGCCCGACTTCGCGATCGCCATGGACGCGTTCCTGTTCGGCGCGCGGCGGGCGATGGAGATCCACCAGCCGACCTGCGCGTCGGTGAGCCGCGACGAGGCGACGCTGGTCGCCTTGTGCGGGCTGGCGCAGGCCGACTACGACCGGCCGCTGCTGGCCTCGCTCGACGTCATGATGGCGCCCACCGCTTCGCGCGTCGCGGCGGTGCGCCTCAAGGCGTTCGCCGTCGCGCTGGCGAGCGCCGGCCTGCGCCTCGCGCCGCTGCCCGGCGCCGCCGCGGGGAGGCTCAACTGACCATGAGCGCGCAACGACCCGACCGCCTCGCCGACCTGCAGCGCGCCATGCGCCTGATCTCCGAGGCCGTCGACGACCTGCCGGCCGAGTGCCGCGACCTCGCGGCGAACGCGCTGCTCAACGTCGCCGCCGAGACGGTGGTGCAGGATGTCGGCTGCCCCGAGGCCGGCCGCATCTTCGCCCGCCTCGCCGACTTCCTGGCGCGCGGCCTGCAGCCGCCGGCGAGCGGCGCGGTATCGCTCACGGCGTTCGACGCATGACCGCCGATCCGGCGCGCTGCATCCCCGTCCTGGCATCGCTCGACATCGAGGAGACGCGCGCCTTCTACGTCGACCGTCTCGGCTTCTCGAGCGATTACGTCGAAACCAGCTACCTGATCGTCAAGCGCGACGACATGGAGCTGCATTTCTGGAAGACCGACGAACGGCAGTTCCCGGAGAACACGTCCTGCTACATCCGCGGCGGGCAGGTGCCGGCGCTGTTCGAGGAATTTCGCCGCAACGGCGTGCCGCGCTTGTCTGCCTTCGAGGTCCGGCCGTGGAACATGAAGGAGTTCTACCTCCACGACCCGCACGGCAACCTGCTGCGTTTCGGCTGCGGCGAGTGGTAGGGCGCAGGCATTCGCCTACGGCAAAAAATACCGTCATCCCGAGCGAAGCCACCCGATCGGGCGCTGTTTACAGCGCCCTTGGCGGCGGGACCTTTCTTGCCGACGGTGCAAGAAGAAGGGTCCCTCCACTACGCCTCGCTGCGCTCGGCTTCGGTCGGGATGACGGTATTTTTTGCCGTAGGCGAATGCCCTGCCCGTTCATCGGGCCAGGGATGGCGACCTAAATCTCGATCCGGCTGCCCAGCTCGATGACGCGGTTGGTCGGCAGGCCGAAGAAGTCGGCGGCGCTGGCGGCGAAGGGGGCCAGCGCCAGGAACAGCTTCTGCTGCCAGCGCGGCAGCAGCGGCCTGGCGCCGCCGACGAAGCTGTTGCGGCCCACGAAGTAGGACGTGCGCATCGGGTCGATGGGTATGCCCTTGTCGGCGAGGCGTGCGAGGTCGCGCGGCACGTCGGGCTGCTCCATGAAGCCGTAGCCCAGCACCACCCGGTGGACGCCCTTGCCGAGGTGAGTGACCGCGGCGCGCTGATCCGGCGCCACGTAGGGCTCGTCCGGCACGGCGATGGTCAGCAGCACGACATGCTCGTGCAGCACCTCGTTGTGCTTGAGATTGTGCAGCAGCGAGTTGGGCGCGTTGTCGGAGAACGCCGTCAGGTAGACCGCCGTGCCTTGCGGGCGATGCACGCGGCCGGGCCCGATGCTGCCGAGCAGGGTCTCGATCGGCAGGGCGCCTTCATGCTCGCGCGCCGCGACGGCCATCCTGCCCTTCAGCCAGGTCCACATGGCGGCGAAGATGACGACGGCGAGAACCAGCGGCACCCAGCCGCCGTCGGTGAACTTCAGCATGTTGGCGGCGAACAGCGTGCCGTCGACGATCAGGAAGGCGGCGAACACCGGGACGATCCAGCCCCAATGCCATCTCCAGCCGCGCATCGCCATCGCCAGCACCAGCAGGGTGGTGACCAGCATGGTGCCGGTCACGGCGATTCCGTAGGCCGCCGCGAGATTGGTCGACGACTTGAAGGCGAGTGCCAGCGCGACGACGCCGGCGAGCTGCAGCCAGTTGATCGCCGGCACGTAGATCTGGCCGAACGCGCTCGCCGAGGTGTGCTGGATGCGGACGCGTGGGCTGAGGCCCAGCAGGGCGGCCTGTTGCGCCATCGAGAAGGCGCCCGAGATCGTCGCCTGCGAGGCGATGACCGTCGCCGCCGTCGCCAGCGCGATCATGGGATAGAGCGCCCATTCGGGCGCCAGCCGGTAGAACGGGTTGTCGATCGCGGCCGGCTCGTCGAGCAGCAGCGCGCCCTGGCCATAGTAGTTGGCGAGCAGCGACGGCAGCACCAGCCACAGCCAGGCCCGGCGGATCGGCGCGCGGCCGAAATGGCCCATGTCGGCATAGAGCGCCTCGGCGCCGGTCACCGCCAGCGTCACAGCCCCCAGGGCGAGGAAGGTGACCACGCCATGCGTCAGGGCGAAACCGATCGCATGGTGCGGCGACAGTGCCGCCAGCACGCGTGGCGCCTCGATGATCTGAAGGGCGCCGAGCACGAACAGCACGACGAACCAGACGAGCGTGATCGGCCCGAACCAGCGGCCGATCCCGGCCGTGCCGAAGCGCTGCACGGCGAACAGCGCGCACAGCACGGCAAGCGCGATCGGCAGCACCGCCGAATGCAGGCTCGGCGCGGCGACCTGCAGGCCCTCGACGGCGCTCAGCACCGATATCGCCGGCGTCAGCAGGCAGTCGCCGTAGAACAGCGCGGCGCCGGCGATGCCCAGCATCAGGTAGACGCGTCGTCGTCGCTCGGGAATGCCTGACTGGCGCGACACCAGCGCCATCAGGGCGAGCACGCCGCCTTCGCCGCGATTGTCGGCCCGCATGACCACGACGACGTACTTGATCGTGACGACGATGATCAGCGCCCAGGTGATCAGCGACAGGATGCCGAGCACGTTGTCGGGCGTCGGCTTCAGGCCTGTAAACTCGCTGAAACATTCCTTGACGGTGTAGAGCGGGCTGGTGCCGATGTCGCCGAACACTACGCCGAGCGCCGCCAGGGTCAACGCCGCCGCCCGCTTGTCGGGGGCGGCGGAGGCGCTCGGGTCAGCCGCCGACGTCAAGAGGATGCGTGTCCGGGATCATGCGCCGGGTATTGCGTGGTGCGGCTGCACGGTCAATGGCCAAGTCGGCGCAACACAGGCGCTGGCTCCACGACTCCAGAAGCCGGAATCATGTCGTCCTCCCCGCGCTTCGCGCAGGGAGGACGACGACCGGGCGACGGGGGCACCTCCCATAGGCGTTAAACTAAGACGAATCCTCACCCTGAGGAGCGGCCCACAGGGCCGCGTCTCGAAGGGTGGGCAAGGGAGGGAGCGCTTCGATA
>LNFM01001497.1_pt1 | contig 52839 bp, 48 predicted proteins | sample 596031 | NCBI WGS metagenome assembly LNFM01 (sample SAMN04254537, study PRJNA301005) | activated carbon metagenome | isolation source: dual media filters at the Ann Arbor, Michigan drinking water treatment plant | place: USA: Ann Arbor | reverse complement strand
CGTCAACCACAAACACAATGCGGGTGGACTGCTTGCGGAACTGCTCAAGCAGTTCCATGCCGGTCAGGGTTTCGGGCACAAACACCGCCGGTATGGCATAGGCGGCGATGCGGTCGTCCATGGTCGGCGTGGTGCCGGTGACCGTGCTTTCACCGGCGGGATGGATGGTGCCGCGCAGCACCAGCAGCTTGGCCACGTTGACCACACCGACCACATCGTCCAGGCTGCCGCGGCACACCGGGTACCAGGAGTGGCCGGTGGCGCCGGCCTTGGCAATCGCCTGGGCCACGGTGTCGCTGGCATCTATCCACTCGATCTCCGAGCGCGGCAGCATCAGCGATGTCAGCAGGCGGTCGTCGAGCAGGAAGACGTTTTGCACCATCTGGTGTTCGTGCTCCTCGATCAGCCCGGCGTCCACCCCTTCCTCGAGGCTGGCGGCAATTTCCTCGTCGGTCACCGTGCGCTCGCCGGCGTTGTCCACGCGCAGCAGCTTGAGCACGGCGTGGGTGCTGAAGGACAGCAGGCGCACAAAGGGTTTGGCGCCGGTGGCCACCCACATCATGGGCCGCGAAATCAGGCGCGACACGGTTTCAGGGTAAAGCTGGCCGATGCGTTTGGGCACCAGCTCGCCGAACACAATGGTGATGAAGGTGATGATGGTCACCACCAGCGCCGTGGCCGAAATGTCGGCCGCGCGCACCGACGCGCCGAAAGACTGGATCCAGGCCGACAGGTCGTCGCTGAACGCGGCCTCGCCGATGATGCCGTTGAGCATGCCGATGGAAGTGATGCCGACCTGCACCGAGGACAAAAACTGCGTCGGGTTCTCCAGCAGCGTCAGTGCGGCCTTCGCGCCCTTGTCGCCCGATTCGGCCATGGCGTTGAGCCTGGCCTTGCGGCTGGAGGCGAGCGCCAGCTCGGACATGGCAAAAACGCCATTGAGCAGCGTCAGAAAGGCAATGAGGATGAAATCCATGAATCCGCAGGCAGAATGAACACATGGCACTTTACTTGATCGGCGACCTGCAGGGTTGTGATGACCCCCTGACGCGCTTGCTGCGCAAGCTGGATTTCTCGCCCAGCCGCGACACGCTTTACCTGCTGGGCGACCTCGTCAACCGCGGGCCGGGCTCGCTGGCGGTGCTGCGCACCATGCAACAACTCGGCGACGCAGCGCAATGCCTGCTCGGCAACCACGACCTCAACCTGCTGGGCATACGCCACGGACTGCGCAAACCGCACCGCGGCGACACCGTGCAGCAGGTGCTGGACGCGCCGGACGCCGAGGCCCTGCTGGACTGGCTGCGGCACCGCCGCATGGCGATGTTCGAGCGCGGCTGGCTGATGGTGCATGCCGGTGTGCTGCCGGCCTGGAGTGTGGCGCAGACGCTGGCGCTGGCTGCGGAGGTCGAGCGCGCGCTGCGCGGGCCGGACATCGCCGGTTTTCTCAAGGGCATGTACGGCAACACCCCGGACCGCTGGGACGACAGCCTGCAGGGCGCAGAGCGGCTGCGTGTGGTCGTCAATGCGCTGACCCGCATGCGTTTTTGCACGGCTGAGGGGGCGATGGAATTCGCCAGCACCGGCGGCACCCAGACCGCCCTGCCCGGCTACCTGCCGTGGTTCGAGGTGCCGGGCCGCGCCACGGCCGACACGCCGGTGGCTTTCGGCCACTGGTCCACGCTGGGTGCCGAGACGGCCGCTGCCGGTGGCGGGCTGCTCAACAATGCGCTGCCGCTGGACACCGGCTGTGTCTGGGGCGGATGCCTGACGGCCGCGCGTCTGGGGGACGCGCCCGGGGCCTTCGAGCTGATTTCCGTGGCGTGTGCGCAGGTCCAGTCACCGGACTGACATCCAAGCCATTTGAACCGCCAGCCCATGTCCGGCAAGGGCCACCAGCTATAAAATCAATAGCGACGGGAGACTCACTGCGGCAGTGGCGGGGCCGCCTGCAGGGCTTCGGCCTTGCGGGCAGCCTGCAGGGCCGCTTCGTCGGACAGGCTGCGCGCCACGCTGGCCGACAGCAGCAGCACCGCCGATGAAAAATAAATCCACATCAGCAGCACCACCAGCGAGCCGGCGGCGCCATAGGCCGACACCACCGCAGCGGTGGACAGGTACAGCGCCATCAAATACTTGCCGAGCGAGAACAGGATGCCGCCGGCAATGCCGCCCATGACCAGGTAACGCAGCTGCGGCTTGGGGCCGGCGCTCATGCGCATCAGCGCCACAAACAGCCCGGCGGAAAACGCCATGGACACCGCCTCGTTGACCGCCAGCGCCACCCGCTCCAGCGGCAGGTAGGCGCCGGCCCAGCCGGTCAGAAAGGTCAGCAGCGCCGAAATCGCCAGCGAGGTCAGCAGCAGGAATCCGAAAGCCAGGATGTAGGCGATGCCGCGCAGGCGCAGCGAGGCGCTGTACCACCACTTCTGCCGCGGCGCTTCGCCGGTATCGCGCCGCCACAGGCGCTCGAAAGCATCCTGCAGCTCGGCAAACACACCGGTAGCGCCCGACAGCAGCAGGCCAAAGGCAATCACCGAGGCCAGCAGGCCGTCGGACGGTTTTTGCGCGCTGGCCAGCGCCTGCTGCACCAGCTGCGCGCCCTGCGCGCCGATCACGTCGGCAATCTGGTCCACCAGGCTGGCTTCGATGTAGCTGCGGTCCAGCCACCAGCCGAGCACGGCGATCAGCAACACCAGCAGCGGCGCCAGGCTCAGGATGCCGTAAAACGACATGGCCGCGCTCATGCGCAAGCCGTCGGCGTCTATCCACAGCCGCACAGCACGCCGGATCGGGCGCAGCGGTTCGAGAAAGGTTTTGAGCAGGAAGGCCGGGGTCTTGCCTGCAGGCGGAGAAGACATGGCTGACACTCTAGCCCGACGCCGCGGCCCCGTGCATCAGACGCGCCCGCGCGGGCGGGTAGGCTGCTGCCGACGCTGGTCCGCGAGCCGGATTCAGCTGGCGGTCTTGAACAGCGCCGCGACTTTTTTCTTGGGCTTGATGTTGGCCGACACGCTGCTGCGCGTGGAATTGCTTTTGGCAGCTTCTTCCCAGGCCGGCTGGGCTTCGGCCGGCAGCGTCGATTCGTAAGGCTTGTCGAAGAAGGGGTCGCGCTGCGCCGGCTGGCGCGGGGCGTATTCGCGGCGCTCACGCGGCTCGCGGCGTTCGCGCGGGGCCGAGGAGTCGGCTTCGCGCGGCGCCTGGTCGCCGCTGTCGCGGTACATGCGGCGGCCGTCGTTGATGCGGCCCTGTTCCTTGATGCGCGGCTGGTCTTCCTCGAACTCCATGGGCTCGAGCTCGATCTTGGTCTTGATCAGTTTTTCGATGTCGGTGACCAGGCGCTGGTCGCTGGCCGCGGCAAAACTCACGGCCAGGCCGGAGGCGCCGGCACGGCCGGTGCGGCCGATGCGGTGCACATAGTCTTCGGCGTTGAAAGGCACGTCGAAGTTGAACACCGCCGGCACGTCCTTGATGTCCAGGCCGCGGGCGGCGACGTCGGTACAGACCAGCAGGTCGACTTCGCCCTTCTTGAAGGCGTCCAGCGCCTTGAGGCGCTCGTCCTGGCTCTTGTCACCGTGCAGCGCGGTGGTTTTCAGGCCCTCGCGCTCGAGCGAGCGCGCCAGCCTTGCGCAGCCGAGCTTGCTGTTGACGAACACAAAAGCCTGCTTGATGCCGCGGGCCTTGAGGATCTGGTGCAGCGCGCGGCGCTTGTCGTCGGCGCTGACGCTGTAGAAATGCTGCTCGACGGTGGAGGCCGTGGCGTTGGAACGCGCGACCTCGATGGTCACCGGGTCCTGCAGGAAGCTGGACGCCAGGCGCTTGATCTCGGGCGAAAAGGTCGCCGAGAACAGCAAGGTGATGCGCTGCTTGGGCAGGTAGCTCAGGATGCGCTGCAGGTCCGGCAAAAAGCCGATGTCCAGCATGCGGTCGGCCTCGTCGAGCACCACGTACTCGACCTGGTTGAGCACGGTGTTTTTGGCTTCGATGTGGTCCAGCAGCCGGCCCGGCGTGGCCACCAGCACCTCGACGCCTTTTTTCAGCTCGGCGGTCTGCGGCTTCATGTCCATGCCGCCAAACACCACCGCGCTGTTCAGGTTGGTGTATTTGGCGTAGAACTTGACCTGCTCGGCCACCTGCACCGCCAGCTCGCGCGTGGGCAGCAGCACCAGCGCGCGCACCGGGTGGCGCGCGGGCGAGGTCGAGGCGTTTTCGTGTTTCATCATGCGCTGCAGCAGTGGCAGCGCAAACGCGGCGGTTTTGCCGGTGCCGGTCTGGGCCGCGCCCATCACGTCCCTGCCCTGCAGGACGACCGGGATGGCCTGTTCCTGGATCGGGGTCATGGTTTCGTAGCCCATCTCGGCGACGGCGCGGGCCAGCGGTTCGGCCAGCGAGAGGTTGGAAAAGGAAGATGTCATAAAGGAAAGCCCGACTTAACTCCAGCGTTGGTCAATGCGGATGGTCGCGCGGGCCGGGACGGGTTTGCCGGGGCGCGTTGGGGGCCAACAGCAGCGCTGGTGGCAAAGGGGGCGCCGCAGACTGCCGGTTCGCGATCACGGATCGCCGGGCGTGTGCAGTGCTTCCTTTAACCCCTATTGTCGCACTTTGGGCGCCATCGCCCAGCCACCGCCCGGCAAGCCCCGGACAGCGCGCCGGACAGGCGCTGCGCGGCCGGCAACCTGCCCTGGATTGCTATCACTTTAATAGCTATCTACCCATACTGGACATGGGCTGAGGCCCGATTTCTTATAAAGTCCGGGCGCTGAAGGTGTCGCAGGCCTTGACGCTGCCCTGCTGCAAGCCGTTGTTGAACCAGCGCGCGCGCTGGGCGCTGGTGCCGTGGGTGAAACTTTCCGGCACGATCTTGCCGCTGCCGCCCTGCAGCGCATCGTCACCGATTTTGGCCGCCGCGTTCATGGCTTCCTCGACATCGCCCTGCTCGAGGATGGCGCGCGCGCGCTGCGCCTGGTTGGCCCAGACACCGGCAAAACAGTCGGCCTGCAGCTCCAGCCTGACACTCATCGCGTTGTATTCGACCTTGCTGACCTGGCCGCGCATCTGGTCCATCTTGCCGGTGATGCCCAGCAGGTTCTGCACATGGTGGCCGACCTCGTGCGCGATCACATAGGCCTGGGCAAAGTCGCCCGGCGCGCCGAGCCGCTTCTGCAGGGTTTCGTAAAAGCCGAGGTCGATGTAGACCTTCTGGTCGGCCGGGCAGTAAAACGGCCCCATGGCCGCCTGGCCCTGGCCGCAGGCGGTTTGCGTGGCGCCGCGAAACAGCACCAGCGCCGGCTCGCGGTAGGTGCTGCCGCTTTTGGCAAACACATCTTTCCAGACGTCCTCGGTGTCGGCCAGCACGGTCGAGACAAAACCGGCCATCCTGTCATCGGCCGGCGGCCGCTGGGCCGGGCCCTGCTGCACCTGCGCGGTCGGCGCGCCGCCGCTGAGCATGCTCAGGATGGTCATCGGGTTGATGCCGAAGATCCAGCCGCCGACCAGCGCCACCACAATGGTGCCTATGCCAATGCTGCGGCCGCCCAGCATGCCGCCCCCACCCAGGCCGGAGCCTGAGCTGCGGCGGTCTTCGACGTTGTCGGACTGGCGGTTGCCTTCCCATTTCATATGCAGCTTTCGGTGTGTGTTGTTCCGGACGACTTTACTTGAGCGGCAGCCACCGCCGGGGAACCATGTCCTGACGCACACTGTCTACCCATCATGACCCTATTTCCCCGACTCCGCCTCGCGCTGGCCGTTGTGGCCGCCGGCCTGCTGACAGCATGCGCCAGCCCCATCGTCACGCAGGTCAGCAATTTCAACCAGTGGCCGTCAGACGCCGCCGGGAGCAGCTTCAGCTTCATCCCGCCGCCGTCCAGTCCCGGCCAGCCGCCCCCCGAGCTGGAACTGGCCACCTACCAGGGCTATGCGCAGCAGGAACTGGAAAAGCTGGGCCTGCGCAAGGCCGCGCCCGGCCAGAGCGCACGCCTGCTGGTGGAGCTGGGCTGGGTCAGCCAGCCGCAGGAGCGTACGTACAGGCAACCCGTTTATGACGACCGGCTGGTGTTTTACCCGCCCTACCGCAACGCCGCCGGCCAGGTGTTTCCGGGCTACTGGGCGCCCAGCCGCTTCGGCCCGACCTACCTCGGCGACCGCATCGTGCCCTACACGGTGCAGTTCAACCAGATCAACCTGCGCATACTCGACACGCGGGGCAGCCCGGCCGGCCAGCCGCGCGCGGTGTTCGAGTCACACGCGGTGTACGAGGGCCAGGCCGCGTTGCCGGCCATCGCGCCCTATCTGGTGCGCGCGGTGTTTGACGGCTTCCCGGGCCAGAACGGCCAGGTGCGCCGGGTCAACTTCGACCGGGAAACCGGCGCGGTGATCAAAAAATAAAGCGCTATTCGAACCGCACCGACAGGCCCTGGAGCTGGCCGGCCACTGGCCCCGAACCCTCGATTTCGGTGTGCCAGCTCTGGCCCGGCGCCACCGGCCAGGCATCGGTCAGCGTGCCGGTGGTGACCACATCGCCCGCCTGCAGCGCAGGCGCTCCGGGCAAGGCGCGTATTTCGTTCACAAAATGCAGCAAGGCCTGCAGCGGGCCATCCAGCACATTGACGCCGGTCCCCGCGTCTGTGAGCACACCGTCGCCGTAGAGCCTGAGCCGGATGCCGGACAGCGCCCCGGCCAGCGCATCCGGCGCCGAGCCGGGCGGCAGTGCCACAGCCCGCCCGACCAGCAAGCGGCCATGCAGGCCTTCGTCGGCCACCGCCTGCGCGGCACTGAACTTCCAGCCCGCGAAATGGGTGTGCACGATCTCGAAGCCGTGCGCCACCCAGGCGATGGCGCCGGTCAATTGCGCCAGCGTGCAGCCGGGCACGGGCGCGGCACGCAGGCCGAACACGATCTCGGGCTCGATGCGCGGCTCGCACAGGCCGGCCAGCGACAACACGCCGGCATTCGGGCCTGCCGCAGCGACCCGGCTCAGGCTGCCTTGCCAGACAGTTCCCCAGATCGGCGCATACACCCCATAACGCGGCCAGATCGTGCGGTTGGTGAACCCCACCTTGTAGCCGGCCGGACGTTCGCCGGCCGCGATCCGCGCCGCGCGCACGGCCAGCGCAGCCGCGTAGCCGGCCGGCAGGTCGGCCGGAAGGCCGGCAGGCCAGGCCAGCGGGACGGCTTGTTGCCTGGCGTTGGAAATCTCGGCCGCGAGGCCTTCGGCTGAAGCTGGAATCGTCATGCGGCCATGTTAGCCAAAAACCCCGCTGCGCTGCGCGCCCGGCGCCGGGCAACCTCCGGCCAACACTCATTGACCAGCAACCGGATCTGCAACAGACAGCAGGTCCTTCACTCCCCCCTCCCAGCCCCTCCCCCCGCCTCGCTGGGCGATGGAGGGGGACTTGATGTGGCCGCGTGCGCTGCGCCCGCATGCAAACATGACGGACTGTTGGGATTCCCGTGCAGGAAGCGCTGCGCGCTTCAAGGACTCCGGATCTTGTTTCCCGCACTGGTTTTTATTCCCCACCCTTCTGTATGCGCCGAGGAGCGCAGGGCCAGACGGATCAGGGCGAGCGATTGTCTGAGCGAAGCGAGTTCGAGCTCGACCCCGGCTGGACCGAGCACCGCAGGCTGCCCTCCGTAGCGCCAGCGAAGGAGGGACGCAGACAGCAGGGTCGCCTTTTTCTTTGCTTACTTTCTTTTTGGCGACGCAAAAAGAAAGTGAGTTGCTGCCGGGCAACCCCCGGCTTGTTGGCAGACCACCCGGCCAGAGCTAGCCAACATGGATCCCGGATCCAGTCCGGGATGACAGGCCAAGAGCGTGGCTCCCCGTTGCTCCACCCATCAGGCCAGGCCGAGGAACACAGATCAGCGGTTCTGCGCACAATAGGGCCATGCGCCCCCCCACCGCCGCCAAGCCGCTTCCCACCGTTCTGCTGACCGGGTTTGACCCTTTCGGCGGCGACAGCCTGAACCCGAGCTGGCAGGCGGTCCGCTCGCTGCACCACAAGCGCATCGCCGGCCACAGGATCGTCGCAGCGCAACTGCCGACGGTGTTTGATGCCTCGCTGCTGGAGCTGGCGCGGCTGCTGCGCGCGCACCGGCCCGCGCTGGTCATCTGTGTGGGCCAGGCCGGCGGCCGGCATGCGATCTCGCTGGAACGTGTGGCCATCAATGTCAATGACGCGCGCATCCCCGACAACGCCACCGTGCAACCGGTGGATACCGCCGTGGTGGCCAACGGGCCGGCAGCTTATTTCACCCGCCTGCCGATCAAGGCCATGCTGCAGGCGCTGCAGCGCGAAGGCATCGCCGCAGAGGTCTCACAAACCGCAGGCACATTTGTCTGCAACCATGTTTTTTACGGGCTGATGCATGAACTGGCGACGCGGCGCGGCTTCAGACGCACCCGCGGCGGGTTTATCCATGTGCCCTGGCTGCCGGGTCAGGGAAAACCCAATATGGCAACCGGAGAACTGGTGCGCGGCTTGCGCGTGGCGATTGCGGCGGCGCTGGCGACAGGCACCGACATCGCCCATGGCGCGGGCGCAGTCAGCTAATCCTGGTGAGGCGGGGGTTCGTCGCGCACCAGGCGCCACATCAGCCAGGTGCCGATCAGCGCGTTGCACAGCGCAAACACGCCGACGATGACCATGGCCAGGGTGTTCAGGGGGCGGTTTTGCACAATCCAGGCCAGCGCTGCCGACAGGAGGTTGAGCACCAGCATCATCCAGAACAGGGGATTGCGCGGCTGGAACAGGCGGGATAATTTCATGGCGGCCATGCTAACCGCATTCAGGCCGGGCCATCAGGCCCGGAGCAGGCGAAGCAGTGTCTAGCGGTGCACGCTGAAGGCCACCGGAATCAGGCCCTGGCTGGAACCCGCCGACACCGCCGTGCTGCGGCTGAAGCTGCCGGTGTTTTCAGCGAGGGTGGTACGGCCGACGGCATCCGGTGAGGCCTGGGCCTGGATGATGCATTTGTTGAGTTCTGCGCCGCCCAGGGTTTCCACGCAGTAGACCATGGCGGTGCGCTGTGAGGCCAGCATGGACTCACGCAGCTCGGCTTTTTTGACCTGGCCGCTGGCCACCATCGCAATGCCCACCAGCATGCTGGCCACCAGCAACAAACCGGCACCGGCCATGAGGTATTCGCGCGGGACGGTGTGGACTTTGGGCAAGTGGCTGGAAAACATGAAAGGCTCCTGGTGACGACTGATTCGATGGTAAGCAGCGGGCCCCGGGATGCAACCCGGTGCACGGCGCGTGGCGCTGTAGGAGAAAACCTCCGCGCCGCATGCGGCTTCCGGCCTTACCATCGGGCATGAACGACACACGCTCCATGCTGGACGCCAGGCAGACTGCAGCGCGCCTGCCCTATCCCGCGCTGGTGGCGGAGCTCGCTGCGCTGCTGGCTGACAACTCGGTCCAGGTGCCGGAACGGCTGGTGCAAGCGCTCGCCGGCGGCGGCAGCCTGTTCGTCATGCCGGCCATGGACAGGCGGGTTGCCATCACCAAGCTGATCACCTTCACACCCGCCAACGCGGGCACGCCGCGTCCCACCATCCAGGGTGATGTGGTGGTGTTCGACATCGCCAGCGGCGCGCGCCGCCTGGTGCTGGACGGTCCAACCGTCACCGCGAGGCGCACCGCCGCGGTGTCGCTGCTGGCGGCGCAGCGACTGGCCCCACAGACGCGCGGGCCCCTGCTGATCGTCGGCGCCGGTGTCCAGGGCCTGGCGCACCTCGAGGCCTTTGCCGAAGGGCTGGGCATCACCGACGTGGTGATCGCCTCGCGCAGCCCCGCCAGCGCCCAGGCGCTGGCTGCGCATGCGCAGTCCCTGGGCCTGCGCGCGCGGATCACGCAGGACCCCGATACCGCACTGGCAGACTGCCCGCTGGCCGTGACCTGCACCCCCGCCAGCGGCGTGGTCTTGCAGGCATTGCCGCGGCGCGATGGCTTTATTGCTGCGGTCGGCGCCTTCACGCCGGCCATGGTCGAACTCGACGCCAGCCTGTGCCGCCACTTCGCGGAGACGGGCACGGTGGTGGTGGACACGGCCGACGCACTTCACGAAGCCGGTGACCTGCTGCAGGCCGGCCTCGACGTCAGCAGCTTTTCCACCCTTTCCGGGGTCTTGCGCGGCCCCATCGCCCGTCCCGCCGGTCCGGTGCTGTTCAAAAGCTGCGGCTGGGCCGGCTGGGACCTGGCGGCGGCGCGCACCGCGCTGCAGTTCATGCCGGCCCCCTGACTTGATTCAGCGCAAGCGCCAGCCCGGACGGCACACCTAGACTGCGACCATGAAGCTCCAGTTTCTCGGCGCCACCGACACCGTCACCGGGTCCAGGTACCTGATCCAGCACGACAAATCCAGGGTGCTGGTCGATTGCGGCCTGTTCCAGGGCTACAAGCTGCTGCGCCTGCGCAACTGGGCGCCGCCGCCGGTCAAGCCCTCCTCCATCGACGCGGTCATCCTGACGCACGCCCACATCGACCACAGCGGCTACCTGCCGCTGCTGGCGCGCCAGGGATTTCGCGGCAAGGTGTTCTGCACACCCGCCACCTACGACCTGTGCCGCATCCTGCTTCCCGATTCAGGCCACCTGCAGGAGGAAGAAGCGGAATATGCCAACCGCCACAAGTTGTCCAAACACAAGGAGGCGCTGCCGCTGTACACACGCGACGATGCGCTGCAATGCCTCAAGCTGTTTTATCCGGTTCCCCACGGCAAGGACTGGCAGCCGGCACCGGGCCTGCACGCCCGCATGACCCCCTCGGGCCACATGGTCGGCTCGTCGTTTGTCAGGCTGGACGACGGCTCACGCTCCATCCTGTTTTCCGGGGATATCGGCCGTCCCAACGACCTGGTGCTCAAGCCCCCGGTTCAGATGGATGGCGCCGACTACCTGGTGGTGGAGTCCACCTATGGCGACCGTCCGCACAAAAATTCGGATCCGCTGCTGGAACTCGGCAAGGTGATCCAGCGCACCGCCGCCCGCGGGGGTGTGGTGGTGATCCCGGCCTTTGCCGTGGGCCGGGCCCAGAGCCTGCTGCACTGCATCCAGCTGCTCAAGGCCCAGGGCGTGATTCATGACATCCCGGTCTACCTCAACAGCCCCATGGCGGCCAGCGCCATGCAGGTTTACCTGAAACACAAACCGGAACTGCGGCTGACAGCCGCCGAATGCGAAGCGCTGGCGCACGCCGCGCACATCGTGCAAACGCCGGAAGAATCACGGCTGCTCAATGCGCGCCACGGTCCGATGGTGATCGTCTCCGCCAGCGGCATGGCCACGGGCGGGCGCGTGCTGCACCACCTCAAGGCCTTTGCCAGCGACAAACGCAACACCATCCTGTTTGCCGGCTACCAGGCAGGCGGCACGCGCGGCGCTTCGATCGCGGGAGGAGCGCCCTCGGTGCGAATCTTCGGCGAGGACGTGCCGATCCGGGCCGAGGTGGTCATGCTGGACGACCTGTCGGCCCATGCCGATGCCGCCGAGATCGTGCGCTGGCTCAGGGGCTTCAAGGCAGCACCCCAACAGACCTTCATCACACACGGCGAACCGGCTGCCGCCGACGCCATGCGCCAGCATATCGAGCGCGAGCTGCACTGGAAGGTGCACATGCCTTTTTATCTCGAAACCGTCACGCTCCGCTAAGGCCGGACACCCGCAGGCCGGGACACACGGGCCGGAAATCACGCCAGCCCGCACCACTGGGCAAAGCGGTGGAAAGCGTCGGCCCACAGCGCCCATGCCGCCGCCAGCACCAGCAGGCCACCGGCCGCGCGTGTTCCCCAGTCCTGCCTGAACCTGTTGCCGCGGTCCTGCAGCTTGTCATACAGCCAGGGCACCAGCATCAGTGACACACTGCTGCCGGCCGCGAAGAGCGCCATGGCCATCGCGCCCGCCAGCGGCCCGCCGCTGAGAGATGCCACCAGCAGCGCCGAATACAGCAGGCCGCAGGGCATGAAGGCCCATAACGCACCGGTGGCAAACACCCCACCTCGCGCCCTGGCCAGCGGCCGCAGGCGGGACCAGACCGCGCGCCCGGCATGGGCGGCCCAGGCCGGCTGCCGCGCCTGCGCCAGCAGCATCAGGCCCCAGAGCAGCACCGCCAGGTGAAACAGCGTCCAGACCGGACGCAGCGCCGCCATGTTGGCGGTCAGCCAGGCCAGGCTCTGCACCGCCAGCGCCGCCGCAGCGCCGGCCAGCGAATAACCGGCCAGGCGGCCGGCCTGAAAACTCCAGAGCGCGCGTGACGATGAAGCCGCCTCCTGGCGCGGGCCCAGCCGCGAGATGCCGGCGCAGGCGGCGCCGCACATGGCCGCGCAATGCGGGCCTCCCGCCAGTCCCATGAGCAGCGCGGTCAGGGCCAGGGTGGTGGACATCAGATGATCCGGGAGAACCGGGCGCGGTGCCGGTCGGCCTGCAGGTGGCGGTCGAACACCATGGCCACCGCGCGCACAAAAAACCAGCCCTGGGCGGTGACCTCGATGCCCGATTCGTCGAGCAGCACCAGCCCGGCATCTGCAAGCCCGCGCAATTGCTCCAGTTCCGCCGCGAAATAGCTGCGGAAATCCAGCAGCCAGGCCTGCTCTATCGATTCGAAAATCACCTGCCCCTGGCACATCAGCGCCATGATCACCGCCCGGCGTGCCAGGTCGTCGCGGTTGAGCGCGAGGCCGCGCACCACCGGCAGGCGCCCCTGGTCCAGATGGTCGCAATACTCGTCCATGGTTTTGGCGTTCTGGCTGTAGGTCGCGCCTATGCGGCCAATCGCCGACACACCGAGACCGATCAGGTCACAGTCGGGCTGGGTGCTGTAGCCCTGGAAGTTGCGGTGCAGCCGGCCCTGGCGTTTGGCCACGGCCAAGGCATCCTCAGGCAGCGCAAAGTGGTCCATGCCGATGTAGACGTAACCCGCCGCCTCGAAAGCGGCCAGCGACTGCGCCAGCATGGCCAGCTTGGCCGCAGCACCCGGCAGGTCGGCGGCGTGAATCCGCCGCTGCGGCTTGAAACGCTCGGGCAGGTGCGCATAGGCATACAGCGCAATCCGGTCGGGCCGCAACTGCAGCACCTGGTCCAGGGTGCGCGCAAAGGACTCCGGCGTCTGCAGCGGCAGCCCGTAGATCAGGTCGACATTGATGGAGTCGAAGTGAAGTTCGCGCGCCTGCGCCATCAACTCGCGAACCTGCGCGAAGGGCTGGATGCGGTGCACCGCCTTCTGCACGTCGGGGTCAAAGTCCTGCACGCCAAAACTCAGCCGGTTGAAACCGAGACCGGACAGGGTGCGCAGCCGCGCCGCATCCACCGTACGGGGATCGACCTCGATGGAATATTCGCCGTCGGGTGCCAGCGTGAAACTGCGGCGCAACATGGCCATCAGTTCCGCGAGCTCATCGTCAGACAGGAAGGTGGGCGTCCCGCCGCCGAGGTGAAGCTGCGTGACCGTCTGCCCCTGCCCCAGTTGCTGCGTGTGCAGGTCCACTTCACGACCCAGGTAGCGCAGGTAGGCGGCGGACCGGTTGTGGTGTTTGGTGATGATCTTGTTGCAGGCGCAGTAGTAACACAGCGACTCGCAAAACGGGATGTGCACATACAGCGACAGCGACAGCGGGAGGAACGGCAGGGCGGCACCCGTGGCACGTTGCGCCAGTGCCTGACCGTAGTCGGACGCGGTAAAGGCTTCGACAAAACGGTCGGCTGTCGGGTAGGACGTGTAGCGCGGTCCGGGCACATCGAACCGTCGAAGCAGCTCGGGCAATACGGTGGTCATTGCGGGTTCTTCATGGTGGTAAGTGACTGTGCCGCGTCACTGCCCGCCCTTGCTTGATGTGGATCAAGCGAGGGGAATCGGCCCGGCATCGCCACCGGCAGCAGCACGCACCACCAGCACAGGACCCGTCGCATGGCGGACGATCTGTTCGGCGTCGCTGCCCAGCAGCACGCGGCCCAGGCCGCGCCTGCCGTGCGAACCCACGACCACCAGGTCTGCGTTCATGCTGCCGGCCTGCGCCACCACATGCTCCCAGATGCGGCCCGGCCCCCCCACGATCAGCACGCTGTCGGTCGTCACCCCCTGGCCTTCTGCCTTCTGACGGGCATGCGCAAGCAGCTTCTCGCCGGCCTGCCGCATCAGCGGAAGCGTGTCCGCGAGATAGGCTGCCGCCGGCTCGAAACCATTGACGTGGTTGAGGTCGTCCACCACGTGCAGCAGCCTCAACCGGCCACCACCGAGGCGGGCCAGGCGGATGGCCTCATCCAGCGCCTTGTCCGAAGTCGGGCTGCCATCGATCGGAACGAGGATACGGGTATAGGCAGACATTGCTTTCTCCAGTCAAGGGGGTTTCATCGCAGCGGAAGGCGCATGGCGACCGTGTCTTCCGCGCTGGCTGCGCTGACGCCGAAGCCGAGCCGGCGCGCCAGGGCCGCCATGGCCGTGTTCTCGGGCAGGCACTGCCCCACCACCTCGGCCGTACCGCGCGCGCGCAGGTAGCGGATCAGCTTGTCCATCAGCAAGCGGCCCAGGCCGCTGCCCTGCCAGTCCGTGGCCACCTGGATCGCAAATTCGGCCGTCAGGTTGTCCGGGTCACAGACGGCCCGAACCTCGGCCACCATCACCGGCTCGCCGCCCGCCTGCGGGTCAATCGCCACAAAGGTCATCTCGCGGTCGTAGTCGATCTGGCTGTAGCGTGCGAGTTCGGAATGCGGCACTTCCCGGCGTGCCATGAAAAACCGCAAACGCATGTCGGCGGGAGAAGCCCCGGCATAAAAAGCCAGCAGGCGCCGACCGTCTTCAGGGCGAATGGGCCGCAGCAGCAAATCCTGCCCCTTCAGCTGCACATGTTCCTCCAGCGCCGATGGATAAGGCCGAATGGCCAGCCGGCTCGGCTCACCGGGTGCCACCGCACGCAGCCTGACCCGCGCATCCAGCGCCAGCACGCCATGTTCATCAACCAGCAAGGGGTTGATGTCGAGTTCGGCCAGCCAGGGCAGGTCGCAAGCCATCTGCGAAACTTTCAGCAGCGTGGCCAGCAGCGCCGGCTCGTCGGCGGGCGGTCGCCCCCTGTAGCCGGCCAGCAAGGGCGCCAGCCGGCTGTCGGCCACCATGTCACCCGCGAGGCGGGCATTGAGCGGGGGCAGTGCCACCGCATGGTTTTTGCGCAGCTCGACGGCCACACCGCCTTCACCGAGCAGCATGACCGGCCCGAACACCGGGTCGGAGGCGATGCCGACGATCAGTTCATGGGCGCCCGGACGGCTCGCCATGGCTTGCACGGTAAAGCCGAGCACGCGGGCCTTCGGCAACAGCCGCAGCACCTGCTGCCGCATGTTCCCGGCCGCCAGCCTCAAGGCCTGCTCCGACGCCAGGTCCAGCGCCACGCCACCGACATCGGATTTGTGGATGACCTCGGGCGAGATGATTTTCAGGGCCACGGGGTAACCGATGCGGCCGGCAGCCGCCACGGCCTCCTCGACATCACGGGTTTTGACGGTTTCAACGGTGGGGATGCCGTAAGCCCGCAGCAGCGCCTGTGCCTGCGCATCGCCCAGCCACTCGCGGCCATCGCGCAATGCCTCGTCGAGCAAGGGCTGGACCTGCGCGCGGTCCGGCGTGAAGTCCTCCAGCGCAGCGGCGGGCAGTTGCTGCAGCGCCTGCTGGTGACGCGCATGGGTGACCAGCTGCAACCACGCGGCGGCCCCGCGCTCCGGCGTGCTGTAGCTGGCAATGCCCGCCTCAGCCGTGGCGTGCCGTGCCGCCGCCACCATCACCCCGCCGAGCCAGCAGGTGAGCACCGGCTTGGCCGATGCCTGGATCAGCGGCAGGCAGGCCGCTGCAATATCACCGGCAGGAACAATCGCTGTGGGTGCATGGATGAACAGCACACCGTCGATCTCCGGCGCGGCCAGCAAGACCTTCAGTGCATCCACATAACGGCCCACAGGTGCGTCACCGATGATGTCGACAGGGTTGCCACGCGACCAGGTGGGCGGCAGGCAGCGGTTGAGCCTCTGCAAGGTGTCCTGCGCCAGTTCCCCCAGCCTGCCACCACCCGGCGCCAGCGCATCCGCCGCCAGCACGCCGGCACCGCCGCCATTGGTCAGCACCGCCAGACGCTCGCCTTGCCAGCGCCTGACATGGGTCAGGGTCTCGGCCGCATCGAACAGGGACTCCAGCGTATCCACACGCAACATGCCGGCACGGCGGACGGCCGCATCAAACACCGCGTCCGAACCGGCCAGGGCCCCGGTGTGCGAAGCGGCGGCGCGGGCCCCGTCGGGCGCGCGGCCAGCCTTCACCACAATCACCGGCTTGTTGCGCGCTGCCGCCCGGGCTGCCGACATGAACTTGCGGGCCGACTTGACCGATTCCATGTACATCAGGATGGCTCGCGTGCCCGGATCGCTGGCCAGGTAATCAATGACATCCCCAAAATCCACGTCTGCACTGTCGCCCAGCGAGATGAAATGCGAAAATCCGATGCCGCAGCTGTTGGCCCAGTCCAGCATGGCCGTCGCCAGCGCGCCCGATTGCGTCACGAAGGCCAGCTTGCCGGGCAAGGCATTGCCGGGCGCAAAACTGGCGTTCAGCCCCATGCCCGGTACCAGTGCCCCGATGCAGTTGGGCCCGAGGATGCGCAGCAGGTGCGGCCGCGCCGCATCCAGCATGGCCTGCTCCATGGAGCGGCCGTCCGCAGCACCTGCCTGCTTGAGGCCCGCCGACATCACGATGGCGGCGCGGGTGCCCTTGCGGCCCAGGGCAGCGATGAGCTCCGGCACGGTCTCCGCCGGTGTGCAGATCACGGCCAGGTCCGGCACCTGCGGCAGTGACTCGACGTCGCGCCAGGCCGGCAAGCCGCCGACGCTGCTGTGGCGCCGGTTGACCGGCCAGATCTCTCCCTGAAAACCACCGGCACGGAGGTTGCGCAACACCACGGAACCCAGGCTGCCCTCGCGGTCCGAGGCGCCGATCAAGGCCAGCGAAGCAGGCTGGAACAGGGCTTCGAGATTGCGTACGCTCATGGACATCCTTCCAACACACCGGGCGGGGCGGACCCGATGTTCCAGATTAACGCCTGCAGCGTCACCGCTGTTGCTCCAGATCAAAGCCGCGGCCAGTGCGAACTGCCCTTGCGGCGCTGCCCGTCATCGTCGGGCTGCAGTGTCGGGCCCGGATCGGCTGCAACACGAACGCGGTTTGATCCATGTCAGTGCAACCCTGGGCTGGAGGTCCTAAGCTGGATGTGTCCCGATCAGTGATCCTGATCCACAACCCAAAGGAAGCAACATGAAAGTCAATGAAGGAGTGATAGACCGCAGCCTGCGTGTCGTCCTGGGGCTGGTCCTGATTGGCCTGGCCTTCACCGGCACGGTGGGCGCCTGGGGCTATGTCGGTATTGTTCCGCTGCTGACCGGTGCGCTTGGCATGTGCCCGATCTACAGCCTGCTGGGCATCAACACCTGTCCTGCGCCGCGCCGCTGAGCGTCCGCACGCTGTCCCGCAGACCGGCGCGGCAGCGCAAGCCGGTTGCACGCCTGCCGCTGCCGAATCTCCAGGCGTTTCGGCTCACCCCGCCGCAGCACACCGTGCAGATGTCCAGGTGACAGTCCGTGCGGAGCTTGGCGGCCCGGCTCACGGGGCCGCGTGCATTCCTCGCTGAAAAGCCACAGGCGGTCAGTGCACACGCGTGCTGAAAGAACGGTTCAGCCCGTCCAGGTCAGTGATGCGGATGTGGCGCTTGTCGACTTCCAGCAGGCGCTGCTGCTGAAAGGCGGAAAAGGTACGGCTCACGGTTTCCAGCGTCATGCCGAGGTAGCTGCCGATCTCGGCGCGTGTCATCCGCAAATGGAACTCGCTGGCCGAATAGCCGCGCGCCTTCAGGCGCTGCGAGAGGTTCAGCAAAAATGCGGCGAGGCGTTCTTCGGCGTTCATGCTGCCCAGCAACACCATTAGGCTGTGCTCGCGCACGATCTCGCGGCTCATGAGGCGGCTGACCACATGCTGCATGCCGGAGCTGGCGGCGGCCATTTCGGTGAAGTGGGTGTAGGGGATGGAGCAGACCTCGGCATCTTCCAGCGCAATCGTGCTGCTGGCATGGGCGCCGTGGGCCACGCCATCCAGTCCCATCAACTCGCCGGCCATGTAGAAACCGCCGACCTGTTCACGCCCGTCGGCCAGCAGCAGGCTGGACTTGAAGGTGCCGCTGCGCACCGCATAGATGAACTGGAAGCGGTCGCCCTCGCGGTACAGGGTCTGGCCCGCTGCCACCTTGCGCCGGCCGAACATGAGGCTGTCCAGCCGCTCCACATCGCCGCCCGTCATGCCGCAAGGCAGGCACAGGTCGCGCAGGTGGCACTTGGAACAAGGCGTCACCAGCGGCGCCGGGACGGCACGGGCCGAGTCGGGGGAGCGGGAAAATATCCGGACTGTGGGGCTGTTGACTTGCAGGGTGGCGGTGGGCATGGTTTTTCTCCTGAGGGTCTCGCGAACTAATGCGTGAACGCCGGGGACGCCTGTGTGACGGCCCTGGCAAGTTGGTCGAATTCGCTGTTTTTGTCGAGAAATGCCTGCGCGCCCTCGTCGAGGTAGCGCTTGCGGTAGGCGGGGTCCGAGTGGTTGCTGAAAACCACAAAGGCAATGTCGGGCGCGACATGGCGCACGGCGCGCAGCACCTGCAGGCCGGAGCCCCCCTCAAGCTGAACGTCCAGCACCACCACGTCGGGGTGCAGGGCCAGGATGCCATCAATCGCGTACTGCGGCGTTTCGGCATGGCCCACCACCGCCATCAGGCTGCTGTCCAGCAGGCCGGCCACGCGTTCGCGCATCAGCGGCGAGTCGTCGGCATGGAACACCTTGAGGGGGCGGGGGCTTGGCGCGGGCATGCAGCAACTGTCGCCGCTTGCGCCGCCTGCAGCCATAGGCGGGCGCCGGGAATCAGTGCTCCGCTGTCCGAAATTCCGCTAGTCGCCCGCCGGTTGGGTCTAGGAATACTCCTAGGCGAATCACAGCAGGTCGGTCAGTCCGTGCCGCAGCGCATAACGGATGAGCTCGCTCTGGTTGCCCACGCCGATCTTCTGCATCAGGTTGGCCTTGTGCGTGCTGACCGTCTTGACCGACAGGTTGAGCCGCCCGGCGATGTCGGTCACGGTCGCACCGTCAACCAGCAGGCGGAACACTTCAAACTCGCGGTTCGACAGGCTCTCCTGCGGCGAAACCTCGCTGCCCGGCATGGCACCCAAGGCCAGCTGTTCGGCCACTTCGGCGCTGATGAAGGCCCCGCCGGCCGCAATTTTGCGCAGGGCCTGCTCGAGCTGGCCCGGCGCACTTTCCTTGGTCAGGTAACCACTGGCACCGGACTTGATGGCGCGCACCGCGTACTGCAGTTCCTGGTGCATGCTGAGAACCAGGATGCGCAGCCTGGGCTTTTCGGCGCGGACCAGCTTGATCAGCTCCATGCCGCTGCGCCCGGGCATGGACAGGTCCAGCATCAACACGTCAAAGGCCAGCTCACGCACGCGTTGCATGACTTCGTTGCCGTCGGCGGCCTCCCCGGCAACCTCCATGCCCTCGATGGAAGACACGATGCGCTTGAGTCCTTCCCGCACGATGGCATGGTCGTCGGCGATGACGATGCGGATCATGCGGCCGCTCCGGCATCGGTGACCGGAATATGCACATCGATGCAGGTCCCCCGCCCCGGCTGGCTGTCGATGTTGACGCGCCCCTTGAGCAGCTGGCTACGCTCACGCAGGCCCATCAGCCCGAGTGAATACGGTTTGCGCGGCGCATCCGGTTCAAAGCCGCGGCCGTTGTCGCGCACCTGCAGCACCACGGCACCCGGGATGCGCTCGATGCTGACCTCGACCCGGGACGCGCCGGCGTGTTTGGCGACGTTGGCCAGGGATTCCTGCACGATGCGGAACACCGCTGTCGCATACGGTTCGTGCAGCTCGACCTCCTCTTCCACCTTCAGCGCGCAGGCCACACCGGTGCGCTGCGCGAAATTCTGGGCCAGCCACTCGATGGCCGGCACCAGCCCCAGGTCGTCCAGCATCAGGGGCCGCAGGTCGGCGGCGATGCGCCGCGTCGCCGCCACCGTGGTGTCCAGCATGCCCAGCATGTCACTGAGCCTGGCGCTTGCGGCAGGCAAGTCGGCGGCCAGGTGATCGCGCACCCAGATCGTGTCCATCTTGAGCGCCGTCAGCGATTGCGCCAGTTCGTCGTGCAGTTCGCGCGCGATGCGGGTCTTTTCGCTTTCCAGGATGGCATGCGCCTCGGAGGCAAAAGCGCTGAGCTCCTCGCGGGCGCGCGCGCGTTCCGTCACGTCGCGCAGGATCACGGTGTAGAGCTTGCCGTCGGCCGTGTCGAGCTGTGAGATCGACGCCTCCATCGGGAACTCCTCGCCGCCGGCGCGCTGGCCATACAGCACGGTGCCGTCGCCCATGCGCCGCGAAGTCGTGCCCATGGTGCCGAAGCGCCGGACCTGCTCCGCATGGCCACCGCGGAAACGTTCCGGCATCAGCTTGTCCAGCCGTTCACCCAGGGCCTGCTCGCTGGGCCAGCCGAAAATCTTTTCGGCGGCGCGGTTGTAAAGCACGATGCGCTGTTCGCTGTCCACCGTGATGATGGCGTCCATGGCGGAGTCCAGCAGGCCTGCGAGCCGGGCCGCAGCGCCTTGCAGTGCGCGTCCGCTGGCACGGCGCTGCACCACCTCCCGGCTCAGGTAGACAAAAGCGAGTCCGGTGGTGGCAGCTGCCAACGCCAGCACGGTCATGGACGCTGCGCTGGACTGCCAGCCCGCGGCCGAGGCAAGCGCCGCCAGCAATGTCAGCGTAGCCACCCCGGTGAGCGCAAACACGCCGGAGCGCTGCGAGGCGGCGGCATGGTCGGCATGGACAAGGGGGGAATGAGGCACGGCACGTTCTTTGGAAGGGGTGCGCGCATCTTACAACCCGGGCCGGTGCCTGTGCCGCGCCGCCTGCCGCCGCCAGGACGGGTCTGGCGGCGACCGCCCGGTCCTGAGATCCAATCAGCCTCCAGCCCTTATCCGGAAAGGGCAAAAAGCTATGATTTTTATAGCATGCGGTCGGTCTCAGCGGGACGCCGGCTTGTCGACCTCTGCAGGTGGAATCTCCAGCAACGCCGTCAGCGCGCTGGAAGCCATGCACACCGCCCAGAACGCAAAGAAGGCGGCGGTGTAGACCGTCTGGCGCGACCAGCCGGGCGGCTGACCGGGCAGATGCACGTCCTGGGGGTCCACCAGGCCAAACACCAGCAGCTCGAGCAGGCAGGCCCCCAGAAAGGCGGGCCAGGCGATGGACATGAGTTTCCGGCCTGACATGGCAGTCTCCTTATTGTGATGCCGGCATCGGGCGGCCGGCGGGCGCTGGCGTGGCCGCATGGTTGCGGCCCTGCTGGGCCGGCGCCAGCGACTTGTCGCGGGCCAGGGTCTGGTTGATCTCCATGCCGCGGCGGTAGTAATCGCCGGTCACCACCGGATCGGGCGTGCGTAGCGCCAGCCACAGGGTCGCAAAACCCGCCACCACCACGGCGGCCGGGCCGGCGATCACCATCCACACCAGCGGATAGCGCCACCAGGGGCCGCTGTCGGGCAGGCTGCCCGGCTTGATGTTGTCAGTGTTCATCATGTCTCCAGAGTTAGCGGGGGACCACAAATGCGGCTTTTTCCGACACCTGCGCGCGCCCGTCGGCCGAACGCAGGTCGAAATGCACGGTGTGCGAGCCCGCCGCCGCGCTGCCGTAAGGTATTTGCAGGCGCACCACCACCCAGCGCGACTCGGCCGGTGCAACCTCCACCGGCTCGGCCGGCAGCAGCACCAGTCCGGGCAGGCCGGTGGCGGCCAGGCTGTAGCGCTGGGTCTGTTCGGTGGCGTTCATGATCTGCAGGCGGTAGACGTTTTCAAGCTGTCCGCCGTCGGCGATACGGGCCAGTGAGGCACGATCCCGCACCACGTCGACCTTGAGCGGCGTGCGCACCACCAGGCTGGCCAGCAGGCCCACACACAGCAGCGTCAACACCGCGCCGTACAGCAGCACGCGAGGCCGCAACACGCGTCGCAGCACCTGCGCCGGCGTCCAGCGCGCGGCCATGCTGTTTTGCGTGGCGTAACGAACCAGCCCGCGCGGCGTGGCCATGCGGTCCATCACCGTGTCGCAGGCGTCTATGCACAGGCCGCACCCGATACATTCGTACTGCTGGCCGTTGCGGATGTCGATGCCGGTGGGGCAGACCTGCACGCAGAGGTCGCAGTCTATGCAGTCGCCCAGGCCCTGGGCACGCGGATCGCTGCCCTTGGCATGCAGTCCGCGCGGTTCACCGCGCGCCGTGTCATAACTGACGATCAGCGTGTCACGGTCGAACATCGCGCCCTGGAAACGCGCATAGGGACACATGTACTTGCAGACCTGCTCGCGCATGAAGCCGGCGTTGCCGTAGGTGGCCAGGCCGTAGAAGATCACCCAGAACACCTCCCAGGAACTCATGCGGGCCTGCAGGAACTCCATCCCGAGTTCGCGAATCGGCGTGAAGTAACCCACAAAGGTGAAACCGGTCCACAGCGCGATGCCCAACCAGACGAAGTGTTTGAACCACTTCTTGCCCAGCTTTTTGATCGACAGGGGCTCGCCGTCGAGCCGCATGCGGGCCACACGGTTGCCTTCGATTTTCTGCTCGACCCACATGAAAATTTCGGTGTAAACCGTCTGCGGGCAGGCATAACCGCACCACAGGCGGCCGGCGACTGCGGTGAACAGGAACAGCGACAGCGCCGAGACCACCAGCAACCCGGTCAGGTAAATCAGGTCCTGCGGGTACAGCACCAGCCCGAAGATGTAAAAGCGGCGCGCCGCCAGGTCAAACAGCACCGACTGGCGCTGGCCCCACTCCAGCCAGGGCAGTCCGTAAAACACCAGTTGCGTCAGGAACACCATGGCCCAGCGCCAGCGTGCAAACAGGCCGGAGACCGTGCGTGGGTAAATCTTGCGGTGCGCCGCGTACAGCGCGCTGCCGGCCTCCGCCTCGGCCGGCACCGCGGTGATGGGGAAAACCTTGCGTGGAGGCGGTGTGATGTCGGGCATGGAAAACGATCGGGACCGGACTCAGCGCACCGGCGCCTGCCGGCCCGGCAGGCCCCAGACATAGGCGGCCAGCACGTGGATCTGCGCATCGGTCAGGCGGCCCTGCTGCGCCGGCATCTGGTTGGTCTTGCCGGTATTGATCATGGCGATGATGGCTTCCTGGCCATAACCGTGCAGCCAGACCCTGTCGGTCAGGTTGGGCGCGCCCAGCGCCGGATTGCCGGCGCCGCTGGCCCCGTGGCAGGCGGCGCAGGCCGTGAACTTGCTTTTCCCGAGGCCGGCGCGCAGCGAGTCATGCGGGCTGCCCGACAGGCTCAGCACATAGTTGGCAAGATTCTTGACGTCATCGGGCGTGCCGACCGCCGCGCCCATGGGCGGCATCACGCCGATACGGCCCTTGTGGATGGTTTCACTGATGTTTTCCGGGGTGCCGCCATACAGCCAGTCACTGTCGGCCAGGTTCGGAAATCCCTTGCTGCCGCGGCCGTCGGAGCCGTGGCACTGGGCACAGTTGTTCAGGAACAGCCGCTGGCCGATGGCCATGGCCGCCGGGTCGGCCGCGACCTTGTCGGTCGGCAGGGCGGCATAGGCGGCGTAAACGGGTTCGAGCTCGCGATTGGCCGCAGCGATGTCTTTTGCGTACTCGCCATCGGTGCTCCAGCCGAGTTCGCCCCGGTAACTGCCCAGGCCCGGGTAGGCCACCAGGTAACCAAGCCCGAACACGATGGTCAGCACAAACAGGCCCATCCACCAGCGCGGCATGGGGTTGTTGGCTTCGCGCAAGTCCTCGTCCCAGACATGGCCGGTGGTGTTGTCGGCGCTGGGTTTGGCGCGCACCCGCGCCGTGAGCCATAACAACAGGGCGCAGGCCAGGATGCTGACGACGGTCAGGACGGCCACATAGTGCGACCAGAAGATGTTGACAAAATCGCTCATGGTGCTTCTCAGTCCTGTTCAAAAGGCAGGCGGGCTGCTTCGTCGAAGCCCCGGGTGTTGCGGCGCGCGAAGGCCCAGACCAGGATGCCGAGGAAGGTGATGAACGAGGCCAGTGTGGCCACGATGCGCAGGGTCGTGATGTCCATGTCCGGCTCCTTATTTCAGCGCGAGGCCAAGCGACTGCAGGTAGGCGACCAGCGCGTCCATCTCGGTCTTGCCCTTGATGTCGGCCGGCGCGGAAGCGATCTGTGCATCGGTGAAGGGCACGCCGACCTTGCGCAGTGCGCGCATGTGGGTGGCGGCCTGCTCCCCGCTGAGCGCTGCCTTCTCCAGCCAGGGATAGGCGGGCATGTTGGACTCGGGCACCAGGTCGCGCGGGTTGACCAGGTGCAGGCGGTGCCACTCGTCGCTGTACTTGCCGCCGACACGGTGCAGGTCCGGCCCGGTGCGTTTGCTGCCCCACTGGAAGGGGTGGTCGTAGACAAACTCGCCAGCTACCGAATAGTGGCCGTAACGCAGTGTCTCGGCGCGAAACGGCCGGATCATCTGCGAATGGCAGTTGTAGCAACCTTCGCGAACGTAGACGTCGCGGCCCAGCACCTGCAACGAGGTCGGGGGCAACATGCCGGTGATCGGCTGCGTGGTCGATTTCTGGAAAAACAGCGGAACGATTTCCACCAGGCCGCCGACGGCGACCACCAGCAGGATCAGCACGATCATCAGCAGGTTGTTGGTCTCGATCTTCTCGTGCGAGAAGCCGGGCTTTTTTTCGGGAGTGTTGGTGCTCATGGATTTTTCCTCAGGCAGCGGCAGCGGAGATCAGGGGGATGGGTGCGTCGGCCTTCTTGCCGGAAAGCACGGTCATCCACACGTTCCAGGCCATCACCAGCATGCCGCCCAGGTAGAGCAGGCCGCCCAGCAGGCGCACCACGTAATAGGGGTAGGTGGCTTTGACACCCTCGACAAAGGTGTAGGTCAGCGTGCCGTCGGGATTGACCGAGCGCCACATCAGGCCCTGCATCACGCCGGCAATCCACATGGCGGCGATGTACAGCACGATGCCGATGGTGGATATCCAGAAATGGAACTCGATGGCCCTGGTGCTGAACATCGTCGTGCGGCCGTACATGCGCGGGATCAGGTAATACAGCGATCCCATGGAGATCAGGCCGACCCAGCCCAGCGCGCCGGCGTGCACGTGGCCGACGGTCCAGTCGGTGTAGTGGCTCAGCGCGTTGACGGTCTTGATCGACATCATCGGGCCCTCGAAGGTGGCCATGCCGTAAAAGGACAGCGCCACGATCAGGAAACGCAGGATGGGGTCGGTGCGCAGCTTGTGCCAGGCACCCGACAGCGTCATGACGCCGTTGATCATGCCGCCCCAGCTGGGCGCCAGCAGGATCAGCGAAAACACCATGCCGATGGACTGGGTCCAGTCCGGCAAGGCGGTGTAGTGCAGGTGGTGGGGACCGGCCCACATGTAGGTGAAGATCAGCGCCCAGAAGTGGACGATGGACAGGCGGTAGGAGTACACCGGCCGGCCGGCCTGCTTGGGGATGTAGTAATACATCATGCCCAGGAAACCCGCGGTCAGGAAAAAACCGACGGCATTGTGTCCGTACCACCACTGCACCATGGCGTCCTGCACGCCGGCGTAGGCCGAATAACTTTTCATCCAGCCGGCCGGAATGGCCGCGCTGTTGACAATGTGCAGCAAGGCGACGGCGATGATGAAGGAGCCGTAAAACCAGTTGGCCACATAAATATGACGGACCTTGCGCGTGCCTATGGTGCCAAAAAACACAATCGCATAAGCCACCCAGACCAGCGTGATCAGGATGTCGATCGGCCATTCGAGTTCGGCGTATTCCTTGCCGGTGGTGAAACCCAGCGGCAGGCTGATGGCCGCGCCGACAATCACCGCCTGCCAGCCCCAGAACACAAAGGCCGCCAGCGCCGGCGCGAACAGCCGCACCTGGCAGGTGCGCTGAACCACGTGAAAACTGGTGGCCATCAGCGCACAGCCGCCGAAAGCAAAAATCACCGCATTGGTGTGCAGCGGCCGCAACCTGCCGTAGCTGAGCCAGGGGATGCCGAAATTGAGTTCCGGCCAGGCCAGCTGGGCGGCGATGATGACGCCGACCAGCATGCCCACCACGCCCCATACCACCGACATCAGGGCAAATTGCCGGACGGCGGTATCGTGGTACATGACCGCCTGAGTTGTTGTTTGATCGTTCATGGAGCACCTTTTTCTAGACGCTTCAAGTGTCCGTGCCGCCGGTGCGCTCCGGCTTGATGCAAGTCAATCCGAATCCAGAATGCGCTCGCCTTCGGGCTCGAGCGACTCGAACTGGCCGCGCCACACGGCCCAGCCGAGCGCGACCAGGATCAGCAACGCCAGCACCACGGAAAAAGGGATCAGCAGGAAAAGGATGTCCATTCAGCCTCCGGATCCGGCAGGTGTGCGCGACAGCCGCGCGGAATTGAGCACCACCAGCAAGGAACTGCCGGCCATGCCCAGGCCGGCCAGCCAGGGCGGCATCAGCCCGGCCACGGCCAGGGGCACACACACGGCGTTGTAGAGGGCGGCCCAGGCCAGGTTCTGGCGCACGACACGGCGGGTGCGGCGGGCCAGCTGCAACAGCGCAGGCACCGCCGACAGCTGCCCGCCCAGCACCACGAAGTCGGACCTGGCCTGAGCCAGCGGCACGGCCTGGCCCATGGCGATGGACACATCCGCACAGGCCAGCACCGGTCCGTCGTTCATGCCGTCGCCCACCATCAGCACGCGATGGCCGGCCTGCTGCAGCTGTTGCACATGGGCCAGCTTGTCTTCCGGGGAACGTGCACCCAGGCACGCAGGGATGCCCGCACGGGCGCCCAGGCGCGTGACCGCTTCCTGCTGGTCGCCCGAGAGCAGCTCAAGCGCGCAACCCTGGGCCACCAGCGCCCGGACTGCCGCCGCCGCGTCGGGCCGCAAGCCCTCGTCAAACTGGAAGCTGGCCAGCCAGCCGTCTGCATCGGCCAGATGCACCTGCGGACCGCCGCCTGCCTGCGTCACCGCGCGGATGCCGCAGAAGGCCGCCGAACCCAGAAACATCCGGCGCGGCACGCTGCCGTCAACAGGTGTCACCAGGCCCTGCACACCGCCACCGGCCACCTCTTCGGCCGCACTGACCAACACCCCGGCCGGGGCATAACTGCCGGCCAGCGCGCGCGACAGCGGATGCAGCGACTGCCGGCCCAGCGCCGCCGCCAGCGCGCCCATGGCGCCGGGGTCCACGCCGGGCAGCGCGCTGGCTTGCACCACCTTCATGCGGTCCTCCGTCAAGGTCCCGGTCTTGTCGAACACCACCGTGTCCACTGCCGCGCAGGCTTCCAGGGCCTGCAGGCGGCGCACCATCACGCCGCGGCGCGCCAGGGCGCCGGCGGCCGCCAGCGTGGCGGCAGGCGTCGCCAGTGACAGGGCGCAGGGACAGGTGACGATCAGCACCGCCACCGCCACCCCGATGGCATGTGCCGGGCCAGCGGGCCACCACCAGAGCGCGGACGCCGCAGCAGCCAGCAGCACCAGCAGCAGAAACGGACTGGCGATGCGGTCGGCCAGCTGCGCCATGTCGGGCTTTTGCACCGAGGCCTGTTCCATCAGTGCCACCATCGCGGCGTAACGCGTGTCAGGCCCCGCGCGGCCGACCTGCACCAGCAAGGTGCCGGTGAGGTTGTGGCTGCCGGCGATCACCGCACTGCCCGCGGCGCGTTGCAGCGCGGTGGACTCGCCGGTCAGCAAGGCTTCATCGACGCGGCTTTCCCCGTCCACGACCTGGCCGTCGGCGGGAATCACCTCGCCGGGCAACACGCGGATCAGGTCACCGGCGCGCAGGCGCCGCACGGCCACACGTTCAAAGTGGCCGTCGGTGCCCTGCCGCTCCACGCTCTCCGGCAAACGACGCATCAGCGCTTCGAGCGAGCCGGCGGTGCGGTCACGCAGGCGCTGCTCGAGCAGCCGTCCCGACAGCAGGAAGAATGCGAACATGGTGACCGAGTCGTACCAGACCTCTGCGCCCCAGGGCGAGGCCGGATCGAAGGTGGCGGCCGAACTGGCACCAAAGGCGATCAGGATGCCCAGCGCCACGGGCACATCCATGCCTATGCGCCTGTGCCGCAGGTCGCGCAGCGCGGACGAGAAAAACGGTGCGCACGAAAACAGCAGCACCGGCAGGGTCAGCACCCAGGATGCCCAGCGCAACAAGGCCACCATGTCCGGCGTGATCTCGCCGGGCGCAGCCACATAGGCCGGCGTGGCATACATCATCACCTGCATCATGCAAAAGCCGGCCACCAGCCAGCGCCAGAGCAGCAGGCGTTGCGCCTGCAGGCGAGGCGCCGCAGCCAGCATGTCGCCGGCCGGCAGCGCGCCGTAACCGGCGTGTTGCAGGGCGCTCACCCAGGCCGTGGGACGGCTCACGCCCTCCTGCCACAGCAGCCGGGCCGTCGCCGTGGCGCCGTTGACCAGCACTCCGTCCACGCCGGGCAACCGGCACAAGGCCTGCTCCACGCTGAGCGAGCAGGCCGCGCAATACATGCCGCTGACCGACAGGTAGGACTCCCACCAGCCCTCGCGTCCAGCCACGGGGCGGCTGAAACCGGTCCATTCCGCAGGATCGTCGAGCGCCGCCCGGCCCGCTGCTCCACCCGGCGGGACAACGGCCGCTTCGGCACCGGACAGGGACAGGACAGCAGACATGCCCAAGGCTAACCAGCCGGGGCGCAGCCGGAGTTGACATGGATCAACGCTGCGCGGGCGGGGGCTGACGTAAGCTCACACTCGGGATCAGCTCATTCACACACAAGGAGTCAGACATGTACCAGCGTATTCTTGTCACTACCGACGGTTCCGCCCTGTCCAAAAAGGCCGTGCGCAGCGCGATCGACCTTGCGGCAGCCATCGGTGCCAACCTGGTCGTGCTCAACGTGGTGCCGCGTTATCCCGTCAGTTATTTCGAAGGCGGCGTGTCCATCTCCACCGAGGACGTCAGCCGCATCGAAAAAAAATGGGCCGAGGACGGCCAGGCCATCGTGGACAGCGTTGAGAAGCTGGCGAAAGCCGAAGGCGTGGCGGTGAAGACCGCCATCATCCGCTCGGATCTGGTGGCCGAATCCATCATGGCCGCCGCCAAGAAACACAAGTGCGACCTGATCGTCATGGCCTCGCATGGACGCAAGGGCATCAAGCGCCTGCTGCTCGGCAGCGAGACCCAGCATGTGCTGACCCATAGCAGCGTCGCGGTTCTGGTGTTACGCTGACGCTTTTACTCACCCACTCTGGAGACCTCATGAAAATACTCTTCGCCGCAGACGGCAGCAAGTACACCAAAAAAGCCCTGGCTTTTCTTGTGACCCACGAAAGCCTGGCCGGCCCTGACGGTGAAGTGGTCGTGCTCAATGTGCAGGCGCCGGTTCCCGGCCGTGTCAGCAGCATGCTGGGCGCCGCCGAAGTCGCCGCCTACCATGCCGAGGAATCCCAGAAAGTTCTGGCGCCCATCGAGCGCTTCCTCCAGCGTCACAAGATCGCCTTCAAGACCCGGGGGGTCGTGGGTTCTCCCACCGCTGAAATCCTGCGCGCGGCCAAACGCGACAAGGCCCACATGATCGTCATGGGCACCCACGGTCATGGCCTGCTCGGCCGCGCCGTGATGGGCAGCGTGGCCCAGCGTGTGGTGACGGATGCCGAGATTCCGGTGCTGCTGGTGAAATAAGCTCCCTCAGGCCCTGCCGGGCCTGCAGGCATGAAAAAAGCTGACGTCGTCAGCTTTTTTTTTGGGAGTGGACAGGTTCGCAGACCAATCACGCGGCCTTCACGCCTTGGGCAGCGTCACCCCGCTCTGCCCCTGGTACTTGCCGCCGCGATCCTTGTAGCTGACCTCGCAGACGTCGTCCTTGTCGCTTTCGAAGAACAACACCTGGGCGCAGCCTTCGCCGGCATAAATTTTCGCTGGCAACGGCGTGGTGTTGGAGAATTCCAGCGTCACATAACCTTCCCACTCGGGCTCGAAAGGTGTCACGTTGACGATGATGCCGCAGCGGGCATACGTGCTTTTGCCCAGACAGATGGTCAGCACGTTGCGCGGGATGCGGAAGTACTCGACGGTGCGCGCCAGCGCGAAGCTGTTGGGCGGGATGATGCAGCTGTCGCCGTGGAAGTCGACAAAGCTTTTTTCGTCGAAGTTCTTCGGATCAACCACCGTGCTGTGGATATTGGTGAAGACCTTGAACTCGGGCGCGCAGCGGATGTCGTAGCCGTAGCTGCTGGTGCCGTAGCTGATGATCTTGCGGCCTTCGCTTTCGCGGATCTGGCCCGGCTCGAAAGGCTCGATCATGCCGGTGGTCTCGGCCATGCGGCGTATCCATTTGTCGCTCTTGATGCTCATTGCGGTGTTTCCCTCGGTGTGGCTAGATTGTAGGCAAGCTGCAGGCACTGACCTTCACGCGGCAACAGCTATTGTTTTGATAGCTGAATGCGCTTGTATCACAAGGGCTGGCGGCCAATTTGGCCATAAACACCGGTCAGGCCGATTCGGCTTGGGAAATCACGGCCTTTTCAATGACCCGGTCGTCCCCGAGCACGATCAGCGCGAACAACAGCTCGTCCAGACTGCCGGCCTGCGCCGTCTTGCGCGCCAGCAGCGGTGTGGCCTGGGGATTCAGGACCACGAAGTCGGCCTCGCAGCCGGGCAGCAGGTTGCCGACCACGCCTTCCAGCCCCAGCGCGCGCGCCGCGCCGCCGGTGTGCTGCCACCAGAGTTGCTGCGGGCTCAGCGATACGCCGGCCTTGGTCTGCCCTTCCCGGCCCACGTAATACGCCGCCAGCATGGTGTGGAAGGGGCTGAAGCTGGTGCCGCCACCGACGTCGCTGGCGAGGCCATGGAGAAAACCGGTGCGGTCCGCCGCCTGGTAGTCAAAAAACCCGCTGCCCAGAAACAGGTTGCTGGTCGGGCTGACGGCCGCCGCCGTGCCGGTGGCACGCATCAGCGCCCGGTCCTCGTCGTCGATGTGGATGCAGTGCGCATACACGGCGCGCGGGCGCAGCAGGCCGAACTGCTCGTACACGCTGAGGTAGCTGCGCGCCTGCGGGTAGAGCTCGCGCACCCAGGCCACCTCGTCCCGGTTCTCGGCCACGTGCGACTGGATCCAGACGTCGGGATAACGCGCGGCCAGCTCGCCGGCGCCGCGCAGCTGGGCCTCGCTGCAGCTCGGCACAAAGCGCGGCGTGATTGCGTAGCCGAGCCGGTCCACGCCGTGCCAGCGCGTGATCAGCGCTTCGGTGTCGAGCAGGCTTTGTTCGGTGCTGTCGCGCACGCCGTCGGGTGAGTTCTGGTCCTGCAGCACCTTGCCGGCAATCATGCGCAGGCTGCGGCGCTGCGCCTCGCCCAGCAAGGCGTTGACCGAGGCCGGATGGGAAGTGGCAAAAGCCAGCGCCGTCGTCACGCCGTGGCGCAGCAGTTCGTCCACAAAAAAGCTGGCTGCCTCGCTGTTGTGCGCGGCATCCGAAAAACGGCTTTCATGCGGAAAGGTGTAGTTTTCCAGCCAGGGCAGCAGGCCTTCGGCAGGCGAACCAATGACGTCGAGCTGCGGGTAGTGGATGTGCATGTCCACAAAACCGGGCGCGATGATGCGGCCCGGCAGGTGGGTGACGTCCAGGTCGGAAAAACGCGGCGCCAGTTCGCTGTAGCTGCCCACGGCCTGCACGACCTGGCGGCCTTTGGTGTCGGAGCCGACCACCAGAAGGCCGTCGGTTTCCAGCACCGCCTGCGCCGGACCGGCAAAGTAGAAAATGGAGGCGCGATAGGCTTTCATGGCTGCAAGAATACTTCAGCGTCCCGCCCGGCCTATAAGCCTGATCCGATAAGGACTATAGGCTCAGCTTGCAGCTGTCACCCACCGACTCGCGCCACACCCGCACCGAGCTCAAGGCCGGCAGGCGCGGCCGCAACTGGGCGGCGATGAAGCGGCACAGGTTTTCCAGCGTGGGCGGACCGAGGCCCGCCACATCGTCGAGCAGGCGATGGTCCAGCATCTGCCGCAGTTGCTCGAGTTCGCGCCGCACCCTGCCCAGATCCATCACCATCCCGGACTGAGGATCGGGCGGGCCGCTCAGGAAGACTTCGGCGTTGTAGGTGTGGCCATGCACGCCCCGGCTGCTGTCCGCGTCGATCTCGCGCTTGAGCGTGTGCGCCGCATCGAAGAAAAACTTCTGACTGATGGTGTAGTTCATCGGATACCCGTGATCTTGTGGGTCTGCAGGCTCAGCCGCCAGGCGGGGCGCTGCATGCACAGGGCAATGCAGGCCTGGGTGTTGTCGCTGCGTTGGGGGTTGTCCATGGGTTGCAGATAGCGCTGCGTGAAGTTGGCGGCTTCCAGCTCCGCCAGGTCAAAGCCGGCCTGCGGCCACACCAGCTTGAGCTCCTGGCCCTCGCGCTGGACCCAGGGCGCGCCGGCCTTGGGGCTCACGCACAGCCAGTCGATGCCGGCGGGGGCGGCAATGGTTCCATTGGTCTCGACGGCAAGCATGAAGTCGCGTGCATGCAGGGCCGCGATCAGGGCCGCATCGAGCTGCAGCAGCGGCTCGCCGCCGGTCAGCACCACCATGCGGTGCCCGGCACTGGTCGGCCACAGCGCTTCAATCTGCCGGGCAAGTGCATCAGCATCTGCAAACTTTCCGCCCAGCGTTCCGTCTGTGCCTACAAAGTCGGTATCGCAAAACCGGCAGACCGCGGCAGCCCGGTCCTGTTCACGACCCGACCACAGGTTGCAGCCGGCGAAGCGACAGAACACCGCGGGGCGGCCAGCGTTGGCGCCCTCACCCTGCAGCGTGTAGAAAATCTCCTTGACCTGGTAACTCATGGCGTTTTCGCCAGCTTGCCCAACACGCCCTGCACCAGGAAGTTCATGCCCAGGATCTGCACGTCGCTGAGCGTCTGGCCGGCGGCCAGCACCTCTCGCCCTTCGTTGTCCAGCAGCGCGGTGCGCGCGCGGAACGGATGCAGCCTGCCCGCGGCGATGTCCTTCTGGCGAGCAAGCACCTCGTCGGCCACCTTCTTCGGCACTTTCGGACCGAAGCTGTCGACGCGGATCATGCCCTGCTTCACACCGCCCCACAGCGACGCACTTTTCCAGCTGCCGTCCAGCACCGCCTGCGCACGACGGGTGTAATAGTCGCCCCACTGGTGCGTGACGGCCAGCACCTGGGCGTCGGGCGCGACCTTGCGCATGTCGGAGTGATAGGCAATCGCGAGTTTGCCGCGCTCCTGGGCCGCGGCCATCACCGCGGTGGAGCCGGTGTGAAAGGCGATCAGCTCCACGCCCTGGTTGAACAGTGTCATCGCAGCGTCGCGCTCGCGCGGCGGGTCGAACCAGGCACCCAGCCAGACCACCTTGACCTCGGCGCCGGGATTCACCGAACGCATGCCCAGGGTAAAGGCGTTGATGCCCTGGATCACTTCGGGAATCGCAAATCCCGCGACATAACCGGCACTCGACGCCAGGCGGCCGGCGGCAATGCCGGCCAGGTAGCGGCCTTCGTAATACCGCGCATTGGCCACCGCCACATTGGGCGCCGTCTTGTAGCCCGTGACAGATTCGAACTTCACATGGGGAAAGTCTTTGGCGACTTTCAGCGTCGGCTCCATGTAACCGAAGCTGGGCGTGAAGATCAGCTGGTGGCCCTGCTGCGCCAGGTCGCGGATCACACGTTCGGCATCCGCGCCTTCGGCCACGTTTTCGACATAGGTGGTTTGGACCCGGTCCCCGAGGGCAGCTTCGACCGCCTTGCGCGCGTCCTCATGCTGGCGCACCCAGCCGGCTTCGGTGATGGGCGCGACATAGACAAAGCCGATCTTCAGCGGCGCCTTCACAGGCGCAGCCGTCTGGGAAAAAACGGGAGAAAACAAACAGGCGGCCGCGAGCGCGGCAGCGAGGTTTTTATACATGGTGGTCCTCTACATGGCCCCGGAAAATAAAATCACCAGCGCGCCGGGACGACACGCGGGTGAAACCCCATTTTAGCCGTTCAGTCCTGCGGCGCTTGAGCCCACGTCTTTACCAGCAGGGTCCGCGGGTCCGGCTTCGCCGGGCCGCAGGCTGGCGGCTGCGGCTCCGAGCCCGCTTGAGCGGGCTGGGACAGCCGCCAGATGCGCTGCCTCAGGCAGCGCTGCGCCCTGCAAGGGCAGCGGCCCTCTCGGGGCTGGAGCCTGCGGCTCCAAAGCTGCTTGAGCAGGTTTGGACAGGCGACAGAAGCGAAGCCTCTGGCGAGCGGCGGCCTGCAAGGTGCGGGAGCTACACGCAGTGAGCGACCGTGGGGGTCAATAGTTGATACAGGCAATATCCAGCAAGGCATCCTGGAAGCTGTCATTCCGCACGGCCTCCCACCTGCGCGGCACCGGATCCTCAAAAACCACCTGGCCGTGGCCCATGCGTTCGGACAGCAGCGCCACCGACAACAGGCGCAGGCGCTGGTTTTTGCAATCGAACTCGCTGTGGTGCAGGCGCGAGAAGTAGCCCTTTTCGTCGGTGATCTGCACCAGCTGGTAGTCCATCAGCCACCACATGCGGACCAGGCCGCCCTTGCCCCGCAAGGTGTTCCTGTCGATGTAGGTGATCACCATTTCGTCGACCATGACCGGCGTCCACTGGGCAGCCGCACCCGTGCCGAAGCCACCGAGGACAAGGGCGAGGAGCAGGCGTTTCATGGTGAAGGAGTCGGCAGGTCTTGCCCAATCATAGTGCGGTCCGCCGCAAACTGGCCCCGGGGCTACCCGGGAGGCGATAATCCGGAAAACGGAGTCACCCGTCGAAGAAGGCAGCCAAGATGCAGATTCATGACAAGGACGTTTACACGCTCACGACCAGGGGCCAGGAAGAACTGCGCAGCGGAGCGACCGCCCTGAGCCCGGCAGAATTTGAACTCCTCGTCAGGATAGACGGGTCGCAAAGCCTGAGCCAGCTCAAGGCCGGCATGACGCCCGCTGCCGCCGGCGTCTTCATGGCGGCGTTCATGGCGCTGCAGGACAAAAAGCTGGTGATGCTGGCCGAGGTGGACCCCTTCACCGAGCAGTTCAATGCACGCATGAGCGATTTTGCGGTGACCCAGGCCGAAGCCGAAGCGGACACGGGCGCAGCCTCGCTGAAAAAAGCCGGTTACTACGTCCGCATCGCCAGGCCGCGCGGTCCGGCCAAACAGCGGGAACCGGGCCAGGCGCTGTCGGCCATCGTGGTGGACGACGAGCCCATGCTGGCCAAATTCATCCAGAGCTACCTGATGTTCGAGGGCTTCAAGGTGCGGGTGGCGAGCAACCGTGAGGAAGTCGTCACGGAGTTCCGCAAGCAGCCGGCCCCGGACCTGATCCTGCTCGATGTGGTGCTGCCCGACGCCGACGGTTTCGACATCCTGCTGCGCCTGCGGCAGCACCCGCTGCTCAAGGAGGTGCCGGTCATCATGCTGACCGGCAAGGCCACCCGCGAGGCGGTGCTCAAGGGCCTGGCTGCCGGGGCGGACGGTTATGTCACCAAGCCTTTCGAGGCCGATGCACTGATGCATGTGGTGCGCACCGTGCTCGGCATGCCGGCCGAGCCGGAAGGTCCCGGCCTTTCCCTGCTCTGACTTGGCGCTCCCGCGGCCTGGGTAGCCCTAGCCGCGGAATTCCTCGAAACACGCATCCAGACGATGGATATGGCGGCGCTTTGCCGCCTCGTCGATAAAACTCGCCTCGAAGCTGTTGCGGGCCAGCGTGTAAGCATGCCGCGCATCCAGCCCGATCGCGGCAAAGGTCTGGGTGAAGTTGTCATTCATGTAGCCGCCGAAGTAGGCCGGGTCGTCCGAGTTGATGGTGACGGCCAGCCCGGCGTCCAGCAGCTGGCGCAGGTTGTGTTGCGCCAGCTCGGGGAACACACAGAGCTTGAGGTTGGACAGCGGACACACCGTCAGCGCGATGCGGTCCTGCGCCAGCCGCTGCATCAGCGCCGGGTCCTGGATGGCCTGCACGCCATGGTCGATGCGTTCCACCTTGAGCAGGTCCAGCGCGGTCCAGATGTAGGCCGGCGGACCCTCCTCGCCCGCATGCGCCACCAGGTGCAGCCCGAGTTCGCGGCAACGCGCGAACACCCGCGCAAACTTTTCCGGCGGGTTGCCGAGCTCGCCGGAGTCCAGGCCGACACCGATGAACTTGTCGCGGTACGGCAGCGCCTGCTCCAGCGTCTCGAAGGCGTCTTCTTCGCTGAGGTGGCGCAAAAAGCACAGGATCAGCGCGGCACTGATGCCGAATTCGGCCTGGGCGTCCACGCAGGCGCGGTGCAGGCCGCCGATCACCGTCGCCATGGCCACGCCACGCGCGGTATGAGTTTGCGGGTCAAAAAACAGCTCGGCGTGCACAACGTTGTCGGCCGCCGCTTTGACGAAGTAGGCGCGCGCCATGTCGTAGAAATCCTGCTCCTCGATCAGCACGCTGGCGCCGGCGTAATAGATGTCCAGAAAGCTTTGCAGGTTGGTGAAGGCATAGGCGGCGCGCAGATCCTCCACGCTGGCATAAGGCAGCGCGATGCCGTTGCGACTGGCCAGCGCAAAAATCAGCTCGGGCTCGAGCGAGCCCTCGATATGGATGTGCAGCTCGGCCTTGGGCATGGCCCGCAGCAGGGCCGGCAGGCGCGCGGGAGAAATGTCGGAAAAAGAATCCATGTCGGCTCCAGAACAAAAAAGGCTGCACAAAGGCAGCCTGGGCCAGCAAGCGGCGGCAGCCTCGCTGCCGGCCGCTGCAGGGCTGCTTCAGTTGCCCGGAACCTTGCCTTCCACGCCCTTGACGTAGGTTTTCAGGCCGCCCAGAAACTTGTCGTCGGCGACCACGTCCTTGGCTATCAGTTCCTTGCCGGTGTTGTCCATGATCGGGCCTTTCCAGATCGTGAAGGAGCCGTCTTTCAGGCCGGCCTTGATCTCGTCGACGCGCTTTTTGGTGTCATCCGGCACGTCGGCTGCAATCGACACCATGTCGATGGCACCTTCCTTGACGCCCCACCAGGCCTGGCCGGTGGTCCAGCTACCGTCAAGTGCTTCCTTGACGGCCTTGATGTAATACGGGCCCCAGTTGATCACCGCAGAACCCAGATGGGCCTTGGGGCCGTAGGCCGTCATGTCCGAATCCCAGCCGAAAGCGCGCTTGTTCATCTTCTCGGCGGTCTGCAGCACAGCCGACGAGTCGGTGTTCTGGAACAGCACGTCGGCGCCGCCGTTGATCAGCGCAGTCGCGGCCTCGGTTTCCTTGGGCGGGTTGAACCACTCGTTGACCCAGACCACCTTGGTCTTGACCTTGGGGTTGACCGACTGCGCGCCCAGCGTGAAAGCGTTGATGTTGCGCACGACTTCGGGAATCGGCACCGAGCCGACCACGCCCAGGGTGCCGGTCTTGCTCATCTTGCCGGCGATCACGCCGGCCATGTAGGCGCCCTCGTAGGTGCGGCTGTCATAGGTGCGCATGTTCTCGGCGGTCTTGTAGCCGGTGGCGTGCTCGAACTTCACGCCCTTGTTGTCGTTGGCGACCTTGAGCATGGGCTCCATGTAGCCGAAGGTGGTGCCGAAAATCAGCTTGTTGCCCTGGCCGGCCATGTCGCGGATCACACGCTCGGCATCGGCCGACTCGGGCACCTTCTCGACGTAGCTGGTGACCACCTTGTCGCCGAATTCCTTCTCGATGGCCTTGCGGCCGTTGTCGTGCGCAAAGGTCCAGCCGCCGTCGCCGACCGGGCCGATGTAGGCAAAGGCAATCTTCAGCGGCTCGGGCTTGGCCGGTGCAGCGGCCACCGGGGCAGGCGCGGGCGCCGGCGCCGCTTCTTCTTTCTTGCCGCAACCGATGAGGGCAGCGGAAGCGACGGCCGAAAGGGCTGCCAGCTTGAGCAGTGAGCGTTTCTTCAGATCAGTCATGTCATCTCCTGTAACGACGGTTGCGGTTAACGGTTGCGGGGTCGCAAAACCCCGATTATGGGCCGGGACCTCAGGCCCCCGGGTGGAAAGGTTTGCCTATCGAGGTCGGCATGTTGAGCCGGATCCAGCGCGGGTTGCGCGAGATCAGCACCAGCACCACGATGGTGGCCAGGTAGGGCAGCATGGTCAGCAGCTGCGGCGGCACATCGACACCCAGGCCCTGCAAATGAAACTGCAGCATGGTCACCCCCCCGAACAGGTAGGCACCAAGCAACACCCGTGCCGGGCGCCAGGTCGCAAAGGTGGTCAGCGCCAGCGCAATCCAGCCCTTGCCGGCAATCATGCCCTCGACCCACAGCGGCGTGTAGACCACCGAAACATAAGCGCCGGCCAGGCCGCACAGCGCGCCGCCGGCCACCACCGCCGCCAGCCGGATACGCCGCACGGGGTAGCCCAGCGCATGGGCCGACTCCGGGCTTTCACCGACCGAACGCAGCACCAGGCCGGCGCGCGTGCGGTACAAAAACCAGATCAGGCCGGCCGTCAGCGCCATGGCGATGTAGACCATGGGATGCTGGCGGAACAGCGCCGGCCCGACAAAAGGCAGGTCGCTGAGCCAGGGAATCAGATGCCGCGCCTGCTCGGGCAGCTTTTCCTGCACGTAGCCGATGCCGACAAAGGCCGAAAATCCCGCACCGAACAGGCTCAGCGCCAGCCCGGTGGCGTACTGGTTGGTGTTGAGCCAGATCACCAGCACGCCGAAAATCGCGGCCAGCAGCGCGCCGGCGGCCATGCCGGCCGCAAACCCGAGCCAGCTGTTGCCGGTGTGCACCACGGTGGCGAAACCGGCGATGGCGGCGCAGAGCATCATGCCTTCGGCGCCGAGGTTCACGATGCCGGCTTTTTCGTTGATCAAGAGGCCCAGCGCGGCAATCGCCAGCACGGTGCCGGCACTCAGTGTCGCGGCCAGCAGCAAGGCAGTCGAATCCATCAGCGTGCTCCCTTGCGCAAGGTGATGCGGTAAGCAATCAATGTGTCGCAGGCCAGCAGGCAAAACAGCAGCAGGCCCTGGAACACACCTGTCAGCGACTTGGGCAGGCCCAGCCGCGACTGCGCGAGTTCACCGCCGATATAAAACATGCTCATCAGGATGGCCGAAAACACCATGCCGGCCGGGTGCAGGCGCCCGACAAAGGCCACGATGATGGCGGCAAAGCCGTAACCAGCCGGCACATAGGGCGTGAGCTGGCCAATCGGTCCGGCCACTTCCAGCGCGCCGGCCAGGCCGGCCGCACCGCCCGAGGTCAAGAGCGCCACCCACAAGGCCTTGCGCGAGGAAAACCCGGCATAACGCGCAGCCGCCGGCGCCAGCCCGCCGACCTGCTGGGCAAACCCGGCGTAGGTGCGGAACAGGAAAATCCACAAGGCCGCCGCCCCGGCCAGCGCGATCAGCAGGCCGATGCTGACACGCGAGCCGCTCATCAGACGCGGGATCTGCGTGACCGCCTCGAAGGTTTTGGTTTGCGGGAAGTTATAGCCCTGCGGGTCTTTCCAGGGACCGAAGACGAGGTAACTGAGCACCATGTCGGCCACGTAGACCAGCATCAGGCTGACCAGGATTTCATTGGCGTTGAAGCGGTCGCGCAGCAGCGCGGTGATGCCGGCCCAGACCATGCCGCCCAGCACACCGGCGAGGATGATGGCCGGAACAATCCACGGGCCGGTGGTCTTGTCGGCCAGCAGCGCCACACCGCCGGCAGCCACCGCACCGATCACAAACTGGCCTTCGGCGCCGATGTTCCAGACGTTGGAGCGGAAACACACGGCCAGGCCCAGCGCAATGATCAGCAGCGGCGTGGCCTTGACCATCAACTCGCCCAGCGCATACGGGGACTTGATCGGCTCCCAGAAAAATATCTGCAGGCCGCGCACCGGGTCCTTGCCCAGCGCCACAAACAGGCAGACGCCGATCAGCACCGTCAGCAGCAGCGCCAGCAGCGGTGAGCCCAAGGTCCACAGGCGCGAGGGCTGGGGCCGGGCTTCAAGCTTGAGCATGGCTGGCTCCCACTGGCTTGTCGTTCCACAGCCCGCTCATCCACTGCCCCACCAGGCCCACCGTGGCATCGGCGCGCGCCAGCGGCGGCGACAGCTGGCCCTTGGCCATCACATACATGCGGTCGCAGATGTCGAACAATTCTTCGAGCTCCTCGCTGACCACCAGCACGGCGCAGCCGCTGTCGCGCAGCTTCAGAATTTCGCCGCGGATCTGCGCCGCCGCGCCCACGTCCACACCCCAGGTCGGCTGCGAGACGATCAGCAGCGACGGATTGGCAGAGATCTCGCGGCCGACAATAAATTTCTGCAGGTTGCCGCCCGACAGCGATTGCGCCGCCGCGCCCGGCCCGCCGGCCTTGACTTTGAAGCGGTCTATGATGGCCGCCGCCTGCGCGCGCAGGGCGCGCAGCTGCAGCCAGCCGCCGCGGCCGACCGCATCCCTGCGCGTGAGCAGCAGGTTGTGCGCCAGGCTCAGCGCCGGCACCGCGCCGCGGCCCAGCCGCTCTTCCGGCACAAAATGCAGGCCCAGTGCGCGGCGCTGCGCCGGATTCAGCTTGCCGACGCCCTGCCCCGCCACCTGAACCGCCTGCGGCCCGGCGCGGGTGTCTTCGCCGGACAACGCATACAGCAGTTCTTTTTGTCCGTTGCCGGACACGCCGGCGATGCCAACCACCTCGCCGGCGCGCACCGCCAGACTGACATGTGTGAGGTCCATGCCGAACTGGTCTTCGCGCGCCAGGCTCAGGTCGCGCACTTCCAGTACGGTCGCACCGAGAGCGACTTCGCGGTGCTCCAGCGCCGGCGGCTCGGCGCCAATCATGAGACGGCTCAACGAGGCGTTGGACTCCTGGCGCGGGTCGCAGACGCCGGTGACCTTGCCGCCGCGCAGCACGGTGCAGGCGGTGCACAACTCGCGGATCTCATGCAGCTTGTGGCTGATGTAGAGAATGCTGCAGCCGCCGGCAGCCAGCTGGCGCAGGGTGACAAACAGGTTCTCGACCGCCTGCGGCGTCAGCACCGAAGTCGGCTCGTCGAGGATCAGCAGCCTGGGGTTGGTGAGCAGCGAACGGGCTATCTCCACCCGCTGGCGTTCACCCACACCCAGGGTGTGCAGCGGCCGCGTCGGTTCGAGCTGCAGGCCGTAGGCTTCGCTGGTGGTCACGATGCGCCGCGAGACCTCGGCCAGACTCAGGCTTTTGTCCAGCCCCAGCCAGACGTTCTCGGCCACGGTCAGGGTGTCGAACAGGCTGAAGTGCTGGAACACCATGGCGATGCCCAGCGCACGTGCTTCCTGCGGATTGCGGATCACGACGGGGCGGCCGTCCACCCGCATGCTGCCGGCGTCGGGCTTGACCGCACCGTAGATGATTTTCATCAGTGTCGACTTGCCGGCGCCGTTTTCACCGAGCACGGCGTGGATCTCGCCAGGCTGGACCGTCAGCGCCACGTCGCTGTTGGCCACCACGGCCGGATAAGCCTTGGTGATGCCGGTCAGCTGCAGGCGCGGCGCCGTGGCTGCGGGGGCTGCTGTGGATTGAAGGAAGGCGGTCATTGTTTCACGGGAATTGTTTTACAGGCAATTATGGCTCCAGCCCATAAACAGCAAGGGGAAGCAGCTATCATTTTCGTAGCGCGGCGGCCACCGCCTTGACCCGCTCGCGCAGCCATTTGGCTGAAGCCGAGGCGTGGGTGCGTTCGTGCCAGAGCTGGTAATACATCATGCGCGGGAAGGCGATCGGGCTGGGCAGGATCTTGAGCGGCAAGGTGGCGGTGAAGCGCTCGCAGTACTGCCGGCCCGTCGTCAGCACCAGCAGGCTGGACGCCACCATGGCCGGGATCAGGCCGAAATGCGGGCAGCGCGCCGTGATGTTGCGCTGCAGGCCCAGCCCATCGAGGTGCACATCGATCACACCCTTGGCGCCGGGGTGGGTGGGCGTGGGCGCGATGTGTTCGGCGGCCAGCCAGGTGGCGCTGTCCCAGCCGCGCCGCACCGCCGGGTGATTGGCCGCGACCAGGCAGACCACCTCGTCGCCGAACAGCCGCGCCATGTGCAGGTCGTCGGGCGGCGCCGGCCAGTTGCCGACCACCAGGTCGACCTCGCCCTGGGCCAGGCGCGCGCGGTAATCGGAATCGCCGGACAGCGCGTGGATGTCGATCCGGCACAGCGGCGCCTGCTGCTTGATCTGCGCCACCAGCTGCGGCAGGAACTGCGGGTCCATGTAGTCGCTGCAGGCCAGGCTGAAGGTGTGGGTGGCGGTGGCGGCGTCGAAACCGCGCGCGTCGCTGAACAAGACCTCGGCGGCACGCAAAATGCTCGCAGACGGTTCGATCATGCGCAGGCCGGCGTCGGTGGGCACCATGCCGGCGCCCGAGCGCACCAGCAGGGGATCCCCCGCCAGCTCGCGCAGGCGCTTGAGCGCCGCGCTGACGGCGGGTTGGTACATTCCCAGGCGGATGGCGGCGCGTGAAACGCTGCGTTCGGTCAGCACGGTGTTCAAGACCCTTATGAGATGGAGGTCTATCTTGTCGAATAAGGCCTGGTCTTTCATACCTTTTTGTACATCGCCCTGATATGACGATCGGTATATCTGCTCCGAACGATTGGGTTTACCCTAGGAAACATGGACATGCAATCGCCTCTCAAAACCATTCGATTCCTCAAGGGTGGCCAGGTGGTCTCGCTCGCCAATGTACCACCCAGCCGCACGCTGCTGGAGGTGTTGCGCGAGGATCTGGCCTGCACCGGCACCAAGGAAGGCTGCGGCGAAGGCGACTGCGGCGCCTGCACCGTGGTAGTCGGTGAGGCCGAAGGCGGCCGCATGACTTACCGCGCCGTCAACAGTTGCATCAAGCTGGCGCATTCGGTCAACGGCCAGGCGCTGTGGACGGTGGAGGATCTCGCCGCCGCCGACGGCACGCTGCACCCGGCGCAGCAAAGCCTGGTGGACTGCCACGGCTCCCAGTGCGGCTTTTGCACCCCCGGCTTTGTCATGAGCATGTTCGGCATGTACCAAAACCATGTCTGCCGCGACGAAACCATCACCCGCGAGCTGGCGCAGCACGACCTGTCCGGCAACCTGTGCCGCTGCACCGGCTACCGGCCCATCCTCGATGCCGCGCAGCAAATGGCGGCATTGCCCGCCGTGACCCTCGACGAGGCTGATCTGCTATCAAAAATGGAGCTACTGACCCTTGCCAGTCAGAGGCTGGAGGCCGATTCGGCTTATCAATCACCGCGCACCCTGGCCGAACTGCTGGCGGCCCGCGCCGCCCACCCCGGCGCCCAGATCGTCGCCGGCTGCACCGATGTCGGCCTGTGGGTGACCAAGATGCACAGGCAGTTCGACCAGGTGCTGGACGTGACCCGCGTTGCGGAACTGCGCCGCGTGGAGGACTACCCGCAGCACATCGCCATCGGCGCCGCCGTGACCCTGGCCGACGCGTTTGCCGCGCTGGTCGCCGGCCGGCCACAGCTGGCCAGCTTCGCCGCGCGTTTTGCCGGGCTGCCGGTGCGCAACGCCGGCACCCTGGGCGGCAACGTCGCCAACGGTTCACCGATCGGCGACTCCATGCCGCTGCTGATCGCGCTGGGCGCCAGCGTGGTGCTGATGAGTGTGCGCGGCCACCGCGAGATGCCGCTGGAAAACCTCTACACCGGCTACCGCAAGAATGTGATGGCGGCGGACGAGCTGCTGGCCTGGATCAAGGTGCCCAAGCCTCAGCCTGGTGAAACGAGCGCCGCGCCGGGCCGCCCCAGGCAAGCGGGCGCCCCCTCGGGGGGCAGCGCAGTACGCGAAGCGACAAGCGTGGGGGCCGAATTTTTAAGGGCCTACAAGATTTCCAAACGCTACGACGACGACATCTCCGCGGTCTGCCTGGTCATCAGCTTGCAGCTCGAAGGCGGCCAGGTGGCGAAAGCATCGATAGGCGCAGGCGGCGTGGCTGCCACGCCGGTGCGCGCCGTGCAGACCGAAGCCGCCCTCGGCGGCCGGCCCTGGACGCTGGCCACCGTGCAGCAGGCCATCAGCACCCTGCGCGCCGAGTTTTCGCCGATCTCCGACATGCGCGCCTCCGGCGCCTACCGCAGCGAGGTGCTGGGCAATCTGCTGCAGCGCTTCTGGCTCGAGAGCCAGGGCTTGCAGCAAATCAACCTCGAGTCCTTTGTGCTCGATGAGGTCGCGCCATGAACGCCCGTGAGAACACGCATGCAGAAGGCCCGGTCAGCCGCGCCGACAACCCGTCCGGGCCGCAGCTTGCGGTGCCGCCGGTCAGCCCACCGCCTGGGCCCGAAACACACCCACGCGGGGCCGCCGGGCGCTCGCACAAACATGAAAGCGCGCGCGCCCAGGTCGCTGGCGCCGCGACTTATGTGGACGACATTCCCGAGGTCCGCGGCACCCTGCACGCGGCACCGATTCTTTCCACCGTTGCCCATGGACGGCTGCGCGGTGTGGATGCGCGCGCCGCGCTGGCCATGCCCGGTGTGCGGGAGGTGATCCTGGCCAGCGACGTGCCGGGCGACCCGCTGCTCGCCACCTTTGTGCATGACGAACCGGTGTTTGCCACCGACAAGGTCGAACACATCGGCCAGGTCATCGGCCTGGTGGTGGCTGACACGGTGATGCAGGCGCGCCGCGCCGCGCGACAGGTGAAACTCGACATCGAGGAACTGCCGGCCATCCTCGATGTGCGCGAGGCGCTCCAGGCCCAAAGTTTTGTGCTGCCGCCGGTGTTCGTGAGACGCGGCGATGCGGCGCGCGCGCTGGCCTCGGCGCCGCACACCCTGAGCGGCCAGCTCGAGGTCGGCGGCCAGGAGCATTTTTACCTCGAAGGCCAGGTCGCCTACGTGCTGCCGCAGGAGCAGCAGCAGTGGCTGGTCTATTCGAGCACCCAGCACCCCGGCGAGGTCCAGCACTGGGTCTCGCATGCGCTGGGCCTCAGCAACCACGCGGTGCGTGTCGAATGCCGGCGCATGGGCGGCGGTTTCGGTGGCAAGGAAACCCAGGCCGGCCACCTGGCGGTGTGGGCAGCAGTCGCCGCGAACAAACTGAAGTGCCCCATCAAGCTGCGGCTGGACCGCGACGACGACTTTCTGGTCACCGGCAAACGCCACCCCTTTGCCTACGACTACAGCGTCGGTTTCGACGACAGCGGACGCCTGCAGGGCCTGAAGCTCGTCATGCTGGCCAACTGCGGCTTCAGCGCCGATCTCAGCGGCCCGGTGGCCGACCGCGCGATTTTCCACAGCGACAACGCCTACTTTCTCGAGGACGTGGAGATTGCCTCCTACCGCTGCAAAACCAACACGCAGAGCCACACTGCCTTCCGCGGCTTCGGCGGCCCGCAGGGTGTGGTGCTGATCGAAACCATACTCGGCGACATCGCGCGGCAGCTGGGCCTGGACCCGCTGGATGTGCGCAAGCGCAACCTGTACGGCGTCGAGGAGCGCAACGTCACGCACTACCAGATGAAGGTCGAGGACAACATCCTGGCCCCACTGCTATCAAAACTGGAGCACTCCGCGCAGTACCGGCGTCGGCGTGAGCTCATTTCGGCATGGAACGCGCAAAGCCCGGTGATCAAGCGCGGCATCGCGATCACGCCGGTCAAGTTCGGCATCTCCTTCACCGCCACCCTGTTCAACCAGGCCGGCGCCTTGGTGCATGTCTACACCGACGGCAGCGTGCAGGTGAACCATGGCGGCACCGAGATGGGCCAGGGCCTGAACACCAAGGTCGCGCAAATCGTCGCCGATGAACTGGGTGTGGCCTTCGAGGACGTGCTGGCCACAGCCAGCGACACCAGCAAGATACCCAACGCCTCGGCCACCGCGGCCTCGGCCGGCACCGACCTCAACGCGCGCGCCGCCCAGTACGCGGCGCGCAATGTGCGCGACAACCTGGCGCAGTTTGTGGCCGGGCTGGACGGCTGCGGCGCCGGGGCGGTCTCGTTTGCCGGCGGCAAGATCCACTCGCCCACCAGCAGCCGGCCTTTTCCCGAGGTGGTGCGCCTGGCTTACGCCAACCGCATCCAGCTCTGGAGCGATGGTTTTTACCGCACGCCCAAGATCCACTACGACAAGACCACCCTGACCGGCCGGCCGTTTTATTACTTCGCCTACGGCGCGGCCTGCAGCGAAGTCGCCATCGACACCCTGACCGGCGAGAGCCGGGTGCTCAAGGTCGACATCCTGCACGACGTCGGCACCTCCATCAACCCGGCCATCGACATCGGCCAGATCGAGGGCGGTTTTGTGCAGGGCATGGGCTGGCTGACCACCGAACAGCTGGTCTGGAATAACAAGGGCCTGCTGACGACACATGCGCCCAGCACCTACAAGATCCCGGCGACCGGCGACATCCCCGAACACTTCAAGGTGGATTTGTGGCCAGAGCCGAATCGAGAGGACAACGTCTTCGGCAGCAAGGCCGTCGGCGAGCCGCCCTTCATGCTGGCGATCAGTGTGCTGGAAGCTTTCAAGGAGGCCATTGCCGCGGCGCGGCCGGGACCGGTGCGGCTGCAGGCGCCGGCGACGGCCGAACATGTGCTGGCCGCGCTGCGCCCGCCGCTACAAGGCTAGCTATGCAGGCGTGCCTGCGCCGGCCTCTCGAGTGAAGCCAGCAGATCCTGCAAGGCATCGAGCTCGGCAGGCTTGACCAGGTGGTGGTCGAAACCGGCCTCGGCCGAGCGGCGCCGGTCTTCGTCCTGGCCCCAGCCGGTCAGCGCGACGATGGCCACCGGGTGGCCGGGATGGCCGCTGCGGATGGCACGGGCCACGTCGTAGCCGTTCATGCCGGGCATGCCGATGTCCAGCAGCATCACCGTCGGCTGGAAACCCGCAAACAGCTCGAGCGCTTCGGCCCCGCCGCGCGCCACCCGGACCTCGGCACCGAGCAAGTCCAGAATCATGGCCAGGCTGTCGCCGGCATCGTGGTTGTCGTCCACCACCAGCACCCGGGTTCGCCCCAGCTCCCCGGTGCTGCCGGCCGGGCTGCCGGCGTCGCCGTGCGCGACTTCTGCCACCGGCAGGCGCACGGTGAATTCACTGCCCTGGCCGATGCCCCCGCTGCGCGCGTCCAGGCTGCCGTGGTGCATCTCGGCCAGGCGGCGCGCCAGGGCCAGGCCAATGCCCAGGCCGCCCTGGGTGCGCGCGCTGTCGCGCTCGCCGCGGCTGAACATCTCGAACATGCGCGGCAGCGCATCCGGGTCTATGCCGATGCCGTTGTCAGCCACGCTGATGGCGACCGTTTCCCCCTCCACCCGTGCGCGGATGGCGATGCGGCCGCCGGATTCGGTGTACTTGACGGCGTTGTCCAGCAGGTTGGACAGGATTTGCACCAGCCGCACCTCGTCGCCCTCGAGCCAGACCGCAGCGGCCGGCAGGTCCACCGCCAGTTCATGGCCGGCGGCCTGTACCAGCGGACTGGCCGTCTCGACCGCGTTGCGCACCACCGTGGCCAGCTCGACCCGGCCGGTGCGCAGCGACAGCGTGCCGCGGCTGATGCGCGACAGCTCCAGCAGGTCGTCCACCAGCCGGACCAGGTGGTTGACCTGGCGCTCCATCATCGCGTGGATGGGCGCCGTCCGCGCATCGCCCGGCGTGCTGCGGCGCAACAGCGCGATCGAATTGCGCAGCGGTGCCAGCGGGTTGCGCAGCTCGTGCGAAAGCGTGGCGAGAAACTCATCCTTGGAGCGGTCCGACTCGGCCAGCCGCGCCGCCTGCTCGCGCATGGACTGGTCGGCCGCCTGCCGGTCGGTGACGTCGCGCGTGGTGCCGGCCACCGCGACCACTTCACCGTCGGCGCCGAACACCGGCGCAAAAATATAATCGTAGATGCGCCGGCCGCCGGTGCCGGTGAAGGGAATCTCGCCGCGTATCGGCGCGCGGGTGGTGATCACCTGGTCCAGCTCCCGGTCGTGCATGTCGGCATGCCACTGCTCGTAGCCCAGGTCCATCCAGGTCTTGCCGCGCACCTCGCTCACGCCCCAGGTTTTCAGCAGGGCGCTGTTGGCATACAGGGCGCGATGATCGATGTCGAACACGTACACAAAGTCCGGCGTGCTGTCGAGCGCGGTTTCGTAAATGCGCCGCTGCCGCTCAGACTCGGCGATCAGCGCCAGCTGGCGCGCCTCCATGTTTTTGGCTTCGGTCACATTGCGGAAATAGACGGAGATGCCTTCGGCCGCCGGAAACGTGGTGACCTCGTACCAGCGGTCCTGGTCAGGGTAGAAGGCGGTGAAAGAGGACTTTTCGCGCTGGTACATCGTACGTTCGTAGTTGCGCCCGAACTCGAGGTCTTTGAGCCCCGGGTAAAGCGCCCAGATCAGGCCGCCCGAGAGCGAACCGGGTTCCCGGTCCAGGATGCGGTAGGCCTCGCGGTTGACGTAGCCGAAGCGCCACTGCCGGTCCAGCGTATAAAAGCCCTCGGTAATGCTCTCCAGAATCGCGACGGCATCCTGGTTGGCCCTGGCCGTCGCGTCATCGACGCGGTGGATCAGGTACTGAACCTCGCCGCTGTCACCCAGCACCGGTGAGTTGACGGGCGCCCAGTAACGCTGCTCAAAGCCGCCGCCCTTCTCCGGCGGCAGCCGAACGTCATAACGCTGAACAGCCATGATGTGCGGCACACCCGTCGCGCGCACGCGCTCCAGCGACGCGGCGAGCTGGCTCACGGCATCGGCGTCCCGCAGGCCGGGGTTGTCGGGGAAGACCTCGAACAGGGGACGCCCGAAGATCGCCTCGGTGGTGTGGGTGGCCCGCAAATAGTCTTCGCTCGCTCCGGCGATGGTGAAGTCCTTGTCCGGTTTCAGAACCAGAAATGGACCGGGGATATGGCGAAAGACGCGCTGGATATCGCTGCTGTTCACGTGGCGGCAAGTTGGAAGAGGAAAGGGCCTGGGCGGACAGCCCAGAGGCTAAGGCAAGTTGAGGGCGGGCTTTGTAAGACGATGCATACACATGCGGGCTGGGCCCCGCATCGTTGGGCGGATGCAACGCCCGGCGCACAGTATGGCGCCAGCCAGGGGCGCACGCACAGAAATTCGCCTTGAACGCAACAGGCTCGCAGTTACGAATAGGAATATTTCTCATTTGGAGAATATACTCAGGGCCCCAGCCACACGCTGTGGAGCGAACTCCGTCCAGGAAGTCCCGCCCTCCCGGTGCAGCCAACTCCCCAACCGCCGGAGCAGCGCCCGCCGCCCCCTTCCACGGTCAGCCCGTCGCCGCCCTTTGCAGGCCACGGTGCCATGCCGTGCGGGCGCGCTCCGGTTTATTGCATCGAAAACATCATGCCAAATCAGCCCTCAGCCCATGCCCATCCTGCGTCAAACGCTATCAAGTTCATAGCAAAATGGATTCCTGTCGCGGCCGCTGCCGGCCTGTGCTGCGCCACCTGGGCGCAGGACAAGGAGCCTGCGGCGCTGGACAGCATCACCATCACCGGTACCCGCGAAAGCACCTCGACCCGGCTGCCGCTCACGGCGCGCGAGACGCCGCAATCGCTGAGCACCATCGAACGCGCAGAAATCGAGCAGCGTTCGCTGACCAGCGTGGACACCGTGCTGCGCAGCACCACCGGCATCCACGTGAGCTTTTACGACACCCAGCGCCCGCTCTACTACTCGCGCGGCTTCCAGATCACCGACTTCCAGGTCGACGGCCTGCCCACTTACAGCGCGAACACCAACCAGGAGTTCGACACCGCACTGTATGAACGCATCGACATCGTGCGCGGCGCCAACGGCATCCTGACCGGCGTGGGCACGCCCTCGGCCACCATCAACCTGATCCGCAAGCGCCCGCAGCGCACGTTCAGCGGCTCGGTGGCGCTGACCGCCGGCAGCTGGGGTTTTCGCCGCGCCGAGCTGGACCTGAACCTGCCGCTGAACGCCGACGGCAGCGTGCGCAGCCGTCTGGTGGTGGCGCCGCAAACGCGCGAGAGCTTCCGCGACCGCTACGAGGAAGACAAATACGCCCTGCTCGCCGTGGTGGAGGCCGACATCGGCAATGCCACCGTGGCGTCGGTGGGTTACCAGCGCCAGCGCAACAACCCGATCGCCGGCCTCTGGGGCACGATCCCGCGTTTCGCCACGGACGGCAGCGAGATCAACCTCCCCGTCTCCACCAACTTCTCCCCGGAATGGGCACGCTGGTCGCGCGAATCGGGCACCCTGTTCGCCACGGTGGACCACCAGCTCAACGAGCAGTGGTCCATCAAGGCCAGCTACAACCACACCGAAGGCAAAAACTTCAGGATCACGCCCTATGCCTACGGCGCGACCGTGAACAGCGCGCCTTTCGTGAACCGCGCCACCGGCGCCGGTGTACGGCTGTACGCCGGGGTGAACGGCGGCACCGAGACGCAGGACACGCTGGACGCCTACCTGACCGGCAAGATAGCCCTGGCCGGCCGCCAGCACGATGTGACCCTGGGTTTCAGCAGCCTGCGCACCAACACCCACAACGACAGCTTCACCAGCATCACCGCCGGCCCCAACACCTACAGCTACACCATCCCCAACGTCTACACCTGGGACGGCACGGCGCCGGAGCCGGTCTACAGCCGGACCGGGGCCTTCAACGAACAGGTCACCCGCCAGGACGGCGTGTACGCGTCGGCACGCTGGCGCCTGGCCGACCCGCTGTCGGTGCTGACCGGTGTGCGCCTGACCAACTGGAAGCGGCAGACCGACAACTACAACACCGCGGGTGCCTTCACATCCACCACGGCGCGCCAGTCGGTCACCCGCGAGGTCTCGCCCTTCCTGGGTCTGGTGTACGACATCACGCCCTCGCTGTCGGCCTATGCCAGCCACACCGGCATCTTCAACCCGCAGAACTACAAGGACCGCAACAACCAGCCGCTGGACCCGGTGCAGGGCATCAGCAACGAGATCGGCATCAAGGGCGAGTGGGCCGAGCGGAAACTCAGCGCCTCGTTTGCGGTGTTCGAGGTCCAGCAGAACAACTACGGGGTGCGCGACAGCACCCAGCCCGCAGGCAGCCTGCCGGACGGCAGTTCGGCCTACGTCGGTGTGGACGGCACGCGCAGCATTGGCTGGGAGCTGGATGTGGCCACCCGCCTGGCCCCGGGCTGGCAGGCCACCGCCGGTGTGACGCGCGTGAAAACACAGCGCAACACCGCCGACCTGACTTACGCCAACCTGCCTGAATGGCTGGTCAAGCTCGGCACGCAGTACCGCTTCTCGGGCGCGCTGCAGCCGCTGGAACTGGGCGCGCAACTGCTGTGGCAGGGCCGCATGGACGCGGTCAACGTGCCCAGCCCGTCCGGCCCGGCCAGCGTGACCCAGCGGCCCTTCGGTTTGCTCAACCTGAACGGCAGCTGGCGCTTCGATGACAAGACCAGCCTGAACGTGGCGGTGTTCAACGCCGCCGACAAGCGTTACTGGGCGACGCTGGACTATCCCAACTATGGTGACCCGCGCTTCGTGAGCGTCACGCTGCGCACCCGGTTCTGATCCCCGCGGGTCGCGCGCCGCTCAGCTCGCCAGCGCTTTCATTTCGGCAAACAGGTCGGCCTTGCCCTCGAAACCGATGCCGGGCAGCTCGGGCAGGGTGACATGGCCGTCCACGACCTTCACGCCGTCGGGGAAACCGCCGTAGGGCTGGAACAGGTCGGGGTAGGACTCGTTGCCGCCCAGGCCCAGGCCGGCCGCAATCGCCAGCGACATCTGGTGGCCGCCGTGCGGGATGCAGCGCGTCGGCGACCAGCCGTGTTCCCTGAGCATCTCGAGCGTGCGCAGGTACTCGACCAGGCCGTAACTGAGCGCGCAGTCGAACTGCAGCCAGTCGCGGTCCGGGCGCATGCCGCCATAACGGATCAGGTTGCGCGCGTCCTGCATGGAAAACAGGTTTTCGCCGGTGGCCATGGGGCCTGCGTAGTGCTGCGCCAGTTCGGCCTGCAGCGCATAGTCCAGCGGGTCGCCGGCTTCCTCGTACCAGAACAGCGGGTAGGCCGACAGCGCCTTCGCGTACGCCACCGCTGTGGGGAGATCGAAGCGTCCGTTGGCATCGACCGCCAGTTGCTGGCCCGGCGCCAGCATGCCCAGAACCGCCTCGATGCGACGGCAGTCTTCGGCCAGCGAGGCGCCGCCAATCTTCATCTTGACCACCGAATAACCGCGGTCCAGGTAGCTGCGCATCTCGGCCATCAGTTTGGCGTCGTCCTTGCCCGGGTAGTAATAACCACCGGCGGCATACACAAACACCTTGCGGTTCGCTTGGCCGTTGCCATAACGCTCGGCCAGCAGCTGGTACAACGGCTGGCCGGCGATCTTGGCCACCGCATCCCAGACGGCCATGTCGATGGTGCCGACGGCGACCGAACGCTCGCCATGGCCGCCGGGCTTTTCATTGGTCATCATGGCCGCCCAGACCTTGTGCGGGTCCAGGTTGTCGCCGCTCGCGGCAGTCAGGCTGTCGGGGGCGGCTTCGAGGATGCGCGGCGCAAAACGCTCGCGGATCAGCCCGCCCTGGCCGTAACGCCCGTTGGAGTTGAAGCCGTAACCGATGACCGGCTTGCCTTCGCGCACCACGTCGGTCACCACCGCCACCAGGCTCAGGGTCATTTTCGAGAAGTCGATGTAGGCGTTGCGGATATCGGACTTGATGGGCTGGGTGACTTCGCGGATGGCAGTGATCTTCATGGTGGGTCGCGGTTGGTGATTGATGGGGCTATCATCGGCGCCACCCGGCCCGGCGTCCAATGCCGGATTTTTCTTGTTCCATGCCCGCAAAGCACCGCCCATGAATTTGACCTGGCTGGA
>LNFM01005031.1_pt1 | contig 52843 bp, 41 predicted proteins | sample 596031 | NCBI WGS metagenome assembly LNFM01 (sample SAMN04254537, study PRJNA301005) | activated carbon metagenome | isolation source: dual media filters at the Ann Arbor, Michigan drinking water treatment plant | place: USA: Ann Arbor | reverse complement strand
GACCTTTCGGCCGGACGTCCATTCGATCGCGCGGCCCTTCGGTCGCGCGATCACTGACCATCGCCGCACGCCGTCGATCGCAGGATCGCGGGTGGGGGACCAAGACGGGCGTTGCGCCGCGTCCAGCCAACCAAGGGGCGAGTTGAATTGCAGCATAGCGGAGCCTGCGCGCGGAGGCAAGCATTACACGACGTAGAAATTGTGTTTCCCATCGCACGCAGTGTCCCATCGCGCGGACGGTGAAATGATCGAATTCGCGGATCAGCGCCGTGTTGCGGCCTCGAATTCGGATGAATCGGATCGTGCGCGCGTTCTGGCCGTGTGGCCGCGCAGTTCCAGCGCAGCCAATGCGATGACGCTGGCCATCGTAACAGTCTTGTCGGCCAATGCGTTGGCCAATGGACGACGCACACGCCTACCGACCGCGCTGCGCGGCGGCGCGGAGGCCCAGCTCGCACCGCTCGATGCTCGCGCGCGGGCCCTCCAACGACGGGTGGTCGTCGCCGAGCGCCGCGGTGCGGATCGCGATGACCTCGTGGAAGTAGGCGAGGGCGGTCGGGAAGTCGCCGGCCCGCTCGGCGATGGTGCCGAGGTTGTTCGTGGCGGTCGTCTCCTCGACGCTGCCGGGCCCGAGGCCCCTGCGCCACAGCGCGCGGGCGGCCTCGATCTCCGCGCGGGCCTCGGTCGGATTGCCGACGGCGAGCAGCGCCCCGCCGAGGCTGTTGTGGAACTCGGCCGCGATGATCGGAGACGCCCCCGTCGCGGCCGTCGCGAGCTCCACCGCGCGCCGGCAGTGGGGGACCGCCTCGACCGCCCGCTCGAGGCGGAACATCATCGTGCACACGTTGCCGTGGCCGCCCGCCAGGGGGTACGCGTCGGGGCCGTGCAGGCGGGTCAACACCTGGAGCATCGCGAGGTGGTGCTCGAGCGCCCGCTCGAGGTCACCCACCCGCTCGTACTGGATCGCCAGCGCGTTGTGCATCGTCGCGACGTCGGGGTGCTCGGCGCCCAGCACGGTCTTCCCAATCAAGAGGGCGACGCCGAGGGTCTCGGACGCCTCCGCGTCGCGGCCGAGCTCGCCGAGCAGCGAGCCCATGGCGACCATCGAGCGCACGGTGAGTCGGTGCTGCTCGCCCAGCGCGGAACGGGCGAGGGCGTAGGCCTGCTCGTGGGCCGCCAACGCTCGCGTCGGATCGAAGAAGGAGTAGACCTCGCCGCGTCGGGCGTGCAGCCGGGCCAGCGCGACGTCGTGCAGCGGCCGCGGGGTCGCGAGGGCGACCCCGCGATCGAGGACGGCGATCGCCTCCTCGCCGCGGCCCGCCTGGCTGAGGCCGTTGGCGAGCGACTCGAGGTAGGGTGCCAGCGAGATGTGGTCGCGGCCCACCGCGCTCTCGGCCAGCGCCAGGGCCCGGCGGGCGTGGTCGATCGCCATCGGGACCTCGCCGCGCAGGCGAGCGGCGTGGGCGAGCACGCGCTGGCCGCGGGCGTTGGCGGGGTGCTCGGCCCCGAGGGCCTGCTCGAGGGTCGCGGCGCCCTCGACGATCAGCGCGGCGCCGCGGTCGAGCTCGCCGGTCAGGAGGTGGAGCTGCCCGAGATCGAGGGTCGCCGACGCGAACGCTCGATCGTCGGGGCCGACCGTCTCGGCCAGACGATCGCGGGCGATCCCGGCGCGGACGAGCGCGTCGCGACTGTGGCCCGAGGCGTCGAGTAGCGCCGCGGCGGCGAGCTCGCGGCGCACGGTGTGCTGCGCGTCGTCGAGCTCGGCGCCATCGAGCTCCGCGAGGCGGAGCCACCACGCGCCCTCGTCGAACCGCGACAGGTCGACCCCGCACAGCCGCACCAACGCGACGGCGGCCTCGGCCGCGACATCGGAGAGGTGGTGCGTGCGCGCGCCGGTGTAGGCGCGGACGAGCGTGTCGTGGGCCAGCGTCGACTCGAGCAAGCTCTCCTGCGCCTTGCCGAGGGCGAGCTCGGCCCGGGCGAGGCCGGCCGGATCGTCGATCGCGGTCGCCTCTCGGACCGCTTGCCCTGCCGCCTCCCGGGCGGCCTGGGGATCGCCCGCGGCGAGCAGCGCGGTCGCGTGGGCGAGGCGATCGTCGAGCGCGCCACCAGCCTCGGGTTGCGCGCTGCGATAGCCCTGGCGCGCGACGTAGCGGGCGTCGGCGCACGCGTCGATCGACGGGAGCGCAGCGGTGGCCTGCTCGGCCCGGGCCAGCGCCTCGGCGCCGCCCTCGGTGACGACGTCGACGAGCGCCCCGAGGTGGCGGCGGCGATCGGCGAGGCAGGCCATGCGCAGGTCCATCAGCTCGCTCGAGATCTCGCGGCGGAGCTGCGCGGCCTCGCAGGCCTCGCGGTGCGCGTCGAGCCACGCGCCGCGGTACGCGTCGAGCTCGGGCACGAGGCGACGCCACGCCTCGGCGGCGAAGCTCGCCTCGGCGGCGAGGGGGCGAGAGGCCAGGGCGGCGGCGCGATCGGAATCCCACACGCCCTGGAGCTGCGCCTCGGCGCCGGTGCACACGGGATCGTCGCGGCGCGCGACGACCACCCCCGCGAGCACGCCCGCGATCGCGACCCCGAGGCCGGTCGCGCCGGCCCAGCGATCCCAGCGCGGGCGCTGCAGGCGGCCCAGCACCTCGGCGAGCGCGGCCATCGAGGGCCAGCGCTGGTCGGGCGCGATCGACAGGCCGCGGGCGACGATCGCCTGCAGCCGTCGCGGCACCCTGCGGTCGGTGGGGAAGGCCACCGGCGTCGTCGCGAGGACGGCCGCGGCCTCCATGCGACCGGGTCGCGCGCGCCGGCCGTAGAGCGCCTCGAACATGCACGCACACAGGGCGAACTGATCGGTCGCCGCCGTCGGGGCGACGCCGTCGAACTGCTCGGGGGCCATGTAGGCGGGCGTCCCGACCAGGCCGCGGCTGTCCGCGGACGTGGTGACGGGCACATCGTCGGAGTCGCCGTCGCGCGCCGTCGCGACGGGCGTCGGCGCGGCGCGGCCGTCGGCGCGCGCGAGGCCGAAGTCCATGAGCCGCACCCGCCCGTCGGCGTCGATCATCACGTTCTCGGGCTTCACGTCGCGGTGCACGAGCCCCGCGGCGTGGGCGGCCGCGAGCCCACGCGCCGCCTCGACGAACACGGCCAGCAGCCGCCGTACGTCGCGCTTGGGCGCGGCGGCCCATGCCTGCAGCCACGCGCGCAGCGTCTGCCCCTCGACGTACTCCATCGCGAGGTAGACCTGGCCGTCGTGCTCGCCGACCTCGAACACCGACACGACGTTGGGGTGGCGCAGGCGGGCCAGCGCCAGGGCCTCGCGGCGCAGCGCCTCCCCCGACGCCGGCGCCCACGGATCGCGCAGCACCTTGATCGCCACCACGCGATCGAGCGACGGATCCCACGCGGCGAACACCAAGCCCATGCCGCCGCCGCCGATCTGGCGCAGCACGTGGTACTGCGCGATCCGGGGCGGCTCGACCCGGGCGAACATCTGCTGGCGCAGCCGGGCCAGGCGGACCGAGGCGTCGAGCGCGTCGGCGCTGGGGCCGGTGGACGCGGGCGATGGTGGATGGCCGGACATGCGGGACGACCAGGGGAACGACGGGGCAGGCCCGCCGGATCACGGCGGTGCGGCGGACGATCCGTCGGGCGCCTCCGTGCCCACGTCCGGCTTGGCGCGGCCGAGCAGGGCCGAGACGGCGGTCGCGTCGGTGTGGAGATCGGCCTCGAGGGCCTCGCGGGCGCGCCGCAACCGACTCTTCACCGTGCCCTGGGCGAGCTCGAGGAGCGCCGCGATCTCGGCGGTCGAGTGGTCCTCCCAGTAGTGGAGCTCGACCACGAGCTGGAGATCCACCGGTAGCCGGCGCAGCGCGTCGCGGACCTGCACCGCGGCTTGGGCCCGGCCGTAGCGGCTCGTGTTCGAGGTGCCGGCCGCTGCGACCGAGACCTGCTCGAAGTCGTCGTCGACGTGACCTTCGCGGCGACGTAGCGCGCGCAGGTGATCGTACAGCCGGCTGCGCGCGATCTTCAGGAGGTACATGCGGAAGGCCCCACTGTCGAGCATCTTGTCGCGGTGCCGCACGCAGGCGATGAGCGTCTGCTGCACGAGATCGTCCGTCGCATCGCCGACCTTGTTGATGAAGAAGCGGTAGAGCAGCGGGAAGCAGCGCCGCAGGAGCAGGTCGCCAGCGCGATCCGACCCCTCGCACCACTGCGTGAGCAGCTCGAACTCGGTCGTCGTCCCGGGATCCATCGGTCGTCGATCCTCGCATCCGCTCGCGCCCGACTCAACCGCCGTGATCCGTCGGCGGGGACCCGGCGTTTCCATGGGGGAGCGCCCGCCGTCGCGGACGCGACCCCACACATCAGCACGGACGAACCATGGAACCCCGCACGAAGACCACCCGCAAGAAGCTCCTCCTCTGCACCGGCGCGCTGTCACTCTGCGTCGGCGTCACGGGCCTCGCGATCACGCCCGCGACCGCCTCGGCCCAGTTCTATCGCATGCACGCGGCCTCCTGCGCCGCCCCGTTCTCGCCGTCGGGCGGCAGCGGCGGCACCAACATGCAGGGCGCGCACGTCGTGGGCGGCATCCGCAACTTCGAGTGCCCCGTCATGGATCAGTCCGATCTGCACAAGGAGAACATCGACGCGATCGAGGTCTACGTCTGGGACGGCTCGGCGATCGGCAACAACTACAGCTCGGTGTCGCTGTGCGCGGTCGATCGCGACGCGGCGGACTCGGGCTGCCTCGACGCGGTGTCGTCGAACGGCTCGGGCTACAAGACCCTGGTCCTCGACTCGCCCAACGAGATGGCGTGGGTGCAGGCCAACGCGCGCGCCGACTACTTCGCGTCGCTGCACGTCAGCCTGCAGAGCAACCAGGGCAACGCCGCGCAGCGGCTCATCGGCTACGTCGTCCACGACTGATGGCTCGATGAACCGATGGAGCGACGGACCGATGGACCCGGTGGAAGGATAGGCACCCGATGACCCGAACCCAACGCATCGCCGTCCTGGCGATCGTCCTGTCACCCGGGGCCGCGATCGCGGTCCGTCACGCCGCGTCCGGCGAAATGGGGGGGCCGATCGTCGAGGCGCCCGACCTGGTCGCGCCGCCCGAGGATCGGCCCCGGAGCCCTGCGGAGAAGATCGCGGCAGCCGCGGCTGCCGAGGCGGAGTTCCTCCGCGCGTTCGAGGGCGAGCCCGTCGATGCCGCGTGGGCGCCGATCGAGGAGCGCCGCATCGCCGGCGCGGTGCAGGGCGTCGTCACCGGCCTCGAGGGGCTGCGCAACGTCGCCGTCGAGTGTCGCGCGACGCGGTGTGTCGCCACCCTGTCGTGGACGGATCGCGGCGCCGCGCTCGTCGCCCTCGAGCCGCTGATGGCCGCCGGGGAGGGCTGCGCCGCGTTCGTCTTCATCCCCGAGTCGAGCCCCGAGGCGGCGATGTACGTGCATCGCGTCCGGACGACGCGCTGCGGGCGACCTCGGTAGCGGCGCGCGATTCCGAGGCGACGCCCTCGGCCGATCGTCGCGTTGTGTCAGATCGACGCGCGCGTCACCGCGGCGCTGAACTCCCATTCCTCGTGGCCGCCCGTGGTCGGCGGCGTCCAGCGCCCGGATCGCCGCGTGCGCCCGGGGTTCGCCCGCGTGCATCGAGGTGGAATCGCGCGATCGATCGCGGTGGAACTCCGTCGGCGTCGATGCGTCGCGATCGACGGCGCGTTCGAAGGTGCGATCGCCTGGGGGCTGCGGCCTGCGGCGCGTCGACGCAAAAACTTTCGCCGCGGGTCCCCGTGCGACGCGTGATATCTTGCCGGGCATCGGGGGTTGGGTTCGATGCTGATCATGACGTCGAGGGGCAAGTTCACGCGCAGGTTCTCCCACGAGGGTCGCGGTCTCACCGCGATCGCCGTCGCCGCATCGATGGCGGCGTGCGGCTCGGATTCGGGGGCCACCACCAGCAGCGCCTCGGGCGACGAGCAGGGCTCGCTGACCGACACGCCGACGTCCGGCGAGTCGTCGGGGGCCACGGGGGCGGACGGTGGCTCGGCCGCGTCGGTCACGGTGACCGCGGGCGAGAGCTCGTCGGGCAACATGTCGACGACCGCCAACGGTGAGGGGGCCATCTTCGATGTCGGCATCGGCGAGTCGTCCGGCGGCACCGGCAACGAGACCGGCGCGGGCGGTCCGGGCTCGTGCCGCGCCTCCGAGATCTACGGTGCGGCGGGCGGCTACCCGTCGTTCGACGACCCGGCGTACGCCGAGTTCGACTCGACGGTGTTGGTGATGACGAGCCACAACCGCCTCGGGCCCAATGATCCCGAGCTGCGCGTCATCGACATCTCCGGCGATCCGCCGCCGCCGAACCTGAACTACGCCGCGCCGATGTACATCCACCCCTCGTGGACGGCCGCGACCTTCGGCGGGGGCATCTTCGGCCTCACCCTGGACTCGTACGGCAACATCTACGTCGCCGCGTCGTCGCTGTGGAGCGGGAGCACCACGCCCGGCACGATCTACAAGGTCGACAAGGACACCGCCGAGGTCTCGGTGTTCGCGACGATCCCGAACAACGGTCCGGCGTTCGGCAACATCAACTACGACTGCGTCAGCGAGACGATCTACGCCACGAGCCACGAGGACTGCCGCATCTGGCAGATCGACATGGGCGGCAACGTGGTGAGCACGTATCACCACGGCAGCGGCGACGTCACCATGGGCGCGCCGGTCGGCGGCAGCGAGCCCGACGGGCTGTTCTGTCCCCTGGGCGAGCGGCTGTGGGCGGTGCAGTCGCACTACGGCAAGCTCTACTACTCGGTGTGGTGGGAGGACGGCGGGCGCCCGAACGCGGCGCAGGAGAACGAGATCTGGTCGGTCGAGTACGTCGGCGAGAGCGGGATCCCGGATCCGACGACCGCCGAGCTGGCCGCGACGATCCCGGGCCTCAACGGGGCCAACTACTCCAACCCGGTGTCCGATCTGAGCTTCGCGTCGACCGGCTGGATCCTCGCCGCCGAGCGCACGATGTACACCGACACCGGCACGAGCGCGCATCAGTCGACGACCTACGAGCTGCAGCAGATGGGCGGCGTGTGGCAGGTGGTCGGCACGACGTACGTCGTGGGCGAGCTGCCGAACTCGAGCGCGGGCGGGGTCGATCACGACTTCGCCGCCGACGGCTACGTGTGGATGACGGGCGACGCCCTCGACTTCTACACGCCGGCGGTGGTCTACGGTGTCCAGGGCACGCCCTACGGCGGCGGCGACATCACCAACAGCACGCTCATCGACCACGACGGCGACACCGCCCAGCAGTACAAGACCGATCTCGGCGATTGCGAGATCCCGATCCCCGGCGACGCGATGCCGCCGCCGCCGCCGCCCGAGGGCTGAGCTTCGCGTGCCCGAGGGCGATACGATCCACCGCCTGGCCCGTCGGCTGGTCCCGGCGTTGGTGGGTCGCCCGATCGCGCGGCTGTGGGTCCGCGATCGCGGCGAGGTGCCGGCGCTCTGCGGCGCCACCGTGATCGCGGTCGAGGCGGTGGGCAAGCACCTGCTCGTCGGCATCGGCGACGCGCACGTCCTGCACACGCACCTCGGGATGCCCGGCCGGGTGCGTCGCACGGGCGGCGCGGCGTTCCCCACGTGGGACACCTCGGCGATCGTCGCGACGCCCGAGGGCGCCGTGGTGTGGCGCAGCGCGAGGACGGCGGTCCTGTGTCGACGCGATGACCCGGCGTTCGTGCGGGCCCTGCAGCGCGTCGGCCCCGACCTCCTCGCGCCCGAGGTCGATCTCGGCGACGTCGTGCGCCGGGCCCACGCGAGCAGCGACGGCGCGCGTCCCCTCGTCGACGTGTTGCTGGACCAGTCGATCGCCGCGGGCATCGGCAACGTGTTCAAGAGCGAGGTGCTCTTCGCCTGCGGTCTCGCGCCGACCCGCGCCCTCGCGAGCGTCGACCCAACGCAGCTCCGTGACGCGTATGCCCTCGCCCGCGCGATGCTGCAGCAGGGGGTGCGGGACGGCCACCGCGACACGGTGCACGTGGTGGATCCGGGACGGCTGCGGGCGCCGGGCGATCAGCTGTGGGTGTACGACCGGTCGCGCCTGCCGTGCCGACGGTGCGGCGCCGCGATCGTCCGGGTGGCGCTCGGCGTGGATCGCCGCGGGACGTACCTGTGCCCGGTGTGTCAGCGCGACGTCGCGTGACGCGGTCAGATCCCGCGCGCGCCGTGGCATCGTCCGGCCGTGTCGCGACGCGCATGGCTCTCGGCGATCCTGCTGCTGCTCCTGCTCGGCCTCGGCTGGTACGTCGCGCGTCGTCCGACCCCACGCACGGCGGAGCCCGCGTCCGCGGCCTCCGCCGTGCGCTCGCGGTCCTCGAGCCCCGGTGCCGACGGCACCTCCGCGACCCGCGATGCTCCCGTCGCGCGCCGCGACCCCGCCGCCACCACGGGGCCGCGCGCCCGCAGTGAGGCGCAGCTGCGCGACCGGGCCCGCGGCGACGCGATGCGCGAGCGCATCCGCGAGCGCCTCGCGACGCGGCCGTCGCAGGGCGGCGGCGCGGCGCCTGGCGGTGGCGCGGACGACGAGGCCGCGCCGGCGGACGGGACCGGCGGGCTGACCAACCGCATGGGCCCCGGGTCCGAGGCGCTGGTCGCCGCGGTGAACCGCGAGCTGCTGCCGCTGGCGCAGGAGTGCATCGACGCGGCGCTCGAGCGCGAGCCCGGTCTGCGAGGGATGCTGGCGATCCAGATCGACGCCATCGGCGACGAGGAGGTCGGCGCCGTGGTGGACCGGGTCGAGTTCCCCGCCGACAACGCGGTGCACCAGGCCGAGCTGCAGGAGTGCATGCGCGAGAGCTCGCTGTCGATGGCGCTGCCGCCACCGCCCACGGGCGGTCGGGCCGCGTTCGTCATCTCCATGCCGGTCGGCGAGGCCGCGCCGGATCCCGCGCGCTGACACCCGCACGTCGCCCGACGCGGGCCCCAATGTGGCCCCGACGTGGCCCAACGCGGCTATGATCGCGACGATGTCCCGTCGTCTCCTCGGCGCCGTCCTCGCGGCGGCCGCCTGCCAAGGCGGACCGTCCCACGCCGACGCGACCTCCGGCACGGGCTCGACGAGCGCGAGCTCCGGCACGACCACGTCGACGTCGAGCGACACGTCGAGCGCGGTGACGACGACGTCGAGCGGCGAGTCGGGCCCCTCCACGTCGACGGCCGACGGCACCACGACCGGCACCGATTCGCTGCCACCGGTGCCCGAGCTGCTCACGCCCGTCGACGGATCCCTCGACGAGCCGATCCACCTCGAGCTGTGCTGGACCCCGGTCGTCGACCCCGACGGCGACGCGGTGCGCTACCGCGTGTTCGTCGACGAGTACGAGCTCACCGAGGGGCTGCAGGGCGAGCAGGAGGGCTACGACGGGCCCTGCGTCGGTCCGCTCGACTTCGAGTACGACCGCACCTACGCCTGGCAGGTCGAGGCCTTCGAGATCGAGGATCCGTCGCGCACCTCGGAGCGCAGCGCCCCGTGGACGTTCACCGCCGAGGGCGAGGCCGGGGCCCACGTCGTGTTCCTCGATCGCTTCGATGACGACCTGGGCTGGGTCGTCGGTGGCGACGCGACCGCGGGCGCGTGGGTCCGCGGTAACCCGATGGGGACGCAGGACGCTGGCGTGCGCGCGCAGCCGGGCCGCTGCGCCGGCGGGGACAGCTGCTTCTACACGGGGGACAACCCCGGCGGGGTCGTGGACGTCGACGACGTCGATGGGGGCAGCACGACGCTGACGTCGCCGGGGCTGTCGCTCGGCGGCGCCGCGGCGGCGACGATCGAGCTGCGTCGGTCCTTCTATCGCTCGGACGCGGAGCCCGGGCCCGAGCTGCGGGTCGAGCTGCTCGTGCCCGACGCCGAGGCGCCGGGGGGCACGGCCGTGCACCTGCTCGAGCTGCTCGATGCGCCGACGGCCGACGATCCGCAGAACCTGTGGACGCCGCGGGAATACGCGGCGTGCGGCATCCCGATGGTCGACGGCTCGCAGCTCCGCATCACCGCGACCGATCCCGGCGACGGCATCCTCGAGGCGGCGATCGACACCGTGCGCGTGCGGACCCACGACACCGCGGCGTTGTGCGGCACGGGGGAGGGCGGTCAGTGCGATCCGACGGTCGGCCCCGCGGCGTGCCCCGACGCGATGCTGTGCTGCCCGCGGGGCTCGGTCCAGGCCGGCGTCTTCCGCTGCGCGGAGCCGGTGGCCGGCCTCGACCCCAGCAATCCGACGCCGGATCCCGACGCGCCCAACGACGGCCCGCTCGGCTGCGACGCGCCCGATCTGATCATCGACCCGAGCTGGATCGAGCCGCTGTTCAGCGACATCATGATCTTCGACGACACCTGCGAGCTGCTCGAGGGGTGCGTCGACGGCCTCGGCATCCGGACGATCCTGCGCTTCTCGCTGGCGGCGCAGAACACCGGCTCGAAGGACCTGGTGCTCGGGGTGGCGGCCAACAACCCCGACGTCTTCCACTACAGCGGCTGCCACGATCACTATCACTTCGACAACTTCGCGACGTACGAGCTCCTCGACGGCGACACCGTGATCGCGGCGGGGCACAAGCAGGCCTTCTGCCTGCTGGACTCGTCGAGCTGGGCGTGGCCCAACGCCTGGGGGAAGTTCGACTGCGCCAACCAGGGCATCAGCCGCGGCTTCGAGGACATCTACGAGTCCGATCTGCCGTGTCAGTGGATCGACGTCACCGACGTGCCGCCGGGCGACTACACGCTGCGCGCGGAGATCAACCCGGTGCAGCCGGGCGCGACCACGCCGCTGCTCGTCGAGCGCGACTACGGCAACAACGTGGTCGAGGTGCCGGTCACGATCGAGTGATCCGCGGCTGCGCCGCTCGGCGCTGCGCGCAGCGTCCGGGGCGACCGCCCGAACCGGGCCCGGAACGCGCGGCTGAAGTGCGCCGCGCTCGTGAAGCCCAGGGCGAACGCGATCTCCGAGATCGAGCGGTGGGCGTGCGCGGGGTCGAGGAGCTGCGCACGACACCGATCGAGGCGCGCGGCCACTCGACGCGGATTCCTGCGCGGTGGTGTCGGGGCGACCCTGGCCGCGGCCGCGTGCCGTCCCCCGCAGGGGCCCGCCGAGCTCGCGGCCGACGGCGACGCCCCGGCCGTGACACAGGCCCGTGTGCGGGTGGCGAGGACGATCAACGGCGCGGCGGTCGAGCTGGAGGTCGACGGCGAGACGCTCTCCCTCGAGGCCCTGCGCGCGCGCGGTCTCACCGGCTGCGGACGTGCTCGACCTGTGGCCCCGACGACGACCTCGCGGCGCCCGAGCTGTGCGAGGCGGGCCGAGCGTGCTTCGAGCCGGGGACCCGCGTCGGCGCGCGGTCGGGCTGAGTCGCGGATGAACGCGGCCAGCCCTGTGCCGGGCACGTGCCAGCGCGTCGCGCCGCGAGGCCCCCCAGGGCCCCGGCACAAGGGTCCGAGATGACTCGGATTCACGCGGCGTGGCGGCTGGCGAGCCCCTTGCGATGTCGCTGCGCATGATCCGAGGCGCCGTCCCGTTCACGCTCATCTCCCTCTCGCTGGGGGCGGTGAGCACGATCACCGCCTGCGATCCTGCGCAGGCCGACTCGCTACGCTCCGGATACGGGGGCGCAGCGCACGAGGGGCGACGGCTCTTCGATCACGAGACCTTCGGCGGCAACGGTCGCACGTGTCGGACGTGCCACAGCCGCTCGAACGGGACGCTGACGCTCGACCAGATCGCCGAGCGGTTCGACGACGATCCCGACGGACCCCTGTTCCGCGCCGACGGCACCGACGACGGCGAAGGCAACGGCACGACGCGGATCCGCACCGACGGCACCATCTTGGTGAAGGTGCCGCTGCCCGACGGCGTGCACCTGGCGGCGGACCCCGCGGCGACCCACGTCACGCTGCGGCGCGGGATCCCGTCGACGATGAACACGCCGGCGCTGGACCCGGTGCTGATGTACGACGGCCGCGCGCCCGATCTGATCGAGCAGGCCCGCGGGGCGATCACGGATCACGCGGCGCCGACCGAGGAGCCGACCGAGGAGGAGCTCGCACAGATCGCCGCGTTCCAGCAGACGCGGACGTTCTTCACCTCGAAGGCGCCCGCCGCCGCAGCTGCCCGACGGCCACACCGCGGCGCAGCAACGCGGGCGGCGGTTCTTCGACGACGTGGACCTCGCGCCCCCGTCGACGCAGGGCATCTGCGCCATCTGCCACAGCGGTCCGATGCTGAACGACAGCAGCGGTCGCAACCCGATCCCGGTGCCGCCGTTCTTCGTGCCGGCCGGCACGCGCTTCCAGTCGATCCTCAGCGCCGAGCTGCTGCCCAACGGCGATCCGTTCCAGGAGTACCTCGTCGATCAGCCGGACGGCACCGTGCTCAGCGTCTTCCACCCCGATCCCGGCTTCGCCCTCACGAGCGGAGACTTCCGCGGCTTCCCGCTGGGCGACCTCGGCGAGTTCAAGATCCCGAGCCTGTGGAACGTGCGCCACACGTCGCCGTACTTCCACAACGGCGGGGCGAAGACCCTCGAGGAGGTCGTCGAGCACTACGCGACGTTCTTCGCGATCGCCTCGCCGCTGGTGTTTCCGGATGCGCCGCCGATCCTGCTGACGGAGCAGGACAAGGCGGATCTGGTCGCGTTCCTCGAGCTGCTGTAGCGAGGCAGGAATCGCGTGGGCGACCCTCGTCATCCCGGACCGGATCGACGACCATGGGAGGCATGCGATGCGCCGTCCCCCTGGTGTGCGTGTGGATGTTCGTCGGATGCGGCCCGGAGGCAGCCCAGCGGTCTGGCGTGTGAGGACGCTGCGCAGGGGTGTATCTGTACCGCCGCCGACGACTGCGGCGGTGGGCACTGCATCCCGGCGGAGCTCTATCCGGAGCCCGAGGCGCCGCCACAGGGGGTGTTCGGCGGTCGTCGGGGCTGCTCGGGCCTCTGGGTCTGGTCGGCGCCCGCGGCGACGGGCGCGTGCGAGCCCGACGGACCCGAGTCGATCTCGCTGCAACTGGTCCATCGCGAGGGGGCGATCTACGACCTCGATCCGGAGGCGAGCGGATCGATCTACCAGCCCGACGGAGACGAGGCGGCCGAGGTCATCGGCGGCTCCGTCACGTTCGATGCAGCGCTGCAGACCAACGGCCCGAACCGCGGCCAGTACGGGTTCCTCTACGCGGGCGCCGATCACACCGGCTGGGTGACCGGCGCCTTCGAGGAGGCCTGGTTCTGCGACGGCAGCCTCGCCCCCTGCGGATGAGGCGCGCCGTCGCCACGCGTCACCGGGTCAGCTTGCGGTACTTGATCCGCTTGGGCACGAGCGCGTCCTCGCCGAACCGCGCCTTGCGGTCCGCCTCGTAGTCCGCGAAGTTGCCCTCGAACCACGTCACGTTGCTGTCGCCCTCGAACGCCAGGATGTGCGTCGCGACGCGATCCAAGAACCAGCGGTCGTGGCTGATGATCACCGCGCAGCCGGGGAACGACAGCAACGCCTCTTCCAAGTGGCGCAGCGTGTCGATGTCCAGATCGTTGGTCGGCTCGTCGAGGAGCAGCAGGTTGCCGCCCTTCTTGATGAGCTTGGCCAGGTGTACGCGGTTGCGCTCGCCGCCCGACAGCTCGCCGACGCGCTTCTGCTGGTCGGCGCCGGTGAAGTTGAACTTGCCGACGTAGGCGCGCGCGTTGGTCTCGACGCCGCCCATCGGGAAGGTCTCCTGACCCTCGCTGATCTCCTCGTAGATCGTCTTCTTGGGGTCGAGCGAGTCGCGGCTCTGATCGACGTGGGCGATGTCGACGGTGTCACCGATGACGATCGTGCCCGCGTCCGGCTGCTCCTGGCCGACGAGCATGCGGAACAGCGTGGTCTTGCCGGCGCCGTTGGGCCCGATGATGCCGACGATGCCGCCCGGCGGCAGCGTGAAGGACAGGTTCTCGTACAGCAGGTTGTCGCCGAACGCCTTCTTCACGCCCTTGAACTCGACGACCTTGTTGCCGAGCCGGCGCGAGAACGGGATCTTGATGTCGGTGGTGTCGACCTTGCGCTCCGACTCCTCCTTCAGCAGGTCGTCGTACGCGGCGATGCGGGCCTTGCTCTTCGCCTGGCGCGCGCGGGGGCTCATGCTGATCCACTCGAGCTCGCGGGCCAGGGTCTTCTGCCGAGCGACCGCGGATTTCTCCTCCTGCTCGAGGCGCTTCTTCTTCTGGTCGAGCCAGCTCGAGTAGTTGCCCTTCCACGGGATGCCCTTGCCGCGGTCGAGCTCGAGGATCCACTCGGCGACGTTGTCGAGGAAGTAACGGTCGTGGGTGATGGCCACGATCGTGCCGGGGTAGTCGTGGAGATGGCGCTCGAGCCACGCCACGCTCTCGGCGTCGAGGTGGTTGGTGGGCTCGTCGAGCAGCAGCATGTCGGGGCGCGCGAGCAGCAGCCGGCACAGCGCGACGCGGCGGCGCTCGCCGCCCGAGAGCTTGGTGACGTCGGAATCGCCCGGCGGCGTGCGCAGGGCGTCCATCGCGATCTCGACGGTGCGATCGAGATCCCAGCCGTTGCCGGCATCGATCGCATCCTGCAGCTTGCCCTGCTCGTCGAGCAGCTTGTTCATCTGGTCGTCGGAGGTGACCTCGCCGAGCTTCATGCTCACCTCCTCGAAGCGGGCGAGCGTGGCGACCATCGGCGCGACGGCCTCCATGATGTTGCCCTTGACGTCCTTGGCGGGGTCGAGCTGCGGCTCCTGCTGGAGGTAGCCCACGCTCGCGCCCTCGGCCGCCCACGCCTCGCCGCGGAACTCCTTGTCGGTGCCGGCCATGATCCGCATCAACGTGCTCTTGCCGGCGCCGTTGCCCCCGAGCACGCCGATCTTCGCGCCGGGGAAGAACTGCAGGTAGATGCCCTTGAGGACCTCTTTGCCGCCTGGGTAGGCCTTGCCGAGGTCTTTCATCGTGTAGATGTACTGGTACGACGCCATGGCGGAGCTGCCGACCCGTGGGTCGGGGCGGGGAGCATAGCAAACTAGGGCGTCGGGTCCCCGCCGCGGGCGAGCGCCGGCGACGAGGGGCGCTAGGCGGGCGGGATGCGGCGCGCTGTGGCCGGTCGGACGCGCCGGCGTCGCGGCGCCCACAGCAGCAGCAGGCCCAGGGGCGCGGCGCGCTGCGGCGTCGCGGTGCATCCGCACCCGTCGCTGCTCGGGGTCGCCGACGCGCCGTCCCCGGTGTCGTCGGCGGACGGCGCGGTCGTCGGGGGCGGATCGACGGCGCCGGTGGTGCCCGCGTCGACGCTGGAGATGACGACCGTGCGACTGGTCGACGCCTCGCCGCTGGGGTAGGCCGCGCTGACGTAGAGAAGATGCTCGCCGAGCGTGCCGGTCACCTCCCACGTGCACGGCGACGCGTAGCACGGCGCGCCCCAGACCACGGCGTCGAGGAACAGCTGCACGTACTGCAGGTCCTCCGCCGCGCAGCTGCAGTCGAAGCACGGGCAGCGCGGCACGATGTCGACGACGACGGCGAACGGTGCGTCGACGTGCGCGCCGTCGGCGGGCTCGTCGAAGGCGATCGCGTCGTCACCGCTCGCGCACCCGCAGCCACCGTCGTCGGTGCTCGGTGCCGTGGTCGTGCCCGTGTCGGCGGCGCCCGTCGAGCCCTCGGTGCCGGTGCTCCCCGTGGAGGTGCTGGACTCCGAAGCGCCCGTGGAGCCGGCGTCCGAGGACCCAGTGGTGGTGCCGGCGTCCGAAGAGCCGGTGGAACCGGACTCCGACGAGCCGGAGGAGCCGGAGGAGTCGGAGCCGGTCCCCGTGGTCGCGGCGCTCGCCGGGGTGGCGGCGAGGGCGAGTGGGACGAGCAGGGCGAGCGTGAGGGCGGAGCGCATCGGTGACCGGTCGGCCGATCGTAGGGGATCGGCGCGCCCAAGGGCGATGATTCGGCGAATCCGCGGGCCGTCCGGGGCGGGTCCGCGCGGGCTCGGACTCCGCGGGCCTACTCCCCGACGTCCGGGGCGACCCTCGGCAGCTCGATCTCGTCGAAGATCGCTGGGCACGCGGCCGCCCCCTCGCCGCAGTACGGCTCGTGGTCGCTGTGGGCGAGGTGGGCCGTGAGCGTCGTCGTGGTGTCGACGGGGGCCAGCGGCAGCAGCACGGCGCCGAGCGCCGTGGGCTTGGTCGACTCCGGCGCGATGACGTCGTTGTACTCGGCGGCGCACGTCGGATCCTCGCCGCAGGTCGGGAAGTCGGCGTCGTTGAACGTGTGCACGACCCCGGTCGCGCCCGGGGACTGCTCCGCGCTCGCGGGCACGAGCTGGAAGTCGACGACGGCGACCGTGACCTCCACCGACTGCTCGCCCGTCGTGAACGTGTCGCCCGACCAGGGGTTCACGATGCCGACGCGGGGCTGGCCGTCGGCGAACCAGAAGAACCGCCGCACCGTCGCCTCGGGGTGGTCGTAGGGCGTGCCGTCGGAGAGGTGGAGCTGCGCGGCGAGCCGGTGGCCGCCGGCGATCGCGGCCGCGGGGATCGGGACCGTGACGCCATCGCCCGCGTCGCCCTCGGTGATCGTCGCGACCTCGACGCCATCGAGCTCGAGCACGACGTTGCCCGCCGCGCGGACGTTGGTCGGGTCGATCGCGGGGTCGACGATCTGGAAGCCCTTCACGCGGATCGTCACCGAGAGATCGGTGGTCTCGCCGCCGGGGGTCCACGACGCGCTCTCGTACTGCGCTGGGGTCACGATCTCGAGCACGGGCGCGATGCCGTCGTGGCACTGACCGACGAGGCACACCTGACCGTCGGGATCGGGGCAGGGCATGTCCTCGGCGCAGGGGATGGGCTCGGGCGCGCCGGTCGACGAGCTCGACGACTCGTCGGCCGCGGGGGACTCGCCGCCGCAGGCGGACGCAGTGACAATCGCAGCGAGGCACGCCACGCGGAGCAGTTGCATGGCGGCATGATACGTGCGGTCGGGGGGCCCGTCACGCGACCGACGGGCAAGAGCGGTGTCGCCGCCTGCGGCGCCCGGCGCGGGGACGGTCACGCGCGCCGGCACCCCCGCGCGATCGCTTCGGCGTAGCTCGTGCGCTCCGCGACCCCGGAGGCGAGGTCCGCGTGCGCCGTGCGGCTGTAGCACGGCGTCTCGTTCGCGCCCGAGTAGTCGACCCAGATCGTCGCCCGATCGCGGACGTCGAGGTGCACGAAGGTCCCGTTCGGGTAGTAGCCGACGCCGATGTCGGCGAACGAGGCCCGCAGCAGCTCGAACAGCCGCCGGTTGCCCACGCCTTCGACCCGCATGTCGACCGCCCGCCCGCGGGTGTGGTTGCTGCGGTCGGTGTGACGGCTGACGTGTCGGTAGCCCGACACGACCTCGATGGTGGCGTCGGGAAAGTGATGGGCGACCGCCGCGAGCAGCGTGGCCAGGCGCCAGTGGGTCGGGTGATCGACGCCGCTGTTGGGGTCGGTCATGAGCGCGCGGAGCTCGGCGAGGGCGTCGTGGCGGAGGCGGCCGTCGGGGTCGAACAGCGCGATCTCGTGGAGCTTGCCCCGCCGCAGGAGTCGCAGCGGGCGGGCGCGGGCGGGGTCCACCGGGGCGATCCGGTTGCCCGGCGCCACGTCGAGCGTCGCGGTCGGCTCGGCGTCGAGCGTCGCGTCGTCCTCGAGCGGCGCGTCCGGCCCCGGCATCGGCGCGACCGGGGCAGCGAGGAGCGTGAGCGTCAGCGCGGCGAGGCAGGCGAACATGGCGGTCGGTTGAGCAAGCCGCGTGCCTTCGGGCGCGTCCCGGCCCGGGTCACGTTCGCGTGTCATCCGCGGCCCGGCCGTGGCCCGCACGTGCCCACGTCGCATCGCCCCTTGCGTGGGGCCCCTTGGGGGGGTACCACGCCCACCGTGGACACGCCCTCACCCAACGCCTATGCGATGGAGAACTCGCTCAAGCGCTACGGCGTCGATCGCTGGGGCGCCGAGATCGTTGGCGTCAACGATCTCGGGCACCTGCTGTTTCGCGCGCCCAACGTGCCTGCGATCGACCTGCACGAGATGGCGCTGTTCCTCGAGAAACGCGGCATCCGGACCCCGTTCGTCGTCCGCTTCCCGACGATGATCCACGGGCAGATGGAGCGACTCAAGCGCGCCTTCGACACCGCGATCAAGGAGAACGCGTTCGTCGGCGACTACGCCGGCGTGTTCCCGGTGAAGGTCAACCAGAAGCGCGTGGTCATCGAGGCGGTCGTCAGCGCGCCGCGCGAGTACGGCTACGGCCTCGAGGCCGGCAGCAAGCCCGAGCTGCTGCTCGCGATGGCCCGCGAGCCCCACGAGGGCTCGCCGCTGCTCATCAATGGCTTCAAGGACCGCGAGTTCATGCGCATGGCCTACCACGCGGCCGAGCTCGGGCATCACGTCATCGTGATCATCGAGTCGATCCGCGAGGTCATCCGTTTCATCGAGGTCGGCAAGGAGCACCCGTGGCGCAAGCGCCCCGACCTCGGCGTGCGGGCCAAGCTCTACACCAAGGGCAGCGGCCGCTGGCAGGGCTCGGGCGGCGAGACGTCGAAGTTCGGGCTGACCACCAACGAGATCCTCGCGGTGGTCCGCCACCTCGAGGAGGCTTCGCTGGTCCACCACCTGGTGCTCCTGCACTTCCACATCGGCTCGCAGATCACCCGCATCAAGCGGATCAAGCAGGCGGTCCGCGAGGGCGCGCGGCTGTACTCGGCGCTGCAGCACTACGCGCCGCAGATGCGCTACCTCGATCTCGGCGGCGGTCTCGGCGTCGACTACGACGGCAGCCGCACCTCGTACCCGTCGTCGGCGAACTACACCATCGAGGAGTACGCCTCGCAGGTGGTCTACGAGGTCGCCGGCGTCATCGAGGAGTGCGAGGCGCGGCCGCCGACGATCATCACCGAGAGCGGTCGCGCGCTGGTCGCGAACCACGCGGTGTGCATCACGGATCTCCGCGAGGTCCAGGGCGAGCTCCTGCCGATCAACGACGCGCACGACGAGGAGCACCGCCTCATCGAGCAGCTCCGCGAGACGCTCGAGCACATCAACGCCAAGAACTACGAGGAGTACTTCCACGACGCCATCGACTTCCGCGACGAGGCGCTCGAGCTGTTCTCCACCGGGTACCTGTCGATCGAGGACCGCGCCAGCGCCGAGGGCCTTTTCCAGCGCGTGCGGGCCAAGACGGTGCGCATCGTCGAGCAGCTGTCGCGTCCGTCCGAGGAGATCACGGACTACCTCAACGCCGCGCAGCACAAGTACCTGGCGAACTTCTCGATCTTCCAGTCCTTGCCGGACACGTGGAGCATCGATCACGTGTTCCCGGCCGCGCCGCTGTCGCGCCACGGCGAGCGGCCGACGCTGCAGACGCAGATCGTCGACATCACCTGCGACAGCGACGGCTGCGTCAACATCTTCGCCCACCCCGACGAGAACCTGCGGTTCTTGCCGCTGCACGAGCGCTCGAGCAAGGACGAGCGCTACTTCCTCGGCTTCTTCATGACCGGGGCGTACCAGGACAGCCTGGCCAACGATCACAACCTGTTCTCGCGCACGCACGAGATCGTCGTGCGCGGCACCGGCGATCCGCCGCCGTCGCCCGGCGTCGAGCGCATCGCGTTCGGCGACGTCTTCCTCGACGCCAAGATCGGCGCCACCAACGAGGACACGCTCGCGTCGGTGGGCTTCGACGTCGAGAGCATGGTCCACGAGATCCGCAAGCGGCACCTCGACACCGAGACCACGCTGGGCGAGTCTTGGTCGCTGGGGTTGCTCCAGGGCTACCCGTATCTGACCCGCGAGTGACCTGGTACGGTCGGCGTCGTGATTCCGACGGCGACGCTGCTGTGGGCCCTGCTCGCCGCCTCGACTCCGGCGAAGCGGCCGAACATGCCGGTCGGGTGGACGTGGCCGCCCTCGGCCGCGATGCGCGAGGCCGGCAGCGCGTGCCTCGAGCGGCTCGACGGGCTCGAGGTGACGTACCGGCGGGGGCCGGCCACGAACAAGATCGCGACGCCGGTCGTGCTGCCCGAGTTCATCGTCGGCGGGCTCGTGCTCACGCCGTTGAAGGGCAAGGGCGCGTATCCGATGGACTGCCAGCTCGCCGCGGGCTTCGCCGAGGTCGCGCCCGCCCTCGCGGAGCTCGGGGTGAAGGCGCTGCGCTTCCGCACGCTGCACGAGCACCGGTTCGTGCGCAAGCGCGGGCGGCCGACCAAGATCCTGAGCCGCCACGCGTTGGGCCTGGCGATCGACGTGTTCGGCGTCGAGCTGACCGATGGTCGCATCCTCGAGGTCGAGCGCGACTGGGCGGCCGAGCCGGTGCTCGCCGCGGCAGCGGCGGTGTTCGCCGCGTCCCCGCGCTTCCGCGGGCCGCTGACGCCGGCGAACGACCCGAGCGATCACGATGACCACGTGCATCTCGAGGCGCACCTGCGAATCTAGACGGCGGAGTAAGGCCGCCCCCATGCCCCACCAGCACTTCGTCAAGGAGACGCGGATCGCCGCACCGCCCGCGGTGGTGTTCGCGTTCCACGAGCGCCCCGAGGCCCTGACCCTGCTCATCCCGCCGTGGGAGGCGATGCGCGTCGCCGAGACCGATCACTCGCTCTCGCCGGGCAGCCGCGTGGTGCTCCGCGGGCGCCTCGGGCCGATCCCGATGCGCTGGGTGGCCGTGCACACCGAGCTCGATGCGCCGCGCTCCTTCGTCGACATGCAGGAGTCGGGACCGTTCGCGCACTGGGTGCACACCCACCGCTTCCTCGACGACGGCGCCGGCGGCACCATCCTGCGCGACGAGGTCGAGTACGCGGCGCCGCTCGGCGCGCTGGGGCGGTGGTTCGGCGGCTGGTTCATCCGCCGCAAGCTCGAACGCATGTTCGCGTACCGCCACGACGTGACCCGCCGCGTGATCGAGTCCGGCGGCCCGTGAGCGCCGACACGGGCATTGCGCCCCAGCGTCGGGATTCCGCCGTTGGAGTTTCGACGCTGGCAGATCCTTGACGCGATCGAGGGCCCAGAGCGCGTTGCGATCGTTGGATCGAGGATCCTGTAGGGTCGCTGGATCGCGACGCAATCCCCCGCACGTGCGGCGCGGCCGCGGGTGGATCCACCCGTGCATTGAGCTGGGCCACCATGCACGGTGCCTACAGCCTCCGCGTCCAGCCCTCCGACCCCACCGTCCTGCGCGGGCCGATCCCCACCGCCCCGATGCGCGTCGTCGACGAGCCCAAGGTCGGCGAGGCGATGGTCTTCGTGTCGGTGGACCGCACGCTGGTCGTCCGCACCAGCCGGGTCCTCGGCTTCCTCCGCACCGCGCACCGCCTGGTGCTGCGCACCGAGAACAGCCTGTACACGCTGACCCGCGTCGGCGAGCTGCCGGCGCCGCTGCACGTTGCTTAGCCGAGGGCGTCGGCCACGAGCGCCGTGCCGGATCGTTGCTAGGTTCCCGTCGATGATCGCACTCGGTACCACCGCCCCCACGTTCTCGCGCACCGATCACCTCGGTCGCCCCCTCGACTCCACCGCCCTCCGCGGTCGACGTCACCTGCTGCTGCTGTTCTATCCCCTCGATTTCACCCCCACGTGAAGCTCCGAAGTGCCAGCGCTGGAAGCGCTGAATGATCGGCTCCGCGCCGCGCATACCGTGGCATGCGGCGTCTCCGTGGATTCCAACTTCAGTCATGCTGCCTGGGCCGAGCAACTCGGCGGGGTCTCGCTGCCGCTCGTCGCGGACTTCCACCCCAAGGGTGAGATCGCCGAGGCCTTCGGGGTCTACCTCGTGGACAAGGGCATCACCGATCGCGCGACCGTGATCGTCGACGCCGGCGGCACCGTGCGTTTCGCCGAGAGCGTCGGTCCCGGGGGCAAGCGCGACATCGAGGCGCTCGTCGCCGCCTGCGAGGCGATCGACGCCGCGTGGTCACCCGGCCTGCCCGACGCGACACCGCCCGTCGGCCTGCCCGAGGGCGCGGCGCTCTACGTGAAGGACCGCTGCATGTTCAGCCGCTGGGCGCTGTACGGCCGCACGAACCTCCACCTCGAGGCGTCGCTGCCGGTGGTGAACGTCTCGCGGGATCCGGCGGCGCTCGAGGAGCTCGTGCGCCGCGGCGGCAAGGGCCAGGCGCCCGCGCTCGTCACCGCGGACGCGGTGTTGTACGAGTCGGCCGACATCGCGAAGTTCCTCGGCGAGCGCGCGAGCTGGGGTTGAGCTCCGGCGGCGCGGCGCGGGCCTCCGCGTCGCGCCGACCGTCACTCCGGTGGGTCGTCGCCGAAGAGCGTGCCGAGCACCAGCTCGATCCCGTCGAAGGGCTCGGGCCGCACGGTCTCGCCCCGCTCGGCGCGCAGCACCATCGTGTAGCCCGCGTCCGTCCAACGCATCACCGTGAGCGTCGCGTCGCGCGGGTCCACCAACCAGTAGTGGACGACGTTCGCTCGGTGATACACGCGGAGCTTCTTCACCGTGTCGGTGTTCGCGTTCGCGGGCGACACCACCTCGCAGATCCAGTCGGGACGGATGCTGACGGGGAATCCCACCGGCCGGGTCGGCACTCGCTCTCGCCGCCAGCCCAGCACGTCCGGGCGCACCACTTCTGCCGAGCCGAGCAGTGCCGACTCGAGCAACACCTCGACCTCGGTGGCGATCCACCATCCACCCGGGCCGCCATCCCGCGAGCGCCGCTGGTAGGCGGGGCGGATCGCACCGACGATGCCCGCCTGCGCATCGCCGTGCTCGCCGCTGGGCGTCGCCTTCTCGACGATCTCGCCGCCGACGAGCTCGTGGAAGCGGCGGTCCTCGGGGATCTGGAGGAACTCTCCGATGGTCGCCGGCTGGGGAGCTGCGCCCGACACCCTGGGATGGTGGCCGACGGCGGACGACGGGGCAAGCGACGACCGCCGCCTCCGCCGAGAACTTCCGCGCGGGCAGGGACCGGGCGCCGCGGGATGCACTGCCCCGAACTCAGCGTGCGCTGGTGCCGAACTGCGGTCGCGACGGTCGCTGGCCGAGCGCGCGCTCGAGTCGACGCACGCGCGCCGCGACGTCGAGGTGCACGTCGTGCCACTTCACGTGCTCCGGCGCGGTGCCGCGGCGCACGTGATCCTCGAGCGTCCGCCCCAGTGCGCCGCCCCAGAACGTCTCGCGCGTGCCCGCGCCGCAGCCGAAGCTCGGGCGGTTGCTCGCCGCCGCGGTGAGCACGGTGGTGTTGGGCAGTGAGGTCAGCGCGTCGGGTCCGGCGAGGAACGCCCCGGAGTAGCAGCCCTGCAGCACGACGATCTTCTCGGTGGCGTCGGGCAGGGTCGACAGCGCGGCGCGCAGGCTCGCGGGCGTGAGCGCGACGCGGTCGGCCGGCGTGCCGCTGCGCAGCGCCGCGAGCTGATCGGCGGGGGCCCCGACGCGCACGCTCGGATCGCCGTCGAGGGCGAGCGCCGGCTGGGCCAGGAAGGCGCGCTCCTCGGGCGCGAGCACCCAGCTGCGCGCGTCGCCGCCGAGGCTCGGCACGCCGTGGGCGGTGATGTACAGATAAAACGTCTCGGGCGGGGCCAGGGCGATCGTCTCGATGTCGCCCAGCACCCGCGCCGCGCTGGCCTCGGCGCAGTCGGCCATCTCGTCGTGCAGGCGGCCGTACTGGGGGCGATCGGCGGCGAAGGCCCGCGCGGTGGGCTTGGCCCAGTAGCACGCGATGTCGTCGGCCGCGACGCCGGCCCTGCGCCACAGCCCGCGCTGCCGAACGACCTCCTCGGCGAAGTTCGCGACGTCGTTGCCGCCCGCGACCAGCATCACCCGTGTGCTCGGGCTCGGCGGCGCGGTGGGGTAGGGCGTCGACATCGCGGCGAAGTCGGTGCGGTGGCACGCCGTTGCGAGCAGCAGGCCGAGGCCGATCGCCGTCGTTCGTGGGCGCGTCATCGCGTCGCTCCGTGGGCGGCCAACCACGCCGCGATGCCCGTGGCCCGCGAGCCCTCGTGGTCGCCGTCGACGGTCTCGACGACGAAGGGCGCGCCGACCCGCGCCGCGGCCTCGCGCACGGACTCCGCGTTGGGGAGGAACGGCGCGTCGTCCCGTCCGAGGTACGCGGTGTGGGGATGGACCATGTGGGCGACGTGGGGCCCGAGCACCCGTAGCTCACGCTCGTGGCGCAGCGCGGGGTCGAAGCGCACGAGCTTCGCGTTGCCGTCGCCCTTCGCCCAGCGCACGAACGTCGCCGGCACATAGATGCCGCCGATGCTCGCGGTGTCGACGACGTCGACGTCGGGGCGCAGGCTCAGCAGCGCCGCGAGGCCACCGCCCACGCTGTGGCCGAGGACGTGGACGCGACGCGCGTCGACCTCGGGCTGCCCGCGGGCCCACGCGATCGCGGCCGCGGCGTCGTCGAGCTCGCCGAACAACAGCTCGAGCGCGCCGGGGTTGCCGTTCTCGCCGCGCCACGACGGGGTCATCACCGCGAAGCCGGCGTCGAGCACCGGGCGCACCGCCTCGAAGTCCGACGGCGCGAGCGCGAAGCCGCCGTGCAGGTACACGAGCAGGGGGTGTGGTCCGGGGCCGGGCGGCGTCGCGAACCATGCGAGCAGCGGACCCGTCGCGCCGCCGTAGTGGACCGCGCGCGCGCCGTCGGGGGTCCGCGGTGCCCCGAGGCGCTCGGGCGACGGCGCCACCGTGCGCAGCACCGTGGGGTGCGCGAGCCGGGCCTCGACGAATGGCACCCGGACTGGCTCGGCCGCCTCGGGCGGCTGCGTCGGCGCGGCGCGACACGCGAGCAGGAGGCCGACGAGCACGCCCGTCGGACCGCGAACGCCGAGGGCGGAGGCCGCGGCGCTCACACGTGCGCGACGGCCTCGACTTCGAGCTTGAAGTTGTACGGCAGGCGGCGGACCTCGACGCACGTGCGCGCCGGCGGCGACTCGCCGGGGAAGAACTCGGCGTAGATCTGATTGAAGACGCCGAAGTCGTTCATGTCCGTGAAGTAGGCCGTGACCTTCACGACCTTGGCCATGCTCGAGCCCGCGCGCTCGATCGTGCGGCGCAGGTTCTCGAGGGTCATGCGCGCCTCGTGGGCGAAATCACCGGTCTTGATCGACAGGTCCTCGACGTCGACCGCCGCGTGGCCCGAAGTGTGGATCCAGCCATCGTGGGTGCGGTGCCACGAGAACACCGGACCGTGCTCGAGCGCCCGAGTATCGCGTCGCGATTTCATGGTTCGTCTCGGATATAGCCTACCTGCCAGCGGTCGTCACGTCGACGCGGAGGCGGCGATGTCCTCGAGGCACGCCTCGATGTGCGGGGCATGGGTGCGGAAGCTCAACACGCACGCGCGCAGGGTGAACGCGGCCCCGGCCGCGGCCCCGCCGGGTCCGGGCTGGAGCGGCAGCGACGTGCTCGACAGGTGGACCCGGGCCCGCGCGTTGATCCTCGCCAGCCACGCGGCGTTGCGCCGATCGTGGGCCTCGCGGGGCTCGCCGGGCAGGCGGGTGAACCGCCACGCCACTGCCGACAGCTGCGGCACATCGACGATCTCGAGGGGCACGCCGCCCTCCGCGAGCTCGAGCAGCCCGCGGTGCAATCGCGACGCGAGCGCGAGCTTCTCCGTCAGGGCGCGGCGGAACGCCCCGGCCCCGTGCAGCTGCAGCGGGAGCCAGAGCCGAAGGCCCCGGGGATCGCGGCTCAGCTCGGGGCCGTACTCGGTGGGGCTCGGCGGCTCGCCGGCGCGATCGAGGGCGTCGAAGTCCTGGAGGTATGGCGCTTCGATGTCGAACGCCGCGCGCAGGCTCGCGCCGTCGCGGACCAGCAGGCAGCCGGTGCCGTAGGGCAGGAACATGCCCTTGTGCGGGTCGAACGTGATCGAGTCTGCGCGGGAGATGCCGCGCAGGCGCCGACGGCCCTCGTCACACAGGACGAACGCGCCGCCGTACGCCGCGTCGCAGTGGTGCCACAGCCCGGTCTCGGCGCAGATGTCCGCGATGGCGTCGAGGGGATCGACGGCGCCGGTGTTCGTGGTGCCCGCCGCGGTGACGACCAGCATCGGCAGCGCCCCGGCCCCGCGATCGGCCTCGATCGCGGCCTGCAACGCGCCGGGATCGAGCCGCAGGCGGGCGTCGGTGGCCACGCGGCGCACGTTGGCCAGGGGGATGCCCGCGGTGCGGACCGCCTTGGCGATGCTGTGATGCGCCTGATCCGAGGTGTAGATCATCGCGCGGTGGACCGCGCCGCCCTCGCCCAGTCGATCGTGGCGCGCCGTCACGATCGCCGTCAGGTTGGCCATCGAGCCGCCGGAGGTGAGCAGCCCGCGGGCCGTCTCGGGGAGGCCGAACTCCGCGGCGAGCCACGCCAGCACGTCGGCCTCGAGCCGACACAACGCAGGCGCGGCGGCGGCGAGCCCGGTGTAGCGGTTGAGCAGCGTCGAGATGAACTCGGCGAGCGCCGCGGTGGGCAGGCCACCGCCGGGCACGTACGCGAGGTAGCCCGGGCCGATCGTGTTGAGCGACGCCTCGGCGGCGCGGCGCAGGATCGGCACCAGCGTGGCGAGACCGCCCTCGATCGGCGCCTCGCCGATCGCACGGCTGAGCGTGGCCGCGATCGCGTTGCCGGCCGCGCCGAGGGTGCCGACCGCCGGCGCCGTCGCGGTCTGCTCGACGGCGTCGAAGCCGAGGGTGGCGAGCTGACCGAGCCAGCCCTCGAGCGTCGCGCGGTCGGGCTCGAGCTCGGCGCCCTCGGGCAGGCTCACCGCTCGCCCCGGATCCGCGGCAGGTAGCGATCGCGCAGCTCGGTCTGTCGCGAGCGCATCGGGATGGCGCGGCCGCGGATCCACACCGCGCGCGGGCGCTGCGACAGCTCGAACGGATCGCCGTCCCACACCACCAGGTTGGCGACCTTGCCGGGCGCGATCGTGCCGTAGTGCGCGTCCATGCCGTAGGCGCGGGCCGGCACCGCGGTGATCGCCGCCAACGCGAGCTCGGGATCGAGGCCGTACGAGATGGCGAGGCCCGCCTCCTGCGTGACGTTGCGCGGGTTGTGGGCGTCGCCGAACACCGCGATGCCGACCTCGACGCCCGCGGCGGCGAGCAGCGCGGCGTTGTCGAGCCGCGCGCCCATCTCGTCCATCGACTCGGGCAGGTTCTGCGACGGCTGGACCACGACCGGGATCTTCGCCGCGGCGAGCTCGTCGGCGATCCGCCATGCCTGCGTGCCGCCGAGGGCGACGACCTTCGCGCCGCCCTTCGCGAGCGCGACGAGCAGGCGCAGATCGGTGATGCGGTCGGCCCCGATGACGAGCGGCGCCTGGCCGGCGACGTACGGCGCGAGCGCCTCGAGGTCGAGGCGATGCGCGCTCAGATCGCGCGACTGGGCCCGGTCGTACGCGGCGCGGTGCGTGCGATAGAACTCGGCGTCGGCGAACAGCTCCTGCAGGCGCAGCCACGTGGCGGCGCGCGAGCCCGCGACCGTCTGCCCGAGGTTCACCCGCATCGCGACCTCGTCGTCGGCGACGATCGTGCGGGTGTCGCCGTGGACGAGATCGATCCACGCGACCTGTCCGCTGACGAGCCCGCCCTTGGGGGTCACCGCGGCCGAGGTCACGCCCTCGATCGCGTTGACCGGCAGCAGCGCGCTGTCGGCGTTGATCGCCGACGAGGCGTCGTACGCCGCGCGGATCGGATCGGCGATGGCGACGCTGTCGTCCTTGGTGCTGCCCTCGGCGTCGATCTCGACGAGGCCGAGCGCCGAGTCGACCGCGACGATCCCCGGCGTGATGACCTTGCCCGTGAGGTCGATGGTCTTCGCGCCCGCGGGGATCGTCGTCGCGGCCAGCGTGCCGACCGCGGCGATGCGGGTGCCGCGGAGCTCGATCACCGCGCCGGCGATCCGTCGGCCGTCGCCGGTGCGGACCTCGGCGCCGACGAGGTAGATCGGCGCGCCCTCGGTGTCGAAGGGGAGTCGTCCGGCCCGCGTCGCGCCCCGTGCGGGCTTGGCCGCGCGCGCGGGCGCCTTCGCGGGCTTGCTCGCCGCGGGGGCGGCCGGTGCCGCGGTCGCGACCGGACCCACCGACAGTCCGAGCGCCAGGGCGGCGCCCGCGATCCAGCACATGCGCGTGTTCATCGTGCCCCCGTGCGGCCGTTGTCGTAGCCGAGCTCGAAATCCGTCTGCGGTCGGCGGGCCGCGTCGCTGCGATCGTAGACCAGCTCGCCCTCGATGAAGACCTGCGCGGCCTTGCTGTACACGCTGAAGGGGTCGCCGTCCCAGACCACGAGGTCGGCCTGCTTGCCGGCCTCGAGCGTGCCCACGCGATCGTCGACGCCGAGCGCCCACGCCGGGTTGGCGGTGATCCAGCGCAGCGCCTCGTCGTCCGCGACCTCGAGGCCCGCGCGACGGCCGGCCCACATCGCCTTGCTCGCCTCTTGGTTGAGGTGCTGGATGCCGATGCCGCTGTCGGAGTGGATGATCGCCCGCGCGCCGGCGACCGACAGCATCGCCGCGTTCTCGCGGATGCCGTCGAAGGCCTCGGCCTTGAAGCCCCACCAGTCGGCCCACACGCTCGCGGCGGTGCCGGCCTTCGCCAGCTCGGGGGCGATCTTGTAGGCCTCGACCGCGTGGTGGAACGAGCGGATCGCGAACCCGAACTCGCGACCCAGCGCGAGCATGCCGAGCATCTCGTCGGCGCGGTAGCAGTGGTTGTGCACGAGGATCTCGCCGCGCAGCACCGCCGCGAGCGTCTCCATCGCGAGGTCGCGCGCCGGCGGATCGGGCGGGCCGTCGGACTTGCCGTCGTCGTCGGACTTGTCGCCCTTGGACTTGTCGCCCTTGGCTTCGTGGCGCGCGAGCTTCTCGCGGTACCGCTCGAGGCTGCGCTGGTACTCCTGGGCCTTGATGAACGCGCCGCGGAACCCCGCGACATTGCCCATGCGCGTGCCCGGGCCGCCCTTGTCGCCGTAGGCGCGCTTGGGGTTCTCGCCGCACGCCATCTTGAGGCCCTCGGGCGCGCCGACGAACCGCGCCTCGTCGATGCCACGCGCGCCGACGTACGTCTTCACCGTCACCGAGCGGCCGCCGATGAGGTTGGCCGAGCCCGGGAGGATCTGCATCGTCGTGACGCCGCCGGCCCGCGCGTGGTCGATCTGCGGATCCTGCGGCCAGTAGGCGTCCTGCGCCCGGACATGCGCGGTGGTCGGCGACGTCATCTCGTTCCCGTCGCTGTGCGCCGAGAACCCCGGCGCCGCGTAGACCCCGATGTGCGAGTGCGTGTCGATGATGCCCGGGGTGATGGTCTTGCCGGCGACGTCGACGACGCGCGCGCCCTTGGGCGCGTCGATCGAGGCGGCGACGTCGGCGATCCGATCGCCGCGCAGGAGCACGTCGCCGCGCTCGTAGATCACGCCGGCGGCGGTCATGACCCGGGCGCCGCGCAGCAGCAGCAGCGCGTCGGGGGTCGATGCGGTCGCGCGCGGCGGCCGGGTCGCCTCGGTGGGGCGTGGGGCGCAGGCGAGCGACGCGGCCGCGAGGACCGCCACACGCAGGACCGCCGCGCGCCGATGCATCGGGCGTGCACGGGTTGGCATGAGCGCACCGTACGTCGTCGTCCTCGCCCCACGCAAGGGGCTGCTATGCTCCCGCGCGCATGGAATCCGGCGGAGACGACGACGCGTCGCGCGATGCACCCGGGGCTGCTGCGCCCGCGGGATCGAGCGCGCCCACGCTGTCGCGCGTGCTCATGGCCTTGAAGCCCGCCAGCTGGCCCAAGCTGCTCGTCGCCGCCGCGTTCGGTCAGGTGCTGGGCGTGATCGCGGCCGGACGCTTCGACCCGCTCGGGGCGGCCCTTGGTTTCGCCTTCACGCTCTTCGATCTCGCGTTCGTGGTGCTGCTGAACGACTACGGCGACCGCGAGGTGGACGCGCTCAAGCGGCGGATGTTCCCCGAGGTGGGCTCGCCGAAGACCATCCCCGATCGGATCCTCGAGCCGCGCTCGGTGCTGCAGCTCGGCCTCGGGGCCGGGGCCCTGGCGCTGTCGGTGGGGCTCGTCGCGGAGCTGTTCGGCGCCCGGCCCGGCGCGCTGCCGGCCGCGGCGGCGTGCATGGCGTTGTTCGTCGCCTACACCCTGCCGCCCTTGCGCCTCAACTACCGCGGCGGCGGCGAGCTGCTCGAGATGCTCGGCGTCGGCTTCGCGCTGCCGTGGTTCAACGCGTACCTGCAGTCGGGTCGCGCGGCGCCCGACGTGCTGGGATGGTTGCCCGGGTTCGCGCTGCTCGCCCTGGCGTCGGCGCTGGCCAGCGGCCTGTCCGACGAGCACAGCGATCGACTCGGCGGCAAGCGGACGTTCACCACGATGTTCGGCCCCGAGCGGGTCCGCACGGCCGTGGAGGGGATGTTCGTCGGCGCGATGCTCGTCTGGGCGGCGATGGGCAAGCTCGCGCCGCACCTCGCCGACTGGTGGACGACGGTGCCGGCGGTCGGGGTGATGAGCTGGTTGCATCGCGGGCTCACGGCGGCCGGTCGGGCGGCCGACGCCGACGAGCCCGCGGGCATCTCGCGCTACAAGCTCGCGCTGCACCGCGGTGTCTGGTGGGGGACGATCGTGCTGGCGCTGACGCTGCTGGCCCGCTGGGCGATCGGGGCCCTCGCGTGAGCCCGCTGGCGGCGCTCGACGCCGAGCTCGCGGCGAAGGATCCGTGTCGCCGCAGCCTCGCGCCGGATCGGCCGCGCGCCCACGACCTCGGCGAGATCCTCGGCCCGGCCCTCGCCGACGCGCCGACGGGGCTGGCCGACGTGTTCGTCGAGGGCACGTGCGCGTTCGTCCGCGCGCTGGCCGACGCGTTCCCCGAGAACCTCCTGTGGGATCTCGATCTGCCGCTGTCGACGTGGTGGCGCGCGGCCAAGGCCGCCGACGATCCGGTCGCCGCCGCGCGCGAGCTCCTCGGGATCGCGACCGAGCTGCAGGGGCTCTTCGGTCGGGCCACGGCGCTGCACTTTCGCTACGCGCACGACTTCCTGTACGGCTACGACTGGGCCAAGTGGGTTGGCCGTGATCCCCAGGCGCGCGCGGCCGTCGGGCCCTTCGATGCGGTGTTCCTGCGGGCGATGCGGGCGCGCGGCCACGAGCTGCTCGCGCTCATCGCCGCGGGCGGTGACGCGAAGTACCCGGCGCTGCCCGAGGCCGTGGTCCGCAACCCGTTCGCGTTCTCCCGCGAACCGGAGGCCGAGCTCGCGATCCACCGCGCGCTCGCGGCGGTGGGCAGGATCCCGGTGCCGGCGTGGCGCACCGAGGCGACCGTCTCGTGGACACCGCCGTGGGCGACGTGGCGCGAGCAGGTCGCGGCCCGCCTCGGCTACCGGTTGATCGATCCAGGGCGCGACGACGCAGACGCGAGGGGTGCATGAGCGAGTACGACTACGATCTGTTCACGTTGGGTGCGGGCTCGGGCGGCGTCGCGGCGAGCCGCCGCGCGGCGAGTCACGGCGCCAAGGTGGCCATCTGCGAGGACCGGGCGCCGGGCGGCACGTGCGTCCTGCGGGGCTGCGTGCCGAAGAAGCTCTTCGTCTACGCGTCGTCGTTCGCCGACGATCTGCGCGCCGCGGCGGCCTATGGATGGGACGTGTCGGGCGCCGTCGACTGGCCGCGCCTGGTCGCGGCGAAGCGCGCCGAGCTCGCGCGGCTCTCCGAGGTCTACGCGAAGATGCTCGCCGACGCCGGCGTCGCGTTCGTCCACGGCCGCGGCGTCCTCGTCGATCCGCACACGGTCGTGGTCGACGGTCGCCGCATCACCGCGCGGCGGATCCTCGTCGCGACCGGCGGCCGGCCGTGGATGCCCGGCATCGTCGGGGCCGAGCTGTGCATGAGCTCCGACGAGGCGCTCGAGCGCAACGATCTGCCCCGGCACGTCACCATCGTCGGCGCCGGCTACATCGCGGTCGAGTTCGCGGGCATCTACCGCGCCGCGGGCTCGGAGGTCACGATGCTGGTCCGCGATCGCGGGGTCCTGCGCGGCTTCGACGACGACATCCGCACGCACCTCGCCGAGCAGATGCGCGGGGCCGGCATCGACATCCGCGAGCACGCCGATGTCGAGTCGGTGGTGCGGGACGGGGATCCGGGCGGGGGCCTGCAGGTCCGCCTGGGCTCGGGCGCGCCGCTGGGGACCGACGCGGTCCTGTTCGCCACCGGCCGCGTGCCGAACAGCGAGGGCATCGGCCTCGCGGAGGTCGGCGTCGCGCTCGACGATCGCGGCCACATCCTCGTCGACGAGTGGTCGCGCACCGCGGTGCCGTCGATCTACGCGATCGGTGACGTGACCGCGCGACCGCAGCTCACGCCGATGGCGATCGCCGACGGCCGCGCCTTCGCGGACACCGAGTACGGCGGCGCGCCTCGGACGGCGGCCCACGAGCACGTCGCGACCGCCGTCTTCTCGCAGCCGCCGTGCGGCACCTGTGGCCTCACCGAGGCCCAGGCGCGCGCGCGCGGACCGGTGAGGATCTTCCGCGCCCGCTTCCGCCCGATGAAGTCCGCGTTCGCGGGCAAGCCCGACACCACGATGATGAAGCTCGTCGTCGACGCCGACACCGATCGCGTACTCGGGGTCCACATGGTCGGCCCCGACGCTGGCGAGATCATCCAGGGCTTCGCCGTCGCCGTGCGTTGCGGCGCGACCAAGGCCCAGTTCGACGCGACGCTCGCGGTGCATCCCACGGCGGCCGAAGAGTTCGTGACGATGGCCAAGCCCGTGGGGTGAGTCGCGGCGGCGTCGCGCGGGGTGCCACAGTCGCCGCGGTTCGCGAGGTGCAACGGTTGCGTCGTCGACTGCCCCGACGCGCACGAGTCTCGATGCCGGAGTCGGCCGCGGCCTGTGTATACCTGGTCGGCCACGGGGAGCGTACCGACGGATGGACATGGAGGCGGCGATCGACGAGCAGGACGGGCCACGGCGGGGCCGCGAGCCCACCCATGTCGTCGGCATCGGCGCGTCTGCGGGGGGCCTCGAGGCCCTCGAGCAGCTGTTCGGGCGCATGCCCGAGCAGACCGGGGTCGCCTTCGTCGTGGTCCAGCACCTGTCGCCGGACTTCAAGACCCAGATGCCCGAGCTGCTGTCCCGGTGGACGCGGATGCCGGTCCGGATCGCCGAGCACGAGATGCCGGTCGAGGCCGATACCGTCTACGTCATGCCGCCGAACCGCGACATGATCATCTCGGGTGGTCGCTTGCTGCTCGAGCAGCGGGCCGAGGGGCTGCCCCTGCCGATCGATCTGTTCCTGCGCTCGCTGGCTGCGGAGCGGGGCAGTCGTGCGATCGGGGTCATCCTCTCCGGCACGGGCTCGGACGGCTCCCGCGGGATCCGGGAGATCCACGAGGTCGGTGGGCTCGTCATCGTGCAGACCGAGGAGTCGGCGAAGTTCGACGGCATGCCTCGCAGCGCCGTGAGCACCGGTGTCGCCGACCTCATCGTGCGGCCCCAGGACATGGCCTCCGCGGTGATCGCCCGCGCCTCGGATGCGTTGCTGCTCGTCGACGAGGGCCAAGACGCCGCGGCGGCGGTGCGCGAGGGCGGCATGCGGGCCGTGTTCGCCCTGCTGCGCGACCGCTTCCGTATCGACTTCTCGCACTACAAGCCGGGGACGATCACGCGCCGCACCGAGCGGCGGCTGCAGCTCGGCGGCGCGGCGAACCTCGCCGACTACATCGCCCGGCTGCAGACCGACCGCGCCGAGCTCGACGCGCTCTACGAGGACCTCCTCATCGGGGTCACGGGGTTCTTCCGCGACGAGGACGCGTTCCGTCGGCTCGAGACGGACGTCATCCCCGAGCTGGTCACCAACGCGCCGTCCGGCGGCACGCTGCGGGTGTGGGTCGCCGCGTGTGCGACCGGCGAAGAGGCGTACTCCCTGGCGATGCTCTTCTCCGAGGCGATCGCCCGCCGAGGCGATCCCCTCACCGTCAAGATCTTCGCGACCGACGTGCACGCCGCGTCGCTCGAGGTCGCCGCCGCGGGGGTGTACCCCGAGGACCGCGCGGTGACGGTCGGGCCGCGACGCCTCGAGCGGTTCTTCACCCGCGTGGAAGGCGGGTTCAAGGTCAGCGCCGATCTCCGGCAGATGATCGTGTTCGCGCCGCACAACCTCATCCGCGACGCGCCGTTCACCAAGCTCGACCTCGTCAGCTGCCGCAACCTCCTCATCTATTTCCAGCCGGCGATCCAGCGCAAGGTGATGGCGCTGTTCCACTTCGCGCTGAAGATCGGCGGCGTGCTCGTGCTCGGGCCGAGCGAGAGCCCAGGCGACGTCGCCGACGAGTTCGACACCGTCGACGCCCACTGGAAGATGTTCAAGAAGCGCCGCGACGTGCGGCTGCTCGCGCCGCTGCGGGCCTCGATCGCGCCCGCGCTGCGGGACGATCGGCCCGCCGCCGGGGCCGGTCGTGGCCCCGGTGACGCCGTGCTCACCGAGGTGTTCGCGCGCCTGCTCGACATCCACCTCCCGCCTGGCGTCCTCGTGAACCATCGCCACGAGATCGTCCACACGTTCGGCGACGTGGGGCGCGTGCTGAAGATGCCGCGGGGCCGCCCGTCGCTCGCGCTGCTGGATCAGCTCGAGGGCGACCTCAAGCTGGCCGTCGCCGGCGCGCTGCACCGCGCGGCGCGGTCGTCGGCCGCGATCGCCTACGACGGGATCCCCGGACTGACCGCCGATGGCCCGGGGCGCGTCGACCTCACGGTCGCGCCGCTGCACCTCGAGCGCGCGGTCGAGCCGTTCTTCCTGGTGACGCTGCGGCCGTCGGGGCACGTCGAGCCGGTGCGACCGCCGCCAGAGACGATCGGCTCCGACGAGGTGTCGCTCGCCCGCCTCGACGCCCTCGAGGTCGAGCTCCGCCACACCAAGGAGAACCTGCAGGCGACGATCGAGGAGCTCGAGGCGGCGAACGAAGAGCTCCAGGCGACCAACGAAGAGCTGCTCGCCGCGAACGAGGAGCTCCAGAGCACCAACGAGGAGCTGCACTCGGTCAACGAGGAGCTGTACACCGTCAACAGCGAGTACCAGAAGAAGATCGACGAGCTGGTCCAGCTCAACGACGACATCGATCACCTGCTGCTGAGCACCGAGATCCACACGCTGTTCCTCGACGACAACCTGTGCATTCGGAAGTTCACGCCGCGGATGGGGCAGGTGTTCCACCTCGAGGTCCGCGACATCGGGCGGCGCATCGACCACTTCGTGCACGAGCTCGACACGCCCGATCTCGCCGCGCGCCTGGCCGACGTGCTCGAGAGTGAGGCGCGGTTCGAGGCCGAGGTCAGCACCAAGAAGGGCCTGTGCTACCTGATGCGGATCCTGCCGTACGTCGGGCGGGCGGGGACCGGCGGCGTCGTCGTGACGCTGACGGACGTCACCACGATCAAGGAGTGGGAGCGGGCGCTGCTCGACCAGATCGAGCAGCGCGAGCGGTTCCTCGCGATGTTGTCCCACGAGCTGCGCAACCCGCTGGCGGGCGTCACCAATGCGTTGGCGCTGCTCGAGCGGCGGATCGGTGACGACGACAGGCTGGCGCGGCCGTTCGCGGCCGCCCGCCGGCAGTCCAAGCAGATGGCGCGACTGCTCGACGACCTGCTCGACGTCTCGCGCATCACCCGGGGGAAGATCGAACTCCAGCGGCAGCGCCTCGACCTGCGCCTCCTGGTCGAGGAGGCGCTCGAGACCCTGCGCCCGCGGGCAGAGCGACGTCACCCCATCGAGTTCGTCGCCCCGGCGAGCCCGGTGCTCGTCGACGCCGATCCGACGCGGATGTTGCAGGTGGTCGCGAACCTCCTCGCCAATGCGGTGAAGTTCTCGCCCGAGGACCAGCCGATCCGGGTCGAGCTCCGGGTCGACGGTGACGAGGCGTCGATCCTCGTCTCCGATCGCGGCGCGGGGATCCCCGCGGATCAGCTCGATCGCATCTTCGATCTCTTCGTGCAGGGCGATCAGGCGCTCGCGCGCCAGGAGGGCGGCCTGGGCGTCGGCCTCACCCTGGCCAAGGGGTTGGTCGAGCTCCACGGCGGACGCATCGAGGCGATGAGCGAGGGACGCGGGCGGGGCAGCGCGTTCCGGGTGGTCCTGCCCGCGCTGCGCGACACGGCGGCGAGGGACGCGGCCTTGCCCGCGGCGGCGCCGGTCGTGACCCAGCCGCGCCTCGCGTTGGTCGAGGATCAACGCGACATCCGCGAGCCGCTGGTCGAGCTCCTGCGCGACGATGGCTACGAGGTCGACGCGGCGCCCAACGGCGCGCTCGGCCTGGCGCTCATCCTCGAGAAGCGACCGGACGTCGCGATCCTCGACATCGGCCTGCCCGATCTGGACGGCTTCGAGGTCGCCCGCCGCGTCCGCGAGGCCCTCGGCGCTGCGGTCCGCCTCGTCGCGCTGACCGGTTACGGCTCGGACGAGGACCGCCGCAAGGTCGCGGACGCCGGCTTCGACGCGCACCTGGTCAAGCCGGTGACGCCCGAGGACGTGATCCGGGTGATCCGCGGCGACCGCTGACGGCGACCGCCCTCACGGCGATGTGGCCGAGCCGTCGGCGGAGGGTCCCTGGCCGAACCGAGCCTCGGCCTCGGCGCGCGCGGTCTCGTAGCGCGCCGCGTCGCCGCTGCGCTTCAGGTACGACAGCCACGCGATCCACACCTTGCGATCGTCCGGGGACGCCTCGAGCATGCGGGGGAGGATCGACTCGGCGAGCTCGCCCGACTGCGCCGCCGTCGTCAGGAGCATCCCGCGGGGCGGCGTGAACTCGGGCGCGGTGGTGAAGGCCTCGAGGTAGCGCGAGACGGCGCCCGGGGGCACCGCGCCGGCGCCGGCCGCCTGCCGCTGGATTTCGCCATCGAGGTAGAGGGCGAGGGCGTCGCCGAATCGCGTCACGTCGGTCGCGAGCGCGGTGGCCTCGGCATCGTCCGACGCGCGCAACGCAGACGCGGGCAACGGCTGGCGCAGCCGGAGGATCGCTGCGAGGTTGCGCGCGCCGTGGTCCACCATCCCCTCGTAGGCGACGCGGGGCGCCTCGAGCGTGAGGTACGGTCGGAAGTCGGTGTTCTGCGGGTGGTCGTCGCACAGCGCAGCGAGGCCCGCCGGGTCGAGCAGGTGGGCGCCGAGCAGATCGCGGGGGTCCTCCATCAACAGCTCGCGGTACACGGGGCGCTGCAGCTGCGCGCGCAGGGCCGCCACGTCGACGTCGAGGGCGGCGCCGCCGGTGCGGGCCACCAGCGCCACCGCGGGCGTCTGTACGTTGTAGATGCCAAGGAACGCGTGGCCCTCGGGGAACACCGCCGCGAAGGTGCACGCGACGATCGGGAGGGTCTCGGCGTCGAGCTGGTACAGCGGCAGCCACTGCGCGAACAGGCCGCCGTCGGTGAGGTGCGCGGCGATGTTCTCGAAGTGCTCGCGCGCGTAGAGGCTGCCGGCGCCGTCCTGCCCGGGGTGGAAGAGGTCGGCGACGATGACGTCGTAGCGCTCGCGGCTCGCGGCGACGAAGCGGCGCGCGTCGGCGGCGTGGAAGGTGACCCGGGGGTCCTCGGTGATCGCGGCGTTGGTCCCGGCGAAGTGCTTCAGCTCGTCGAGGACGGCGGGCACCAGCTCGACCGCGTCGATGTGCGCGAGCGCGTCGAACGATCGCACCGCGCCCAGCGTCGCGCCGGTGCCGACGCCGAGGAACAGCGCGCGCTCGGCCCCCGGCGCGAGCAGCAGCGGCAGGTGGCCCATGCGCCGCTCGCCGAAGGACATCGCGCCGCCCATGCGGAAGTGGCGGCCGATCTGCAGCCGCCGCAGGGGCAGCTTGCTGTTCGCCGTGTCGGTCTTCTCGCTGACGATGACGAGGCCCATCGCGCTCTGCCGCTCGTCGAGGACCGTCCAGCCGGGATCGGGCGCCGCGATCACCAGGGTCTTGGGCGCCAGCCCCGTGAGGGCGACCACCGCGACGATGGCCCCGATCTGGTGGACCGGCTTGAAGCGGCGGAACCACGTGAACGCGCCGAACACGAGCAGGTAGCCGTAGACCACCAGCAGGAATCCGTCGCGGTAGCCCAGCTCCGCGGGGGCCCAGACGCCGAACACGAACGGGGCGATCGCGCCGCCGGCGGTGTTCAGCGCGTAGGCTCGGCCGACGCCCCCGGCCGCGACCAGGCCCATCGCGTGGCTGAACAACGCGCCCATCAGCACGGTGGGCACCGCGAACACGCAGGCCGCCGCGGCGAGCTCGGCGACGAGGTGCGTGGCGAACGACGCGCCCTCGGGGGCGATCGACTCGACCAGCGCGGGCGTCGCGGCGAGGGCGAGCGCGGCGACGACCGTCGCGGCCGCGAGGACGAGCAGCAGCGCCGCGGCGGTGGTGGCCGGCCGCCCGCGCGACCACTTCGCGCCGTGACTCGACCACACCCACGCGCCCACGGCCGTGCCGCCGAGGTAGACCGCGAGCACGTTCGCGAAGGTGTAGATGGTGTTCTCGAGCACCTGCGACAGCACGAGGACGCCGGCGACCTCGAGGCCGACGCCGACGATGCCGGTGCCTGCGAGCAGCACGAGCAGCGGCAGCGGCTCGTGCACGTCGGGATCCGGATCCCGCGACGCGTCGATCGGTGTGGTGTCGGGCGGGCGGTGCGTGGCCGGGATCGTCTGGCCCCGCGCCCAGCGTCGGGCGAGCACGGCCGCGAGGCCGCCGAACCCGGCGAGCAGCGCCGCGCCGTGGGCGAGCCCGACCGCGGGGAGGATGACGTGCACCGTCACCAGCACCCCGAGCAGCGCGCCGATGGTGTTCGCCGCGTAGAGCCGGCCGATCCCGCGGGCGTCGTCCTCGCCCTCGCAGACCCGTCGCCGCGCCTCGGTCACCGCTGCGAGCGTTGCGCCCATGCACAACGTGCCCGGCAACATCAGCGCCGCCGCGATCGCGAGCGCGCCGGCCACCGCGCCCGGCGTGTCGTTGCTCCCCGCCATCGGCCCGAGCCACGCCGGGATCGCGCGACCCAAGGCGTGCAGCAGGTACGGGCTCACCACGGCGAAGCCCGCGGCGAAGAGCTCGAGGCGGACGAACAGCCCCAGCGGATCGGGCCCGGTCGCCGCGCGGCGGTGCCACAGCGCGGCGCCCAGGGCCATGCCGCCGAAGAAGCCCGCGAGCGTCGCGAGCACGCCGAGCGTCTCGCTGCCGAGCATCGGCGTGCACAGCCGCGTCCACACGATCTCGTAGCCGAGGGCGGCGAACCCGGAGCACACCAAGGCCGCGAGCAGCGGGGTATCGCGCGCGGTCGTCACGGGCGCCCGCAGCATACACCTTCGCCCGTCGCGAGCCGTGAAGGTTCTCACTGGTCTCCACCCGCGCGGGCGACGGCCGCAGTTGGATCACGCCTGGACCTCACCGAGGTCGTGGCGCGGCGCGCTAAGATCCGCGCCGTGAAGATCGCAGTGATCGGTGGTGGTCCGGGCGGGCTGTATTTCGCGCTGCTCATGCGCAAGGCGGTGCCCGCCCACGAGATCGTCGTGGTCGAGCGCAACCGTCCCGACGACACGTTCGGCTGGGGCGTGGTGTTCTCCGACGAGACCCTCGGCAATTTCCTGCAGGCCGACGTCGAGACGCACGAGCGGATCACCAAGGACTTCGTCCACTGGGATCGCATCGACACGCACCTCGACGGGCGCGTGATCTCCTCGGGCGGGCACGGCTTCTCGGGCATCGCGCGGCGCCGCTTGCTCGGCATCCTGCACGAGCGCTGCGCCGAGCTCGGCGTCGAGGTCCGGTTCGAGAACGAGGTCCCCGGGCCCGAGGCGTTCCCCGACGCCGATCTGATCGTCGCGGCCGACGGCATCAACAGCCGCACCCGCGACACGCGGGCCGACGTCTTCCGCCCCGACATCCTGCCCGGCCGCGCGAAGTTCATCTGGCTCGGCGCGGATCGGGCGTTCGACGCCTTCAAGTTCTTCATCGCCAAGACCGAGCACGGCGTCGTGCAGGTCCACGCCTATCCGTTCGATCGGACGCACAGCACCTTCATCGTCGAGACCGACGAGGCGACCTGGCGCGCGCACGGCATCGATCGGATGAGCGTGGCCGACTCGGTCGCGTGGTGCGAGGCGTTGTTTGCCAAGGAACTCGCGGGCGCGCGGCTGCTCGTCAACAAGAGCGACTGGATCAATTTCCGCCGGGTCCGCAACGCCACCTGGCACGCCGGCAACATCGTGCTCATCGGGGACGCGGCCCACACCGCGCACTTCTCGATCGGCTCGGGCACAAAGCTCGCGATGGAGGACTCGATCGCCCTGGTCGAGGCGGTCCGCTCGCACCGCAACGTCCCGGCGATCCTCGCCGCGTACCAGGAGTCGCGGTGGATCGATGTCGCGAAGCTGCAGCGCACCGCCGAGACCAGCCAGGCGTGGTTCGAGAACATCGGCCGGCTGCGCGACGTGCCGCCCGAGGCGTTCGTGATGAGCATGATGACGCGCAGCAAGCGGGTCACGCACGGCAACCTGCGGGTCCGCGACGCGGCCTTCGTCGACGGCGTCGAGCGGTGGTTCGCCGGCTCGGCCGGGCTCGACACGACCGGGCCGGTGCCGCCGCCGATGTTCACCCCGCTCAAGCTGCGCGGCCTCGAGCTGCCCAACCGCGTGGTCGTCTCGTCGATGTGCCAGTACTCGGCGACCGACGGCACGCCCGACGACTGGCACCTGGTGCACCTCGGCAGCCGGGCGGTGGGCGGCGCGGGCCTGGTGATGGCCGAGATGACCGACGTCTCGCGCGAGGGCCGGATCACGCCGGGGTGCGCGGGCATCTACCGCGACGAGCACGTGGCGGGGTGGAAGCGCATCACCGGGTTCGTGCACCAGCACAGCCGCGGAAAGATCGGGCTGCAGCTCGGGCACGCCGGCCGCAAGGGCTCGACCAAGCTGATGTGGGAGGGCATGGACGTGCCGCTGGCGCAGGGCAACTGGCCGCTGCTCTCGGCGTCGGCGATCCCGTACGGCTCCGGATCGCAGGTGCCCAAGGCGATGAATCGCGCCGACATGGACGCCGTGGTCTCCGACTTCGAGCAGGCCACGCGCCGCGCGATCGAGGCCGACTTCGATCTGCTCGAGATCCACATGGCGCACGGCTACCTGCTGGCGAGCTTCCTGTCGCCGCTGACCAACCTGCGCGCTGACGACTACGGCGGGCCGGTGGCGCGCCGGCTGCGGTTCCCGCTCGAGGTGTTCGACGCGGTGCGCAAGCTGTGGCCGGCCGACCGCCCGATCTCCGTGCGGATCTCGGCGACCGACTGGGCCGAGGGCGGGATCACCGACGCCGACGTCGTCGCGATCGCCCGGGCGCTGCGCGAGCACGGCTGCGACCTCATCGACGTGTCGACCGGCCAGACGGTGGCCCACGCGCAGCCGGTGTACGGGCGGATGTTCCAGGCGCCGTGGAGCGATCTGGTGCGCCACGAGGTGGGCATCCCCACGATCACCGTCGGCAACGTGCAGGACTGGGATCAGGTCAACACGCTGCTGTCCTCGGGGCGCGCGGATCTGGTCGCGCTCGCGCGGCCGCACCTCGCCGATCCGTACTTCACGCTGCACGCGGCCGCCGAGCAGGGCTTCGGCGCGCAGTACTGGCCGCCGCAGTACCGCTCGGCCCAGCCCCGCTGAGGTAGTGATGGCCGCGCTGAAGTAGCGATGGTCGCGCTGATGGCTTGACGGGGCCCCTCGGCCGCGGGTAGCCGTGCAGGGGTGATCCATCCCGACACCTACCTGCGGCGGATCGACGAGCACACCGGCTCCGGCGTGTTCGCCAGCCGGCCGATCCCGCGCGGCACCGTGGTGTGGCTGCACGACGCGCTCGACCAGGTGATCGCGCCCGAGCAACTCGACGCGCTGCCCCCGGTGCTGCGTCGACAGGTCGACCGCTACGCGTACGTCGACGGCCTCGGCCGGCGGATCCTCTGCTGGGATCACGGCCGCTACATGAACCACTCGTGCGACCCGTCGACGACGAGCATCGGCACGCTGATGGAGATCGCCCGGCGCGACATCGACGTCGACGAGGAGCTCACGTGCGAGTACGGCCTCGATTTCGTGGTCGAGGGCTTCGCGTGCACCTGCGGAGCGCCGGCGTGCCGCGGCGGGCTCATGCCCACGGATGCGCCGAGCGTGTGGCGGCGCTGGGACGAGGAAGGGGCCGCGGCGATGCGCTGGGCGATGACCGTGGCGCAGCCGGTCCTCGACGCGGCGCGCCACGACGGCCCGGGGGCGTGGATCGTGCAGGCCCTCCGCGAGCGGCGATCGATCGCGCTGCCGTCGTGGGCCGACGGCGTGCCCGGCAGCCGCTGACGCGTCAGCGGTGCGCGCGGAGGTCGTACAGCCACACCTCGCAGTAGCCCTCGGTGCCGTCGCCCTCGGGTGTGCTGCGCCAGTAGCTGCGACCGACGCGGGTGTAGCCGCGGGCGCGGAGGATCGCGAGCATCGCCAGGTGGTCCTCCCACACGACGCTGACCTCGTGGTCGAAGCGCGCCGCGAGCCACTCGGCGAGCAGCGGCCACGCCCGGCCCTCGCCGAGGATGCCCTGCGAGCGGAAGCGCGGGAGCAGCCACTCGTCGAGCTGCACGGCACCCGCGGGGACGACGACGCCCTCGCCGAGGTTGGGCTCGCGTTGCACGACGCCGGCACCGACCGGCTCGCCGCGCAGGCGGATCACGACGCCCTCGCTGCGGCGGCAGTAGGCGCGGGCGGCCGCGGCGTCCATGCGCCCGGGGAGCTCGGTCGCGGCGCAGAGCGAGGCGTCGGCCGAGGCCTCGAGCAGCATGGCGATCACCTCGGGATCGTCGGCGCCGTCCGAGAGCGCGGTGATCGTGACGCTGTCGTCGCGCATCGTCGCCGCGGGGGCCTGCTCGCCGTCGAGCACCGCCGCGATCCTGGCCAGCGAGCCGTCGCGCAGCAGGCCGAGCTCGATCTTGCCGGGGCCGCGCTCGAGCGTGAGCGACAGCTCGGCGAGGCCGAGGGAATCGCCGCCGAGGCCCGCGAAGGAATCGTCGCGCCCGATGTCGTCGCGGCGCAGCAGCGGGGCCCAGAGGTCCGCGAGTCGGCGCTCGGTCGCGGTGGCCGGGCGCTGCTCGGGCGTCAGCGTTCGCGTGGCGCTGCGCACCGCGGCGACGAGCGCCTTGCGGTCGCACTTGCCGTTGGGGGACAGGGGCAGCGCGGCCAGGGCGAGCACGCGGCTGGGCAACATCGCGGCGGGGAGCCGCTCGCGGGCGACGCGGCGCACGGCCCCGGTGTCGGCGTCGGCCGGCGTGACGAACGCGACGAGCTGATCCTCGGCGAGCACCACCGCGACGTCTTCGACCCCGGGGATGGCGCCCCGGAGGTTCCGCTCGATCTCCTCGAGCTCGATGCGGACGCCGCGGACCTTCACCAGGTTGTCGACGCGCCCGAGGTAGTGCAGCGCGCCCGCGGCGTCGCGACGCACGAGGTCGCCGGTGCGGAACACCCGATCGCCGGGGCGCGTGGGGTGCACGGGGAAGCGCACCGCCTGATCGGCGGGGCGGCGGTGGTAGCCGCGGGCGAGCACGGGCCCGCCGACGTGGAGCTCGCCGGCCTCGCCGTCGCCGACCGGCGCGCCCGCGGGGTCGAGGATCCACAGCTCGGCGCCGGCCATCGCGGCGCCGATCGGCACGCGATCGGTGGGCAGCGGGGACTCGGGGGCGAAGGCGGCGAAGGTCACGTCGCCGGTCACCTCGGTGGTGCCGTAGATGTTCACGAGCGTCGCCGTGGGGTGGGCGGTGCGGAACGCGTGCAGCAGCGGCAGCGGCAGCTCCTCGCCGCTGGTGATCCACGTGCGCAGGGGGGCCAGCGCCTCGCCGAGATCGGGCGCGGCCCGCAGCAGCGCGGCGAGGATCGACGGCACCACGGTGAGCCGCGTGACGCGGTGGCGTCGCAGGGCGTCGACGAGGCGGCCGAGATCGGCGAGCTCCTCGGGCAGCAGCACCGCGGTCGGCACCCCGTGCAGCAGCCCGGAGAACATCTCGGGCGCGGCGTCGACGAAGTTGAGCGAGCTGCGGTGGCCGACGACCTCGCCGGGCGTGAAGGGCAGGGCGTCCCAGCCCCAGCGCACGCGGTTGAGCGTCGCGGCATGGGTGCCGCAGACGCCCTTGGGTCGACCGGTGCTGCCGGAGGTGTAGAGGAGGTAGAGGAGCGCGTCGGGCGTGTCGGGCGGCTCCGGGAGCGCGACGTCGTCGTCGTCGTCGCCGTCGCCGTCGCCGACGTCGACGAGGATCGCCGGGTCGGCCCAACTCGGGGGCGAGCCCTGCGTGGCGTCGACGATGAGCGCGCGGATCCCCGCGTCGTCGGCCATCCACCGCTGACGCTCGGCCGGGTACGCGGGATCGATGGGCACGTAGGCCCCGCCGGCGCGCAGCACCGCGACCGCGGCGATCATCGACGCGGGCGAGCGCGGCACCGCGATGCCGACGGGCACCTCGAGCGCGACGCCGCGGGAAACGAGGCGCCGCGCGAGCCGCTCGACCGCCGCTCGAAGCCCCGCGTACGTGAGGCTGCCGCGGCTCGAGACGATCGCGAGCTCGCCGGGGTGGGCGCGCGCGACCGCGTCGAAGAGCCGGGCCAGGGTCATGGGCGGCGCGAAGGGTAGCGCGATGCGACCCCGCGGACGGCGCGGCCACCCTGGGCCGTCGCGGGGCGGACTACGGGGACGTGGACGGCTCGCGCCGCGGATCCACGCCGATCCGGGTCAGCGCGGCGGCCATGGTCGCCGCCATGGGCACGCCCGCGTTGCCGAGGACCACCGCGACCGCGCCGCGGGATGGCACCCACACGAGCTCGGCGAAGAAGTCGCCGGTGTTGCCCGCGTGGCGCAGGACGAGCTCGTTGCCCGAGGTCGTGACGTCGAGCCCCGCGGCGTAGCGCTCGTCCGCGCGGCGTCCGGTCGGCCGCGCGTCGGCGAGGACAGCGTCGCGCATGCGGCTGGCCCACGGCGGCGCGTCGATCGACGTCTCCGAGAGGGCGAGCGCGAACGCGATGAGATCGTCGGCGGTCGCGACGAGGCCACCCGCGGGCGCGGTGGCCTCGAGTCCGAACGCGAAGCGCTCGAAGTCCGCGCGGACGTCGAAGGCCGCCTGCGCATCGTCGATGGTCAGGTGGCCGCATGCGACGTCGCCGGTCGGATCGGGATCGGTGCGCGTGCCGTTCATGCGGAGCGGCGCGAGGACCTCGCGGCGCACCAGCGTCGGCCATGGCGCGCCGCCGCGGCGCTCGAGCCACGCGCCGGCGAGCACGTATCCGCCGTTGGCGTAGCGAAAGCCGGCGCCGGGGGGCTCGATCGCGGGCCCGACCAACGCCGCGAGGACCTCGGGCGCATCGCGTCCGCGCAGGCCCGCGTGGGCGGGACGCTCCGCGAGGCCGGCGCGGTGATCGAGGAGCGCCCGCAGCGTCGCGTCGGCGAGCGATGCGTCGAGTCCGAGCGCGCCGAGGGCAGCGGCGCCGAGTGGCGCGTCGAGGTCGACCACCGGGCTCGGGCCCTCGGCGAGTGCGAACGCGGTCGCGGCGGTGATCGCCTTGGTGAGCGAGCCGATGCGGAACGCGGTCGCGCCCGTGACGTCGCCGGGTCGATCGCTGCAGCGCACCCCGTGGGCGAACCGCAGGGCGACGCGGCCGTGCTCGGCGACGGCGACCACGACGCCGGGGATCCGACGCGCCTGCTGCTCGGCGCACGCGGCCCGCACGACCGCGGCGTCCGGTGCCGCGAGTGGCCCCGCGGCCGCGAGGCAAGCGGCCGCGTCGGCACGCGTGTCCGGTGCCGCCGTCGCGGTCGGCGGCGGCTCGCGCGGCGGTGCGTCTCGACCACAGCCGATCCCGATCGCGAGCCCGAGCAGGGACCGCATCGCCCCGCGACGCACGAGTGCAGCGTACCAGCGCCGTCAGCCCACGTCGGTCGCCTCGCCGTACCACTCGGCGCGCGCGGCTTGGAACCGGATCCGTGCGGCCCGCAGGCGCGCGTAGATCGTGTTGAGGTTCACGCCGAGCGCGGCGCCGATCTCCGGGGCCGTGAGACCCTCGATGTCGGCGAGGAAGAACACCGCGCGCTTGTCCTCGTCGAGGGTGTCGAGGAAGCGCGCGACGAAGTCGGTGGCCTCGGCCTTGGCGGCGTGGTCGTTGGGATCGCCGAGGCGCTCGGTGTCGGTGTGGGCGCCGATCCGCGACGAGGCGCGGTGCAGGCGCTTGCGCGTGTCGGCGGCGACGCGTCGCGTGATCCCGAACAGCCAGGATCGGATCGGGACCTGCGGGTCGTAGGCGGTCCACCGGCGGTGCACGACCAGGAACACGTCCTGGGCCGCGTCCTCCAGGGCCTCGGGGGGCACGCCGAGGCGTCGCAGGATCCGCCACACGAAGGCGAACTGCGCCCGGTAGATCGCCGAGAACTCGGGGTCGAGCCCGCTCACCGGCGCGCCTCCGCCGGGCAAGCACACCCAGGGGCGACGATCGTGCATCGGCAGCGCTGCGGCGTGCTGCGACGGCTCCGACCCGCGGCCTGCGTGCCGGGGGCGGAGCTCATTGCGCTGGGGTCGACGTCCACGTTCGTCCACTTCGAACCTCGAGAACCTTCTCGCGCCGTCCGGCGCTCCCACCGTCGTGCGATCCGCCGCACGACCCACTGCAAGACCTGCTGCGCCGTCCGGCGCCTACGACTCTGACGACAACCACACCGAGAACGCACCACGGGCGAGGTGCCCGACCAAGAGATCCGACGATCCGTCCCCATCGAGATCCGGCGCGGCCACCCACTGGGCGGCGTGCGGCGTCTCGAGCCGTCCGTGTTCCTGGGGGGCGCCATCGCGGTCGACGACATAGTATCGGACCTCGGGCTCGAACCCGTCGACGACGAGGGCGCCCTGCGAGCGCTCGCCCGAGGTCTCCGTCAGCGCCGCGATCGTCGACTGCGCGGGTCGATACGGCGAGACGCTGGCCATGTCCGCGGCGTCGCCGGTGCCGATCACCAGGCGCTGCTGCGAGGGTGCCGCGATCACGAGTTCGTCGGAGCCGCCGGCCGCGACGTCGCCGACGGCGATGTGCCCGGCGGCGGTCGCCGGGGCGAGCGGCGTGGCCGGGCCGAAGCTGCCTGCGCCGTCACCGAGTCGCACCGCCACCGTGTCGGCGACGCCCGCGATCCACGTGATCGCGTCGACGTGTCCGTCGCCGTCGAGATCGCCGGTGCGCACGCCGGTCGGCGTCGCGCCGTCGGTCAGCGGAATCGCCGGGCCGGGCGCGAAGCCCCGGGCCCCGAGGCCGCGCACGATTGCCATCGCGGGGGCCTGCTGCGGATCGATCCCGAACGCCAGCAGATCGCGGCGCCCGTCGCCGTCGGCGTCGAGGATCGCCGCGGTGGTGAGCACGAGCGGCAGCGCGATCGAACTCGTCGTCGCATCGCCACCCCAGAAGACCAGCGCGTTGCCGGAGCAGTCGGGGTAGATCAGGTCGTCGGTGCCGTCGCCGTCGACGTCGTCGCCCAGCGGGTACGCGCTGCAGCCGGCCCGATCGCTCGGGGCAGGGTCCGCGAAGGTGCCATCGCCGTGCCCGCGATGGAGCTCGGCGACGATCGCCCCGGTCGGCGCATCACCGACGGCGAGGACATCGATCGCGTCGTCGCCGTCGAAGTCGCCAGCGACGAGGTGCCGCGGCGCGAGCTCGGTCTCGAAGGTCCGCGGCGCACCGAGGCACGGCCCCGCGTCACCGAAGCAGCCCGACGCCTCGTCGCAGTCGGCGTGCGTCGGCCCGCAGGCGCCGAGCGCCGTGACGAGGCCGACGAACGCGGCGGGCCTCACGGCTTGGCCTCCGCGCATCCGCGGCGCGCGATCGCGGCGTAGGCGGAGTCGCCGAAGCGATCGGCGAAGGCCGTGGAGCGATCGGTGGCCTCGCGCGTGCGCCCGAGCTTGCACAGCGCCTCGATCTCGAGCACGGCGACCTCCTGCGTGAACGAGCCCTTCGCGAAGTCGCGGCGGTACCTCGCGATGGCGGCCAGGCGCGCGCCCGCGTCCCGCTCGGTCTTGATGGCGCCGAACAGCGCGATCTCGGCGGCGGCGTCGACCGGCGCGGGAGCAGGTGTGTGGCCCGCCGCGGGTCGCGACGTGCGGAGCTTGGGCTTGCTCGCCTCGACGACCTGCGTGGGCAGTGCGGGCTCGCTCGGGAGCGCGGCCTCGGGGATCGCGATCGCCGGCGGCGTCGCGATCGCGGGCGCGACGGTCGTCGGTGCGGGCTCGGTCGATCGCGGCGTCGTCGTGGGCGCGGCCACGTCCATCGCTTCGGTCGCGCTCGGGCCCGGCCGCGGGGCGAGCACGCGGGCGGTGCCGCCGAGCACGAGCAGCCCGCACGCCGCGATCGCGACGCTCAGGCCACCGGCGCGCAGCCACAGCCACCACGGGCGATCGATCGCGGGTGTCGTCGCACCGAGCTGGGCGGACAGGCCACGCAGCACCCGCGCCGCCACGGCGGGCTCGGGACTCTCGTCGACGCGGAAGCGGTGCAGCAGGGCCCGCTCGTCCGCGGTCAGGGTGGGGATCTCGTCGCGCATGGGCAGGGGTGACCGTCGCGGCGGTCATCGGGGGGCCATGGCGGGGGCGCCGGGGTTCCGTGCGGCCGGTGCTGGGTCTTTTCGGGCGCCCTGGGCGGCTCCTCACGGCGCCACGGCCATGCCAGCTTCGCGGGTCTCGGCGGCCGGTCCTGCGCCGGTTTTGGCGGTTTCACTCGGTGGGCCGAGGCCGAGGCTCGCCGCGCCGGCCCCGAGCAGGGCACCCCCGGCCACCGCCGCGAGCAGGGCGAGGCCCCCGTAGCGCCGCGGTCGGAGGGCCGCCGCGAAGGCCTCGGCCGATCCGGTGCGCACCTTCGGATCGATCGCGAGGGCGTCGAGCAGCGCGCGGCGGAGCCACCGCGGCGCGTCGCCGCGGGGCGGCGTCGGCGGGATTGCGGCGTCGTACGTCACCGCGAGTCCGTACGCCGTGGTCTCGGCGAAGGGGCGCTGGCCGTACACGGCCTCGTACGCCGTCACCGCGAGGGAGAACACGTCGCTGCGCACGTCGAGGTCGCGACCCATCAGCTGCTCGGGCGACATGTAGTGCGTCGTGCCGACGACGGTGTTCATCCGGGTCATCCGCGTGCGACACGTGTTGTCGACCTCGCCGTTGGGCGCGGTCGTGAGCTCGGAGAACCCGAGCGCGAGGCCGAAGTCGACGAGCACGACCCGATCCTCGGGCGTCACCAGGATGTTGGTCGGCTTGATGTCGCGGTGCAGGAGGTTGCAGCGGTGCACCGCGTCGAGGGCGACGGCGACGCGCTCGAGGACCGCGACGATCTGCGCGAGCGGTCGCGGACGCGCCTGCAACCATCGGCGCAGGTGCACGCCCTCGACGAGCTCGAGCGCCAGGTAGGCGCCGCGCGGATCGTGACCCATCTCGTAGAGGCCGACGACGCTCGGGTGGTGGACGCGGGCCAGCGCCTGGGCCTCGCGCCGCAGGCGGGACCACACCCGCGCATCGATCGTGCCGTGCTGCGCCCGCGCGAACTTCAGCGCGACCGTGCGACCCACGTCCGGGTCGAAGGCGCGGTAGACCACGCCCATCCCGCCCTCGCCGATGCGCTGCTCGAGCACGTAGCGACCGACACGCGAGCCGATGTCCGGGGCGCCGTCGGGCCCGGTGTCGCGCGCGTGTTGCCGCGAGCGCATCGATCGATCGTCGTGCACGGGAATCGGGATGCCCGCGCCGATCGGATCGACCTGCGTCTGCGTTTCGGTGCGCTGCATGGCCCGCGACCTGTCTGTCCCCAGACCCCGATCGTGGGGCTTGGATGCCCCGCGCGCTCGTATTTTACGGAAGTAATTTCGGCGACGATGATCGCGTCGCGATCGCGAACACGCCTACATGCGCTCGAAGAGCCCCGCTGCGCCCATACCTCCGCCGATGCACATCGACACCAGCGCGTAGCGCCCGCCGATGCGCTCGAGCTCGGCGAGCGCCGACGCGACGAGCTTGGCGCCGGTGCAACCCAGCGGGTGTCCGAGGGCGATGGCGCCGCCGTTGGGGTTCACCTTCGCCGGATCGAGGCCGAGCTTGCGGACCACCGCGAGGGCCTGCGCCGCGAAGGCCTCGTTGAGCTCGATGACGTCGATGTCCTCGAGCTTCACGCCGGTGCGCGCGAGCAGCTTCGGGATCGCGGCGATGGGCCCGATGCCCATGATCTCGGGGGCGACGCCGGCGGTGGCGAAGCCGACGAAGCGCGCGCGCGGCCGCAGGCCGAGGTCCTTGGCCAGCGTCTCGCTGGTCAGCACGACCGCGGCCGCGCCGTCGTTCATCGGCGAGCTGTTGCCGGCGGTGACGCTGCCCTTGGCGTGGAACACCGGTCGCAGCGCCGCGAGGGCCTCGAGCGTGGTGTCACCGCGCGGGCACTCGTCGACGTCGAACCGCGCGCCGCTGGCGGTGGTCACCGGCACGATCTCGTCGACGAAGCGACCCGCGGCCTGGGCCGCGACCGCGCGCTGGTGGGACTGCAGCGCGAACGCGTCCTGATCGGCGCGCGAGACCTCGAAGCTCCGGGCGACGTTCTCGGCGGTGAGGCCCATCGAGATGTAGACCTCGGGTCGCGTGCGTACGATCGTCGGGTTGAGCACGGCCTTGTTGCCGCCCATCGGCACCATGCTCATCGACTCGACGCCGCCGGCGATGGCGCAGTCGATCGCGCCAGAGATGATTCGCTCGGCCACGATCGCGACCGCCTGCAGACCCGACGCGCAGAAGCGATTGACGGTCATCGCACTCACGGAATCGGGCAAGCCCGCGTGCAGTGCGACGGGGCGGGCGACGTTGAGGCCTTGCTCGCCCTCCGGCATCGCGCAGCCGAGCACGACGTCGTCGATGCGATCGAGGGGCAACGACGGCAATGCCGCGAGCGTGCCGCGAATGACCTCGGCGGCGAAGTCGTCGGGGCGGGTGTCGACGAGCGCGCCCTTGAGCGCACGACCGACCGCGCTACGACGCGCGGCGACGATGACGGGGAGAGTTTGATCGTTCATCGTTCAGTTCCTGAGCGGCTTGCCGGTCTCGAGCGTGTGTTGAATTCTGGCGCGCGTTTTTTCCTCGCCGCAGAGGCTGACGAATGCCTCGCGCTCGAGGTCGAGCAGATCCTGTGCGGTCACCTTGCTGCCCGGCGTGCGCATGCCGCCCGACAGCACGTGGCCGATCTTCTCGGCGACGAGCTTGTCGTGCGCCGAAGCGTAGCCGCCCCAGTGGAACAGCTGCGCACCCATCAAGAAGCTCGCGCCGCGGCCCGAGCCGACCACCGTGATCGCCTCGTTGCGATCCGGCGACACCCAGCCCGCGTCGGCGAGCGCGAGCGCGACCTTCTTCGCGCGCGCGACGACCTGCATGCGATGAAACGCGATGCGATCGTCCGCGGCGAGGAAGCCCATCAGTCGTGCATCGTGGGCGCTGGTGCTGACCTTGCCGCCCGCGGCGTTCTCGAAGCCGCGCCGCACCATCGGATACGGATCGCCGCCGTCGGCCCCTTGGACCTGGTTGGCCCACGCCGACGCGCGCCGCACGATTTCCTTGAGCCCACCGCCCGCCGGCACGACGCCGATGCCGGCCTCGACGAGACCCATGTACAGCTCGGCGTGCGCGACGACCGACGCGCACGACAGCGTGGTCTCGGCACCACCGCCGAGCGTCATGCCGTACGGCGCAGCGACGACCGGCAGCGCGCCGTGACGCAGGCCCATCAGCGTGTCCTGGAACAGCTTCACCGCCGCGGCGAGCTCGTCCCACTTGCCCGCCGTCGCGAGCGCGAGGATCTGCCGCGCGTCGGCACCCGCGGAGAAGTTGTCCTCTTGGCTGCCGATCACCATCGCCTTGAAGCCGCGATCGACGAGCATGCCCGGCGCCTGCTGCAGCATCGCGAGCACGCCCTCGTCGAGCGTGTTCATCTTCGAGCGGAACTCGAGCACCGCGACACCGTCGCCGATGTCGACGAGGCCCGCGGTCTTGGTCGCATGGATCTCGCCACCCGCCGCGCGCGCCGCCGCGATCGACAGCACTGCGGGGTTGGCCGGCACCGCGGCGTAGGCCTTGCGCGCCGGCACCCACACGGTCGGTGCGGCCTGCGTGCCGCCGAACCACTTCGCGCCCTCGCCCTGCGCCTCGAGCAGCGCGAGCACGGCGGGCGCGGGTTGCAGGCCCATCTGTCGCATCTGCTCGACCGACCATGCGACGCCGACCATGTCCCACAGCGTGAACGGGCCGACCTTCCAGCCGTAGCCCCAGCACATCGCGTCGTCGATGGGGCGCGGGTCGTCGCAGATCGAGCCGAGCCGATTCGCCGCGTAGTTGAACAGCGGCAGGTACACCTTGCGCAGGAAGTCGCCCGCGCGGCCAGGGGCACGCATCGCCGCCGCGACGCGCTTGCCGAGATCGCGAATGCCTGCGACCTCGGCGAGCTCCGCGAAGGCGGGCTCGAGGCGCGGGCGGTACTCGAGCGTGGCCAGGTCGAGCGACAGGATCTCGGAGCCCTTGGCGCCCTTCGTCTTCTTGTAGAAGCCGGCGCCGGTCTTGTCGCCCTTGAGCCCCTTGGCGAGCATCTTCGCGACGATGTCGTGCGTCGTCATGCGATCGTGCAGCTCGTCGTAGTTCGCTGCGCTCGGATCGCTGCTCGTCACCTTGTGCAGGTTCTCGGTGACCAGCACGCTGACGTCGAGGCCGACCAGGTCACCGAGGCGGAACGAGCCGGTGCGTGGGCGACCGACGAGCGGGCCGTTGAGCAGGTCGACCTCCTCGACCGTGTAGCCGCCGTCGAACGCCGCGCCGAACGTCAGGATCGTCGCCGCGACCCCG
>LNFM01001496.1_pt1 | contig 52863 bp, 51 predicted proteins | sample 596031 | NCBI WGS metagenome assembly LNFM01 (sample SAMN04254537, study PRJNA301005) | activated carbon metagenome | isolation source: dual media filters at the Ann Arbor, Michigan drinking water treatment plant | place: USA: Ann Arbor | reverse complement strand
AAAAGAACGTCATGCCGATGCACTGCTCGGCCAACGTCGGCGCCAACGGCGACAGCGCCATTTTCTTCGGCCTCTCCGGCACCGGCAAAACCACGCTCTCCGCCGACCCCAACCGCACGCTGCTGGGCGACGACGAACACGGCTGGTCCGAAAACGGCATCTTCAACTTTGAAGGCGGCTGCTACGCCAAAACCATCCGCCTCTCGAAAGAAGCCGAGCCCGAGATCTTCGCCGCCTCCAACCGCTTCGGCACCGTTCTCGAAAACGTCGCGCTCGATGCCGCCACCGGCGCCACCGATTTCGACGACGGCCGCCTGACCGAGAACACCCGCTCCGCCTATCCGCTGGATGCGATCTCCAACGCGTCCGCCACAGGCGTCGCCGGCCACCCCAAGAACATCGTCATGCTCACCGCCGATGCCTTCGGCGTCCTCCCCCCCATCGCAAAACTCACGCCTGCCCAGGCCGTCTATCACTTCCTCTCCGGCTACACGGCCAAAGTCGCCGGCACCGAAAAAGGCATGGGCGCCGAACCGCAGGCGACGTTCTCGACCTGCTTCGGCGCACCCTTCATGCCGCGCCACCCCTCGGTTTACGGCACGCTGCTCCGCCGCCTCATCGCCGAGCACGGCGTCGACTGCTGGCTCGTCAACACCGGCTGGACCGGCGGCAAGTACGGCACCGGCTCTCGCATGCCCATCAAGGTCACGCGCGGCCTTCTCGATGCGGCCCTCTCCGGCGCGCTTAAAAACGCGCCCATGCGCACCGACCCGCTGTTCGGATTCCAGGTCCCGCTTTCGCTCGCCGGTGTGGACTCAAAACTTCTAACCCCGCGCGAAACCTGGACCGACCCCAAGGCCTACGACGCCACGGCGGAATCGCTCGTCGCCATGTTTGAGAAAAACTTCGCCAAATACGAAAGCCTCGTCGACGCCGAAGTCCGCAACGCCCGCCCCGGCCTTAAACCCGCCGCCGCCGCGTAAACGCGAAACCACATCCAGATGCACGAACGCCCGGGCTAAACCCCGGGCCCAGAGCCCGCGGCAATTCCGTATCCGTCGCTCGCCTCAAAACATCTTGCCCGGGTTCATCAGGTTGTCCGGATCGAGCGCCGCCTTCACCTGCCGCATCACGGCGAGCGCCGGGCCCGCCTCCGCCGCCAGATACTTCGCCTTGCCCTGCCCGATGCCGTGCTCGCCCGTGCATGTCCCCTCCATCCGGTGCGCCCGCTCAACAAGCCGGTCGAGAAAGCCGTCGACGCGCGCCCGCACGGCGCCATCCGCGCCATCGAACGCCAGCACGGTATGAAAATTCCCATCCCCGACGTGCCCGACAATCGGCCCATCGAGCCGCGACGCCGCCAGATCCGCCACCGTCTCTTCCAAACACTCCGCCAATCGCGACACCGGAACGCACACATCCGTCACCAGAAAATCCCGGCCCGCAAACGCCGCCCGCACGCTCCAGAACGCGTCATGCCGCGCCCGCCACAATGCACGGCGCTCGTCCTCTCCTGCCGCCTGCCCCAGCCACCGCCCATGTTCGCCCTCGGCAATCTCGATGAACTGCGCCAGATGCTCCACCGCCGCCTGCTGCGTCCCCGCAATCTCGACAAACAGAACCGGCCCATCCTCCGGCAGTCCTGCCGCCGACTGTGCATTCACGATTCGCAGCATCGCCGTATCGATGAGTTCGATCCGCTGCAGTGCGAGACCGGATTGCACCGCCGCGATCGTCGCATGTGCCGCCGCTCCGATCGTCGGAAAAGCCGCCACGCCCGCCAGCACCGCCTCCGGCCGCGGTTGCAATCGCAGCGTCAGCTCGACGATCACACCCAGCGTCCCCTCCGCCCCTGTGAACAAATGCGTGAGGTCGTATCCCGCCGCCGACTTGCGCGCCCGCGTGCCCGTCGAAATCAACGTGCTGTCCGCCAGCACAACCTTCATCGCCAGGATATTCTCGCGCATGGTCCCATAACGCACCGTCGTCGTCCCCGACGCGCGCGTCGATGCCATCCCGCCGAGCGTTGCCGTCCCCGCCCCCGGGTCCACCGGGAAGAATAATCCCGTATCGCGCAGCGCCGCATTCAATTGATCGAGCGTCACACCCGCCTCGACCGTCACATCGAGATCGTCCGCACCAACGCGCAAGATGCGCGTCATGCGCGACAGATCGAGTGACAGCCCGCCGCGCGGTGCATTCACTTGTCCTTCAAGCGATGTTCCAGCCCCGAAGGGAATGATTGGACATCCGTGCGCGCGCGCAAGCTTCACGATGCACTGCACATCCGACTCTGTTTCAGGAAACGCGACCAGATCGGGCGGCTGCGGCGCAAGACCTGTCAGCGTGCCCGCGTGCTGCGCGCAGATCGCCGCCCCGGTCAGGCAGCGCCCCGGCATCGCAGCCGCGACGTCGGAAATCAGCGCCTCGAGCGCGAACGTCTGATGCGCATCATTGCCGGGCGTGGATGTCATGGCTGGGGGCACGTCTCTCTGAACAAGGTAAACAACCCGCACATTTTCGCACAACTTGACACGCATGGAGAGCCGGCAGCGCCAATAGCGTGGGAAACGAGCATCACACCTTCGCGGGATGTCCCGTGAATGCGTCCGGAGGGTTGCCTTCCGTAGGCGTCAGGTTTCAGATAAATCTATCTGCGAAGCCGGGGGCTTCGAAAGAAAAGATAAGGGGAGAGTTTCATGTTGCGAAGGCTATTTATGGCCGGGCTTGCCCTCATGGCAGCCGGTGCGATCAGCGTTGCTCACGCGCAGGATCTCGTCGGTATCGGCACAGAGACCATTGATGTCAGCAAGAACGGCAGCACCACGATCGATGTCAGCAAAGCGCCGGGCGCCTTCCGCGGCATTCGCGTCAAGAATAAGGGCTCGTCCACCATCGATTTGCAGCGCGTGCAAATCATCTACTCCGATGGCTCAGTCCACAATGAAGATCGCCAGATTGACATGAAGAAGGGCGAGCGCAGCCGCGAGATCGCGGCAAGCTCCACCGACAAGTTCATCGACAAGGTGAGCCTCACTTGGAAGGCAACAAGCGGCAAGGGCGCGCTCCAGGTTCTTGGCCTTCAGACGCGCGACGGCCGCCGCATGGAACGGCCCAAAGGCCCCGCCACCGGCGATCTTTCCGAGAAAACAGATGCCGGCGCTCCGGTTGCTGCGGATAAGGGCACCGTCGTTGACGGCAACGACGTCATGTTTGGCTACCAGAATGTCGGCTTCGGCATCGACCGCGACGTGATCAAGGTCGGCGGCGAAATCGGCAAGTTCGATCGTCTCCGCCTGCGCGTCCTGGGCAACGACGTCCACATCAACAACTTGAAGGTCGTCTATATGGACGGCAGCGAGCAGGATCTTGCCGTTGACGCCGATATCCGCGCCAACACGCGCACGTCGTGGCTGGAAGTCCAAGGCAGCAAGTTCATCCGCGAAATCCAGATGAGCTACCGCTCCAAGCCCAACTTCAAGGGCCAGGCCCGCATCGAAGTCACCGGTCAGTACGCCGATGGCTGGCTCGGTCCCAACGGCGAAGGCAAAAAGTTCAACGCCGGCTGGGTTCTGCTGGGCGCTCAGACCGCCGGCTTCACCGGCTTCGACAAGGACACGATCACGGTCGGCAAGAACGAAGGCGGCTTTGTGAAACTCCGTGTTGTCGCCAAGGACCGCGCCATCACGCTGCGTGAAATCCGCGTGGTGTTCTTCACCGGTCCCGATGAAGTCTTCACGATGCGCGAACGCGTCGATCCCGGCAACCCGTATGGTCCACTGGAATTCAAGGCCGGCCGCTCGGCCATCAAGGAAATCCAGGCCAAGTACCGCTCGCGGTTCGACCTCGCCAAGGGCCTGAAAAACCTGTTCGAAGGCACCCCGGCGGTCGTTGAGATATGGGGTCAGCACTAGGCCACTACCGAAAGCAACCTGAGAGAGAGGGGCCGCTCACACGCGGCCCCTTTTTTGTGTTCGGTGCTGCCGCCCCGCACGCGGCATGGCGCCCGATTGGAATTGATCTAAATCACGGGTTCGTCATCATCGCACCGCAGCAATCGCCACCAACCTGCGGCACTCTGCGCACAGGGCTGTCGGAATAGTGCTCAGAAGCTGTGCGACACCACCGACAGCCCTCGCCCGCTGGAAGCGAATATGCTACGCGCCATCCCATCGGCGAACGTTTAACTGCAGACCAACATTCGGATTAGATGCCTCAAGCCCATGCCGTCGCGCAGGCCGCGCCCCGCCAACTCCTCCCAGAAACACCCGCCGTCGATCCCGCCGCCGACAAGCGTGCAGAAGCCGACCGGCGCGCCGCGTTGAAAGTCTCCGCCATGAAACTCGCGCAACACTGCGCGAAATTCCGTGGTGCAGACAACCGCAAGGCGGTCATACAGGTCCTGAATACCGTGGTGCCGTTTCTCGCCATCGTCACGGCGATGTTCATGACGGTCGAGAACCACTACTGGGCGACTCTTCTGCTCGCCATCCCCGGTGGCCTGCTCGTCGTCCGCTTCTTCATCATCCAGCACGACTGCGGCCACGGCTCGTTCTTCTCCACCACCGCCGCTAATACGTGGATGGGCCGCGCCATGAGCCTCATCACCGTCACGCCGTACGGCCTCTGGCGGCGTGAGCATGCCCAGCATCACGCGACGTCCGGCCATCTAGAAAAGCGCGGCGTCGGCGACATCGATACTCTGACAGTGGACGAATGGAATGCGCTGACCCCCATGGGCAAGCTGCGCTACCGGCTCTATCGCAATCCGCTCATTCTGTTCGGCATCGGCGTGCCGTTTTACTTCATGATCATCCAGCGGTTCCCCTGGTTCCATCCCTACCCCGCCAAAGACACCTGGAAGAGTGTGATGGGCCTGAACCTCGGCATGGCCGTGTTTTATGGCATCATCGGCGCCTTCACCGGCTACTCGAACCTGTTCTTCGTCGTCTGGCCCATGGTCCACATCGCGGCAGCCGCCGGCGGCTGGCTGTTCTTCATCCAGCACCAGTTCGAAGAGACTGTGTGGGAATCCTCCGACGACTGGACCTTCCAAGTCGCCGCCCTCTACGGCAGTTCGTACTACGCGCTGCATCCCGTGCTGAATTGGTTCACCGGCTCTATTGGCCTGCACCACATCCATCACCTCAACAGCATGATCCCCAACTACCGCTTGAAGGACTGCATCAACGGCAGTCCCGAACTGCAGACCATGAACCGCATCACGCTGTGGGAAAGCTTCAAGTGCGCCAAGCTGAAGCTATGGGATAACGAGAACCGCCGCCTCGTCACGTTCGCTGAAGTGCGGGCGTAGCGCTGGCGCCAATCCGCGCGGCATAGGTCTCCGGAACGATGAGGGCGAGCTTCGGCTCGCCCCATTTTATTTTGAGCGGCAGCGTTCCGAACGCATCGCCGTCGATCTGAACAGCGGATGGAAAATCCGAGCGGATCTCGATCTCCGTTGCCGGCCAGACTTCCACGCCCGGCATCCTCTCAAGTGCGCCGAGCCCGAGCGCCGTCAAATGCGTCAAGCGGCGGATCAGTCCCCCGCGCGGCAGCAGATAGACGATGAGACCCGGCTGATGCAGCCCCGCGTGGCTGGAGAGCGTGAACGATCCCCCATAGCGCCGTGCGTTCGCGATCAGCACCCACCCCGCGTCGGCCTGCCGCCCGCCATCCACTGATACGCGCAAATTGGGTTCGGGCATTGCGAGGCTCGTCAGCACCGGCCGCGTGTAGGCCGGCTTCCCCCACTTCTGCTTGAAATCTGTATCGAGGCGGCGGACGGCTTCCCCGTCAAAACCGATCCCAGCCATCAGGTAGAATGGCTGTCCGTTCGCGCGCGCCCCGGTCGCGGTCACGGCGGGCCCGTGCATCAGAGCATCGGCAATGCGGGCGGGCGAGCGCGTCAGACCGATTTCCTCCGCCAGAACGTTGCCGGTGCCGCGCGGAATGATCCCGATCGGCAGCACATCCTGCGGCACTCTGGCTGCCACGTGCCGCAGTGTTCCATCGCCGCCGGCCGAGATGATCGCGTCCTGTTCGTTCGCAAGCCGGCCCCAGTCGAGCACCGTCAAATCGGCGCCCGGGCTGAGCCGGGTGACGCTGCACCCCCGCCGCTGCAACACAGACACCACGTCGTCCGTCAGCGTCCGGCGGGCCACACCGGCAATGGGGTTTTCATAGAGGAGAAAGCGCGTGCGGCTCAGTGCTTGAGTGCGGCGCGCGGACAGGTCGGTCATCGAGGTCTCCGCGCCGGTCTGGCGCTGCCCGCACATTCCCGATCCGGCGAGCGATTGCAAGCCGGACGCCCTTTCGGTCAGTAAGCGTCGCTGGTCCCGGACATCTCAGCGTCCCAGACCTTAAACCCGACCGGCCCCTTGGCGCTCATGGCCTCGACGACGGCCATGTTGTCGAACCCGTCCAGCCGCTCCTGCATGGCATGTACGAGGTCGTGCTCGCCGGCGACCCCCATCGGCACCAGAACGGGCCGCCGCCGCTCCCCGCCGGCGATTAGCCAGAACAGGTCAGGCGGGTCCGCGGTCGCGTCGCCTGACACGATGCGGACCGCCGTGATGTCTGTCCACGCGATGGCCACATCTGGGGCTCCGGGCATTTTGACGGTAATCAAGTCTCCGTCATACAGCACATGAAGGCCGCGCGGCTCTGGCGTCGGCGCCGGCCGCTGTGGGTGCTCGGTCGCAAAGATCCGGCGCAGCCAATCGAGCACGTCCCTGATTCCTCGCGTGGCAATCCGTGCCGGACGGCACGCGTCCGGCGCCCCACGTTACGGCGTTTTGCCGGCTAAGGGAAACCACCGAAATTCCGATTGATCAGCAGTCAAATGCTCCGAATACTGCTGAATAAAGGCTTCTCGCCTGTCCCGGCACGGCACGGGCTATTTCGCTATTTGCGAACAAATCGAAGTATTGTCTCCACGCCATTGAAAAGATTCCGCGGCAAAGTTGGTCCACATTGATCTCAAATCGTGTGGGAGCGGTTCGTGGCGGTTATTATAGGTACAGCAGCAAACGACGTTTTGAGCGGCACGGTCGACGCCGATCGCATCGAAGGCGGCGCGGGTAACGATCGCATCAACGCGGGCGCAGGCGACGACGAGATCTTCGGCGGCCAAGGCGCCGACATTCTGACCGGTGACGCCGGCAACGACCGCATCTTTGGCGAAGACGGCAACGACGGCGTTTACGGCGGCGGCGGCAACGACTACGTCGACGGCGGCATCGGCGACGACATCCTCATCGGCGACGGCGGCGACGACACCCTTCTCGGCAACACCGGCAACGACCGCCTCCTCGGCGGCACGGGCAACGACATCCTCATCGGCGGCGCCGGCGCCGACACCATCAACGGCGAAGCCGGCGACGATATCATCATCTGGCGCTCTGGCGACGGCGCCGACACCATCACGGGCGGTTCCGGCACCGACACCCTCCAACTCCAACTCACCACCGCCGACATCACCGCCGAACTGCGCAGCGATCTCGCCGCCTACAAACAGTGGGCCGCAGGTCAATCGCAGGCCGCAGGCTCGGCGGCGGGTCTTGCCGCCCAGACGACCGGCGCAAGCTTCACGTTCGCGTCCCTCGGTCTCACCATCTCCGTGCTCGAAGCGGTCGCCATTTCCGTCGATGGTACGGTCGTCGCGATCGACGACTTCCTCAATGCTGCGCCGGTCGCAGAAGCCGAGGTCTCAGTCACAACCGCAGAAGACGTCGCACTTGAAGGCGTCATTGCAGCAACTGATCCCGATGGCGATACCCTCACCTTCGCCGTCGAAAACGGACCCGCCAACGGCTCGCTGACGCTCGACGCAGCCACCGGCGCGTTCAAATACACCCCGGCCGCCAACGCCAGCGGCGCGGACGCCTTCACCGTTCGCATCACCGATACTAGCGGCGCATCGATCACGCAAACGGTCAACGTCGCAGTGGCCGCTGTCGCCGACACGCCGGTAGTCTCTACGCGCGATGTGGTTGTTGCCCTCGCGCAGCCCGTTAACGGGACCGATGGTGACGACGTGATCGTAGGCAACGCCGCACCGGAAATGGTCACGTTTGCAGTCGAAATAGACGCCGGCTTGTCCGATGTCGATGGCTCCGAATCGCTCAGCATAACGCTGGCTGGTATTCCCAGCGGGGCAACGCTTTCCGCAGGCGTGCGCCAGGATGATGGCACGTGGCTGCTGTCGGCAACGGACCTTCCAGGTCTCACCGTCACCGCACCAGCGGCCGCCGGCGGCTTTGAAATCAGCGTCAACGTCACTGCGACAGAGGCAACTGGCGAAACCGAAACGAATGCCGCCGCCCTCGCCGTCTCCTTCGATCATACCGGCATCGAGCACAACGTGATCGACGGCGGTCACGGCAATGATGTCATCGATGGCGGCACGGGCAACGATCGCCTCGCCGGCGGCAGCGGCGATGATACGTTCCTCCAGCGCGCGGGCGACGGCACGGACACTGTTTCCGGCGGCGACGGCGTCGACCTCGTCGAACTGATGCTCGCATCCAACGACGTGACCCCTGCATTCCAGAGCGATCTCGCCGCGTTCCAGGACTGGATGTCCTCCGGCGCGGAAGGCTCCTTCGCCTTCCAGTCACTTGGCCTCACCGTCGATAGCATCGAGAAGTTGTCCATCACGGTCGATGGCCGCGCCGTCAGTATCGCACAACTGTTGAATGTCGCGCCGGTGGCAGCCGCAAATGTCGAACTCACGACCAGCGAAGATGTTGTGGTCGAGGGCGTCATCGAGGCGACAGACGCCAACGGCGACGTTCTGACCTATTCGATCGAAGCCGGTCCTGCCTCAGGGTCGGTCCAACTGGATGCGGACACGGGCGCCTTTGCCTACGCCCCCGGTCAAAACAGAAGCGGCGACGATAGCTTCTCTGTGCGCGTGACGGATGCATTCGGCGAAAGCGTCGTACAGACGGTCCACGTCTCGGTGGCCGCAAAGGCCGATGCACCCATACTGTCCGCCAGCGACGCCACTTTTACTCTCGCCCGCGTAAACACGATCACCGGCACGCGCGGCAATGACAACCTCCGTGGCGACCAGCATGCCAGCCAGGCGACCTTCGACCTCACCATCGCGGCAGCCCTGACAGACACAGACGGATCGGAAACCCTGTCGGTCCAAATTGGCGGCGTTCCGTCCGGCGCGACTCTGTCGGCCGGCCAGCGGCAGAGCGATGGCTCGTGGCTGCTGCAGTCCGCCGACCTTCCCGGCCTGCAGATGACCGTTTCTAACGCCAGCCCATTCACCCTGAACGTAACGGCAGTCGCTCAGGACGGCGATAGCTACGCAACGTCGAACGTCGCCGTAGACGTCAGCATGATCGCTGGCGGCAACATGGACGACCGCATCATCGCAACCATAGGCAATGACACCTACGACGGCGGAGCAGGTCGCGACACGGTCGACTATTCCCAGATCACCACTGGCGTGACGGTCAATCTTGCGACAGGCACGGCGTCCGGCGCGGGCAACCAGAGACTGATCTCGATCGAAAATGTGATTGGGACATCGCAGAACGATACAATCACCGGCACGAACGCCAATAGCATCATTGAAGCTGGCGCCGGCAACGACCGCGTCAACGGGGGCGCCGGCGACGATACGTTTATCGATGGCGCCGGCGACGACCGCTACGACGGCGGGACAGGCTACGATGTTCTCGACTACTCCAAGGCGACACGTTCGGTCGTGGTCGACGACGGCAACGTGTCCGGCATGGGCAACGACCGCTACTCGAACGTCGAGAAAATCATCGGCTCGTCGTTCTCCGACAGCTTCTACGGCGGCAAAGCGGTCGAAACGTTCGACGGCGGCGCCGGAAACGACTATTTCCGGGGCTACGAAGGCTCCGACATCTTTACTGGCGGCGCTGGCAACGACACATTCGTCTGGCGCGAAAAAGACGTTGTCTCTGGAAAAAAATCGCAAGGCGTCGACACCATCACAGACTTCGGCGCGGGCGATCGTCTTGACCTCAGCGAAATCACAGATGGTGTCCTTGGGCTGAACTGGCTGTTTGGCGTCGATCCCGCCAGCCAAGTTCAAGTGACTGACACCTCGGCTGGCTCCATGGTCGCCGTCAAGGTGGGCTCTTCATTCTATAACGTCGTCTTGCTGCAGAACGTGCATGGCGTCACCGCCGCCTCGCTTCTGGCAGACGGACAACTGATCGCGTGAGCCGCCCACACGTAGCGCGCGACGCCGCCGCCGGGCTCGGCTGTTCCATTTCGGAACACGCCGGGTCCGGCGTTGGTTATCAAAACGTTTACCCCTGAGGTTTAAGAAGTCTGACTGGGCTCGTCATTCCGTGACGCGCTCCGTCAAGCTTCTGACCCGTAGGGCTTTGTCATGCGTACCTCGAGGCGGATGCTGAAACAGGTTCGCCGCGCGCTGTTCGCCGCGTTCCTGTTCAGCGGCTGCATCAACATCCTGATGCTCGCCACACCTCTCTACATCCTGCAGATTTTCGAAACTGTCGTCCCCCTCGGCAGCCTCGAAACGCTACTGCTTCTGTCGGCGATGGTCGCGGCCGCTCTCCTCACGTCAGCCGCCGTGGAATTCGCACGCGACAACATCCTGCTGCGTTCCGCCTATTGGCTCGACCACGAACTGGGCCACTACATCCTCGAGAATGGCGTCCGCCTCGCCACCCCGGGTTCAGAAATGCGCCAGGATGCCGCCGCGCTTGATCGCTTGCGCGCCTTCATCGCGAGCCCCTCGCTCATTCCGTTTTTTGATGCGCCATGGACACCGGTGTTTCTTCTGGCACTCTTGGCGCTCAACCCTACTATTGGGCTGATGGCAACGGGCTGCGCTGCCTTGCTCCTGGGTATCTCGCTGCTGCTCGGCGCCGTCACCTCTCGGGCCGAAGCCGAGCGCGCCAAGAGCGCCGAGCGCTCGCAACAGTGGTGGCAGACCGTCACCGGCAACGCACAATATGCAGGCGCCCTCGGGCTGGCGCGCGGCGCTGCAGATGGCTGGGAACTTTCCAACCGCGCCCAAGTCAGCGCCGGCTATTCCATCGGCAAGCGCACGGCTCTGCTCCGCGCTATCTCGCGCTTCGTCCGCATCGCGGCCCAGATCGCGCTCTATGGAGTAGGGGCCTGGCTCGTCATCCGCGGCGAGATCGCGCCCGGTGCCCTCGTTGCTGCCGCGATCCTCTTGGGCCGCGCCTTGGCTCCTCTCGAAGGCCTGGTCGGTTCGATGCGCGCCTTGCAAGGCGCTTACGCCGGCTATCGCCGTCTCGCATCCCTTCCCCCCGATGCCGTCACGCCGCGCTTAGCAGCCTCCAGAGAGCCAATCGTCGGCCGCATGGAAATCCGCGACGTCACCTATTTCCATCCCGGCCGCAAAGCGCCAGCACTTCGCTCCGTCTCCGTGACGGTCGAACCCGGCGACGTCATCGGCATTGTCGGACCGAATGGGTCCGGCAAGTCCACACTCGCAGCCCTTCTAGCCGGTGCCATCATACCTTCACAGGGCGCCGCCGACCTCGACGGCATCCCAATCGCCAAATGGCAGCGCGTCGCGCCTGCCCCGCCGATCGGATACTTGCCCGACGAGCCGCTACTCATTGAAGGCACCGTTCACGAAAACATCGCCCGCTTCTGCGATGCGCCCATGATGGCCATCGCTGACGCCGCCATCCGTGCCGGTGTTCTGGAAACGCTGAAGTCTCTTCCCTTCGGCTTCGATACCCCGGTGGGTCCCCAAGGCCATGCATTGGCCTTGCGCGAACGTCGCGCTGTCGCTTTCGCCCGCGCGGTTTTCGGCCAACCCAGAATTGTGGTGGTCGACGAGCCAGAATTGGGCCTGGACGGCACGGCGTTGCGCCGGCTGGTCGCTACATTGAACGATCTTAAAGCCGCTGGAACGACACTTGTGCTGGCGACCCAGGATCCGCGCCTGCTTGAACTGTGCGATGGCATCGTCGTCATGAACGCCGGCACCATTCAGGCGGCAGGTCCAGCCGCCGAGGTTAGAAGCCGCATACCGCTCGACCGCCGCCCGGCAGCCGAACGCAGCGAACAGCCAGCCGTACACTAACCGGCCGCGCCGCTCCGAACCGTCCGAGGACCCCATGTTGACGTTCACCACTTCGTCCACCGACTTCACCGCCCACGAACGCGCTGTGCCGCGCCTCAACATTCGCCTCCCCCTGCTTCTCGGCTTCGCTGTGATTGTTACATTCGCGGCCGCGGGCTTTGGAACGGCTGCCTTCGCTCCGCTCGACAAAGGCGTCGGAATGCCAGGAACGGTCATTGTCGAAAGCAAGGTCAAACCCGTTCAGCATTCGCGCGGCGGCAGCGTAGCGGAAATTCACGTTATCGAAGGCCAGCAGGTGCGCGCGGGCGACATTCTCGTCACGCTCGACACGCGCGCCATCGACGAGCAGGTCGCAGCCTTGAAATCCCAGGCAGCCGCGGCGCGCCGTCAACTTGAACTGGCTCAGATGGAAACTGCAACCATCGCTGATCTTGCCGACCGCAAGCTCGCCTCCAAATCGCGCGTTCTTTCTCTCCAGCGCCAGGTCGCCGAAGTCGAAAAAGAGAGTGCCGGCATTGCGTCCCGCATTGTTTTGGCTGAGCAGGAACTGGAGCGCGCCATTCTGCGCGCGCCCGTCGCCGGCCGGGTACTCGATATGCAGGTGTCGTCACCCGGCGTTGTCATCGGACCCGGTGCGAAGCTGATGGACATCGTCCCTGATGGCGACCGCCTCGTGATCGAAGGCCGCCTGTCGCCGAACCAGATCGAGAACGTTAAGCCCGGCATGCCTGCCAAAGTCTGGCTGACAGCCTCCAGTTGGCGCGAACAGCGCCCGATGGCGGCCCGGCTTGCGTGGGTCTCCGCCGACAGCATGGAGGACAAGCGCACCGGCCAACCCTATTTCAGTGCGCGGGTAGAGCTTCAGGATGGGTCGGCCCAAACGTCGGGCGGCACATCTCCGCTCCAAGCCGGCATGCGGTCGGAAATCTTGCTCGTGACGGGCCAGCGAACGCTGCTCGATCAATTGATTGAACCCGTCTTGCGCAACGTCAATCGCGCATTTCGCGGCTAAGCCGGTCCAAAGGCCAAAGCATGACTCAGAATTTGTCTGTCAAAATGATCGTCAATGGCGTGGGCGCGCTGGCCGCGGTCATTGTCGTATGGTGGGTACTGACATCGACGTTCACGACGGAAGAGGCAGCGATCTGCAAAGGCCGCTATCCTGTCGCGACCCGTCTCTCGCTGGCCTCCGAAACCGGCGAGCCTATTTCGCAAAGCGAGCTCCAAGCGCGCTTCGGATCGAGTGAATGGGGTCTGCTCGACAACGCGAAGGTTCTGCCTCCGGTATCGGGAAGCAATGAGCCAGTCCTGTCTGTAACGATGAGGAAAGGGACCGGGTCCGGCTACCAAGTCGAACAAGAACGCGGCGGCATCGGTTTGATCTGGCGGCCTGTCGACCTGCTCGAAGCAAAGCCTCGCGCCGCCTGCCTCAGCTATCGCCTGTACTTGCCCAAGACCATGAAGTTTTCCAACGGCGGCACACTTCCCGGGCTGTCGATCGGCGCCAGCTTCGACCCGCGCGGCGACGCCGTAGTCGGCGAAGGCGCAGTCGGGCGTCTGGGCTGGAACAGGGACGGTATGATGTTTATCAGTCTGCAATTCGCCACCAATGAAGGCTGGAAGAATCCGCTCGCATTCCCGGCAAAGAAACCTTGGCCGCTTGGACGCTGGGTGGATGTGGAACAAGAGATCATTTTGAACGATGTCGGCAAAAAGAATGGCGTTGTTCGGCTCTGGGTCGATCAAATGTTGATGGGGGAAACGGAACGCGCTGGCTTACGTGGCGATCCGGCGCTCGCCATGTCGGGCATGATCGGCGACGTGAACTTCGGCAATATCACCACCGCGTCGGAGGCTGATAAAAGTACCGAGGTCAAGCTATCGTCCTTTGTCTTGCGATGGCAGTAGTTGGCGCTCCGGCATTGCGGGTTGAGAAACGTTGATGGAATTGACCCGGCACCAGTTCGCTTATCTCGTCAGTACTCTGTATTGCGCGGGCGGCGCCCTGCTGCTGATCGACTGGCTCATTGCGCCATCGGCCCCAGGCGCCCACCTTCCGTTGGCCTGGCACGTGTATCCCGTAGCGTTGGCGGTCGACGTGATCGCCTGGGTCGCGGACGTTTCCGGGCCGCTCGATACGAATTGGCCAGTTTCAATCGCCACGACGGTTGCCGCTTATGTTTTGGCAGTAGTGTTTTGTGCTGCGGCCATGGGCTGGCTAATATCCAGCCGTGGGAAACGTAGAGCTTAAAAACACAGCAGCCACACTCCGCCGCGATGCAATAATTTCTGCAATCGAAAAATATTAAAAGGCGCTAAGCCTGCGCAATACAGAAGAATAAACTCAGTTTACTTATTATTCACGACATTCAAAAAATCCTTCTCCACATCTTGCGAAATGGACGGGATAGGTGTTTTCTAATTAGACGCGTGGCGCCGTCCCCCCCCATCCCCCCCAGGTGCCATGTTGTTAAGCCCGCGGTCTCCCCCCGACCGCGGGCTTTCTATTTCTAGCGGGCAGCAAAGCCAGCCCCTCTTGCGTCCTCTTCCGAACAGAACCACCGCTCGCCGCGGTCTTGGCGTATGGCGGTGCGCGCGTATTCGGCGCTATGGGGCAGCAAATAGGTTTTCTTGCCGCGAAACGTTCGCCCTTTAATTGGACAGCCGCCCGGCGCAACGGCGGCGGCCTGCGAATAAAGCCGCGCGCGCCACGCATCCGGCCGCTCCGCTGTGCCCGCCCATAGTCCGGATTTTTGCGCGCGGGCCGTCTGTTCGTCATCAGAGTAGGCCGCCCACAAAAGACCGTCGGCAAAGCCATGTCCCCCGCGCACGAGTTCGGCGCCAAGGTCCCGTCCGTCGGCCGAGCATCGCCCAACTCGCACACCGTCTGCCGTGCCACTGATCACGCACGACACCGTCTGACGCCGTACCAGTTTCTCGAACGCCTGTTTGGCTGCCGCCCCGCATGGCCACGTCGTCCCGTCGTCCCGCTGACACGTCTGGTCCGGATCAAGCAGCGTTAGGCCATCGAGCCGGACGATGCCGCCGCCTATACGCAGCTCCCCGGGACCGGCAATGCGCGCGCTCCCCGATACCGCATCTTCCACCGGTTTCGCCTCCGGCGTGTCCACGGTCACCGGCGCCGCGCTATCCACCCATCGGCTGAGCACGGGTCCGGCAAACCACACAACCGCAAGGCCTACCGCCGCCATCGCTCCCATCGGCAGCCATGATCCGGCACGATCCACGGCCGCCACCACGCGCTCGGTGCGAACCGCCCAATCGTCCTCAGCCTCTGCCGTATTGGAAAACACCCGCGGCCAGAGCCACAGCAGACCACTCACCATCGCCACACAAAAGAGCAGCACCGCATCGAGATCCCACCCGAACTGCGCCACCCGGATTCCGGCACCCGCACCCGCCAATCCAGCCACCACCCCCAAAGCCAGACTGAGACGCGGCCCCACCAGTCGCGCATTCGCCGGCGCCGAGGCCTCAGCGATCCGCGACCGCGCCGCTGCCGCCCCGCGCACGAAAATCGCCAGCCCCTTTTCCGCCCCGGCTGCCGCGCCCTCCGCCGCCGATTTGGCGATCTTGACCGCCGCCTGTCCGGCGACCTCCGCACCGGCAGCCCCGGCCGCAAGCCCTTTGCGCCCAGCTTCCTTCACCCCCTCAACGGCCGCATCTTTAGCCGCCTCGATTTTGTCGCGCCTCTGCTGCCGCCGGACGAGAACCGTCGTCCGCACGTAATCCTTCCACTCGAAGCCTTCGTTTCGCCGCCACCACCGCAAAGCGCGTTCCTCTGCCTGCCATTTGTACGGCCACTTATGGCGCCACTTCGGGCCGGAACGTGGCGGAGTAACGCGTCACCCAGCTGAAAATGTAACTGTCTACTGATCCCGAGAGCGCCGTTTGCCGTTGAGATGACATTGGACAGGCCTAGACTGGCCCACCCGTGCCTTCGAGGAGACCAAACATGTTCGGACTTCGCGCCCTCGCCACCGCCGTGTGCGCCGCCGTTGTGCTGGCCTTTGCCGCTCCGGCCATCGCCGATTTTGATGCCCCTGTGAAAAAGAAGGTCGATTGCACCAAGCCCGAGAACAAGTCTAAGGCCGCTTGCAAACCCAAGCGCGGGGAAGCCTCCACCGACGAAATCTACAACGCCGGGTATTGGATGGCCCGCCAGGGTCAGTACGCCGAAGCCCTCGCGGTCTTTCGCATGGCGACCGACCAGGACGATCCGCGCATCTTGACCGGCATCGGCTTCTCCACCCGCAAACTCGGCGATGTCGACGCCGCACTTCCCTACTATGCCCGCGCGCTCGCCCGCGAACCCGGCATGGTGCTGACCCGCGCCTACCTAGGCGAGGCCCATATCCAGAAGGGCAACCTCGACGCAGCCATCGCCGAACTCGGCGAAATCGCCCGCCGGTGCGGCACCACATGCGAGGCCTATGCCCAACTGTCCCAGCATATCGCGACATACAAGGCGACTGCGGCCATCAAGGGTTAAGCTGCCCATTGCGGCATTCGACCCCTTGGCGCGGCCTGCCGCCTGAGGCACAGTCGGCCCCGGATAAGACCCGGGGCCGATGCGCCATCCGGGCCATGGGGAGACGCAAGATGCTTTCGAAGACCTGGGTCCGCGGCCTGACCACCGCCGCGATTGCGCTCTCGCTGGCTGCAGGCGCTGCCGCGGACGATCGCACATTCTCCAAGGATGTTGGCCCCGCCAATGCCGGCTGCGATGCGCAAGCGAAGGGTTCCGCCGGTTGGCAGGCCTGCGTCGGCGCCGCCCGCGCGGAGATGTCGGACGACGAACTTTTCTACGCCGGCTATTGGCTCGCCAAGAACGGCCGTTATGGCGAAGCGCTCGCCTATTTGAATCTGTCGCGCAATCGCGACGCCCGCGTTCTGACCTATATCGGCTTCGCGACCCGCAAGCAGGGCGACGTCGACAAGGCGCTTCCGCTCTATGCCGAAGCGCTCGCGAAAGATCCCAACTTCGTCGTGGCGCGCGCCTACCTCGGCGAAGCCTATCTGTCCAAAAGCGAACCCGCCCGCGCCAAGGCCGAACTTGCCGAGATCGCCGCCCGCTGTGGTACCACCTGTTCAGCCTATGTCGATCTCGACCGCCACATCGCCGCCTTCGAGATGGCCAAGGGCTGACGCGTGACGCTCGCACCCACCGCGAACAAAGAGACTGCACTGGGGCCGATGATCACCATCGGCCTTCTCTTTTTCATCTTTGGGTTCGTCACCTGGCTCAATGGACCGCTGATCACCTTCGTCAAGCTCGCCTTCGATTTGGACGACGTGAACGCGTTCCTCGTCCCGATGGCGTTCTACCTGTCGTACTTCTTTCTGGCCCTTCCCGCCTCGGCCGTGCTCCGCACCACCGGCATGAAGCGCGGCATGGCGCTGGGCCTTTTCATTATGGCTCTGGGCGCCGTCCTCTTCGGCCACTTCACCACCGCCCGGACCTACAGCGGCGCGCTGACGGGCCTGTTCGTCATCGGCACCGGTTTGGCCCTCCTGCAAACCGCCGCCAATCCTTATGTCAGCATCGTCGGCCCCATCGAAAGTGCCGCCCGCCGCATCGCATTCATGGGCATCTGCAATAAGTTTGCGGGCCTTCTGGCGCCGCTCGTGTTTGGCGCTCTTGTCTTGCACGGCCTCGACGATTTCGCCGGCCGCGTAAAGGATGCCCCCACACCCGAAGCCCGCGCCGCACTGCTCGACACCTTCGCTGCCCAGGTTTACGCGCCCTACATGCTGATGGCCGCGCTGCTCGCCGCCCTTGCAATTCTCATCCTGCGCTCGTCTCTTCCCGATCTCGAACCCGAAAACGTCAACGCTCATGACGCTCCTGGTGCGGAAAACAAAAGCATTTTCGCCTATCCCCATCTCTGGCTCGGCGTCGTCGGCATCTTCACGTACGTCGGCGTGGAAGTGATGGCCGCCGACGCCATCGGCATCTATGGCGAAGGGTTTGGCCTGCCCCTCGACGCCACGCGCTTGTTTACGTCCTACACGCTGGCCGCGATGCTGATCGGCTACGTGGCCGGCCTCGCGCTCATCCCACGCGTCGTCAGCCAGGAAAGCTACCTCGCGATCTCCGCCGCGCTGGGCATTGCACTTTGCCTGGGGGCCTACACCACCACGGGTGCCGTCTCCGTCGCCTTCATCGCAGCTCTCGGTTTCGCAAACGCCATGATGTGGCCCGCGATCTTCCCGCTCGCCATCCGCGGCCTCGGCCGTCACACCGAAACCGGTTCTGCCCTCCTTATTATGGCCGTCGCTGGTGGCGCCATCATGCCGTGGCTCTTCGCCCTTCTGAAGCAGCACATCGACTTCCAGCTCGCCTACGCCGCCCTGGCGATCCCCAGTTACGCCTTCCTCCTCTACTTCGGCCTTCGCGGTCACCGCACCGCCTGAACACCGATGCAGCACGACTTTTCCCCTCTCACTTGCGGGGTGGGGCCAGGGGTGCGGGTATTTTCATGCCCCGCCGATGTGCCAGCGTGCGCGCAGCGCCCAACTCAGCTAAAAGCCCATCGATGACATGGAACGAACCATGAGCTGGGGCAAAGGCGACGACACCGGCGCGCGCCGCACCTACCATCACGGCAACCTTCGGGAAGCCCTGGTGAAGGCCGCGCTCGACCTGATCTCGCAAAAGGGCCCCGCCGGATTCACGTTCGCCGAGGCTGCCCGTGCCGCCGGCGTGTCCGCTGCCGCGCCCTACCGCCACTATCGCGACCGCGATGCTCTGATCGCCGATGTGGGCCGCCAGGGCTTTCAAGCGTTTGCCCGCGCGCTGGAAAGTGCATGGGGCGGCGGCAAACCCAATGCACGCGCCGCCTTCGACCGCGTCGGCCACGCCTATCTCCACTTCGCCCGCACCGAACCCGCCTACTTCGCCGCCATGTTCGAAAGCGGGCTGTCTGGCGCCGACTATCCCGAAATGGCCGTCGAAGGGGATCGCGCGTTTGCGATCCTGCGTTCAGCTTGTGAAGCACTCGCCGAAACGGTGCCGAAGGAAAGGCGCCCGCCCGCCATGATGATGGCGCTCCACATCTGGTCGCTTTCCCACGGCATTGCATCGCTCTTCGCGCGCGGCGACCGCGCGCGCCGCCCGATCCCCATGACGCCAGAAGATCTGCTTGAAGCCGCCACCCTCATTTATCTCGACGGCCTCGGCGTCCCCGCCAAATAATCCAAGAAAATTCAAAAACTTCGGTGCCTCGCGTCAGGTATTCGGCTGGCCGCGCGCACCTGTCCTAAAGCTTGCGAACGCGCAAATTCGCTGCGGCGCAACGCTGCCGCCTTCGACTACGCCCCGATTGACAGTGTTCTGAAAGCGTGAAAGCTACTTGACATGACAACATGTCATTTTCGGATGACATGTCTACGTGCGGTTCGCCCGGACTTTGACCCTCTGCGGACCCATAAAGAATTTCGCATGCGGTTCTCGTAAAGACCGCGCGTCTGCAAACCCACGCCATGTGGGCTCCGGCACGAAATGGGTCGTGGCGGTTAATGAGGAGAAGTCGGCTATGGATAGCTTGGACGATCCAAACAGAGTCTGGCCGACCGGCCTGACCATCAAGGAATCAGAGGCTTTGCATAAGCATCTGATCGACGGGACGCGGGTCTTCGGCGCGATCGCGCTGGTGGCACACTTCCTCGCATATCTCTACACACCGTGGTTTGGCTGAGGGAGACGATCATGAACCAAGGACGTATCTGGTGCGTGGTCCAGCCCACAGTCGGGTTGCCACTTTTTCTTGGCAGCGTTGCGGTCACGTCGCTCATCGTGCATGCGGCGGTGCTGAACAACACCACCTACATGGGCGACTACTGGAGCGGCAAATCCATAACGGCCGCCTCGGTGACACCCGCGAAGGGCACATCGCCCGTGGTGCTGCGGACCGACGACGGCAAAGCCGCCTTCGCGATCAACGTCACACCGGCCGCGGGCGACAGCTCGTCGTTCGTGATCAAGGTGGATCGCCTTCCCGGCGAACTCGCCTTGGCTGACCCAGGGTCAACCGTGAAGTAAACGCACTGCAGCCATGGTGCGGACCTGAGACCCGGGGTGCTCGAAACCCGGGTCTCAGGCGCTCCACCATTATTCGCATGCCGGACCCCGGCAATTCTGGATCGTTTCAGTCGTGAACCGGGTCAGCCAGAAAATCATGACGACATGGGCGCAGCTCGGGCCGCGCTTTTTGCCGTTCGCCGATGTAGCAAGCGACGATCTCCCTTTGTCGCGGCTCCTCCGGTTATCCCTGATCCAAGTCTCCGTCGGCATGTCGTTGGTGCTTCTCGTGGGCACCCTCAACCGCGTGATGATCGTCGAGCTGGGCGTCTCCGCGTCAATCGTTGGCGTGATGATCGCGCTGCCGGTTCTATTCGCGCCATTTCGGGCGCTGATCGGCTACCGCTCCGACACCTACAAGTGCGTGCTGGGCTGGAAGCGCGTGCCCTACATCTATCGCGGCACCATGCTGCAGTTTGGCGGCCTCGCCATCATGCCCTTTGCTCTCCTAGTCCTCGCCGGCAAGGGGCACTCCGCCGATGATCCGGCATGGATCGGGCAAGCCGCCGCAGCACTCGCGTTCCTTCTCGTGGGCGCTGGCGTGCACACAACTCAGACGGTCGGCTTGGCACTCGCGACCGACCTCGCGCGGCCCGAGGACAGGCCCAACGTTGTCGGCCTCATGTATGTGATGCTGCTCGTCGGCTCGGTCGTAAGTTCTCTGATCTACGGCGCATTGCTGGTTGACTTCTCGCCCGGCCGTCTGGTGCAGGTGATCCAGGGATCGGCGGTTGCCACGATCGTTTTGAACGGCATCGCACTCTGGAAGCAGGAAGCGCGGCGGCGCGGCGTCGATCCCGAAACGGAACCCGACGAGCCGGGCTTCGCCGAAGCCTGGGCCAGCTACATTAAAGGCGAACACGCAGTGCGGCTCCTTACGATCGTCGGCCTCGGCACCATGGCGTTCAGCATGCAGGATGTGCTGCTGGAGCCCTATGGCGGCCAGGTGCTCGCCATGACGGTGAGTGAAACGACGCGCCTTTCCGCCGCGCTCGCCGGTGGCGGTTTGATCGGCTTCGCGGTCGCGTCCTACGTGCTGAGCCAGGGCGCCGACCCGTTTCGCATGGCCGGCTACGGCGCATTGTTAGGCGTCGTGGCCTTCGCGTCGGTCATCGCCTCGGCCTTTTTTCATTCAAACGGGTTGTTCGTGCTGGGCGTTCTCATGGTGGGCCTCGGCGCCGGCCTGTTCGGACACGGCACGTTGACCGCGACCATGAATTTTGCGCCCAAAGAGCAGGTTGGACTGTCGCTGGGCACATGGGGCGCGGTCCAGGCCTCCGCTGCCGGCCTTGCGGTGGCGCTGGGCGCCCTGATCCGCGATGTGGGATACCACTGGGCGCCAGACCTCGGCGCGGCGGCGGGTTACCACACCGTTTATGCAATCGAGATTCTGCTACTTCTCATCACCCTCGCAGCGATGTATCCGCTGGTTCGCGGACGCAGCGAAGGCCGAAACCAGACCGCATCTCAAGCATTGTACCGGAGCAGCCCCGGCGGGCCTGCCCTCTAGTGGAATGGACACACCATGCAGACAATCAGCCGACTTTATGCCACCGAAGAGAATGCCCGCAAAGCATGGGATGAATTGAAGCGCAGAGGCTTTGCCGATGTGCACCTCTTCACCCCGCCCCCGCGCGGCGAAGACGGCGCGCCCGCAGGAGCCAGCGCCGAGAGCCTTTTGGACGGCATGACGAAAGCCTATATCGCACGCAGTGATGCAGCGATCTTGGCCCGCCGCGTTGGCGAGGGCGCGAGCCTGGTCACGGTCCATGCGCCGTTCACGGGGGGTCTCAAGGCCACAACGATTGTCGACCGCCACGGCCCCATCGAGTCCGGCATCCCCGAACCCGCGAGCCCTTCGTATGCATGGGATGACGAGCATCCCTTTTCCAGCGCGTTCCGTCTCCCGCTGTTGACAAAGTGCGAGCACCCATTCGAATTCATCTTCGGTCTGCCGTCGCTGATCAAGACCAGCTACGCAACGGGCGGACGGCCACAACCCGATAACCCGGCACCATTCTCCGCCGCCTTGGGTCTCCCGGTGCTCTCAAATGAGCCGGCTCCGCTCTCCTCCTTTTTCAAATTTCCAGTACTCACGAAGAGCGGACCGCTATTTTACCGGTAATGGCGAGAGAGCAACGTGGGCCCGGCAGCTCGCGCAAGCGCTGCCTGCGCTGCGCGATGTTGCCTGATCGAATCCCCGCGTTCACGCCGACGTGAACCCGTTTCGCCGGCCACCCATGGCATACTATTGAACGAGTAGCCGAGCGCTCCCGTATTTCCATGACCGTCAACAGGCCCGCCGCCGACGAGGCTCGGGCCAACCAGGAGACGCCCATGAAGTCCCTCGCCCTCGCCACCATTTCCGCAGTCGCCCTTGCAATCGTAACGCCGGCCACCGCATGCCCGGGTGCCAAGAACATGCAGCATGACGCTGGCGCGACCCAGAGCGAAAAGCCGGCCGAAGCCGCCGCCGTTCAGACGCCGATGCCCGCAGCCGACGCGACGGCAGAGGCCCAGCCCGCTGAAGTCGCTGCTGCCCCCGCTGGCGACACGGCCACGACGAAGAACTAGTCTGCCGAGCCCCTCCTGCCTCAAGCGCAGGACCGTGGCCGTCGATATGGGCTCCAAGCCGCCGGTGCCGACCTTGGCCTCGTTCCAGGAACGGCCCCGGCGTTTTGCTTTGTTTTGAGCATCCTCGATCGCTCACCCTCGCCGCCGGCAGTGAACGTTTCTGCCTTTGGTACCCAACTCCGGATTTTCCTTAATCCTCCCCTTGACGAGGGGCCCTCCGCGATCCACATATGTGAATGTAATAAACATTCACATCGGGTCACCGGTCACAAGGAGTGTGGGTGCAATGAACGATATGGTCATGAAACTCGACGAATACGGCCGTCCTGCGTGGATCGGCCTGATGGTCGTCAGTTTCATCCTCTTCTGGCCCGTCGGGCTGGCGGTTTTGGCTTTTCTTCTCTGGAGTGGACGAATGGGCTGCGGATCTCGCATGAACAAGGGCCGCTGGCCCTCGCGCTTTGCCGACAAGATGGAACGCACGGCTTCGGCCTGGAGCAATGATGTCCGCACCGGTTTCGGTGCCGGCTCCAGCGGCAACCGCGCCTTCGATGAATACCGCGAGGCGACCCTGCGCCGCCTCGAGGAAGAGCAGCGCGAATTCCGCGATTTCCTCGACAACCTGCGTCACGCCAAAGACCGCGCCGAGTTCGACCAATTCATGTCGAGCCGTAAGGCCGGCGGCGGCACCAGCGGCACCGGTCCCGAAACGGGCGGCAACCCCCAGGCCGCGTAACCTGGATATTGAATTGGCCAAAGCAGAAGGGCCCGCCGCGCGCGGGCCCTTTTTCTTGTTTTCATGGAGCGCTACGCGCTGTTCCCGCGTCACGAAAAGCGGCTATGGTGCGCCGCAATGACAAACGAAGCTAAAACCACGTCCCACCGCGACAGCCCTGATCTGCGCCATATCCAAGGTCCCTTCGATATTATCGGCGATGTCCACGGCTGCGCCGATGAACTGCAGGCCCTGCTCCACAAACTCGGCTACGAAGCCCGCCTCTACGGCACCGGCGAAGGCCGCCGCGCGCACGTCAAATCACCGCCCGGCCGCCGCGCTGTGTTTGTCGGCGACCTCGTCGACCGCGGCCCCGCGTCGCCCGATGTGCTGCGCCTTGTCCTCGCCCTCGTCGCCGAAGGCCATGCACTGTGCGTCCCCGGCAATCACGACGTGAAATTCGTCCGCTGGCTTGCCGGCCGCCAAGTCAAGCTCACGCACGGACTCGACCGCACCGCCGAGCAGTTCGAGAAGGAAACGCCGGCCTTCCGCACCCACGTAGGCACGTTCATCGAAAAGCTCCCTATCCACCTCTGGCTCGATGGAGGCCAACTCGCCGTCGCGCATGCCGGTTTGAAAGAGGACATGGTGGGCCGCGACACCGACAAAATCCGCTCGTTTTGCCTCTACGGCGAAACCTCCGGCGAGCAGGACGAATTCGGTCTCCCCGTCCGCTACCACTGGGCCGCCGAACATCATAGCTCCACGGCCGTCATCTACGGCCACACGCCCGTCCCCGAGGCCGATTGGGTCAACAACACGCTGTGCGTCGATACGGGCTGCTGTTTCGGCGGCAACTTGACCGCGCTCCGCTGGCCCGAACGTGAAATCGTCTCAGTGCCCGCCCGTGAAGCCTACGCCGAAAAGCGCCGCCCCTTCGGCCACCCACCCGTGCGCCCGGGCACCACGGCCCCCGATCCGAACTGACTATTTGGCTTCCGGCTCCGCCACGGCGATGCCCAGTTCGTTTTTCAGCCGGTCAACTTCACTTTTCAATTCGGCAACATCCCGGCCCCGCGCCACGATCCCGAACTGAAGCTCCGCGGATTCCTTCTGCATCTCCATCTGTTCGCCTGTATCCGTAACGCTCATCCGCTTGCGCGACAGGTTGTGGATCTTCTGCCAATCGCGCCGCGTCTCATCTTCCATTTGCTTCACGCGCTGCTTGAGCTGCGTCAGCGTGGCTTGCGTCGCCGACCGCGTCCGCGCATCGATCGCACTCTCCAGTTCCTTCACCCGCCCCTGCAAAGCGCCCGTATCGGCCGGCTTTGCATTGGGATCAAAATAGAAATCACCCGTCAGTGACGAATGATCCCACGGCACCTGTTGGCCTTGCGTCGCCGCAATCACATCCTTGCGCACATCGATCATCACCGACGTGAGATTTTTCCCCGGCTCCGTCATCCGCTGCACCAGCGCCGCCGTGAACGGCGAGTTCTTGCCCGCCCCGTCGAGCGCGACATTACCCGGCTGCGTCGAGTACGAGATGAAGGTGCCCACTCCCGCATCCACTTGCGCAAGTCCATTGCCGATGCTCGCCGACCGCGTCCCCATCGTCCGCGCTAGGCTGCGCGACAGAGGGTTATCCCGGCACGCATCGAGAAACACCACGTTGGTCTTGTCCTCGCGCCCCAACTCCATCTGCTTCAATACGAAATCGAGCCGCACCGCTTCGAATTCCAGATCGCGCTCTTTCGCCAGCTTCGCATCAATGGGCACGAGATAATTCTGCCCCGCCACTTGCAACCCATGCCCGGCATAAAAGAAAATCGCCACATCCGCCCCTTCGAGCGCATTGGCGAACTCCCGCAGGATCACGTCCGTCTCCGCCTTCGTCGCATCGACTGCGAGCGAAACGACAAAGTCCAGATCCATCAGTTTGGCCGCGATATCATTCGCGTCATTCACCGGATTGGGCAGCGGCGGCGCATGCGCGTAGGCCGAATTTCCCAGCACCAGCGCAACGCGCTTGGCTGCAAAAGCCGGCCCATGCGCAGCCGTCACAAACGCCAACACGAGACCCAGACAGAGCAAGCGCGACATACCAAAATCCCCCAGCGACGATCGTTCATCTACAATGCGCGGGATTGAGACGAAAAGGGGGAAGACGCCGTTTCTAGAGTTCGTAAACGATCGCCCCGCCAGTTAGCCCCGCCCCTGCCGCACAAAAGAGCAGCTTATCTCCACTGCGGAGATTAGCCTCCGCCGCCCTGAGCGAGAGCGTAAACGGGATCGTCGCCGCCGAGCTATTCCCATACTCCGCCACACTGGAGAGCAGCCGCTTATCATCCAGACCCAGCTTCTTCTGCACCGCCCCGATAATCCGCGCGTTCGCTTGATGCGGGATGCAATACCGGATGTCCCCCAACCCGATCCCCGCGCTCGCCAACGCCCGCTCCGACGTTGCGGTCATCATCTCGACGGCCTTTTGAAAAACCGCCCGCCCATCCCGGATCTGCATGAGCGTCTCCGCCGGATCGGCAACCGTGCTGAACGGCCGCCGGCTTCCCCCCATCGGAATCTGAATGAGATCGTAGCTGGCCCCATCGGTCGCCAGATCGATGCCGCGAATGCCAGATGTGGCCCGCTTATCCGGCGCCACGAGCACGGCCCCTGCCGCGTCCGCAAACAAAATGACGCTCGCACGCTCTGATGGGTTTGTGCGCCGTGAGAGAATATTCGCAGCGATCACCAGCACAGGTTTCTGATGCAGCCGCGCGAATCCATCTGCATAGGCGAGCGCGTGTAAAAAACCGCCGCACGCCCCGGCCATATCGATGCCACCGGCCCGGCTCAACGCCAAGCGATGCGCCACCAGCGGCGCACTCGGCGGCAAAAGATGATCCGGTGTCGAGGTCGCGAGCACCAAGAGCCCGATCCGCGCGCGATCAAAGCCGACGCAAGATAGCGCCATCTCCCCAGCTTTCACCGCCATATCCGACAGCGCTTCATCCGCGTCGGCGTACCGCCGTTCGCGAATTCCTGTACGCTTGAAAATCCAGCCGTCGTCCAAGCCGAGACGCGCTTCGATCTCCGCGTTCCCAACGCGGCGAGTGGGCGCGTAGTGGCCGGTGGCAAGGATCGTGGAACCCATGTCGGACTTTCGTTCGTGCGGTCAGGCCACCGCATCCGCCGCATTGCGGATCGCGGCATAGACACGGTCGAGATCGGCAGCAGTCGTGCAGTAGGGCGGCATCAGGTAAACGGTATTGCCGAGCGGCCGCAACAGAACGTTCGCCGCGATGAACCGTTCGTAGAGCTTCGGCCCGGCGCCCGCAAGGTAACCGGCATCACCAACCACCACGTCCATTGCCGCAATCGTTCCCGTTTGCCGCAAATTGGTAAACCGCCCATTTCCGGCGAGCACCGCCAGCCGCTCGGCCTGCATATCCCCTAATGCCGCGATGCGCTCCAGCACCGGCTCATTGAGCCAGATATCCAGATTGGCTGACGCCGCAGCGCACGCGATGGGGTTCGCCGTGTAGCTCGACGAATGAAAGAACGTTTTCGTGCGGTCGGTCGAATAATGCGCGTCGAAGATCGCCCGTGTTGCCAACGTCGCCGCCAGCGGAATGACGCCGCCCGTCAGCCCTTTCGCCACACACAGAATATCCGGCGTCACGCACGCCTGCTCGCACGCAAACGCCGTCCCCGTCCGCCCGAACCCCGTCATGACCTCATCGGCAATGAAGAGTGCCCCATGCGCCTTTGCAATCTCGTAAAGCTGCCGCAACACGGCCGGCGGGTACATCAACATGCCGCCCGCACCCAGCACCAACGGCTCCACGATCAGCGCCGCCGCCGGTTCTTCGCCAAGCAGCCGCTCTAATTCGGCGAAAGTCGCGTCCTCCCGCCCCGCTTCCGGAAACGGCAACCGCGCCACGTCGAACAGCATCGGATCATAAGGCGCATTGAAGATGCCCCGCGCCCCGGCCGACATCGTGCCCACCGTGTCGCCATGATAGGCATGCTCAAATGCGATGATGCGGGTGCGCGTCTCCCCGCTATGCCGCCAATACCCAAGCGCCATCTTCAGCGCCACTTCCACCGCCGTCGACCCGCTGTCCGAATAGAACACGTGTGCCAGATCGCTGGTACCCAGGCTGCGCGTGACCAGCCGTAACAGCTTCGCAGCCGTCTCCTCCGCCGGCGCGTGCGTGAACCCGGCGAAAATCACCTGATCCAGCATGTCGGCCTGACGTTTGATGGCTTCGACAATCGGCGGATGCCGGTGTCCGTGCGTCACCACCCACCACGACGAAATACCGTCGAATATCCGCCGCCCGTCCTCCGCTAACAGATACGCACCTTCCGCCGACGCAATCTTGATCGGCAGCGGCGCCACCGCATGCTGCGTAAACGGATGCCAGACGGTCGACCGGCTCACGAGAAATCCTCCTCGCGAAAATGCGTCGTGAAGGCATCGCGCAGCGTGTGCGCGTTGAGCTGCGGCAGATGCGGCAGACGGCCCAGTACGCGCACCTCGCCCATCTCGCCGATCGTGCGGATGTTGTCGGAATTATCCTCACCGACGAATGCGACGCCGTGCAGCGGGATTTCCTGCATCCGCAGCGCCGCAATCGACAGCAGCGTATGATTGATCGTACCCAGCGTCGTCCGCGCCACCAGGATCACCGGCAGATCCCATTTGCGGTAGAGATCGATCTGCAGGAACTCGCGCGTAATCGGCACCATCAACCCGCCCGCGCCCTCGATCACAAGAGGACCTGCAACCTCAGGCAGCGTGAGCGTTGCGGGTTGAATGACGACTCCATCCATTTCCGCCGACCGGTGAGGCGACAGCGGCGCCGTCAACCGGTAACGCTCCGGCAGGATATGCGACGCCGGCAATCCCGACAGCCGCATCACCGTTTCCTTGTCCCCCTCCGGTGCAAAACCGCTCTGGATCGGCTTCCAGTAATAGCCATTGAGCGCGCCCGCGAGCCCCGCCGAAAACACGGTCTTGCCCACGTTCGTATCCGTTCCACTCACAACAAAGCGCCGTGTCATGCTGGCTGCCTCTTCAATTCCCGAGCAATGGCCTCAACCAGCGACGACGTATCCGCCGCGCTCGCATTCAACGTTAACGACACCCGCAACCGCGCCGTCCCCTCCGGCACCGTTGGCGGCCGCACAGCGCGAACATCAAATCCCCGCTCCTGTAAAGCGCCCGCAATCGCAACCGCCCGCGCATCGCTCTTCACGATCACCGGCTGGATCTGCGTCGCCGTCGGCGCAATGCCGCACCGCTCCTGGAGCGCTTGCCCAAAGAGCGCAATCCGCTCTATCAGCAACGCCCGCCGCTCCGGCGCATCCGCCGCCAGCCGCAGCGCCGCCCGCACGCCCGCCGCCATCAGCGGCGACGGGCCCGTCGCATAGATGAATGGCCGCGCACGGTTGACTAGAAAATCGCGCAGCTTGCGCGGCGCCAGCACCAATGCCCCCATCACGCCGAGCGCCTTCCCGCACGTATGCAGCGACACCACGTGCGGCAGCCCTTCGAGTGCGTGCGCCAGCCCCCGACCATCCGGCCCGAAGATTCCCGTCGCATGGGCCTCGTCGATGATGAGCATCGCGTTCGTCTCGCGCGCCAGCGTATCGAAGTCCGCAATGGGAGCCGTGTCGCCCTCCATCGAATAGAGGCTTTCAATCGCGATCCACACCCGCCCCGTTCCGCCACCCGCGCGCCACGCAACAATGCGGTCCCGGAATGCGCCCACGTCGTTGTGCGCCGCGCCGACCGATTCCGCCTTACTCATGCGCATCCCGTCGTGCGCACTGGCATGGATGAGATCGTCATAGACGATCAAATCGCCCCGCTGCGGCAGTGTCGCAAAGATCGCGGTGTTTGCTGCAAACCCGCCGCCCATATAGAGCGCCGTCTCCGCCCCGAAGAAGCGCGCGGCGTCCTCCTCAAGCGCCTCATGTTCAGGATCGTTCCCACGCAGCAGCCGCGATCCGCCAGCGCCCACAGGCACGCCCCGCGCCAATGCAGCAGCAATAGCCTCCGCCAATTCAGGCGAAGACCCCAGCCCCAAATAGTCATTTGACGAAAAATCGATGCCCCGCCGTGGCGAAAGCGCTCGCAGGCGCCCGCGCGCGGCTAGCGCCTTCAGTGCGCGTGCGTGGTCGTCGTGCATGCCGGCCGCTCAGGGCTCGGAACGGCGCCCGAGGTCTCGCTTGCATCGAGTTCCATTGGCTTCATGCCGAGTTTGGCGAACAGCACCGAGTCCTTATCTTCGCCCGGGTTATCCGCCGTCAGCAGCACGTCGCCACAGAAGATCGAATTTGCACCGGCGAAAAAGCACATCGCCTGCATTTCGTCGCTCATCTCCGTGCGCCCCGCCGACAGCCGCACCATCGACTTCGGCATCATGATGCGCGCGGTCGCGATAACCCGAACGAACGCGATCGGATCGATCTTCTCTTGGCCTTCCAGCGGCGTCCCGGGGATTGCGATCAACATGTTGATCGGCACGCTCTCGGGATGCTCCGACAGGTTCGCCAGCGTGACCAGCATGTCGACGCGGTCCGCCGTCTCTTCACCCATCCCCATGATCCCGCCCGAGCAGACTTTCATGCCCGCCGCCCGCACCCGCTCCAGAGTATCGAGGCGGTCCGCATAGGTGCGCGTCTTGATAATCTCGGGATAGAACCGCTCGGACGTATCGACGTTGTGATTGTAGTAATCGAGCCCCGCATCGCGCAGCTTGACGATCTGGGTGTCCGAGAGCATGCCGAGCGTCATGCATGTTTCCATGCCCATCGCCTTCACGCCCTCGATCATGGCCAGCACGGTATCCATGTCGCGGTCCTTGGGTTCGCGCCACGCAGCCCCCATGCAGTAGCGCGTCGCCCCGGTCTCTTTGGCCTTGCGCGCCTCCGCCAGCACCCGCTCGACTTCCATCAGCTTGGATGCCTTCAGCCCCGACTCATGATGCGCTGACTGGCTGCAATATCCGCAATCCTCTGCACACCCGCCTGTCTTGATCGACAGCAGCCGGCTCATCTGCACCCGGTTGGCATCGAAATACCGGCGGTGCACCGTCTGTGCCCGAAACAGGAGATCCATCAACGGCATGTCGTGAATGGCCAGCGCTTCCGCCCGCGTCCAGTCATGCCGAACCGGCGTCTCGTCGCGCGGAAATCCCGTCTCGGGCTTGGCGTGCACATTCATGAAATCGGATCTCCAAAGTGCGGTCCCGCGCCGGGCGGCCCACCGTGCCCCCCCAACCGTGTCCCCGTTGTACCCGGCTTCGCCCGCCGGGCAAGGCCCTACCCCCTGAAATGGACAACTCGTCCCAATCCGGACGGTCCGCACCGCGCCGTCCGCCTTAAAACAACCTTTTCTGATAGCGCCCTAGACCCCCGGGCTGGTACGTAAGTGGTGTTCTGAAAGTTGGGGAAGCGACGCGATGCATCCGCTGTTCAAGGCCTTCATCGTAGCCGGGTTAGCAGGGGTGTTGCCGGGGCCATCCGCGGCCGACACCCCATCAGGTCTGGCCGACCTTGCCGGCGTTAAAGGCCGCGACGGCGAGAGCGAACTCCTCGCCCGTGGCTACACCTTCCATCACGGCGCCGAAGCCAAGAACGGCAAAATCACCGTCTGGTGGAATGGCGTCACCCAATCCTGCGTTGAAGTGCTGACGCAAGATGGCCGCTACGCCGCCATCACAACCGCGCCGGTCAAGGAGTGCGAGGGCGACCCACGATAGATCCGCTCAATGGTGCGCTTAGTGTGGAGTAATGATGTCTGAGAGTATTGCGTTCGCTCAGCGCCTCAAATTCGGCGTCGCTGGCATTTTCTGGTTTCTCCTGATCCTGTTCGGGTTCTTAGGCTTCATGGTCATCTGGCCCTGGCCGAAATGGATCATCGCCGCCATCCTTGCTGCCGCCCTCCTTATCGCCATTCCGCTCTACTATCTGAACCGCGCCTTCAGCGCCCCCGACAGCCGCGCACCCGCCGCGTGGTCGTTTTCCAAGATCGCAGCCGGCCTGGCGCTGGCGCTCCTCGCCGTCATCGGCTTTCCCATCTACTACGCCGCCTTTCTCGTCGGCGACCGGCCAAACCTGTTGCCGCAAGTCGTCCTGACCAACGGCACCAAATCCGTCGTGTTCCAGGGTATGGTCCACGTCGGATCGGAGCCATTCTATAAGTCCGTCGTCTACGATCTGGAGAAGGCCCTCGCCGACGGCTACACGCTCTACTACGAGGGGGTTCAACCCTCACCCGGCGAAGGCGACAAGTGGTTCAGCGAAACGCTCGCCGGTGGCGGCGACCTCTCCGCGAACTACAAAAAACTCGGCGAGGGCTGCGGGCTCAAATTCCAGCTCGATTACTTCAATCTGCTCACTGCAGATGCAAAGGTGCACCCTGATCGCCACATCACGGCCGACGTCAACACGCTGCAAATGAAGAATGAATTCGATCGCCTGATCGCCGCCGATCCCGCGTTCGCTGCCGCCGTGGCAACCGACAAGGCGTCTACGAAAACCGAAAGCAGCGGTTCGGATCCGTTGACCGCCGGCTTGGCGTATGTCGCCAGTGGCACGGAGGACCAGAAGAAGCTCGGCGCCGTCCTGTGCCGCGGCTTCTTTGCCTGGAGCCTCAAGCTGCAAGGCAACAAGGGCGTCATGGACCCCGTCATTCTCGATTTCCGCAATCGCGAATTGGCTAAACGGATCCAGCAGGATCCACCCACCAAAATCTATCTGACCTACGGCGCCGCCCACCTGCCCGGCCTCCTCAAGGAGCTGCAAGCCCTCGATCCGGCTTGGAAGGTCGTCTCGCACAAGTGGATCCGCGGCATCGCGGCTCCGGAAGAATTCACCGCCACTCTGCCCTTGAACTGAACCAGGACCTCAAAATGCGCCGCGCCCCTCGCCTGCACGACGTTGCTGCAATTGTCCTCATCTCCATGTGGCCGGCAGCCGCGAAAGCCGAAAACTACAAAGACCAACTTTCACTGCAGGGAATCACATTCGACGTCTCCGCCACACAAGATGGCGCCGTCACAAAGCTCACCATCACGCCATCCGGCCTCAAAGCGGTGAACGATCCAGTCACCCACGAGATCGATGGCCGCGTCGTCCGTGCAGAAGTCGCCGACATTGACGCCAACGGCGATCCTGAGATCTACGTCTTCACCACGTCAAAGGGCGACCAGCGCGGCGGCGTCATCGCCTATTCCACGAACAAGAAGAAGAGCATGTCGCAGATCTTCGTGCCGTCGCTTGCCGACGACGCCAAAAACAACGTCGGCTACGTCGGCGGCGATGAAAGCGCCATTGTGGAAAATGCGCTCGTCACGCGCTTCAAGCTCCACACCGGTTTTGGCTCCGAGGCCCGCCCGACAGGTAAATGGCGCCAACTTCAATACAAGCTCCGTCCCGGCGAGGCCGGCTGGAAAATGGTTCTCGATAAGGTTGTGGAGTTCTAGACGATGACAGCATTGGATCGCCGCAGTCTTCTGCTCGCCGCCGCCGGCGCCGGCGCTGCACTCTTGGTTCCGCCGCCGCTGCACGCCGAACCCGTTTACAAGAAAACCACGGAGTTGAAGCCCGGCCAGTTCACCTGGCACCCCGAACGCTCCCCCGATGGCCCCGTCGCCATCATCGTTTCGATCCCCGAACAGCGCGTCTTCGTCTACCGCAACGGTATCCGCATTGGCGTCTCCACCTGCTCGACCGGCGCGCCCGGACACTCCACGCCCACCGGCGTCTTCACTATTCTCGAGAAGGACAAGAACCACCATTCCTCGACCTATAACAATGCGCCGATGCCGAATATGAACCGGCTCACCTGGAGCGGCATCGCACTGCACGCCGGCAACCTGCCGGGATATCCAGCCTCGCATGGCTGCATCCGGCTGCCGGCCAAATTCTCCGAACTTCTCTTCGGTATCACTCACGTCGGCACGCCCGTCATCCTCGCCGGCAGTCACGCCGACCCGAAGGAAATCACACACCCCGGCCTCGTCCTCAGCGACTATGCGGAATCCGAATTCACCTCGGTGCAGTCAAATCTCAAGGGCGAAAAGTTGCCCTGGCAGACTGAGGTCGTCAAAGGCGCGACCTCCACATCCGTTATCGTCAGCCACGGAGACATGACGATCACCGTGCTCGAAAACGGCAAAACAATCGCGTCCGGCCCGGCGACGATCACCGATCCGTCGACCCCACTCGGCCGCCATGTCTTCATGCTCGTTGGCGCCAACGACGGCCGACAAGGCCTCACGTGGCACGCGATCACCCACCATGATCAGACCGGCATCCCGCTCGGCCAGCCCGACGAAGCCGTGCTCCAGCGCATCAAGGCCGACGACGCGGTTCGCAAGGCCATGGCCGACCGCATGCATCCCGGCATGGTGTTGATTACAACCGAATTGCCCTCGCACCCCGATACGCGCACGAGTGAGGATTTCGTGCTTATGGATACGGACCACGCGAGCTGATCGCGGGCACTAGACGCCGATTTTGCCGCCGCCCTTGCGCGTGATGGCGACGATGCTTGGCCGCGGCGGCATCCCATCCTTGAAATCCGGCCACCGCGTGGTCGGGTCTTCCGCCGTCGCGGGCGACTTCTCGTCCTCGCTTTCACCCGGATGCTGCACGGCAACGAACAGCGTCTCCAGATCCGGCGTAAAGCACGGCCCGCACAGTTCCGCTCCCGACGGGCAACGGAAGAACAGGCGCGATGTCCCGCGCAGTGGCCCCTCTGTCTCCATCGCAAAAAGCCCGTCGGTCCGGCCTGTCACAGCCGCGTTGTTGCCATCGGTCGCGACCCACAACCGGCCGTCCGCATCGATGACGCAGTTGTCTGGCATCCCAAACCAACCGTCCTTGGACGTCGCTGCGTTGAACGTCGCGCCAACCTCCGCAACAGCTGGATCGCCGCACTTAACTAGGAAATCCCACGAGAAGCCAGTCGCCGCATGATCGCCTCTATCCGGAGTGATCTCGATGATATGGCCAAACCGATTTTCCGCCCGCGGGTTGGCAGCGTTCACATCCTTCGCCTTGCGCTTGCTGTTGTTGGTCAACATCACATAGACCTTGCCCGACTTCGCGTTGGCCTCGATGTCTTCCGGCCGGTCCATCTTGGTGGCACCGAGCGCATCGGCCGCTAATCGCGCGTGGATCAAGATCGCACCTTGATCGGCAAAGTCGGAAAGTTTCGGGTGCCCCGCGACCAGCGGCAGCCATTCACCCCGTCCATCCGCATCGAACCGCGCCACATAGAGCGTCCCGCTATCAAGCAGGTCGCTATTGGCCGCCTTGTTCGTGACATCGACCTTGCCCGCGCTGACGAACTTATAAACGTAGTCGAACCGCTGATCGTCGCCCTGATAAACGACGAACCGCCCATCCGCGTTGACGATATTCCCCGCCCCCTCGTGTTTGAAGCGGCCGAGTGCTGTCCGCTTCTTCGGCACCGACGTGGGATCGAACGGATCGATTTCGACCACCCATCCAAAGCGGTGGCACTCGTTGGGCTCCCGCGCGATATTGAACCGCGCGTTCAATCGATCCCACGGATAGTAGTCCTCCGGAACGCCATAGCGCGCATAGGCATCCGCCAGCGGCGATGCTTCTTCCGCGACCTCGCCGGCGAAGTAGAAATTGAAGTTTTCCTCGCACGTCAGCCATGTGCCCCATGGCGTCACGCCACCGGCACAGTTGTTGAGCATGCCCAACACCTTTGTCCCAGAAGGATCAGCGCCAGTCTTCATCAAGTCGTGCCCCGCCGCCGGCCCCGTGATCTCCATCGGCGTCGAAGCCGTGATCCGGCGGGCAAATTTCGAGCCCGGCACCGCACGCCATTTTCCATCGGCACGCTCGATTTCGATCACGCTACCGCCGTGCGCCGCCATCGACGCGCGGATCTGCTCGTCCGTTAGCCCGGCCACTTTGCCTTTGCGCGTCCAGCCGACGAGCCCGAAATACATGAGCTCGTCGTTTGTATATTCGTGATTGACGACCAGAAGCCCGCGATCGCTGCGCCCGTCGATCGGAATAAAGCCGATGAAGTCGTTGTTGTACCCAAACTGCTTGTCCTGCGCCGCACCCGAAGGCTTCGCAGGATCAAATGCGGGTGCTTCCGCCAACACCGCATCGCCCCACCGGATCAGAACATCCGCGTCATACCCCTGCGCCACGTGATGCATGGCATCCGAGCCGGCAGTCACTTCCGGAAAATCGAAACCGGCCTTGGGGCTTGCGGAAGCGCGAGGTGCCGCGGCAATTGCCAAGGGCCCCACGGTACTCGTGATAACCGACACCGCCAGCGCGCCGCGCATGAGATCGCGCCGCGACAGCCGTGTCGCAATCACATCGCCAAGGGTGGGATTTTCCGACCGGTTGGCCGGCGTGTCTTCGCTCATATCGAAGGGCGCATTCGGCAAGTCAGACGGCGATGTCATGCGTGAACCATGTGTTGCTTGCGGCCAAGCCGCGCCGAAGCCGCCAAGCTAGTGCCTGCCCTTGTCGACTGTATGAAGCCCCCGGTGAGGCGGTCAATTCCGCTCTTCCGGCAGCACCGGCAGCGCGAAGACAGGAATGCCTTCCTCGTCGAGTTCGGCCACCTCGTCCGAGGTAGCTTCACCGTAGATGCCCCGCTCCGGGCTTTCCGCGTAATGGATCCGCCGCGCCTCCTCCGCGAAGTCCGGCCCCACATACTCCGCCTTCTTTTCAATCTCCGCCCGGATCTTGCGCACGATTTCGGCAATCGACGGCGGCACGTAGGCATGCGTGGTCGCGTCCGGACCCGGCGTCGGGCGGTTTTGAACGGGCTCGTTGCGATGGGAGCGTGTGGCCACCGCCGGCGCCATCAGCGCCTTCTGCACCTCGTGTGTCCCGCACGACGGGCACACCACCATATCGTTTGCGCTCTGCACATCGAAGGCGGCGCTATTCTGGAACCAGCCTTCGAATTCGTGACCCACTTTGCAGATCAGGCTGTACTTGATCATGGTCCGCTCCGGCTCTCCACGGTGAAGGGGCGGTCGTGTCCTAGAGATGGTACGCGCGAACGCGCATCCTCGATTGCCTGCAAGTCTATATCGGCGAAGATGACCCCAGGCTGAACGCCGCCTTCCGCCAGAATTTGCCCCCAGGGCGAAATAATGAGGCTATGGCCATAGGTGTCCCGCCCATGTTCGTGCCGCCCGCCCTGAGCGGCAGCAAAAACAAAGCATTGGCTTTCAATCGCCCGGGCCCGGAGCAACGTGTGCCAGTGCGCTTCCCCCGTCACCTTGGTAAAGGCCGCCGGCACCGTCAGAAACTTTGCCCCTGATTTCGCCAGCGCCCGGAACAACTGCGGAAACCGCAGGTCGTAGCAGATCGCCAATCCGAGCCCGCCCCACGGCAGCGCCGCCACAACCGCCTTGTCTCCAGGACGGTAGTTCTTGCTCTCCCGGTAGCTTTCCCCGCCCGGCAGATCGACATCGAACATGTGGATCTTGTCATAGGTCGCCGTCACCGCCCCATCCGGCGAGATCACATAGGCCCGGTTGGCAATCTTGTCGGCAGCGACCTTCACGGGCATCGACCCGATATGCAGCCAGATCGTCAGTTCCGCTGCCAGATCACGAAAGGTCTGCAACGCCCGGTTCCCCTCCTCCAGCTCTACGGCCGCAAATAGCTTCGCCGTCTCCAACTCCATCAGCGTTGTCACTTCCGGGGTCTGGACATACTGCGCGCCACCGGCCGCCGCCTCGCGGATCAGCGCCACCGCGTCCGCGACATTGCGATCGACGTTGCGGCCGGAACAAAGTTGCACTAGTGCGGCGCGAAACGTGCGACCGGAAGTGGGATCAGACATGACGACCTTATATTTGTTTTGAGATGCGGCCGAACGCGATAGGCGTCGCGGCGACGGTCAGGCGGCGAGCAAGCCGTCCAGTTTGCCATTCCGCTCGAGTGCATGCAGGTCGTCGCAACCGCCGACATGCGTCTCGCCGATCCAGATCTGCGGCACGGTCGAGCGTCCGGCCTTAGCCGCCATCTCCGACCGGAGCGGTGCATTGCCCGTCACGTCGATTTCCTCGTACGCCGCGCCCTTGGTGCGCAGCAGCTCCTTGGCGAGGTGGCAGTAAGGGCAGTTCGATGCCGTATAGATGACGACCTGTTTCATCCCGAGCGCGGTCCTTCCAGCAGTCGCTTTCACCGGCCATCATAGGTTGCTGCGGGTCAGACTTCCAAGTCCAGGGATGCCGCAGCCACGCAATTTGCCACCGCTTTCGCCCGTCCAACGCCCCTAATCCGCTTGCCCTTCGCCCGTCGCCATGGCGAGCGCCAGCACATCCACCCGCTCCGCGCCCGCCCGGCGCAGCGCCCGGGTGGCCGCCGCCACCGTTGCCCCCGTGGTGATCACATCGTCCACCAGCACGATCCGCCGCCCGTCGATCCGGTCCCGCCGCGCCTCCCGCACCGCAAAAGCCCCGCGCACATTCTGCTCCCGCTCGCTGCGGCTGAGCCCAACCTGAGACGCCGTCGCGCGCACCCGCACCAACGAGAGCGGATCCATGGCGATTCCCGTCCGCGCCGAGATTTCCCCGCCAAGCCGCGCCGCCTGATTGAACCGCCGGTGTAGCAGACGCGACCGGCTGAGCGGCACGGGCACGATCAGATCCGCCTCCGCCAGCAAGTCCTTGCCTGTCTCCGTCAGCCACCCGCCAAGCAGCACCGTCAGGTCGTCCCGGTCATGGAATTTGAGATCGCGAATGAGCCGCCGCATGAGCCCTGAATAGTGGGCCACGGCCCGCGCCCGGTCATAGACCGGAGGAGCCGCCATCGCTGCGGCCGAAAGCGAAACCTCGCCCGTTGCGAACGGCAACGGCAGCCCGAGCCGGTCGCACAGCGGCGGCCGGATGAAATCAACCTGCATCCAGCACCCCGCGCACAACGTGTTGTGCGCCGTCATCGGCTCGCGGCAGCTGAGACAGACCGGCGGCAGAATGAGATCGGATAAACCCGACCACGCGCGCCTCAGCCGGGCCCGGAATCGCGGGCGGCCGGATGCGGCAATGCTGTCGAAGGTTTTGAGGTCCCGGGTCGGCATGCCCTATGGTAGTCCGAACGGCGCGCCGAGGCGAGGGGCGAAGGAACCCGGAGTGGAATGAGCGACCCGCACCATATATTTGATCGCGATGTTTTGCGTCGGCGCCGCCAGCGTGCAGCCCCCCGCATGGCAGGCCACGCATTCCTGCTCGATCGGTTTCGTGATGATGTCGAAGAGCGCCTGACGCTGATCCAACGCACATTCTCCAGCGCGCTCGTCGTCGGCGCCCACGGCGGCTCCATCGGCGCGTTGCTCCGCCGCCGCGGACTTGCCTCCGTGATCGAAATGGAAACGGCGGCAGCCCTTCTCCCGCCAGCCACACCGCAGCCGGTCCTGGGAGATGAAGAGGCACTCCCCTTCGCCGATGAAAGCTTCGATCTCATCATCGCGCCTCTAACCCTCCACTTCGTCAATGACCTCCCGGGCGCTCTACTCCAAATCCGCCGCTGTTTGAAACCGGACGGCCTGTTCATTGGCGGCATGTTCGGCGGCGCGACACTGCAGGAACTCCGGCGAGCCTGGCTGGAGGCCGAATCCGAAATCTCAGGCGGCGCTTCTCCCCGCGTCGCCCCCTTCGCCGACGTCCGCGATCTGGGCGGTCTCCTCCAGCGCGCCGGCTTCGCCCTCCCCGTCGTCGACGCCGACATCATGCGTGTGCGCTACGCGTCTGCGCTCAATCTGATGCACGAACTGCGCGCCATGGGCGCCAGCAACGTTCTTGCCGATCGCCGCCGCGTTCCCGTCAGCCGCGCGCTGCTGATGCGCGTCAGCGAAATCTACGCCGAGCGCTTTGCCGACCCGGACGGCCGCATCCCCGCCACCTTCGAAATGCTCGTGATGACCGGCTGGGCCCCGCACGACAGCCAGCAGAAGCCCCTGCAACCCGGCTCCGCCAAAAACCGCCTCGCCGACGCTCTGGGCACGACCGAACGCAAGCTCCCGCGCACCCCCGGTGATCGCTAAAGCTGACCAGCGCTTCGCAATCGGCTACGTTGATCCCAAACACTGTCCAGCAAAGGCATATACGTGAGCGAGACCCGCGCCCCGCAACGCCCCTTCGACGCGCTCATGCTGAATGCCGGCGACGGCCACTGGCTTTACGTCGAACAGTGCGGCACCAAGGATGGCATCCCGGTTATCTTCCTGCATGGCGGCCCCGGCAGCGGCGCCCAGCACGCCCACCGCGATCTCTTCGACCCCACCCGCTTCCACGCCATACTGTTCGACCAGCGCGGTGCCGGCCGTAGCCATCCCTACTTGAACTGCCACGCCAACACGACTGCGCATCAGATCGCCGACATCGAACGCATCCGCACCTACTTCAATATCGAACGCTGGCTCGTCGTCGGCGGCTCCTGGGGCTCGACGCTCGGCCTCGCCTACGCCGAGGCCCACCCCGAGCGCGTCGCCGGTCTCGTTCTGCGCGCCATCTTTCTCGGCACCGATGAGGAGATCCAATGGGCCTTCATCGATGGCCCGAAACGCTTCCGCCCTGAACTCTACAAGTCCTTTGTCCACGAACTCCCGGTTTCCGAACGGGGCGATCCACTCAGCGCCTACGTCGCCCGCCTGCGCGATCCCGATCCCGCAATCCACGTACCCGCCGCCCAGGTCTGGAACGCCTATGAACGCGCGCTCTCCGAACTCGTCCCCACTTCGCCCGTCCTGCCCGACCGCAGCGCATCCAAAGGCAGCCGCACCCCGCCGACGCCCATTCTTGAAGCGCATTACATCGCCCACAGCTTCTTTCTGCGCCCCGGCCAACTCCTCGACGAAGCCTGGCGTCTGCGCGGCATCCCCGGGGTCCTCGTGCAAGGCCGCTACGATTTGCTCTGTCCGCCGGTAGCCGCCGAAGCTGTCGCCGCCGCCTGGGGTTCCCAATGCAAATTGCGCTTTGTTGAAAAGGCTGGTCACGCCATGACGGAGCCCGGAATCTACGACGCCATGCGCGAAGGGATCGACGCCCTCGCCCGTCAGGCCTTCTCTCGCTGATTTACCGCTTTGCCAGCGGATGATGCTCGAACACGATCTTCTTCAAGCGCTCTTCGAGCACGTGCGTATAGATCTCAGTCGTTGAAATATCCGCGTGCCCCAGCAACTGCTGCACCGTCCTGAGGTCCGCGCCACGATCGAGCAGATGGCTGGCGAACGCATGCCGCAGCACATGCGGCGAGACACGCTCCGCATCGAGTCCCGCCGCCATCGCGCACGCCTTTAATTCCTGCGCAAACGCCTGCCGCGTCACATGCCCCTCCACACCGCGCGAGGGAAAGAGCCATTTGTTCGCGAGCATCGGCGCTAGCTTGTCGCCGGGGTCCGACCCGAGTGTCAGATACCTATCCAGCGCCGTTCGCGCCGGCGTATTGAGCGGCACCAATCGCTCCCGCCCACCCTTGCCCTTGATCGTCAACACGCGCGGATCGCCCGCCAAAACTGCGCGCGGCAGTGACACCAATTCCGAAACCCGCATCCCCGTCGCGTAAAGCACTTCCAGCAGCGCTTGAAAGCGCACAGCGCGTGCCAACTCGCGCCCCGTCTTGCCCGGTATCGCCGCGGCAGCGGCGTCCATCAGCCGGTCCACCTCCGCGACCGACAACGTCTTCGGTAGCGGGCGCCCCATCTTCGGCGCTTTGGCACCCGCCGCCGGATTGTCGGCAATCACGCCGTCGGCCTCGAGAAATTTGTAGACCTGCCGCACTGCCGATAGCCGCCGCGCCCGCGACGCCGCCGAAAGCCCCTCGCGCCCCAAATGCTCCAGATACGCCGCCACATCTTCACGCCGGGCTTCCCGCAAACGAACATCGCGGCCGTCGAGAAACAGCACAAAATCCTGCAAATCGCGCCGATAGGCGTCCAGCGTGTTCGCCGACGCCCCCCGCTCCGATGCAAGCATCTCCAGATAATTGCCGATCAGCGTTTGATTGTCCGCAGCCATGGCATCAGCCCGCCGCTCGCGGCCAACCCATGAACAACGCTTCCAGAGCCATCCGGCGCGCATCCTGATCGAGTCCCGCCCGCAACAGCGCCCGAATGCCGTCGCCCAGCGAGATGATGTGCGCGCCTTCCGCTCCACTCGGTCCCAAGGCCTGCATGGTGAGCAACACGGTATGCCCGAATTCTTTCTTTTTCGCCGCCTCCGCCAGCGCGCTCAGCACGCCCGTTTCGGGCAGAAAGCCCGTATTGGGCTGCGGCGTACGGCTGGCCAGTTCCCACAGCGGGATCGGAACCTGAATCTGCAACGCATCAAGTACGGTCGCCAGCCGGTGCAATTGCTCCGGCGAAAACCGTCCGCGCTGCGCCATCTCTTCCAATGCAGTCAGATGCCGCGATCGGCCTTCGCTCAAGGACGGATCGGCAAGGTCCGCCAGCGCCAACCAATGAACAAACGCCGCCGGCCCGCCGCCCGGTGCATCGAGTGTGCTGCCAAACTCCGCCCACGCCCGCGCGCCAGCAAAATTGCCCGACGCCAGCGCCGCCTCGATCGCCGTCTCGGCAAACCATCCGATTTCCGGCACGCGCTGGATCGCCGCCGCCGCCGGCGCGATGATCTGTAACGCCGGCCAATAGAGCCCCGCACGCCGGGCCTCATCCAGAAATGATCGAATGAGCCGCGCCTTCTTCAACGGCGTCGCCTCGTCTTCCGCCGCCTGAAACAGCGCCGCGTGCTTGACCGCATCCGCCGCTGGCCCCTCCGCTCCCGCCTCGCCACCGCCAAAGTCGCGATAAGCCTTGGCGAGTTCAACCGGTGACAGCGCATTGAATTGCGCTGCCCGTTCCGCTGCTGCCAGCCGTGTTGCCGGATCGGTCGCCGGATCGCGCGAAATGATCGCCAGAACGCCGGGCCCTGCCGTCTCCACCAACGCCCGCGCGTCAACGGGACCGCTAAGCTCCAGAATGCGCCAATCCACCGGGCCGACTTTCTGCCCCTTCGTCAGCTGCGGCTTCGCAGCCGTTGCAAACGCGTCGATGCCGGAGAGCCCCGCGCTCTCTTCCACGCCCTCGTCGCGTGCCAACGCCACCTGCAATTGCGCCGACTCTTTCTGCCCCGCAACCGCGGCGCAGTACGCCCGCACAAGGATCGATTGTCCCTTGAGGCTCTGTGGCAGCGCGCCCTGCGCCGCGTTCATCGCCTTCACATCGCGGCAGCCCTCGTCGCGGCTTCCGCGCGCAATCGCTGTCCGCGCCGAAAGCACCGCCAGCACCGGATCGCTCTGAGCACCCGCATCCTTGGCCAGTACGGCCGCCGCTTCGTCAATCAGGCCGGACCGGTCCAACGCTTCTGCGCGCACGGCCGTGAATCGCGCATCGCTGCCCCCGCCCTGCGGTGGCGGCACGTCCGATGTGATGAGCCGCCGGAACAGTTCATGCAGCGCTGGCGAGCGCGGCGGAATTTCCAGCGTCGCGATCGCTGTCTCGATCGTCTCCAGCGTCATGCCCTGCCACAGTTCGTACGGCAGTCCAGACCCGTCCTGGGCCATCACCGGCGCAAGGTCGTCGCGCATGACGACGCGCGATCCCTCGTCCCCGACGGGCTGGGGCATCGGAGCGGCGCGCGCGGGTTGCTGCGGCTGGGCCGGACGCGGTCCACCGGTCGTCCCCCAACCGGGTGGTAGCGGCGCGGTGGCCGGCGATCCTGCAACGGGTGGTGCCGCAGCGGGGGCTGGCTCCGCCTCGATCGGGGCCAACGCTTCCCGTTCAATCGTACCGGTTGCGCCGCCTGCGGCCGGCGGCAACTCATTGGGTTTAATGATATCATCGCCGGAGGATAACGCGGGGGCCGGCTTCTTCTTAGCAGCCGGCCGCGCCGTCTCCGGCTCTCCAAACGGGCTGGGAATGCCGCCGGCAACAACGGGTGGCGCGGCAACCCATGCCGTCAGACCACATGTCACCAAGAGGCGAAATAAGGAGCGCATGGGCCCGGCCGGCTCACTCTTTGCGGATTTTAACGCCGGGCACGACTTTGACTTCTTCCTGTTGCTGCGGCTCATATTTTGTCGCCAGAACCCACATGCCGGCCGTAAACAACCCAGCCAGCGCACCGACGATGAACAGGAAACGGAAAAGGCTCGGCATTTTTGATAATCCGTTCCTGTAAGGGTCTGTCCGTGTAAGTTGGCACCAATATGTTCGAGGACGCGCCGGACGGTAAACAAATCGAAGCGTGCACCGCAACCCGGTGCCGTACCCGATGTGACATTTGAATTCCCCGCCCTGATGAGCAATACACGGGGGCGGAAGCATTTGCAGGCCAATCGCACGAAATGTTTGCATGATTCGGAGCGCTCTCGCCGCTTGGGACATTGATGGAACCGCAGAAGGACACATCTAGCACCGACGCCGTGCTTGCCCTGTTGGGCGAGCGGTCGATTGTGCTCGTCGGTCTCATGGGCTGTGGAAAGTCCTCCGTCGGCCGCCGGTTGGCCTCGCGCCTGGGGCTGGGCTTCGTTGATGCCGACGAAGAGATCGAGCGCGTGGCGGCGAAGTCCATCGTCGAAATCTTCGCCGACCATGGCGAGGCCTACTTCCGTGATGGCGAACGCCGGGTCATCGCCCGCTTACTGTCGACCGGACCGCAGGTTCTGGCCACCGGCGGCGGCGCGTTTATCAATCCCGACACGCGGGCCAAAATCCGCGAGCGCGGCGTCTCCATCTGGTTGCGCGCCGAGCTACCCGTTCTGATGCGCCGGGTTTCCAAACGCGACACGCGGCCCTTGCTCAAAAGTGGCGATCCCGAAGCCACCATGCGCGACCTCATGGCCAAGCGCTATCCCATCTACGCCGAAGCCGACCTCACGGTCGAAAGCCGCGATGTCCCCCACGACGTCATCGTCAACGAAATCATCGCCGCGCTGAAAGCCAAACTGGCGACCGTGCCGGTCGCTTGAACCAACGAACGGAACCCGCACCCCGATGCCCACGCTCGCCCATTCCATGACTGGCCTCACCCGCGCGGAAAAGACCGTGCCCGTGTCGCTCGGCGATCGCAGCTACAATGTGCTGATCGGCCCCGGCCTGTTGCAGGAAACCGGACGCCTCATCGCCACCCGCATCGGCAAGGGTAAATGCGGAATTGTGACCGATGAGAACGTCGCCCAGTTTCATCTCGCCACCCTCGAAGCGTCCCTCAAGGCCGAGAACCGCCACGCCGGCTCCATCGTGTTGCCCGCCGGTGAGCAGACCAAATGCTTCGCGCAGTTGACGAAGCTCAGCGAAGGTCTTCTCGAAATGGGCCTCGAACGCGGCGACTTCGTCGTCGCATTCGGCGGCGGCGTGATCGGTGATCTTGCGGGCTTCGCCGCCGGCATCCTCCGCCGCGGCATCCGATTTGTGCAGATCCCCACGTCCCTTCTCGCCCAGGTCGATAGCTCCGTCGGCGGCAAAACGGGCATTAATACGCCCCAAGGCAAGAACCTCATCGGCGTCTTCCATCAGCCGAGCCTTGTCATCGCCGACACCGACGTGCTGGCCACCCTGCCCGCACGCGAGATGCGCGCCGGCTACGCCGAGGTCGTCAAATACGGCCTGCTCGGCGACGCCCCATTCTTCGACTGGCTTGAGGGCCAGTGGAAGGGCGTCTTCGGCAACTCCGGACCCGATCTCACCCGCGCCATTGAAACGAGCGTGAAGGCGAAAGCGGCCATCGTTGCCCGCGACGAATTCGAAACCGGCGACCGCGCGCTCCTGAACCTCGGCCACACCTTCGGCCACGCTCTGGAAGCCTGGACCGGCTATTCCAGCCGCCTCCTCCACGGCGAAGGCGTCGCCATCGGCATGGCGCAAGCGTTCCGCTTTTCCGAAAGCGAAGGTCTGTGCCCCGCCGGCACCGCCGCGCGCGTTGAAACGCATCTTGCAGCCGTTGGTCTGCCGACAAGGTTGAGCGACATCCCCGAGGACAAAGCGGATGCCGATACGCTCCTGCGCCTAATGGGCCAGGACAAGAAAGTTCGCGACGGCAAGCTGACGTTCATCCTCGTGCGCGACATTGGTCAAGCTTACGTCGCCCGCGATGTCGACCCAGCCAAGATCCGCGCGTTCCTTGACCGGGAAATTGCCGGCTGACGATAATCTGGCGCACGCAATACCCCGGACCTCGCCAAGCGACCCTCCGCCTGTGTTACGCTTGTGCCGCCTCATGCAGACAGATCTGAACAACACCCGTTGAACGCCCCCGGAGTGATCGAACCCGCTCATGTCCCCAGAAATCGCCATCACCATCGCTGTCGTCATCGTGCTCTTGCTGATGTCGGCACTGTTCTCAGGCTCCGAGACCGCGCTGACCGCCGCCTCCCGTGCCCGCATGCACGCCCTCGAATCCGAAGGCGACGAGAGCGCCAAGCGCGTCAATGTACTCCTGGAACGCCCCGAGCGGCTGATCTCCACAATCCTACTCGGCAACAATCTGGTGAACATCATGGCCTCGGCCCTGGCCACCAGTCTGCTGATCAACCTCTTCGGCGAGGTTGGTGTGTTCTACGCCACCATCCTGATGACGGTCGTCGTCGTGGTTTTCTCCGAAGTTCTACCTAAGACTTACGCCATTGCCTACCCGGACCGCATTGCTCTGCTCGTCGCTCCCACGATGCGCATTTTGATCATTCTCCTCAGGCCGGCCGTCTTTTTGATCGAGACGCTCGTCTCCTTCATTTTGAAAATAACGCCCACCAAAGCCGACGACGCAGCCAACATCCTCGCCGCCCATGACGAAATACGCGGCACCATCGATCTCCAGGCTAAGGAAGGAACCGTCCTCAAGCACGATGCCGATATGCTTGGCGGCATTCTCGACCTGCGCGATCTGCAAGTCGCCGACATCATGATCCATCGCACCAAGATGGAAACGCTGGAGGCCGACAGCGACCCGCAGGACATCATCGACGAAATCTTGAAGTCCCAATACACGCGCATGCCGCTCTGGCGCGACGAACCCGAAAACATCGTCGCCGTCCTCCACACCAAGGATCTTCTTACAGCACTCGGACGCGTCGGCTGGGATGTCGCAAAACTCGATATCACCAGCTTCGCCCAAGAGCCCTGGTTCGTGCCCGACACCACGAGCCTCAAGACCCAGCTTAATCAGTTCCTGAAAAGGAAGGCCCAGATGGCTCTCGTCGTCGATGAATACGGCGAGGTGCAGGGCCTAATCACGCTTGAGGATATCCTTGAGGAAATCGTCGGCCAGATCGCCGATGAACACGATACCCATGAAATGTCGATCCGTCCCCAGGCCGACGGCACCGTCAATGTCGACGGCACGGTCGCCATCCGCGATCTCAATCGCCACGAGGATTGGGACTTGCCCGAAGAAGAAGCCACCACCATCGCCGGCCTCGTCATCCACGAAGCCCAGACGATCCCCGAACCGGGTCAAGTCTTCATCTTCCACGGATACCGCTTCGAAGTGCTGCGCAAAACCCGCAACAAGATCGCCGCCCTGCGCATCAAACGCCTCACGGCGTCCGAAGAAGACGACAGCGGCTGATCAGTGCACGGCCCGTGAGCGCGGCCCTGCGGGGCCTTTTTCCGCCTTTTCCTCGAACAGCTCCACGAGCTTGTCCGTCATCGCGCCTGCAAGTTCGCTCGCATCCGTGATCGTCACCGCGCGGCGGTAATACCGTGTCACGTCGTGCCCGATCCCAATGGCGATCAATTCGACGGGCGACCGCGTCTCGATCTCCTGGATCACCTGCCGCAAATGGTGCTCCAGATAGCTGCCGGTGTTCACCGACAGCGTGGAATCATCCACCGGCGCCCCATCCGAAATCATCATCAGAATGCGCCGCTGCTCGGGCCGCGCCAACAATCGCTGGTGCGCCCACGCCAACGCTTCTCCGTCGATGTTTTCTTTTAGCAATCCTTCGCGCATCATCAACGCCAGCGACCGCTTCGCCCGCCGCCACGGTGAGTCCGCGGTCTTGTAAATGATATGCCGCAGATCGTTGAGCCGTCCCGGATTGCCGGGCTTTCCCGCCGCCAGCCACTTCTCGCGCGCTTCCCCGCCCTTCCAGGCTTTCGTCGTAAAGCCGAGGATCTCAACCTTCACGCCGCAGCGCTCCAGCGTCCGCGCAAGAATGTCTGCACAGCACGCCGCCACCATGATCGGCCGCCCGCGCATCGACCCAGAATTGTCGATCAAAAGCGTCACGATGGTGTCGCGGAAATCCGTATCCCGCTCCCGCATGAACGACAGCGCATGCATAGGATCGATGATGATCCGCGTCAGCCGCGCGCTATCGAGCGTGCCCTCTTCCAGATCGAAATCCCACGCCCGGTTCTGCTTCGCCAAGAGCCGCCGCTGCAACCGGTTGGCGAGCCGCGAAACGGTCGACGCGAGAACCCGCAACTCCTTATCGAGAAACGCCCGCAGCCGGTCCAGTTCCTCCGGTGTCGAGAGCTTCTCGGCATCGACAACCTCGTCATTGGCGTTTGAATAGACCTTGTAACCAAAGTTCTCCGGCGCATCGAGAACCGACAGGTTGGGCCGCCACGGCTCCGCTGTATCGCTCTCCGCCTCGCCTTCAGCGTCGATTTCGATGTCCTGCGTCTCGCCGGCATCAGCCGCTTCCGCGGTATCGCCCTCTTCGCCTTCGCTCTCACGCTCTTCGCCGGAGCTCTCTTGGCCGTCGTTGCTGTCTTCTTCGCCCTCGGCCTCCTGGTCGCCGCCGTCGGGCTGTTGCTCTTGTTCTTCTTCGCTCTCTTCGCTCTCGCCCTCGTTGGGCTGTTCGGCCATCTCGAGCGTGCGCAACAGATCGCGCACGAGCCGCCCGAACGCCTCCTGATCACCCGTCTTCGCCGCCAACTGCTTCAGCGTCTTGCCGCAACGTTTCTCGAGCACCGGCCGCCAAACATCCACCAGCGCCTTTGCTGTCGGCGGCGGCGCCTGCCCGGTCAGCTTCTCGCGCACGATCAGTGCCAACGCCTCGTCCAGCGGCGCATCCTCGCGCCGGGTCACAGTCGCATAACGCCCGTGCGCAAACTGATCCTCGATTTTGGCGGCAAGATTGTTCGCCATGCCGTCCATGCGGTTGGCGCCAATCGCCTCCACACGCGCCCGCTCCACCGCCTCGAACACCGCTCGCGCATCGCCCGAGGGCGGCACAAGCTTCCGGTGCAGCTTCTCGTCATGACAGGCAAGCGTCAGCGCCAGACTATCCGCCCACCCGCGCACCACCGCGATCTCGCGCTTGGAAGGCACCCGCGCCGGCTCCGGCAACTGCACATGGTGACCTTCAAGATGCGGCTTGCCCGGCGAAAAATCGACATTCACCGTTTCATCGCCCGCCACCGCGCGCACCGTCAGCCCGACGACCCGCTTCAGCGGCTCGCTGGGAGACTCTTTGCGTTTGGTTGGTGGTGTGGTCATGGGATGAGCAATCAGCTCAACGCAACATTCGCCGCGCTCTCCGGCAATTCCTCGCCGAACGCGCGCTGATAGAACTCCGCCACTAGCGGCCGCTCCAGTTCATCGCACTTGTTGAGGAACGTCAGGCGGAACGCAAACCCGACATCGCCGAAAATGTCCGCGTTCTCCGCCCACGTGATCACCGTGCGCGGGCTCATCACCGTCGAAAGATCGCCGTTGATGAACGCCGAACGCGTCAGATCCGCGACCCGCACCATCGCGCCAACCTGCTTGCGCTTGGCTTCCGTTTTCGCGAACGACTTCACCTTGGCGAGTATAATCTTCACCTCGTCGTCGTGTGGCAAATAGTTGAGCGTCGTCACGATCGACCAGCGGTCCATCTGACCCTGGTTGATTTGCTGCGTGCCGTGATAGAGCCCCGACGTATCGCCAAGACCAATCGTGTTCGTCGTCGCAAAAAGCCGGAACGCCGGATGCGGCTTGATCACTTTCGACTGGTCGAGCAGCGTCAGCTTGCCTGAAACTTCCAAAACGCGCTGGATCACGAACATCACGTCCGGCCGCCCCGCGTCGTACTCGTCGAAAACCAGCGCCGTGTTCGAGCGCAGGCAATAGGGCAGGATCCCTTCGCGAAATTCCGTCACCTGCTTGCCGTCCTTCAACACGATCGCATCCTTGCCGACGAGATCGATGCGCGAGACATGGCTGTCCAGATTGACGCGAATGCATGGCCAGTTCAGCCGCGCGGCCACTTGCTCGATATGGGTCGACTTACCCGTGCCGTGATAGCCCTGCACCATCACGCGCCGGTTGTGCTTGAACCCCGCCAGGATCGCCAGCGTCACGTCGCGGTTGAAAAGGTAATCCGGATCAAGCTCCGGCACATGCTCGTCGCTCTTCGAATAGGCCGGAACTTCCATATCCGACTCGATGCCGAAGACCTGGCGCACCGACAGCTTCATGTCGGGCAGTCCGGTGGTGTCCTTTGTGGCAGCGGATGAAGTCGGCGCGCGCATGGGAAGTCCTTCGCATGATGGAGAGGGTGCCGCGCGCACGGGACAGCACACGCAACAGTGTTGGAGCTGGGGATAACGCTGCCCGGTCAGGGGAAGTTCAGTGTCAGAAACGCGGTGACCCGAAAGGGTACGTCACCGCCGTCAAACGAGACCAGCCTGCTTCAAATAATTATAGGCTTGGATGATCTCACGCAACTTCTCCTCCGACCGGGTATCGCCACCGTTCGCGTCCGGATGATGAAGTTTAACGAGTTCCTTGAACCGCGCTTTGATCTCGTCCTTGGTCGCACCCTGCTTGAGCCCGAGCGAGGTCAACGCCTTCTTTTCCAGCGGCCGCAACTGCCGCCGGTTCTCGATGGGGGCTGAGCGCGACTGCCGCGCCCGCCAGGCAAAAAAGGCGCTGGGATCGTTGGGCGGCGGATCATCGCCCGCAGCCGCTGGATCGGCCGGTTCCGCCGCTTCCCGCGGGGCGCCCGTCCGCCCGGCGCGCAAGCCGGGAGCCATCGAATTAGCCGCCATCTTCCAGGTCGGCCGGTGTCCAGTCAGCGCATCCTTCTGAAAATCGGCCACTTCCCGGTCCGACATCCCGTCGAAGTAATTGTAGGTGGCGTTGTACTCGCGCACGTGGTCCACGCAGAACGAGAAGTACTCGCCGTCCCGCCCGCGTCCTTTCGGCGCACGATGCGACCCCGGCTGGTCGCACCCCTTCCACTGGCAGCGCGGCCCACCCGTGCGTTTCTCCTCTTCGCGCGCCCGTTTGGTGCCCACGCGGATGGAGTCGAAGTATTTTGAGTTCAGCTTCATGTGTGATGGCATGCTGAGAACGACTGGCCGAAACAAGCCGGGGACATTATCACAAGACCCACGCTCCCGTCGCGGTCCCAGCGGAAAATCAATACGGGAATATTTTTCGCAACACTGCGGTGCAATGCGATCCGATCCAACACGAAATGGAAACCAAGATGTCGCTTGAGCAACAAATGCGCGAAAAACTCATGGTTGGACTAGAACCAGTGCGTCTCGACATCATCAACGAAAGCGAGAAGCACGCTGGCCATCGATCTTCGCCGGGTACCGGCGAAAGCCATTTCCGGGTCCTGGTGGTCTCGGAAAAATTTTCCGGTGTGTCCCGCGTCGATCGCCACAGGATGGTCAATCAACTCATCGCCGGCGAATTAGCAGGCGGCGTGCACGCCCTCGCCCTCGCAACCTACGCACCTGGCGAAAAATTCTAGAACAATGACGCAAGCACGGTAACGACAAAAGCGAAGGTCCGGCTCCCGGGGGGCAAGAGCCAGACCTCCACTCAGGCAATGATGCAATCAGGTACTACCAGCGCGGACCGCGGCAGACGCGCTCCATGTGGCAGCGCTTTTCGCCCCAACGATTGCGGAAGCACACGCGATCCCAGAAGCAGTGGCGGCGGGCGTGCCGGTGACGCCAGTGGCCCCGGCGATGGCCGACGTCTTCGACGTGGCGAGGTCCACCATCGCGAAAGCCACGATCGCGGTGCCCGCCGTCGCGGAAGCCGCCATCGCGATGAACGCCGTCGCCGCGCCCATAGCCGGGATCAGCGAAAGCAGGTGCGGCACCGCCGGCGAACAAAAGTCCGCTGGCTACGATGGTGGCAGTCAAAAGGCGCTTCATGGGTCTATCTCCTCAGTTGTCTTGTCTGGCCCCGGTTGAAGCTCCGGATGAGCCAGCATGAGGGAGATTTAGCCACGCGGCCGATGAACCGGCTCTGAACGGAGCGTTCAGCCACCGTTGCCCTCATCCTGCCCCGTTGTGTGCTGATAGGTGAGGATTAGCCCTTTCCCATTTGTGTCCGCAGTTGAACCTCAAAGCCGCTCCATATGCCCGACCGCCACCTCTCCAGCGATGATGTTGAAAGCGTGATCGTTCGCGTCCGCGAAGAACTCGCCCGCCGCCGCATCTCCCGTCAGCGCTTGGCCGACGAGGCCCGCATCAGCGTCTCAACACTGGAAAAAGTCCTGTCCGGCCGGCGCACGTTCACGCTCGCCACACTCGTCCGCCTCGAAGAAGCTTTGGGCGTATCCCTGCGCCCCACACGCGCAAATGGGGCCCGCCGCTCCAATGAGCGCCCCGTCATTGCCCCCGATGAATTGGGCAGCTACGCGCGCGCCCAGGTGGCATGGCTGGAAGGCGCATTTCTTACGCTGATCCCCTCATTCGGTGAGCGCTCCGCCATCTCCGCCTTTCGCATCGATATCCGCTGGGACGAGGCGCAAGCCTGCCTCACCTTCCGCGAGAGCGAACGCGTCGACGGCGCCTTCACGCAGCACGGCTTCGTCGCCATGCCCTCGCAAACTGGGCACATCTATCTCGTCACCAATCGCCACGGGCAGCAGCGGCTCGCCATTCTCTCCCGTCCCGCGAGCCAAGGCACCATGCACGGACTACTGGCCACCCTCATCTCGGGCCGCGGATCGCAGCTGACCCCCGTCGCCGCCCCGATCGCATTGGTGCCGCTCGACACGGCCTCCAAAACAACCTTCGGACGCATCTCGCAGGGGCAGCCCGATTATGCCCGCTATCGCACGCTTCTTCGCCGCACACTGGACGAAAGTTTCGCCGTTCTGATGCCCGTGTAAGTGTGTAAATGTCCCCACGACGTTTGAAGCCGGCGGACGGATGAGCCGGATAGAGGGGACGATCCCGTTGCGATCGGTGCGAACCAACCTTCCCATGAACCAGCGATTGATGTCTGTTTTGAAGCCCGTGCGCGGTGGGTTCCTGGCCGCAACGGTCATCGCCGGCACAGCCATAGTTTCGGGATCCATTGCGTTCGGTGCCAGCTCGAAACCCTCCCTCGGTTTGGCCAAACCACAAACGCTCGCCATCAAAGCTGACCCCCTCGGATCGTTTTC